>Ga0208373_1000021_pt1 | contig 370250 bp, 326 predicted proteins | sample RifOxyC2_FD_184036 | JGI IMG/M metagenome (GOLD analysis project Ga0208373, IMG submission 184036) | Soil microbial communities from Rifle, Colorado - Rifle Oxygen_injection C2 (SPAdes) | ecosystem: Environmental > Terrestrial > Deep subsurface > Rock core/Sediment | place: Rifle, Colorado...
AAAGGTTACCACTTATAGTGCCTTACTATCGATAATGAACCCTATGATATTTAGGCACAAAAATGCAGTACGAATTAAAAATGGCTTAAACAAATATATACTAACTATTAATGAAGATAATAGTATAGACACTGCCTACATTTTTAACTTTGGTAAATACGCGCCTGATATTCTTAAAAGAGATCATTTTCGCTCTCATGCACCTTTCATCTGGAACAAGTTTTGGATTTTTGAAAGTGATAAGTATTTGTTTATGACATTTCATACCGGATCGTTATCAGATAAGCCTGCTAAAATGATAGGTTTAAACAGTCACGAATACGTTTACAATTTTGAATGTTCGGTATTTAATAAGAAAACGGGAGAGTTTCAATTCATACTTCAGCCTGAAATCAACCAACTAGGGTTTGTGGAGGACTTTGAAGGGGGCCCTGCTGTGTGGCCAAAATATGTGAGTTCAGACGGCTACCTCATAACATATATGTATGCGCACGAGTTTAAAGCCCATGCAGAGACACATGAAGTTTCGGATAAATTTAAGAGTATAGCAGACAATCTTAAAGATACCGACAATCCGGTGATTGTAAGGGTGAAACTTAAAAACTAATTACATTTTGATCGTTTAGATCAGACAAGCAGGTAGGTGATGTAGGCGGCGTACATTACTATCAGAATGATGCCCTCTTTGCGGTCAATTTTGAGACCTTTGCCACGGTAGCCGAAAAATAGGACAACACCGGTGGCTGCTGCGGCTACGAGTGCGTCAATGGTGCTGCTTGCTGCAAACGGAAGTGGAGTTATTACGGAGCTTGCGCCAAGTATCAAAAATATATTGAAGATGTTTGAGCCAACAACATTTCCAATTGCAATATCGCTGTTGCCTTTGTAGGCAGCAACAAGGCTGGTGGCCAGTTCGGGCAGTGATGTGCCCATTGCTACAATTGTTAGACCGATAACTGTTTCACTCATTCCCCAGCCGACTGCGAGTTCTGTGGCGCTTCCAACAATAAGGTCTCCTCCAAATACAAGCGCTCCTAAACCTCCTGCTATATAAATTACAGATAGCCAGACAGAAAGATTGCTCTCTTTTTCAATAATCTCCTCCTCTTTAATCTCCCCTTTTTTGGCGGAGAGAAATATGTAGTACATGAAGATTGCAAAGAAGAGCAGAAGTATCATGCCGTCACTTCTGGTGATTAATCCGGGTGTTGAGTCAAAAAAAGTGTCTGAGGCTACAAAAATAAGAGCGAGTGAGGCAAGAATTGCAAAGGGAATCTCGATTTTTAGAAGTGAATTTTTTAGTCCAATTGGACTGACAATCGCTGCAAAACCAATGATTAGCAGAAAATTAAAGATGTTGCTTCCTATAACGTTGCCTATTGCCATACCCGGCGCATTGTCAAGGCTGGCAATTATGTTAACAGAGAGTTCCGGAGCAGAGGTACCAATAGAGACAACTGTCAATCCAATTATCAAATCAGAAATTTTAAGTCTTTTGGCCACAGATGAGGCCCCTCTTACGAGGTAATCTGCCCCTGCAATGAGGAGCACAAAGCCAATAGCTAACAGTAGATAATTCATTATTTGCGGATTATTTTAACAACACCCCCTTGACCCAGATACATTATTGATGATGGTTTACCGGTGAAGCCGGCCTCTAACATCGGATTTGCCTGCCACTGTAGTTTTGCGGTAATTTCGTCATCAAACTCTTCGAAAAGTGCAGGATAGTTGTCCTCTGTAAAGCCTTCTGTTGCAGTTACAACAGCCCTGCCGAATCTATTTAGCATGGCGGTACAAAATGGGTGTGTTACTACTCTTATTGCTACGGATTTGTCTTCTGCTGTAACTTCCGGGGCAACATTAAGTGCCTGCGGGTAAATTATCGTTAGTGGAGTATCTGAAGCCTCAACTACCTCTTCGGCAATTTCAGGAACCTCTTTAATGTACTTGTAAACCATGTTCATGTCGGGAACAAGCAAAATCATTCCCTTGTTTGATTTGATACCGGTTATAGAAATCAGTTTCTGAACTGCCTCACGGTTGGAGGCATCACAACCTAACGCCCAAACGGTGTCTGTAGGAAAGAGAATTATACCTCCCTCCTTTAGTGCCTTAACGGCCTCTTCAACTGCTTTTCTGATTTCAGCTTCCATTTTTTCTTTTCTGTTTAATTCAAGTTAGTTTTATTGTTGTGTCTCTATTTTTTAAACTCATTAATTGTCTTTGTGTAAATTTCAAACAACTTCTCTGCTGCTTTATCGTTTCTGAATTGCCTGGCGTGGTCGAATCCTCGCTCTATCATGCTGTGTCTTAGAGTAGGAGAGGAGAGTATCATCTCAATTTTGTCTCCGATATCGCTTGGTGAGAGTGGGTTTGCATAAAGTGCGGCATCTCCTCCTGCCTCTGCCATTGATGACCCTCCGCTTGTGATAACGGGGATACCGTATGTAATTCCTTCCAGCACAGGTATTCCAAAACCCTCTGAGTGGGATACATATATCAGCGCTTCGGCAAGAGAGTATATTGCGGGCATCAAAGAGAAATCGGCGTCATGTATTAAAACTACACGGTCTCTGACTCCCAGATTCTCTGCAACTGCCATTATGTTAAGTGCATATGGAGTCCATTTACCAAAGCAGTAGAGTTTGATATCTTTGGGCAGTCTTGGCAGGGCTTTTACAATGCTTACAACATTTTTTCTCTCTTCAATTGCTCCCATTGCCACTATGAAGCGTTTTGGCAGGTTATATTTCTCTTTTACCTGTTGTGCTTTTTCTGCAGAGGCGGGTGTGTAAAACTGTGGGTCACAACTTGGGTGAACTATTTCGATTTTAGAGCGGTCTGTTCCGAAAAATTCTACTATGTCGTCTGCTGTCTGTTTGCTGACTGCAATGATTTTGTTTGCACTCTTTGCCGATCGGGAGATTCTTGCCGAGCATAACCATCTGTCAAATGGTCTGTAATACATGGGGTATCTGTGGCAATCAAGATCATGTATTGTTACAACTTTTGGAATGTCTGTATTGCTGAGTGGCAGTTCGCCGGTAAGTCCGTGGTAGAGATCGAGGTTGTCTTTTTCAATTGCTTTTTTTATTGAGTACTCTCTCCAGTATGCTGTGGAAATTGCCGAGAGGCCCTTTGGGGTACGGATAGTTACGTTTGAAGAGTCACTGAAGGCGAACAACGAATGATCTTTATATGGTGGAGTATAGAGGTAATATTCGTTATAGTTGAAAAATTGTGAAAGCGAAGATATCGAAGAGCGGCTGTAATTGCCTAATCCTCCGAAGTTTTTAAATGCTCTTCTTGCATCAAATCCAATCCTGTACATCGTCTATGGTATAGTTAGCTCGGATACAACCGGAAAGTGATCGGAATATCTTATCCTTGGAGTGTTGTGGCTCAGACTCCATATTGGCGAAGGATAGAGAATGTAGTCGATTCTAAGCAATGGCCAGAAAAGGGAGTAGGTTGCGCTGAACCCTTTGCCGGATTGCCGGAAGCTGTCATCTTTATCGTTAGTAAGTTTATTGTAGGTATAGGACATGGGGGTGTCGTTGAGGTCGCCGCAAATAATTGACAAGTAGTTGCTTCCGTTTGCATGTGAAACAATTGAGTCAACCTGTAGTGCTCTCTTTCTGAAGGTGCCTGCCATTCTGTCGTGAACTTCATATATCTCTTCGGTAACACTGCTGCTCTCTCTCATTCTTTTAACAAGTGTTGTAAACGAGATTGAGTGTGATTCAAGGTGGGTGTTATATATTCTTACAGTTTTGCCTCCTAGCATAATATCGGTGTATATGCAGAGGTTTGTGCTGCCCTTGAAAACCAATTTTCCTCCGTTTACAATGGGATATTTACTATATGTGATGTTGCCGAATTTGGTGTTGCTTCTTGTGCCGAAAAGGTGGTAATATCTGTATGGGTAATTGCTTAAAATTCCTTTGATTTCGTTTGTGTCTTTTATGTAAAACTCCTGGAAGCAGACAACATGAGGGTCCTGAGAGGCTATAAATTTTTCGATTCCACTGATATTAAAATTTCTATCTTTTTTATGCCCTTGTGTAAAGGTTCCTACATTATATGTGCACACCTTTAGGGCTGTTCCATCCGGTCCAATGTTTACCTCTCCCCAGCGGACGAACATATCGGCAAACAGGATTGATGGCAGGAGCACAATAAATGTGATCCAGACTGCTCCGGAGCGTCTTATAATTCCTAAAAGCAGAATGAAGAGGTTTATAAAGACCAGGGGTATAAAGTAGAGTCCAAAATAGAGCGGAATTGAGGTGGAAGATGGGTTTATGTAAAGCGATATATATGACATAAACAATGATACCGCTGCCGCAATTACTGCCAGTCGGAAAAGAAGGGCCAATGGCCAGGGGGATCTTTTTCTTCTGCTTCCCATTTGGGATATGTTAAAAGTACATTCTGTTCTTTCTTTTCCAGTACAATATAAGCAAATATCCGAATAGCATACCTCCAAGGTGGGCAAAATGGGCTATGCTGCTTCCCGGTTTAGAGAGCCCCAGATAGAGTTCAATTGCTCCGAATATCATTACAAACCATTTGGCTTTAAGTGCTACGGGTGGAAAGATGAGTTGCAGTACATTATTTGGGAACAACATTCCGTAGGCTAACAACACTCCGAATACAGCTCCAGATGCTCCCACCGTTGGTGTCATATACATTGCCTGTATTCCGTTTGCTGCCATCATGTTTCCTACTTCGTATGCTTTCTCAAGTGCCGAGACCTCAAGAAACAGAACAAATGAGTGGAGCAGTGCTGCTCCCAGACCTGTGACCATATAGTAGATGAAGAATTTCTTGCTTCCCCAGACCTGTTCAAGAACTATCCCGAAAATAATGAGCGAGTACATGTTGAAAAAGAGATGCAGGAAGTTCCCGTGCATAAACATGTGGGTTACAAGTTGGTATGGTTTAAACAGGGGAGATTCAAAGTAGAAAAGTGCAAACTTTTCGTACATAAACTCTTTGGTAAGCATGCTTATTAAAAGCATTATGGCGTTAATGATCACAAGATTTTTTACAACGGGGGGCATGTTTCCCAAAAATCCGGATCCTCTGTTAATATACATGATAGTTATTTTCTAAATTTGTAATTATCTGTTTAATAGGTTGCTATCTATCGGTTTAGCATTGCGCTGATTTCATCTGCTGTTATTACCTTTAGGCAACTGTTGCCCGCCGGGGTGTAGTTGGGCTCTTTGCATGCAAATAGTGTATCTACCAAAGTTTGTGCCTCAAGGTTGTTTAGTGGTTCATTTTTCCCAAAACTTCCTGCTTTTGCCAGTTTTGCAGCTAGTTGCTCTACCGATCTCTTGCCAAAATCGTTCCCCTCTTCGGATAGCATCTCTGCCAGATTGTCTAAAACCTCTTCCATTGTCTCGAAATCATCTGAAAAACCCTCCGGAAGTGCGCTGACTGTAGCTGAATCATGAGTCAGGGATATATCAAAGCCCAGATATTTTAGCACGCTTTCGTTCTCTTTCAAAATTGAGAGTGTATTGAGGCCTGCCTCTACGCTCACGGGAAAGAGTGATTGCTGAATTATTCCTACCCCTTCTCTCAGAGTTTGAGTATATTTTTCGTAAAGAATTCGCTCCCTTGCTCTTTTGATGTCAATTAGAATTACTCCGCTTTTGATGGTTGTCATTATATACCTGCCTGAGATTTGTAGCAGGGGTTTTGCGGGGATAGCTTCGTCGTTGAAGAGTGGGTCTGAGCCTTCGTTTGAAGAGTAAGAAGAGGAGTGACCGGAGCCGGAGTTGAATGCCGGATTGAAAAATTGTGGGTTTGCAGAATTATCTGCAGAGTGAAATCTGCGATCAATCTCTTCAGGAGTCTCACCGCCTAAGTCTTTAAATGGGTTGAAGAGTGGGTCGTAGTTTATCTTTGGGGGGGCTACGTAAAAGCTTGTGTTGACCTTTGGAATATCGGGCGCTCCATCCTGGTCAAAGTCAATGCTTGGCATAAATGAGTTTTTGCCGAGTGATTCTCTGGTGCCTGAGTATAGGATGTCGAATATTGCGGAGTCGTCCTCAAACTTAATCTCTGTCTTTGAGGGGTGTATATTTACGTCCAGCTTTTGGGGGTTGGTCTCGAAGAATATGAAGAAAGATGGCAGGGTCCCTTCCTGTATGAGTCCGTCGTATGCTTTAAGAACCGCCTTCTGAAAATAGGGGCTGCGGAAGTATCGGTTGTTGGCAAAAAGGTATTGGTAACCTGGCGTTTTTCTTGAGTCTTCGGGCTTTCCAATGTAGCCGCTTATATTTATGATTGAGGTCTTTACCGATATTTCTACCAGCTCTTTGCCCATATCTTTGCCTGCGGTATCCTGAATGCGTCTCTTGAGGGTTGCCGGGGGGAGGTTGAGAATCTCTCCGCTGTTGTGAGAGAGTCTGAAGTGTATATCGGGGCGGGTTATTGCAATGCGAGAGAATTCGGCAAGTATTTGTCTGAATTCGGTGGCGTCTGATTTGAGAAATTTTCGTCTTGCCGGTATGTTGTAAAAGAGGTTGCGAACCATGAAGTTGGATCCGTTAGGTGTTGAGACTTCTCCTTCTGAAACCTGCTTTGATTCAGCAAATTTTACCTCGAACCCGGTCTCATCAATTGATCTCTTTGTTCGTAAAATTACCTCTGCAACCGAGCATACCGAGGCCAGTGCCTCTCCTCTGAAGCCGAATGTGTGTATGTTTGTGAGATCTTCTGCTGTTGTTATTTTTGATGTGGCGTGCCTGAGAAAGGAGGTTCTGGCATCTTCGGGCGACATGCCGCAGCCGTCATCAATTATTTGAATGAGGGTTCTTCCTGAATCTCTGATTATTACATGAATATTTGCGGCTCCTGCATCTACGGCATTCTCCACAAGTTCTTTGACAACAGAGGCCGGTCGTTGAACAACCTCTCCTGCTGCAATGAGATTAGAAATATGAGCCGGAAGTACTTTTATCATTTGATTTTACGAAGAACAGATTATACGAAGTAGCGGTTAAACAAAAAACAGACCGATTGATTTGGCAAAGAAGTAGAGCGCTGCGGCCAATCCAACAAGCGACAGCATCACGATTAGTCTCATAACTATGGGTGAACCTGCTTGTTTGCGGTTGTCATAAAGTGCTTTGCGAAAATTTGTCCTGATATTTTTTCCCGGAACATAGTCGTGCTCCTTGCCCTTCTCTCCTTCCCTTGCACGGGCAATTCTCTCTTCGAGAGCCTCTTTGCGGGGGTCATAATAGAGGGGCTGATAGTTAAAGACTCTGTGTTTTGGAGTCTTGAAAAAGCTAAAATTTAAACCCATAACCCTGATTTTATCACTACAAAGATAACAATAAATATAGGAATTTTGTTGTAGCTTTGTTTAACAGATAACATTTGAGTTTAAGAGTAAAAATCTCATTTAATATTTAATATTTGCATTAGTAGCATGTACAGAATTGGAAACGGATATGATGTTCATTCGCTTGCCCCGGGCTTTCCGCTCTGGATCTGCGGTTTAAAAATTGAACACGAAAAGGGCTGTGTGGCTCATTCTGACGGCGACACACCAATTCATGCGTTGTGCGATGCAATGCTTGGGGCGTTGGCTCTGGGCGATATTGGCAAGCACTTTCCTGATACTTCTGACGAATTCAAGGGTATTGACAGCAAGATTCTGCTTAAAGAGGTTTGCCGGTTGGTTGCCCTTCACGGCTACAGATTGGCCAACGCCGATATCACAGTAGCGTTGCAGCGTCCCAAACTGGCTCCCCGCATTATCGAAATGCGAACCACCCTGGCAGACATAATCGGCTGCACCGCCGACCGCATCTCCGTAAAGGCTACCACCACCGAACGATTAGGCTTTGTCGGCCGCGAAGAGGGCATCGAGGCTTATGCGGTTGTGTTACTGGAAAAAATCTAGGGAGACCGGGAAGCAGAGAGACCGGGAAATTCTCCGCGCCAGTTTGTGGTAACAATCACAATATCAGTCACATAAAAACGAGCCAATTTTAAGCAAAAAATTGGCTCGTTTTCAATCTATAGATAATCAAATAAATACCACAAACTGGCGCGGAGATAAATTTCGTACTCACAAAATCCATGAATGAGCATTTATCAATCATCAATTCATCCCTGGGAATTCTTTCCTTTTCTTTCATTTTCAAGGCGTTAGCACTCGATGGATCTTTTATCTAAATAGCTGATTTTCAGTTAAAAGGAAAGAATCCCAGGGATTACTTCCGCTATGATCTCCGCGCCAGTTTTGGCTATGTGCCAGAATAAATGTGTTTTGCAAAACAGACTTCGTCAACAATGTGTAAAAAAACAAAAAGTCTCATTTGTAACTTATACAAATTCAAATAGTTGTCCAAAAGTGGCGCGGAGAAACATTGTGGAAGAATGACAATTGTAAAATGCTTGTGTTCAAATGTTTGCAGGAGAACTTAAAATCAACAAAGGTTGCAGGCGGGTTTCGAAAACTTGCTTTTTGAACAAGCGGTAGTGCGGGTCGTAATGCTGTGTATATGTTTCACTGTGGTGTACCACATACTTGCCCTTTGACAGCAGAGAGTCCAAAAACCGCGAATCCCTCTCTAAATCCGGGATATAAGGATATAACCTTCTAATAATTCGCTCAATACGCCTCCACTCTCCCCGCCACTCATCAACCGCCGGAGGCACCACTCCCTGCGCACTCTCCATAAAAGCCTCCATGAAAACGGGATAGCTCACCAGATTCTCCTTCAAAACCACAAGATCAACCCTGACAAAATTCCCCTCCCAGCCGGTAACCTCGGCACGATTCACCTGAGACGGTCCGGTAACGTTTTGAAGCTCTCGCCTTATATACGCTCCGGCAGAGGCGGAATCAGGAATCATGTGACCGGGACCGAATTTGTCATGGAAAAAGTTCTTATAAATATCAACTAGTTGTGATTCAGGATAATTACTCATTTGCCATAAAACACCCTCGGTAACCCTCTGCTCAAAGTTTTTACGCTTCTCGCAACCAGCAGAACCTGCAAAAACGCTTAGAATAACAACAAAGGTTACGAGATTTCTGAGTAATCTCGGTATGCTTGGATTCGCTGTAACAATCTTATAGATAGTCAAATATGCAGGCAAACAATTTTTCTCTCTGCTCATAAACAAAGGTTTTATATTAATATTACCTAACGGTAATAGTTAGCGGTAATGCTATACAGTTTGTTAAAAACCAGCTCTTATGTAGTATTTGCCACACTGTTGTACATTTTACGCAACTCAAAGGTAGATAAATCACACAAAAGAATTTGTGACATTACAAAAAAGTATTACTTTTGCACTCCAATTCCGGCGCGATAGCTCAGATGGTTAGAGCGCATGATTCATAATCATGAGGTCCCCAGTTCAATCCTGGGTCGCGCTACAAGAGAACCCCACCCCTTGCCAAAAGCAAGGGGTTATTTATTTTGCATCGGTCAGAGCTTGCTCTGAAACGAAAGCAAAATAAATAAAACCAGGAGCAACGCTCCTAGGGTTGGCTTCTCTTGGGCTGTATTGCCGACCGTTGCAGGATCAACGACCGCAGGGAGGTAATCCTGGCAAGTGGTTTTCTTCTCTTGGGCTGTTTTGCCGACCGTTGCAGGATCAACGACCGCAGGGAGGTAATCCTGGAGTTGGGGTCTCCTTACTTTCTAGAGTTTGAAAGGAAGTTATAGGTGAACAGACCATTGCAGATGCAATACTTGACAGAATCGTGCACGATGCCTATAGGCTGGAATTCAAGGAGAATCTCTGCGAAAAAATCAGAAAAATATATTTGATTAAGAACTTGAAAACTAATAAAAATTAATATGTTTGTATAAAAGCAAATTAGTCGTGGAAATTGGTGCTCTTATGAGAATTCATGGAGGGTGGTCAATTTAAAACAGCAGGGGGAGATCAATTTAACTAGCATATGTAGATGGATTTTAAAGATAAAGAACTTATTATATTCGACTTTGATGGCACGCTAATCAATAGTAATAAAGATTTAGCACTGGCAATAAATAAAATGTTGTCGCACTATAATTTATTACCATTGACGCTGGAACAAGTTACTCCTTTCATTGGGAACGGAGCTAAGGAACTGGTGAAGAGATCTATGGAGCTATCTATGCAAGACAAAGAGGTATCTAAAGAGATGTTGGAACAAGCTTCTGAAATTTATCTTTCTGCATACCAGAAAGCGCCTTGCGAGGAGACCTATGCGTATCCGGGTGTGGTGGAAACATTAAGCTATCTGAATGAAAAAGGCTATAAAATGGTGATATGCACGAATAAGCTTTTCCGCTTTATTGAACCCATTTTGGAGAAACTATCCATTAAACAATTCTTCAAATATTGGATTGGCGAGGATTCAATCTCTGAGAAAAAGCCAAATGCGGCTCCTCTGTTATACTTAGCCAAGGAGATGAATACTAAGATAGAAAAATGCATAATGGTTGGGGACTCAAAAAATGACATTCTTACTGCCCAGAATGCCGGTATAGAAAGTATAGGTGTGAGTTACGGATATAACTACAACGAAAACATTGCAGATTATAAGCCGACAATGGTAGTGGACAGTTTCTCAATCCTAAAAGATCTATTTTAATATGAGCAAAATTTACCATGTCGGCATTATTGGAGGAGGAGTTTCGGGTGTTGTTACAGCCTTACAATTAGCTAATTATGGAATAGAAAACATTTTGTTCGAGCAAGGTGCAAGCTTGGTTAATGGTCCTCCGTTCTGTCATTTACATGCGGGAGGAAATTTGTATCCCGAAATATCAGATGAGCAATGCAAGCTACTCATGCGCCAATCGATAGAAATGGCGCGCCTGTTCACGCAATCTATAGACCAAAGACCAACTTTTATCAGCATTCCAAAATCTGAAAAATTCGAAGTAGCTAAAATTGAGAATCGTCTCAATATGTTGGTGGAGCATTATAAACAATTAATAGATGAAGACCCCGCCAATGCAATTCTTGGTGCTCCAGAGGATTATTATAAAATTTACTCTAAAGAAGATTTAGTTGCTTTAGCAGAAAAACCAACTGTTAAACGACCAAACACACATGATGAATGGATCTCTAATGCTATTAAATTAATTGATTACAATAAGTTAAAAACACCTGTATTCATAGTCCAGGAATATGGATGGAACCTTTTTAGATTAGGCGCTCAAGCTCAGATAGCTTTAAATAGGACTGAATACTGTAGTCTGAAAATGAATAGCGAGGTTACTAATATTAAAGATGTTCGAAATCTGAATTTAGGTTATAACTGGCAAATATGCACTAAGGATTCTGTTTATAAAGTCAATTATTTGGTGAATTCTTGTGGCTTTAATACTGGCAGAATTGATGATTATTTACAGTTAAAAGCTGAACGCTTGATTGAATTTAAAGCTGCTTATGTTTCGAAATGGCAAGCTATTGCGGGTTTAATTCCTGAACTTATTTTTCATGGAGAACGTGGCACCTCGCATGGAATGGTGCAACTTACACCCTATTGTGAAGATTATTATCAAATTCATGGAATGACAATGGACATTACCTTATTCGAAAATGGAGTGGTACAATCAAAAGGCAATGAGGTTCAACCAGAATTTAATGAAGGTATTAAACAAAAATTAGATAGAGCTTGGGAAGAAGATGAGGTCAAAACCAGAACTGAAAAAGCAATTGAATTTGTTACTAAATTTGTTCCTTCGTTTAAAACTGCAACAGTTGGAGGTCCACCAATGTATGGAGCACAGCAAATTCCTGGAGATGATCTGAATTTAAGAGTTGGTGACGTTAGCTTTCCTTATAGATCTTATGCCCGAAGTGAAATTGTTAAAGCATCTTCTGCACTTACGGCAGCCAATCAAATCATACTTAAAATTCAAGAAGAAGAAATTATTCCTTCAACTCTAATAAAATCTAATCGCAATTCGTTCTTAGATAGTATTTCTAAAAATGAGATTGATAAATTGGCTTCAGAATTAGCTTTTCAAAGGGGATACCCAGAAGCAATGGCTCAATTGCTAATTGAAGTACAATAAAAAGAAGCTTAAGAGTTTCTATATTTTTGTTGAAAATTAAGATTCTATTCAATTAAATCAATATACAATGTTCGATATTAGAAAAATACAAGAACAAGTCATCTTTAATGCCGTGGCAGCAGCAAGTAACGCAGAGACTGCTAAAAAAATAGTTTCAGGAGAAGATGAGGACAATCCTACCTGGGTGAAAAACACTATGAAAAGATTAGAGGAGAATTTTGACGCCTCTAGTTTAAAGTTAATTAGAATGAATTGCCAGTGTGGGTATGAAATGGACAAAACATTGGCCTTGTTAAATGACCTAATTAAGTGCTCTTCTTCTATGGAAGAATTTGCAAGCCATGACAAAGCTAAATCTGCGGGACTTTCATACAATAACGGAGAGTTATATCTACAGTTCCCGTTCTGTCCGTGTCCAATGCTTGCTGAGGTAGACAAACTTGAAACGGATACATGGTGTCAATGTACTACCGGATACAGTAAAGTTGTATTTGAAAAGGCTTTTAATTGTGAAGTGGATGTTGTGTTATTAAAAAGTGTAAAAATGGGGGATGATATTTGTTTGATGAAAATTATTCCTATTCAGGAAGTTCAATTTAAATTGTGAGATTTTAATTTAGCTTTACTCAAACATTGAAAACGTGACAACACTATGAGAATCTGGAATACAACAAATGGTAGTACAATTATTCAAGTTCTAAAGGGACGAAGTAACTCATACATTATAGTAAATGAACGCTCTGCAACACTAATTGACACAGGAAAAAAATCTGCCTTCAAACAACTTTCCAGGAATATCCAATCCAACAATATTAATCTTAAAGATATCTCAACATTAATATTGACACACACCCACTATGACCATTGTCAATCTGCAAAACAGATAAAATGCATAAGCAATTGCAGTATTATCGTATCTCATTCAGCCGCTAAGTCAATTAAAACCGGATACTCCAAATTACCAAAAGGAACTACTCTGCCAACGAAAATAATCTCTGGTTTAGGGGAAATTATTGGCAAACAAAAATTTGGGTATGACCCCTTTGAACCAGACACTCTTGTCAAAGGTGTTTATGAATTTTCAATAGGAAGAGGTAAGATCAGCATTATTGAAACATCCGGACATTCGCCAGATTCAATTAGCATAATAGTTGATAATGAGATAGCAATTGTAGGCGATGCAATGTTTGGGATATTCAGAAATTCAATTTGCCCTCCTTTTTCAGATGATATTCCACAAATGGTCGAAAGTTGGGGTAAATTACTACAAACAAACTGCAAACTCTTCCTCCCCGGACACGGAAAAGAGATAAACCGAGACCGTCTTGAAAAGCAATATTTCAGACATCAATAGACCTTACAAGAGATTGTTTATAAATAGATTAAAACAATAACAATATGACTTTTGAAGAGATAATAAACTACCGACGTTCAGTAAGATACTATACAGATGCTCCAATTGATCCGGAAAAGGTTCAGCATTGCCTGGAGTTAGCTTCCCTCTCTCCTAATAGTTCAAATATGCAACTTTGGGAATTTTATCACATTACAGACCACGAGTTTCTAAAGAGACTCTCCGTTGCCTGTTTAAATCAGCAGGCAGCGACAACGGCACAACAGATGGTTGTGTTTGTAACCAGACAGGATTTACACCGCAAAAGAGCTAAGAAGATGATTGAGCTAGAATCCCAAAATGTCCTGAAAAACAGTCCGGTCGAAAAGCATGAGAAACGGGTTAAAACATGGAGGTTGTATTATGGATATGTAATCCCGTTCTTGTATTTACGCTTTCTGGGAATACTTGGAATTATTAGAAAAATTCTGGTATCCATCGTAGGGCTTTTCAGGCCAATCACTTATCAGGTATCAGAAGGCGACGTAAGGGTGGTAGTTCACAAAACCTGTGCATTGGCAGCTCAGACATTTATGTTGGCAATGGCAAATGAAGGTTACGACACTTGTCCGATGGAAGGGCTGGACAGCAGAAGAGTTAAAAGGGCATTAAAATTACCAATTGGTGCACAAATCAATATGATTATCTCATGTGGCATGCGTGACCCTCGCGGAGTTTGGGGTGACAGAATGAGAGTCCCTTTTGATGAGGTCTACAAAAGAGTTTAAATTGCCACATAAAAAGTTGGGCAAAATATATAAAAATCATAACTTTACGCTGCACTGCCTAAGGCATAGCTACGCTACTCATCTTTTAGAGGCCGGAGTAAGTTTGAGATACATTCAGGAGTTGCTTGGCCATAAAAGCAGTAAAACCACAGAAATATATACACACGTTAGTATGACCGGCTTGAAAAACATTAAAAACCCCACTGACGATTTTGATTTATAATAAAAAATAAACCCCCACAAACGTTTGGTTAGCCAACCAAATTTCAGGAGCTAACCTTAACTTTTATACATCTATAAACAAGTTACCTGCAAGCTGAATGAAATGGTGAAATATGGAAGATGAATCGGTGGTAAAATTAAAAAATGTAAAATTCATTAACCTATTAAGTAAATAAATATGTAACTTTGCAATGGAATTATCGTATAAAAACAACAAGCTGAAGAAGGCGCTCGATACCGATAAAGGTATAGCAAAGAGTTACGGGACATTAGCAAAAAAGGTAAAGTTGCGTATCACTCAGCTTAAAAACGCAGATAATTTAGAGGTTATCTCAAAATTGCCTGTATTACGATTGCACCAACACATAGGCAAAGGGAAAGGCACTTGGTCAATAGATATTCAAGAAAATTGGAGAATACTATTCATAATAAACCAAGACCCTATACCAACCTTAGAAGATGGTGGAATAGATTTAAAAGCGATAACCATTATAAGTATTGAGTCTGTAGAAGACCCTCACTAACTTAAAAAGGAAACAAAATGACTGATTTACAAATAAAAAAATCCTTACTCTCTTGCCCAGGCGATAGTATTCAAGAGCATATAGACCATATAGGTATGTCGCAAGCAGAATTAGCAGAACGTTTAGGAAGGTCTATTCCTAAGTTAAATGAGTTAATAAAAGGAAAAGCACCAATAACCAAAGAAACAGCCACCAAATTAGAATACGTTTTAGGTGTGCCTACAAGTTTTTGGATAAACTTAGAGCGTACCTATCAAGATGAATTATTGGAAATAGAGCAAATGGAATATTTAGAGCAATGCCAAGAATGGGTATCGTCTTTTCCATTAGCCAAAATGAAATCTTTTGGTTTACTTCCAGATACTCCTAAAAAACCTGAATTGGCAGATGGCCTACTAAAGTTTTTTAGAGTTGCTTCTCCTACCCAATGGTCAGATATTTATAACGGTAGTTCATTAGCGTTTAAAATTGAGCTACGCCATACAGCTGAACCACAAGCTATTTCAGTTTGGTTGCGTTTAGGAGAGCTACAAGCAGAGAAAATAAAAGTAGCTCCATTTGATAAAAAAGGTTTAAGAGACTGTTTAGATAAAATTCAAGACATTGTCTACAAGCATTCAGATACTTGGTTAGAAGAGTTACAAGCGCTTTGTGCATCTTGCGGAGTAGCTTTGGTTTATACACCTTGTATCTCTAAAGCTCCTATCTATGGTGCTACCAGATGGATTAAAAATAATAGCGTACCACTTATTCAAATAACCGATAGACAGAAAGATTACAATGCCTTTTGGTTTAGCTTCTATCACGAGTTAGCTCATATTCTTAAACACGGTAAAAAAGACATTTTTATAGATGGCTTAGAAAGTATTAAACCAGATAAGGAAAAAGAAGATGAAGCAGATGCATTCGCAGATCGTATGCTATTATCAGAAAAAGAAAGAAATGAGTTGTTTCAGTATCCCAATTTTGATAAAGAATTAGTTTTACAACTAAGCAAAAAGTTTAAAAAGCACCCTGGTATTATTGTAGCCCAAGTACAAAGACAATACACACATTTGTATAAAAATGTACGTTTAAACAGCTTAAAAACGAAAGTAGAATTTACTGAATTATCAATTTAACTAAAAAATAAAGGCACAATTAAAAAAGCCAGCAGTTAACAATGTATATGAAATCATAGCACCCTTTGGGATGCTACGCTTCATATACTCAACGTTGCAGCGCATTAGATATAGCAAATAACAATAGTGTCCGTAAAAATATACAAATGCATTATGGAAAGATATTGGCTTAAAATTAGAAAAATTGGAAAAATACCTTTTATCATTGGTGGTGCATTGCTCTTTGTGCTATTAATCGTCCTTTTTTCAACAATTTTGAGAATAATCATGACAAAAGATTTTAACCCATCATTAATTTTTTCCGTCGATTCACTGGGGCCATATATCGGAGGGTTGTTGGGTGGATTGATGTTTTCTACTTCACAATGGTATTTGGAAGAACTAAAAACTAAGGAAAAGAAATAAAACGCGCTTCAACAGGCAACAATGGCCATTAAAACGGCCCTTATCGCCAAACCGTTACCAACCATTATGAGAATGACACGATTGATATTAACATTTTATAGATCATTTGCTTTTGCGAGCTTGATGATTACATTATCTTGTTTGAGTATAATATACACATGGGGGCTAGTTACTTTTACAGCATTATTTTGGTTTAAAATAATCACTCTCGGCTTGATTTTTTATTATATCCACAATGTTAAAAAAGATGATTTCTACTATTATAAGAATCTTGGTCTGTCAAAGAAAACCTTGTGGTTTTCGACTCTAACTTTTGACTTTATTCTCTTTCTAATGCTAATTATAATAACTTTAATAGTTAGATGATAAATATACTTGAGATAGATAGTGTTAACTTAGAATTCGATTCTAAACGAGTTTTGCAAAATGTTTATTTAAAAAGTGAAACTGGAAAAATAACCGGATTATTAGGAAAGAACGGAACAGGCAAGTCGAGCTTGATGAAAATTTTGTTTGGAGAACTTATTCCCAATGATAAATCAATCCGAATAAATGGCAATGCATTACTTACTTCAAGTCGTTTCTCAAAAGATATGAGATATTTGCCTCAAGGTAGATTTCTTCTTAATTCGTTGACAATTAAAAGGATATTTAGTGATTTTGAACTTGATTTTGATGATTTGATTTATAGCTTCCCTGAGTTTGAAAAATTCTTCAAATCAAAATTAATCAATTTATCTGGAGGTGAAAGACGAATTATTGAGATTTATGTAATACTAGTATCTCAAACAAAATTTTGTATGCTGGATGAACCTTTTTCGCACGTTATGCCGATTCATATAGATTCAATCAAAAAAATAATTCTTCGAGAAAAAGAGAATAAAGGAATAATTATAACGGACCACATGTATAAACATATTCTTGATATTTGTGATGATTTATATGTAATCAATGATGGGAAAACTTATTTGACAAAAAACATTAGAGATATTGAAACTTTGGGATATGCCCGAGTGACAGAAAAAATAACAGTTGGTAACACGCAGTATGGCCAATAAGGATTTCAGTGGTATACGAAGGTTTGTAGAGCTCCTTAACTATTCGTGTATATTGTTAGAAAATCGTTCGCTCTCTCTTACTTGCCATACTGCCAAACGTTATACAGCATTTTAAATAAGAAAAAATAAAGCAATGAAAAGAGATTTACTTCTACTAATATTCGGGATAATCGTTTCGACTTCAATATATGCACAGACTAGCAGCGAATACAAGTCTTCACAATTTATTTCTGGTTATCCTAAAGAAATTGAGCCTATAAAAGACCAATTAGGATTAAAGAATCTATCATTTGCAAATTTTGAAACTGGAATTGATAGTATTAAAGTTGTTTTTGGGAAGTTGACTCAGGGAAATACTAATGGTTATTGGATTGCATCATATTTCAATAATAACATGAGTTCATTTTCAACTGTTTCATTAGAAAAAGACAAAATATCTGACTTTTTGACAAATGACATTGATATCAAACTTGACAATTCTTCAAAAAAAATCTCTTTGTCTGTAAAATACAATCCAACTACAAATGAAATTTCATATTCATGGTTAAATGGAGATGAAAAAAGCGACAAGTTAGCAGTCCAAAAGATAGAGCGACTATTGGCAGAAAATAAATTATTACCGGAATTAAGTCTTAAAACCCTAGCCAACAAAAATTTATCATCAACCGATTTTAAAGGAAAGTATCAAGTGATTAATTGGTGGACACCAACTTGTGCTCCTTGCAGGCAGGAAATTCCAGGGTTAAATAAATTGGTTGATAAATTTCGCTCAAACACAAATATCGTTTTCTTGGCTATTGCCTTCGACAATAAGGAGAATGTTGACAATTACCTTAAAGTAAATGAATTTAAATATTATCAAACACTAGGGGATAAAAATGCTTTGAAGATTTTTGGCGGAACATTTCCAATAAATATAATTGTGAACCCTGACGGAAAAATTACTTTTTATAGCGAGGGAGGGAATGAACAGACCTACATAAAAATTGATGAAGAGTTATTAAAACTCATAAATTAAAGCGCTGTATAACACGCATTAAATTCCATTAAAACGGGATTTTATCGCGGGAATGTTAGTAGCAATTTAATAACCAGACAAAATACAACAGAAATGAAACAAAGAATGAAACATAGAGCGATTTGGTTACTTTTAGTTTTAATCTTTTCTATAACAGGAATTGAAAGTTTAAGAGCACAACAAAATACAAACGAAAAAAATGAGACTATTTTTGTTTGGGGTGGAGATATTAATTTAAAGTTTGTTCAGTATATAGTTGATTTGACAAAAAAAGACAATCCTAAGATCTGCTATTTGCCGACTGCAAGTGCTGACAATCAGGATAATATTAAGTATTGGAGTAATATCTGTAACACGTTAAAAATAGATACAATCATTCTTAAAGTATGGGTAAGTTCATCCGAAAATAATCAATCATTCGAGGATATTTTACTTAATTCAGATGCTATTGTTGTTGGCGGAGGTAATACGTTAAATATGCTTGGTATTTGGAAAGCACAGGGCATTGATACAATTTTACAAAAAGCGTTGAAAAAAGGAATTATTTTATCTGGTGGAAGTGCGGGTTCAATATGTTGGTTCCAGAATGGAATAAGTGATTCTCGTCCAGTTAATCTAAGTTTAGTCAATGGTTTAGGTTACCTTTCTTACAGTAATTGTCCTCATTATTCAGACGAAAACCGAAAGAATTTATTTCATCAAATGATAATAAATAAAAAAATCTCTTCTGGATATGCAAGTGATGAGAGAGCAGGAGTTTTATTCAAGAATGGAAAAGCTGTTGAATTTGTAAGTCAAAGTGATAAGCATAATTCATATTCTGTTTATATTGAAAAAGGGACATTACAAGCCAAGAAAATGGAATCAAGAATTCTTTTAAAAAAGAATGCTCTTTTAGAAAATGATTTCACCGTTTTTTCTATAAATATGACGATAGAAGAACTTTTACCATTTGATAACAAAACCACTCCCCAGAATGCTTTTATTGCAACAGTTAAAGAATCTCGTTTAGCCAAAGAGGGGTTAAGTGAAATTGAGAAAAACAAAATTTTAAATATCAGAATTGTAAAGATCTTTGTCTATAACAATAAATTAGCTGGCATTGTAAATAACGCTTATGAAGACTATTATGGATTGTGGTATTTTTACAATAACAATGGCACTTGGGAAAGTCTCGGCGAAGATTTAGGTGGGGAGACAATATTTGAAAGTGAAATAACATTCCGTGAAAAAGCAAAAATAATGATGGATAGAGCCACACAATCTGCCACTACTCATACAGTTTTCCGTTAACCTCAACTTTTATAAGAGCATCGCAAACAGATTAAATTCTTACAAATAGTCAACTTTATAAAAATGCCAATTATTTCTATATATCTACATATAGATAAGCAATCTATAAACCTAGCCTTATAAACATGAAACGAATTATTTTACTAACATTACTAATTCTTGCAAAAATGAGTTACTCGCAAACAATGAACACAGACATATCTGAAACAATTATTGCTTTAGAAAAAAAAGCACTAGAAAAGTGGAATCAGGGTGACCCAAGCGGTTATCTTGACCTTTCAGCTGAAGACGTAACTTATTTTGACCCTTTTTTGGAACAACGACTAGAAGGACTTGAAAACCTTAAGAAATATTACAAACCTATAGAAGGGCAAATTAACATATCCAAATACGAAATGCTTAATCCTAAAGTCATTGCCATGAAAAATATGGCCGTTTTGACTTTTACCCTACATTCTTACAAAGCTGACATCATTTCTATATGGAATTGTACAGAAGTCTATAGACTTGAGCCAAATGGACAATGGAAAATTGTTCATACACATTGGTCATCTTTCATGAAACCATAATAGACACAATACAGAAAGTATAAAGCAGCCGCTAACATTGGGTCATAAAGCATGTCTTGCCGCAGGCGCATCACAAGCTACACATCACACCCTCAAACGTTGGCTGTCACTATTTACTAAACGAAATAAGATTTTAAAAGATGAAGAAATTATTAATGCTTTTTTTGATATTATCCATTACTAATGCATTTGGACAAGAAACTAAGCCATTAACTTATGAACAAAAGGTAAAGGATTTTGAATACTTATTTGAAGTGTTGTCAGAAAACTATGGTTACTTTGGAGTTAATAGGCGATTAAATGGAATTGATTGGCTGTCAAATAAAAACCATTACATTGATAAAATTAAGAACGCGCCTGATGATACCACTTATCTCTTTACATTAAAATCTATACTTGCAGACTTAAACAACGACCATGTCAGTTTTTCGCCAACTTTATATTACAATGGTTACTTAAGTGCCTATAAGAATTTGTCGAAAGACTACCCAAAATATAAGGAGTGGGTAGAAGTGTTAGAAAAACCAAACAGACATAAATATTGGTCTGATATTCTGGAAAAAAGAAAAGAATTTGTTGATGAAAACACTAAAACACTTAATAACCCAAAACCGAATTACTATGATTCAATAATAGATCATAAGAAAATTGCAATTATGTCAATATCATCTTTTAACATGTTTAAGGTTGACAAAGAAAAAGTTTTGATATCAAATTTCTTGTACGAAATTAAAGATTGCAAGTACTTAATAATAGATATTCAAGAGAATGGTGGTGGTTCAACAAAATATTGGCAGGATAATATTGTCAGTCAAATAATTAAAGAACCCATTGTAAACACAACTTATCCCATAATTAAAGATGGGGAAATTAACCGTAGATTTTATCATCATTTTTTTGAAAGAGCAAAGCTATTAAATCCGGGAGATGAATTTTCTAACCTATCCCCTGAATTACTATCAGATAATTATTATTATCAAGTTTGGAGAGATACAATTTTCCCAAAGAATCCTATTGGTTATGATGGCGAAATATACTTATTAGTTTCCAAAAAAGTTTTTTCTTCTTCTGAAGGTTTTGCCCAATTTTGTAAAACAACTAATTGGGCAACTGTTGTTGGGGAACAAACTGGAGGTGATGGTGTAGGAAGCGACCCTGCTATTGTTATTTTACCTGAAAGTGGAATCTTTATAAGTTATCCTTCATTAATAGGTCTTAATCATAGTGGTAGTTTAAATGCAGAAGAAAAAACTGTGCCCGATATTGAGATTACCGGAAACTCATCTGAAGAACGACTGAAGAAACTTATAAACTACTTAAGTATAAAAAAATAGTACCTTAGAACAAAAGGTCATAAAACATTGCGCGCAGAGTGTTATATTTGAATGAAGCAATACTTAACCAAAAGCCATAAAATCAATTAAATGAATAGAATAAAAAATAAAAGAGTAAAAGATGAGAAATGTTTTTACCCGGCCAATTATAAGTCTTCCTGAGTCTGATATTATGATTAATTACATAATAGCTGTTTTTAAAGATTTATATGGAAATCTCTGGGATTTACTTGAGTTGAATAAAGAACTCCATATTTCTGTGCGAGCGGTTTAATTGGTGTTTATTGTCTCTACAATTCTGCAATAATATGAGCGAACATAAAACGTTGAAATCTGAATACATATCTCGAATCAATAAGACATTTGATTACATAGAATCGAATCTTGAGAAACCAATGACATTAGAAGAATTGGCAAGAATTGCTAACTTTTCAAAATTTCATTTCAATAGAATCTTTCAGTCTATTGTTGGAGAAACTCCCTTTCAATTTATTTTAAGAGTACGTCTTGAAAAGGCCGCGATGCTAATTCTTAATAATAAGAAGGAGAGTATTTCTGAAATAGCCTTTAAATGTGGCTTTTCAGATATATCAATATTTTCTCGAAATTTTAAACACTATTTTCAAATATCTGCTTCTAAATACAGAATAAAGAAATCAAACAATAGCAATTTAAGTCAACAAGATAGCAATTGGTATCAAAGAGAAGAGAGACCAACCCAGTATTTTTGTCCTGAATTAAAAACAATTAAATGGAGGACAAATATGAAATTAAACAAAAGTGTAGAAGTTAAAGAACTTCCAAAAATGACAGTTGCTTACATCAGGCACATTGGCCCATACAAGGGAGATAATAAACTTTTTGAGCGCATTTGGAACAGGTTGTTTACTTGGGCGGGCCCACGAGGTTTAATAGGCGGCAAAGACTTCAAATCGTTGGTTATTTATCATGATGACCCAAATGTAACAATCGAAGACAAGCTTAGAATGAGCGTTTGTATTACTGTGCCTGCTGAGACTAAAGTTGAGGGAGAGGTAGGCAAAATGGAGATTGATGCTGCACGATATGTGGTAGCTCGTTTTGAGCTTACTCCTCAGGATTTTCAAGAAGCATGGGGCTGGGTATATGGAGAGTGGCTTCCGTCAAGTGGCTATCAGCCCGATGATAAGCCTTGTTTTGAAATATATCCGGAAGAACCTAAAGATGGGAAATTCATAGTTGATATTTGCATACCAGTAAAACCGATTTAAACTTAACTGAAAGAGCCGGGTTTATAGGTTCTCTTTTTAATAGATACACATATTTAAGTCAAGGTTGGTGCTCTATTTTTCACATTCAGCAAATTATATTTTTTTTAATAGTTCAAATTATTTTTCTTGTTTTCTTAATTTAAGATTATGATGGGAAAAAATAACAAAAATTTTTTTGAAGGATTGGTTTCAAGTGGACCAGCAGAAGAATACAGTGATAAGTTGATGCTTTATGGCCAATTCGTAGGTGAATGGCATGCAGATACGATAGTATACCAAGAAGATGGTACACAATTGCATTCGAAATGGGATATCCGTTTTGACTGGATTTTGGAGGGTAGGGCAATTCAAGATTTGTGGATTACCCCGATTAGAGATAATGAAACAATTGGCTGGCATGTTCCCGGAAATAGATATAGCACTACAATTCGCACTTACGATCCACAAATCGATGCTTGGCATATTATATGGATTAATCCTCCCAGCGGATCTATTATCAGGCAAATTGGGCGTCAGGTAGATGATACAATTATTCAGGTAGGGTCAATAGACCAGTTAGGAAATCTCTCGCGATGGATTTACAGCGAGATAACTCCTGATAGTTTTAGATGGTATAGTGAAATTTCAAAAGATCAAGGTAATAGCTGGGCATTGGTCCAGGAAATGAGAGCTAAAAGGAGATAGCATACTTGTAATTTCTTGCAAATAAATACAAGTTGTATTTAATAAATACTGACGGTTTTCCAACAAACGAAAACGGACTGGAAACCCACTGTAAAAGTAGTTATAAAGTTGAAACTGTGACTGCAACAGGACATTATCCAATGATAGAGAAACCGGGAGAGTTTAATTTTTTATTAAAAAAAGTGTTGATAGACATGAAATATACGTCGGTACAAATGGTTAAATTGTATGCCGGAAGATTAAGGATTAAATACTAAATAGATGAATTATTGCAAGTATTCTGTATATTTCGCTTATGTTTTGGCCTTGTCCAAAAAACGAGGATATTAATTGATTTCTAAAGCATTAACTTGGTTCAATGTTTTGAGAGGTAATGTGAATAGTAAATGAATGTTTGGTTTGCAATAGATAAAATTTTAAAAATGAATAAAATTTCTTCAAACAAGAAAGCAGTATGGTACAAGACTACAATACCTTACTTGTTGCTGCCTAGTAGACTCTTTTTATTTTTATTCTTTCAAGTACTTATTGCATTTGTCGTTAATTCCTGGGAAGCTTCTCAGAAGTACTGGTTATTGACTGCTACTATGACAAACATTGTCAGCATAATGCTGTTAATAATTTTGTTTAAAAAAGGCGGAAATGATTATTTTCGGATATTCTCATTTAATAAAGCGACTATTAAAAAGGATATAATTGTTTTTATTGGGCTAATAATCTTAGCTTTACCAATTGTTTTTGTGCCAGCTTATCTTATTAGTATGATCATATGGGGTGATCCTAATATACCTACAGCAATGATGTTTGGTCCAATTGGAAAATGGCTGGTTTATGTGCTTTTATTTGCTTTCCCGGTAACAATTGCCTTTGCTGAGTTAGCTACGTATTTTGGATATATTATGCCAATTCTCAAAAATAAAGTATCTACTAAATGGTTAGCGCCACTCTTGCCTGTTATATTCCTTTCAATCCAGCATTGTACCATGCCATTTATTCCTGATTTGAATTTTATTGTTTATCGCGGTCTCATGTTTTTACCATTTTCTATCTTAGTAGGTCTATCAATATATCATCGCCCTTCACTTTTCCCATACTTTGTAATTTTACATGGCCTACTTGACTTTGGTACTGCTTTTATGTTTTTATAGAAAATTCAGATATCTAAACCATTGAGTTAAAAAAGAAATTCAAAAGATTTTATTACTATGTTATTTCGTACAGATTGTATGAGTATGAAAAAGAGATATATAAAAGACAAAAACGAATTACTTGAACGGAATAAAGGTTTCACGGCTGAAATATTTACAGAAGAGTTAATAAAAAATTTGCCTGAGCCACTTAAAAAATATCTTCGTGTATGTGGGTACATGAATACACCTGTGCCAATAAATGCGAATGTTTACTGGACTGAAAGTTGGCTTAAAATGTCTCCAAATAAAGACTGGGTTAGATTAGAAACAACACAGTTTAATTCCGTAAAACCAATTGGAAGAGTAGCGTTAATGAGATTTTCGTCTATGCCTGTTGCAGCTCGTGACCTTTACCGAGATGGTTATGGAGAGATGAATGGAAAACTCTTTAATTTATTTAAAGTTGTTTTTGATAACAGCAAAGAAATAGCTCAATCAGCATTGATTACAGCCTTTTGTGAATTTATGTTTATCCCTGGTTACCTCCTGCTTGATAGTGTAAAATGGGAGCAGATAGACGAGTATTCAGTTCGAGGCACACTTGCCGATGGCGGAATTGAAGTGTCAGGAATTTTTTACTTTAATCAAGAAGGGGTGTTTACTCGCTTTGAAACAAATGACCGTTACTACTCAATGGGCAAAAACACTTATAAAAAAATGAAATTTTCAGCTATTGTGGAAAGTTATAAAATGCAACAAAATATTAAAATAAGTGAAAAGGTGAAAATTGTTTGGCATTTACCAGAAGGAGATTATGAATATTATAAAGGGATTGTAGACAGAATCGAATTCAATGGATGAATGAAATAAAAACAAAAGGAGTTATAGATGACAAATTTATTTCCCATGCCAATTATAAATCTTCCTGAGGCAGATATTCAGATTAAGGGTATTAAAGCTTATCTGTCACAAGGAGAAAATCATCAGATTATATTTATGCTTTTTGAAGAGGATATTGATTTGTCAGAACATTCGCATGAAGAACAATGGGGAATAGTTCTTGAAGGAAAGATTGAATTAATTATTGATGGTGTTAAAAATATATATATCAAAGGGGATAGATACTCTATCCCTAGAGGAGTAAGGCACTCAGGCAAAATATTTGCTGGATATGCAGATATGACGTTTTTCAACCAAAAGGATAGATATAAGGTAAAAATTAATTTGATGGGAAGAAACTTAAAATAATAGCAGATAGAACCGCTAGCACATATTGCAAAGACGATTGTGCAAATCTTTGAGAAATTCAAGATTGCTTATTTGATATTTCCGAATTTTTCTCGCTCCATAATAAGAGACAAAAAGGCCAATAGGTGTTCCTATAATGAGTCCAATTATTGACTCTTCTGTATTAAGAACATCAATGAATGATTTATTTTCAAAATAAACATGAATTGACAAAACGATTAAGACGTAAAGAAAGGGGATTAAAAACAAATAGAGTTTACTTAATCTGCCTGTTAACCATTTAGATAAAATATTTATTCTCTCTTCCAACCAGTTTTTTAAAGGTTGATTGTATTTTTTGTTTTGTAATTTATACCAAGACAACAATCCGGATGCTAGTGATATTATTGTTACAATCCCAAGAGTTGCATTGTTTATTAAATATATCAAATCGTTTTGCCGATTTAGTGAAGTGATTGCCAAATAGATTAATAGTCCGACACAAACTAAGATTGAAATACTCATAATAACCAAAAACTTATTAATTGTTTGCTTTGTTTTTGATGTCAGTAACAAACTCAGTTCATCTTTGGATTTCGGATAGAATTCACTATCAATAGTTTTCCATATTTTTTGAAGTTCAGTATTTTCCATGATTTATTTCTTTAAGTTTTGTTTCAATATTTCTTTAGCCCTGTTGATTCTCACACCAACATTTGATTTTGAGATACCAATAATTTCAGCAATTTCATCATACCTCTTCTCTTCTAAATATAGCAGCATAATGGATTTGTCAAGTTCATCGAGATTATAGATTGCTTTTAATAATAGTTGGAGTGATTCGTTCTTTAACATTTCATCAATAACGCTCGATTTGTCGGGCAATTCGGGTATTGTTTCTCTGTATTCAATTCGTGATACCTTTTTAATCCTGGAGATTGAAGTGTTTATTGATACTGCATAAATCCATGAACCAATACTATTGTGGTTTTTGAGACTGGGAAAAGATTTCCAAAGCTGATATATGATTTCCTGAAGATTGTCTTCTCTGTCAGGCTTATTTTTAAAGTAAACCAAACTAACTTTATACAGTATCCCTTGATAGTTTGAAAGTATATCGAGAAATTCTTCTTTAGGTGATTTCATAACTGTAGCGTTTCTTATAAAGTATCAATTGAATAGAATTTATTACAAAAAAACATAAAAATATTTTAAGAGATTGAGAACAAGTAATATATTTGAAAACAATAAAACGTCGATACTACAATAGCTCAAATAACTGATGGCAGGAAAATCGACAAAAGGTATATAGGCCTGTAGCTGTTATCTTACATAAGACACAACTAATAATTACAAGCCAAAAACAAATTGCTATCAATATGTAATAAATGTAATTATGAAAAAAAACCGCATAACATTTCTAATCTGTCTCAGTTCTCTTCTCTTTTTTGCTTGTGAAAAAGAGAGTAAATCAGATGGAAAAGATACTGACAACATAATCACTACAGCAATTCCTCTTATTGATTTTGGTACAGCAACCTATAGGGGCTTCCAGGGAGGACTTTATCCAAATGCCTCAAATATTAGACCTCCTGCTCATAATACTGCGGGTATTGCCATGGCAAAAACAATAAAACCCTTAAACACCTCTGGGACAGTTGATGAAACGAATGGGAAAATCGTTTGGTTGTCAATAGGTATGTCTAATGTTACGATGGAAACACAGATGTTTCTTTCTATGATGCAATCCTATCCCGATAAAAACCCAAAATTATCATTGGTAGATGGAGCAGTAGGAGGACAAGAGATAAACGCAATAAATAGTTCAACATCTTCTTATTGGGATACTGTAGAGAGTAGGCTCGCAGCATTGGGCTTAAGTCCTGCACAGGTACAGATTATTTGGTTTAAAGAGGCTGAAGCCCGTCCGACTGATACTTCATTTGTAACTTATCCTGATGGCTTGAAAGACAAATACAAATCTGTGATGCAACTACTGAAATTGAAGTTTCAAAATCTTAAACTTGTTTATCTCAGCGATCGTATTTATGCAGGCTATGCGAATACTAACCTAAATCCCGAACCATTCGCCTGGTATGCTGGCTGGACAGTTAAACGTTTGATAGAATCACAAATTAATGGTGATGCATCGCTAAACTATGCAGGGAATAATCCCTCATCTGCTTGGCTTTCCTGGGGGCCTTATTTGTGGGCTAACGGAATTACTCCGAGAAGTGACGGGCTGATTTGGGTTATATCCGATTATCAGTCAGATGGAACACACCCTTCAACGACGGGCAGACAAAAAGTGGCTCAAATGCTCTTACAGTTTTTTTCAACTGATGAAACAACAAAACCGTGGTTTCTAAAAACCCCTATTCCATCTCACAATCCTTGAATTGAATCATTTACTCAAAATTGTTGGCATATCATATGGCTTGGTTATATTTATTTTATCAAATCTTATTTTTCAAATTCAATATAAATCAGATAACTGAGAGGTGCCTGTCAAAGTATCATGTCTAATAAGACCAAATTTTGACTGACAATAATACTCCCACAAATGATATCAACCAGGAAGAGAGAATTTCTATACCGTACTCCAGAGCTCTTTTCAACCAAAGCTTATGATGATGAAAAAGAAATGAGAGAACCGGCGATGTGTGAACAATACAAATAATTTCCGGAAATATATAAAGTTTTAAGGAGAGAATATTTACAACTTTGAGTAGTTGTGAAAATTTATTCACACATATAATTCAAAACATGAATACAACAGAATTAAAAGGAAACTGGAATGAGAAGAAAGGCAAGCTCAAACAGAAGTTTGCAAGCTTAACTGACGATGATCTGATGTTTGCTGAAGGTAAAAAAGATGAAATGCTTGGTAAACTTCAAATAATTAAATTATGGAATTGAACGCCAGACAGAATGAGGCGTTGAGCGTAATTGCGTTAATAATATCTATTGCATAATTTTATTGTTAACTTTAGAAAATGATAACACAAAGTATCAATATACTTCTTGCTGATGACGACAAAGCTGACTGCCTTCTGTTTAAGGATGCTTTGGCAGAACTCCCTGTCTCAGCAACTCTTACCATTGTTCGCAATGGAGAAAAGGTGATTGAGGAACTTACAAAAAGAGGAAACAAATTGCCGGACGTTCTGTTTTTGGACCTTAACATGCCGAGGAAAAATGGTTTCGCAACCTTAGGTGCAATTAAACGATCCAGAGAACTCCAGAATCTTCCGGTTATTATAATCACTACAGCTTCGAGCCAGGAGATGGTCAATATTGTTTTCAGAGATGCGGCACATTATTACATCAACAAACCGGCTGATTTTTTGCAACTGAAAAAGGTTATCTATGAGGCTCTTACTCTCATAGTTCAGAAAAATATCCCTATGCCGTCTGAAGAAAATTTCATGATTACAGGAGATTCAATAATAATTCCAAATAATGACAGTAAATAAGAACGATTTTCCAATTGTTGCCATAGGGGCATCGGCTGGCGGGCTGGAAGCAATGATGGAGTTATTAAAATATCTTCCATATGACACCGGTATGGCTTTTATTTATGTTCAACATCTTAGCCCTGACCACAAAAGCATGTTGACAGAAATTCTATCCAAGAAGACAAAGATGAAAGTGAGGGAAATTGATGAGATGGATGACATTGAACCCGATAATGTTTTTGTAATTCCATATAACAAAGGAATAGATGTAGTTGACGGACACATAAAATTAATTCCACGATCAGAATCCAGTGCTTCAATTTCTATCGATACTCTTTTCTCCTCTCTTGCCCGTGCACATAAAGAGAGAGTTATTGGCATTGTCCTTTCCGGTAGCGCAAGCGATGGTACATTGGGTTTAAAAGATATTAAGCAAGAAGGGGGATTAACTTTTGCACAAGACGACTCTGCGAAATTCACAAGTATGCCTCACTCAGCAATTGCAGTTGGTGCTGTTGATTTTATCTTATCTCCCAAGGAGATTGCACTAGAGTTGGCAAGGCTAAGCAAGCATCCGTATGTAAAATCAAATGGGATTAAAACGACTAACAAAAATCTGATTGACAATAGCAATCCTGATCTTAAAATTATTCTTAATCAATTGTTTGAAGCCACCGGAGTTGATTTTAGTGTTTATAAAATGAGCACAATAAAGAGACGCATTATTCGCAGAATGGTTTTGTACAAAATAACTTCAATCAAGCAATATGCAAAACTTCTTACTCAAAAAAATGAGGAGATAGATATTCTATACCAGGACTTGCTTATAAATGTTACAAGTTTTTTCCGTGATACCGACACTCACAAATATTTGAAAGAGACTCTTTTCCCAAAATTGCTGAAAAGGAAAAATGCAGGTGAGTCACTGCGAATATGGGTTCCTGCATGTGCAACAGGTGAAGAAGCCTATTCAATTGCCATGATACTGCTAGAGATTCAGGGTAGTCAAACCTTGAATATTCCAGTTCAGATCTTTGCGACAGACCTAAGTGGTTTTGCAATAAGCAAAGCCCGAATTGGTGTTTATAGCAAGCAGGAGTTAGAGACCGTTTCACCAAAGCGCATTCAGCGGTTTTTTATTAAATCAGAAGGTAGCTACCGAGTTAATAAAACCGTTCGCGATATGTGCGTGTTCGCACAGCATAACATTTTGAGCGACCCTCCTTTCTCCCGGCTTGATTTTATAAGTTGCTGCAATCTATTTATTTACTTAGATACCGTAGCACAGAAGAAAGTGATTAGCACTTTTCATTATGCACTAAAAGACAATGGGTTTTTAATGCTTGGCAAATCAGAAGGCATAAGCCATTCAAGCCATCTTTTTGCAAGTTCAAATAAAAAGCATAAAATCTTTACACGCAAAACAAGTATTGGATCAAAGCGACTTCCCGAACTTTCATCTCGCTTTTCACAGCAAACAATTATTGAGAAAAATATTCCGTTAGCTACTCGTATTATAACCCAGAAAAACAACGTCGTAAATCAGCATTGGCTTGACAATGCTATTGACTCTCTGCTTGTTTCAGAATTTATGCCCGCGAGTGTTGTTATTAATTATCAAATGGAGATTGTTCAGTTTCGTGGCTCAACTGAATTATATCTCACACACCCAAAAGGCAAAGCCACCTTTAATATTTTAAAAATGGCCCGGCCTGAAATTGCATTTGAATTGCGTAATTCAATTTCAAAAGTCATTAAAACCAAGCATCGCATTCGTAAAACCGGAATTGAAGTAAAAATCAATTCGACAGTAAAAGTTATAAGTTTAGAAATTGTCCCTCTTACTTTAGAGAGGAACGAGCCATTACTGCTTATCCTTTTCACAGAGATGGAACTAGCAGAAATTTTTTCGTTGCAGGAGAATGTCGGAGACAGTATTTCATCTGCAAAAGACCGAAGAATAAAGAGGTTAGAGCAGGAATTGTCAGATGCACATTCAGATGCTCTCTCAATCGCGCAGGAGCATGAGGCGTTTACAGAAGAATTTCAAAGTACAATAGAAGAGGTGGTATCCAGCAACGAAGAGCTGCAAACCCTGAATGAAGAGCTGGAGACTTCAAAAGAAGAAATTGAATCTGCCAACGAAGAGCTCATCTCTGCCAATCAGGAATTGCAAACACGTAACGACCTGCTTACTGAATCATATGCATATTCCGATGCTATTGTATCTACAATGCACGAACCAATGCTGGTTTTAGGAAAAGATCTGCGGGTGAAATCTGCCAACAAAGCATTCTACAAGAAATTCGATGTTACCGAAGAACAAACCGAAGGTGTGCTTTTATACGATTTAGGAAACAAACAATGGAACATTCCTGCACTACGCGAATTACTTGAAGAGATTATTCCTAAAAATTCTCATTTCTACAATTATGAGGTAAAGCATACTTTCTTGAACTTAGGTGAAAAAATAATGTCACTCAATGCAAGTCGTGTTATCCAGAATGCACACCGGGAACAATTGATACTTCTTGTTATTGCAGATATTACTGAAATAAGGCATCTTATTTTAGAGAAAGAACTGATAGATAAAGCATTACTTAAAAAAGAGATAAGAGAACGTAAAGCAGAAAAATTAAGATTAGAAAAAGCTGTTGACCAAAGAACACGTGAATTAAAAGAGGCTAATGAATCGCTTGAAAATAAGAACAAAGAGCTTTTAAATATGAACAAGGAGCTGGAGGCATTCACTTATGTTTCCAGTCACGATATGCAGGAGCCGCTGCGCAAGCTGCAGACCTTTGCCGGAATAATTTTAGAAAAAGAGAATCAAAACTTATCTGAAGTAGGAAAAAATTATTTTCGCTTTATGCAACAGTCTGCAAAAAGAATGCAGCAACTCATTCAGGACTTGCTCTCCTTCTCTCGGATAAGTGCAGCAGAACGAAAATTTGAAAATACAAACCTCAACTTAATCATTGAAGAAATTAAAAATGAATTTAAAGATGAGATAGCTGGAAAACGAGCTGTAATAGAAGTGAATAATCTGTGCGAAGTCAATATTATTCCCTTCCAGTTTCGTCAACTCATGCACAATCTTATAAGCAACGCCCTCAAGTTTTCTGTGCCACATAAACCTCCTCATATAAAAATAAGCAGCAGGATTATTAAAAATAAAGACTTAAATATTAAGGGACTCCTTCCTCATCAGGAATACTGCCATATATGCGTAGCAGATAATGGTATAGGTTTTGAAAATGAATTTAGTTCCAAAATATTTGAAGTGTTTCAGAAACTTCATAGTAAAGACGAATACACAGGTTCAGGCATTGGCCTTGCAATTGTAAAAAAGATAGTTGATAACCACAGAGGAGTCATAAACGCTACAAGTGAACTAAATAAAGGAGCAACGTTCAATATATACATACCCGTTTCATCATAAAAACAACCCATCATGAACAAAAACCCATTACACATTTTACTTGCTGATGATGATGAAGGGGACAGACTACTATTTACAGTAGCCTTTTCAGAATTAAAAATTAAAACCGTTGTCAGCACTGTGAATGACGGAACAGAACTAATGGAATGGCTTAACAAACAGGAGAACTCTTTACCATACATTCTTTTCCTTGACCTCAACATGCCGTCAAAAAGTGGTATAGAATGTTTAAAGGAAATAAAGAGCAATCCCAGGTTGGAAGATGTTCTGATAGCCATTTATTCCACATCAGAAAACGAAAAAGATATTGATGAAACATTCCTCAACGGAGCAAATGTTTACATATCTAAGCCCAATGACTTTAATTTGTTAAAACAAGTTTTAGAGAAAGCAGTAGCCTCGGCATCAAAATATAAAGAGCCGGGAATGATTAGAGAGAATTTTTTACTGAAAGTTTAATTATCTACTATTAAGAAGTGCATTTAAATATGTGAATTATGTACATTTCCAACTTATTATATAACACTTATTGGAGATGATGCACTTAGTTTTGCATATACAACTTTATTAATTATTAAAAGTTAATGTTATGAGAATAGCCGGAATAGTATTAGTGATTCTTGGAATTATAGGGGCTTTAATTTTTGGAATACAGGCAACTCAGGATACTGAGACCTTCAGTTTTTTAGGAGTCAACATAGGAGTATCAAGCGCTAACTGGACTCCTGTAATAATAAGTGCAGTAGTGCTTTTTGTTGGCATTGTCTTAATGGTCTCAAGTAAAAGGGTTTCTGCTAATTGAAGATTATTCTTCATGACTCACATGTACCATATTCACCAAAATAAAATGAAAACGATATTAAAAAAAATTGGCAAAGGAGTGCTCTATCTTCTGGGAGCACTATTGATTGTTCTTATATTGGCATCAATTTTTTTATGGATCAAGAGCCCTGGAAAGCCACAACCAATAACAGATTCATCCGGGATAACTATCCCTGGAAGTATCTCTTCAATAGAGAAGGTAACTCTTGGAGGTGTTGAGCAATACATTATTGTCAGGGGAGAAGATTCTACAAAACCTGTAATGCTTTTTCTTCACGGAGGTCCGGGTAGTCCGGAATTTGTATTTATCAGCAAAGGCAATCCTGATTTGGAGAAAAACTTTGTAATGGTTTATTGGGAACAGCGCGGTGCCGGGATGTCATATTCAAACAAAATTAAAACAGAAAGTATGACTGTACCGCAGCTTATTTCAGATACCAGGGAGCTGACTTTAGTTCTGAAACAAAGGTTCAATCAGGAAAAAATATTTTTAATGGGACACTCCTGGGGCTCTTTTCTTGGGATACTCACCTCCCATAAGTTTCCTGAGCTGTACCACGCATATTTTGGGATTGGTCAGGTATGTGCCCAATACTGGGGCGAGAGAGTGTCGTTTGAATGGGTTAAGGAGCAGGCAATCATCAGAAATGATAAGAAAGGATTAAAGAAACTGACCTCAATGACCTTTCCTGATACCTTAGCTACTATTGATCCCTGGATTAGCTTTATTATGAATGAAAGGGAGTATGTTTCCAGATACGGAGGAGGAGTTACTCGGGAAATGACAAGCCTGTGGCCTTATATAAAAATGATTCTTGCTGCAAAGGAGTACACATTGAGCGATAAGTTTAAATATATGGCCGGTAGTATGTTTTCGCTCAAGCATCTGTGGCTGGATGTTGTAAATACAAACCTTCATTCAGAGATAGACAGCATGCAGATTCCGGTCTATATCTTCAATGGTATATTTGATTATCAGACGCCTTATGTAGTGGCTAAAGATTTTTTTAATCAGCTAAATGCTCCTGAAAAAGATTTTTTCACTTTTGATAACTCTGCACACAGCCCCATTGTCGAGGAGGCCGATAAGTTCAACACAATTGTTTTAGATATTACCAAGAAGTTTTAATTTATAAAGCATTAAAGATATGATTGATGTTTATAACCGATTTTTGTTATTATGAAATCAGAAAAAAAATCATTGATTTTATCGACTCTTGCATCTTTGTTGGTTGGTATATTGGGAATTACTTTTTCTATAATTACAAACTCAGGAGTCATATTACTTGATGGTCTCTTTAATATAAGCTATTTTGTAACAGCAATATTTACAATTAGGATTCTAACTATTATTAAACGCCCTGATGATGAAAAATTCCCTTTTGGGTATGGTTACTTTGAAGCTCTTATTAATGCAGTAAAGGGATTACTAATTCTTGGTGTATCGTTAATCGCTTTTTTTGAGGCTTTAATGTCAATCATTGCTGATGGCCGGGAGATCTCCTCAGAACCGGCAATATTTTATGCATCAATAGCAAGTGTTGCCGGCCTTTTAGTTACATTACTGCTACATCGTTCGTATAAATCAAACAAAAGTCCATTGGTGAAGGCTGATTATCATAACTGGATATTAAATACAATAATCTCATCTACTGTTTTAGTAGCATTTGCCACAACATGGTTTCTTGAGCGTACTTCATTTACAGAGATGCTTGCATATGTCGACCCGGTCCTTACTGCCCTGGTAGCCAGTCTATCAATTGGCATACCGGTTCGCATGACATGGCATGCACTTATGGGTTTATTAAATAAAGCCCCATCTTTTGAAACGACACTAAAACTGGAAAAGGCAGTCAATACAGCATTAAGTGGCCTTTCATTAAATAAAGTGTATGTTCGTATGGTTCAGCCGGGTAGGGTTCCTTATGTACTTATCCATATTTTACTTAAAGAAGATGAGAATACCCTCACAATTGCATCACTGGACTTATTAAGAGAAAAAATTCTGAAAAGCGTCTTAAAGTTGCATAACCCAATTGTGATTGATGTGCTCTTTACAGCAAGTCAAAAATTTGCTGAACCTACGAGCGGATTCTCAGAAGTTTAAAACGAATTTTAATATCAAAAATTACATTGGGCATAATCTTTTGCCGGGGTTGTTGGTATGCTATTTTGTGGCAATAACAATAATTATGTAATAAATTAACAACCATTTGTAATAATCAAGAAATGGCCTTTCCTTATATTTAGGTTGTGGTGGCTCTTACTGCTACTTGATAATATATCACCATGGAAAAGCGCACAAAAAAAGAGGCAATTTTATTAGAGGAATTATATGCTTCTGAGCTCAGTTATCGCAGCTTATTTGAATCATCAAAAGACGGCATTCTGATTCTTGACGCCAAAACCGGAAAAATTGTTGATGTTAATCCATTTTTAATTGACTTGTTAGGCTATACGAAAAAAGAATTTATTGAAAAATCAATCTGGGAGATAGGCTCTTTCAGGGATATTTTTGAGAATAAGGAAAAATTCCAGGAATTGCAACACAAAAAATATGTCAGATACGATAATTTACCACTAATAACTGCGTGCGGAAGAACAATTTATGTTGAATTTGTTAGCAATGTTTATTTAGTAAACAATAAAAAGGTTATTCAATGCAATATACGTGATATCTCCGTAAATAAGGACAAAGAAAATTCTTTAGAAGAGGTAAACCGTGCAACCAGTGATATTTTAAACATCCTGCTAGATCATATGCATGCTCCAATGATTATTTGGGATACCTCTATGATAATAAAACATCTCAACCGCCAATTTGAATTACTGAGCGGCTTTGATGCTGCTGAAATTATTGATAAAAAAATAGATATTCTTTTCCCAAAAGAAAAAATTGCTGCAACAATTGAATTGCTAAAATATCATCTGGACGATGATCATAAAGTTACAGAGATTGATATTTTAACTAAAGACAAAAAAATTAAAACAGTTTTATGGAGTTCTTCGCGTATTCTTGATGAAAAAGAGAAAAATATAATTGCAACAATATCACAGGATATCACAAGGCGTAAGTTCACAGAGGATGCGTTAAGTCTCTCGGAAATACGCTACCGAAGACTTTTTGAGTCAGCCAAAGACGGCATAATTATTCTTGATGCCGAGACCGGAAAGATTGTTGATGTAAACCCTTTTTTAATTGATTTGTTGGGCTATACCAAAGAAGAGTTTGTTGAAAAATTCATCTGGGAAATTGGCTCGTTTCAAGATGTTTATGAGAATAAAGAGAAATTCCTGGAGTTGAAACAAAATGCATATGTCAGATATGATGATCTACCACTAGTAACTTCAGATGGGAGAGAGATACATGTTGAGTTTGTCAGTAATGTGTATTTAGAAAATAAAATCAAGGTTATTCAGTGTAATATCCGGAATATAACGACTCGAAGACAATCGGATATTGCGCTACGAAAAAGTGAATCTCATCTCCACACATTAATCAAAACTATACCTGACTTAATTTGGCTAAAAGATACAAACGGATTGTTCCTCTCATGCAATCCGATGTTTGAACGTTTTTTTGGAGCCAAAGAAAAGGACATCATTGGAAAAACCGATTATGATTATGTTGAACGGGAATTGGCCGATTTTTTCCGTATAAATGACAAAAAAGCCATGGAGGCAGGAAAACCTACCACAAACGAGGAGTGGGTCACCTTTGCGGATGATGGACACCGGGCCTTTCTTGAAACAATAAAATCTCCAATATACGATTCAGACGGAACAGTGCTTGGTGTTTTGGGCATTGGGCGGGACATTACAGAACGGATGCTGGCAGCGCAAGTTCTTCAGGCCAGTGAAAAACGTTTTCGGGCAATATTTGACCAGGCGCCTATTGCAATTTCACTAATTGATTTGCAAGGACATCCAATCATATCAAATTTACGTTTGTCCAAAATGCTTGGATATAGTAGTGATGAGCTATCTAAAATGATGTTTACTGATTTTACTTATCCTGAAGATATCGACAAGGATTTGAATCAGTTTGCCGAACTTATAGCCGGGAAAATATCCTGGTATAACATGGAGAAAAGATACATTCATAAAAGTGGAGACATATTATGGGGTAATCTGTTTGTTACAACTTTAAACGATCACAAAGGGTTGCCACAGGAGGTGATTGGAATGGTTGAGGATATTACCGAGCAGAAAAAAATTCATAACGAAATAACATTGCAGGCGAGTTTGTTAAACAATGTGGGACAAGCTGTTATAGCGACCGATTTAACTGGTGTTGTGATTTATTGGAATAGTGCGGCAGAAAAGATATACGGGTGGTCACCTGATGAAGCAATAGGACAAAATATTGTTATGTTAACACCTGCCATGCAATCTGGTAAACAAGCTGTTGATATAATGAAAAAATTAAGCGCAGGAAAAACATGGTCCGGGGAATTTGATGTAAAAAGAAAGGACGGATCTGTTTTCCCTGCATTTGTAACAGATACTCCAATAGTAGACTCTAATGGTAAGCTTTCAGGGATAATAGGCATTTCAAGCGACATTACAGAACGCAAACATTCCGAGATGGAATTGATAAGCGCCAAGGAGAGAGCAGAGGAGAGTGATCGTTTGAAAACAGCATTTCTGCATAATATTTCTCACGAAATAAGAACCCCCATGAATGCGATTGTGGGCTTTTCAGCTTTTCTTAACGAACCCGATTTGACCCCGGATAGACGGAAAGATTTTACTGATATCATCATCCAAAGCAGTGATCAGTTGCTTGCAATTATTGATGATATTATTAGAATTGCCTCAATTGAATCCGGGCAAGAAAAAATTCAGGAGAGTGAGATTGATATTAATCTAGTTTGTAAACTATTAAATGAGCAATTTACTCCAAAAACCATTGACAGGAATGTTCAGCTTAATTTTAAAGCCGGCTTGCCGGATGATGATGCCATAATTTCTACAGATGCAACAAAACTAACGCAAATACTCATCAATCTTATTGGGAATGCCTTTAAATTTACCCATAATGGATATATCAATTTTGGGTATTCTGTAAAGAATAAACAGTTGGAATTTTATGTTGAGGATTCCGGAATAGGTATTCCATTAGATATGCAGGAAAAAATATTTAATCGTTTTCGTCAGGTTGAAACAACAAACACACGTAATATTGGTGGTTCAGGATTGGGTCTCTCAATCTCAAAAGCTTATGTCAAAATGATGGGAGGGAGCATATGGGTGACTTCTGAATTGGGGAAAGGTTCTGTATTTTATTTTACTATTCCATTCAAAAACACAAACCCGATAAAAATTTCTGAAAAAATGTCCAATAAGGATATAAATCTTGGATTATATTCCAATAAAACATTGTTAATCGCCGAAGATAACGATTCAAATTTTATGTTATTGAATGAGATGTTGGCCGGTTCCGGGATTAACATTATCAGGGCTGTAAATGGTGTTGAAGCTGTTAAGCTGTGCAGGTCCAATCCTGACATTGATTTAGTACTGATGGATATCAAAATGCCCGAGTTGGATGGCTATGCAGCAACAGCACAAATTAAAAAATTTAACCCGGGTTTACCCATAATTGCCCAAACCGCATATTCTACAGAGGTTAATAAAATAAAAGCTTTAGAATGTGGTTGTTCCGATTTTTTATGCAAGCCAATTAACAAAAAAATGTTGTTCACAAAAATTAATGAACAACTGCACAAATAGGAGCTTAATTCCAAGAATTATAGATACTTTTGTTAGGAATTGCCAGCCTAATAAAGTATAATTTATGAAACGTGTTTTAGTTTTATTACTCCTTTGTATCTTCTCTCTCTCTTCACACGGACAGAACAATGATGAAACAGCCCAGTTAATACTCACCTTAGTGAAAAGAGGAGGTGCATTGCCATCTTTATATACTAAATACTACAAGGTAAAAGCATGGTCTGCAAAACAGAGTAAGCCCATTCCCGGTGAGTATGAAAATTGGACACTATCAAATTTTCAGGCAGCAATGGACGTATCAACCAAAAAGCCAATTGATTGGGGAGTAAATGGAGATAGATATGTAGTCGTAAATGTGGTGCTTGATCCCAATAATCGGCCTCATCGTGTGATTGATGATTTGGCAGGAACTAAAAACGGTCTGACCTTTACCCTTGAACTATATGAGTATGACGGCACTTTTGTAAAAACAATTTCTAAGTGGGGTTACCTTCTTGGATCGGGATATCATGGAGTTGTATATGTGCAGCAAGGGGTCTATCCGACATTTTTATCTGATGTGATTGTAGAGAAAGGGGGATCTTTGACATATCAGGTATATGATGGGGTGGAGACCCGTTTATCAAACCTGGTTGAAGAGTCCGACATGAGAAAGACGCTAAGAGAGAGAAAAGTTTATCTGGATGATAATATTCCATTACAGCTGTCATCCCTCTTTCCTCCCAAACCTGTTTTTGACCCTGAAAAAACAGCAATGCTCGAAAAAATAAAACAGGAATCCCCCTTTTTACAAGCAAAATATTATCAAACAGACATTTATGATGCTGGAATGAGAAATTTTCCGGTCGCAAAACAGAAATGGAATTTTTGGAACATGTTTATCCCAAGCGATATTGCAAACCAATGCCCCATAGACTGGGGTCCCGATGGAGACAGATATGTTCAGTTTGATATAGAATTTGAAGGAGCTCGTAATTACTCTGCATTACAAGACGATCTATATTCCACAGGTAAGCGGTTTCTCTTCCCCCTTCGACTTTATGAGAGTGATGGGCGTTTTGTAAAGACAGTTGCAGGTTTCGGTAATTTCTTTGGCTTTGGAGAGGGCTCGTTTGCTTTTATTCAAGAGGCAAAAAATCAGACAGTATCATTTTTCACCAAGTTGCCGGTTGAAATTAACAAGCCATTTTCATATCTTGTTGAAAAAAGAACAGTAACCAAAATCTCAGAATTATTAACTTTTAACCCTGCTTAGTAACAGTGATAAAGGAATGATTGGATAATGAAAGTATTATTAACAGGAGCGACAGGGTATATCGGGAAAAGGCTGTTACCGGTTTTAGTTGAAAGCGGCTATTATGTAATTTGCCTTGTAAGGGATAAAAATAAATTCCATCCAGAGGAGTTAATCAAAGGACGGATTGAAGTAATAGAAGTAGATCTAAATAATACAGCCACTCTGGCAAAAATCCCAAAAGATATAGACTTTGCATATTACTTGGTTCATTCCATGTCAACTTCCAAGAACTATGATGAACTAGAGAAAAAATCTGCAATTAATTTTCGGGAGGCACTTAATAAAACTAATGTAAAACAAGTAATCTACCTTAGTGGGATTGTTAATTCTCAAACACTTTCGAAGCATCTTAATTCAAGAAAAAATGTAGAGATAGAATTAGGCAAAGGAGAGTATTCGCTAACAACTGTACGTGCAGGAATAATAATTGGGTCAGGAAGTGCTTCATTTGAAATTATTCGTGATCTTGTTGAAAAATTGCCAATTATGATAGCGCCAAAATGGTTAAGAACTAAATGTCAACCCATTGGTATTTCGGATGTAATAAAAATTTTAACTGGCATTCTTGGTAACGAAAAAACATTTAACAGCAGTTATGATATTGGAGGAGATGAGATTCTTACCTACAAAGAGATGCTACTCAAGTTTGCATCTGTTCGTGGATTAAAAAGATATATTTGGACTGTCCCGGTAATGACACCAAAACTATCATCTTATTGGTTATATTTTATAACCTCAACATCATATAACCTTGCAACTTCGTTGGTTGACAGTATGAAAGTAGAGGTTATAGCAAAAGATGATAAAATTATTAAGTTACTTAATATAAGGCCTTTGTCCTATACAGGTTGTATTAAACAAGCATTTGAGAATATTGAGCAAAATGAGATTCTTTCAAGTTGGAAGGATTCAACAATTAGCGGAAGGTTAGATTTTAAAATTTCAGATTATATAAAGGTTCCTGAGTATGGCTGTTATAAAGATACCCGGATTAAGCTTATTTCAGATATAGATTCAAGTGTTGAGAAAATATGGAAGATAGGTGGTGATACAGGTTGGTATTATGCAAATTGGCTATGGAGATTACGGGGGGTTATTGATAAATTTTTTGGGGGTGTTGGATTAAGACGAGGGAGAACAAATTTATATGATATTCAAGCCGGTGACGCTCTTGATTTCTGGAGAGTGCTTTATGCCAATAAAGAAGAGAGGCGTTTATTATTATTTGCTGAAATGAAATTACCCGGTGAAGCATGGTTGGAATTTCAGGTAAAAGATAATAAACTTATTCAAACAGCTACTTTCCGTCCAAAAGGATTATTTGGAAGAATTTATTGGTTTTCAGTCTTTCCATTACACGGAATAATTTTCAAAGGGATGATAAATAAAATTTCTGTAACTGATTGATAACAACTAAGGAGAAAGATGAACGAATTGCAAAAATTGGAAAAATCGTGAGGTAACCTCTATATGTTAAAAGGGACATTAATTACAAACAGGCTTTTATTAAAGGAGGCAATTCACGAAGAGTGCAGTATGCTTAAAAACGTGCTTCATACCTGGACCGACAAACAACTGGTAGAGGGTTCCGGGTATGAAGGTGAAGATTTTGAAAAATGGATTTCAGAGGGCGATCTGCCCCCTATTGAAAACGCCTGTAAAGCAAACTACAGGCTAAAATCTGTATACCTTAAAGAGGAGAATAAATTAATAGGATATATTGGCTTATACATGGGGTATCCTTCCAAAGATTGTTTGTGGATAGGGATATTGGTAATTGATTCGTGTTATCGTAAGAGTGGCTACGCACAAGAGATAATCTCCCGTATATCTGATGATGCCGTTGCAAACGGATTCTCAAATCTGGGCATTGCTGTTTATCTGAATAACTGGAGAGCCTTAAGATTTTGGACGAAGGCCGGTTTTGACAGAGTCACCGGCATCTCGTGTGATGGCGAATACGAAGAGGAAAAATTTGCAACAATTAAACTTCAGAAAGAGCTTTAAAAAGCTCGATTCCTTGCAAAATTATATTTTGGATAAAAATAGTTCGCGGTAAGACGAGCCGACCGGTAGCTTGGCGCCTTTAATGGTAACCTGATGCCTCTCAATTGTTTCTATTGCAGCTAGTGAAACTATATAGGATTTATGAATTCTTGCAAACGACTCTTTAGGTAACAGATCAATTGCCTCTTTCATTGTCATAAGCGAAAGGATCTTCTCTTTACAGGTGTGAAAGATCATATAGTTGCCAGACGCCTCTACATATAGTAACGAGCTGACTTCAACCCTGTGTACCTTACCGCCACTCTTTATCTTTATCACACTCTCCTCAGAAACCGGATTTCTGCTAATACTGCTTGATTCCCTATTAGCTAATTTAATGGCAGAGAACATTTCACTTGCCTTATTGACAGCCTTAAGAAAACGGTCATATCTGATTGGCTTTAAAAGGTAGTCAACGGTGTTGTACTCATAGCTCTCAACTCCATATTCTGCATAGGCAGTTGTAAAGATAATCAGAGGGCAGTGAGTTAGTGATTTAATTAATTGAATGCCTGTTAACACAGGCATGTTAATATCAAGAAATATTAAATCGATGTTACTCTTCATGAGAAAGGAGTGGACTTTTATCGGATTGGAAAAAGTGCCGGAAAGCTCAAGAGAATCGGTCTTCTCAACATAGGTTTTTAATAAATCTATAGCAAAGGGCTCATCATCAATAATAATACACTTCATAGTTTATCAATTGAGGTTAAGTGACAAGTTAACAATAAATAATTTTCCGTCATTGGAAATGTCCAAGATATGCTTAGAAGGATATAGAATCGCGAGGCGTTTTTTTACATTTTCAAGTCCAATTCCGGAAAAACTGTCTGCCTGATTGTTCCTCTCATTTTTTACTGCCGGATTGCTTACGCAAAGACGGAGAGTATTCTCTCGGCATACAATGTCAATTTTAATCTCTGTTGGCAAATCAAATGATATTCCGTATTTAAAAGCATTCTCAATAAAGGGGATTAACAAAAGAGGAGGTATCTGGTAATTCTCATTGTCTGTACTTATGTTTAAAATAATATTAATAGGCATATCAGCAGAAATACGCATCCGTTGAAGAGCGACAAATCCCTCAATATGATCTATCTCTTTTCTAATTGACACCTTGTTTATATTGCTGTCATAAAGCACATAACGAAGTTGTGACGATATTTTTTCAATGATATCTGCAGTTCTTTCGTCTCCATAAGTTGTTGCGCTTGAAAAAGCCATATTGAGCATATTAAACAACACATGAGGATTCACTTGGGTTTTCAAAAAATCTAGCTCTGCAGTAAGCTTTTGTGACTTTAGTTCCTGCCTTTGGTTCTCAGATTTAAGCCACATTTTGATAAATCCATAACCAAGAGCAATTGCCAGAATAAAGAGATTGAATATCAGGGTGACAATAAATTGACTGTAAAGTGACTCATTCTCCGAAGAGTAGTACGCCGGAAAAAGCAGGTAATCCAATGTTGCCTCAATAATTGATAATCCTAACAGTGTGAGGGTAATTTGTGCAATGAAGAGAGAGGTTGACTTTCTTACATAGTATATGCTTATCAGTTTATATGATACAGTGTAAAAAAGAATGATATTAAAAATTGTTCCGACTGCTACCGGATATGCAAAATCTCCCATATCTCTCCTAACGTTTCCAACAGTTTGTACAAAACATGCAAAAATGATGAATCCGGTAATCCAGATTATTGAATGTATCAAATGCTCCTTGTATTTTGAGATATTCATTTCTGTATGGAATTAATTCTTTCTTGTTTTATGTGGTCTAATTTTTCTTCACAACTCAAATTTAAACTTATTAAATTATTAAAAGATGGCAATTGGACGAAAACGCAAGAATTATATTTAAACGATTTGTATTAGATGACAATCGCTATTCGTCATATAAAGGTGTTGTTTTGAAAAGTAATCTGGTTGTTGGTCATATAAATTTGTGCATATATTTGACCACCTCTACTTTCGTATAAAAAATAAACTAAACCTAAATGAAAAAATTATTATTTACACTATTTGTGACTTTAATCTCCATCGGCATGATGGCAAAAGCATCTCCGTTTAATGAAGGACAAAAAAGCCAGGACCAGCTTTCTGGAAAATGGTTTGGAGACCTTGTGATTAATCCGAATTTTAAACTTACGATTGCATTCGAAATTACAGCAATGGCAAACGGAGAGTATGATGCTGTAATGCACAGTGCAGATCAGAAAAGCTATAATATAACGGTTGACAAGGTTTCTGCAGATGGAGATTCAATAATGATGGAGGTTAAAATGTTGGCAACCGTTTTTAGCGGTCAACTTGTTAAAGACTCAGTTTCAGGGCAGAAAACAAAACTTAATGGAACTTTTGGAAAGCCTGGCGGTCAAGCCCTGCCTCTAAATCTGACAAAATGTGAAGAGTTTCCTTTTCATGTTGCAAAAAGGCCTCAGGAGCCCAAAAAACCCTATCCATACCATTCAGAAAATGTGAGCTTTAAAAATACAAATAAAGGTATTTCACTTAAAGGGACATTTACAAAACCATTCGGATCGGTTAATGCTCCGGCAGTTGTATTGATTTCGGGCTCAGGACCATCTGACAGAAACCAGACAATTTTTGGACACAAAGTTTTTCTGGTAATTGCAGATTATCTGACTCGTAACGGTTTTGCAGTATTACGCTATGACGACAGGGGTGCAGGAGAGTCTGAAGGAAGCTTCAGGAATGCAACGGTAAGAGACCATGCAGAGGATGCGTCATTCGCGATTAACTACCTTAGAAGCAGAACTGATGTTGACTCTTCAAGAATTGGACTAATAGGTCATAGTCTGGGAGCAGAAATAGCTCCGATTGTCGCTACTATTAACAGCAGCACATCTTTTATTGTGTTAATGGCCGGCTCTGCAATCTCTTTAAAAGAGGTGATTTTTGAGCAGTGCGATGCAGTGTATACATCTTTGGGTGCCTCAAAAGGGGCAATTGCACTAAACCGGGAGATATTGGAGAGCACAATGAACATCTTTAAAAATTCTGTTAATGACAGTGTTGCCAAAGTGGATATTAAACGCAATCTGGCCTCATTTGACCAGAGAGTTGCCTCAATTGACCAAACTGACAGAGAGAAGATAGGACTCTCTTCACCACTAAAACTTTCAGATTACAGCAATCTATTGATGCCATTTATGCGTTACGACCTGTTTCACAACCCTGCTGAAACGCTTAAAAAAGTAAAGTGTCCGGTATTTGCACTGATTGGAGATAAAGATATTCAGGTATTACCCTATAACCTTAATCTTATTGAGCAGGCTCTGATTTTGGGAGGTAACAAAAGGGTCACTGCAAAACTCTACAAAAACCGAAACCATCTGCTCCAGGATTGCACAACCGGAGAAGTTTCGGAGTATGGAGATATTGAAGAGACAATTTCAGAAGAGGTTATTTTTGATATTATTGACTGGTTAAAAATTCAGACTCGCTAATGTTCTGATAAGAGTAATTTGTATCTTTACAGATACTGTCCCGGATATGGTTATGACCATTTTCGGGTCTTACCAATTAATAAAACGCGTTTAGTCCAATGAAGCAAAAAGTATCGTTAGTATTGTCCGGAGGAGGAGCAAGAGGGATTGCTCATATAGGAGTTATAGAGGAGTTAGAAAAGCAGGGCTATGAGATTTGCTCAGTAACAGGAACATCGATGGGAGCTCTTGTTGGAGGCATTTATGCGCTGGGAAAATTGGAAGAATACAAGAACTGGTTATTTACTCTGGACAAATTAAAAATTTTTAGCCTTATTGATTTTTCATTCAGCTCACAAGGTTTGATAAAAGGTGATAGGGTTTTTAGTAAAATGAAGGAATTTATATCTGATAAAAATATTGAGGATTTAGAAATAAGTTATGCAGCAGTAGCTGTAGATATAGTAAACAAAAAAGAGGTACTTCTTAATCGCGGAAGTATCTATGAAGCAATAAGAGCATCAATTGCGATTCCTACAGTATTTACACCTTTGAAGATTGAAAACTCATTGTTTATAGATGGAGGTGTATTAAATAATATTCCAATCAATTACGCAAGAAGATCTCCTGGCGATTTGTTGATTGCTGTTAATGTTAATGCTGATATTGCGGTATATAAGCCGGTTCAGTTGAAAAAAGAGATTGAGAATAATCAATCTATTTATAAGAAGAAAATCAAAGATTTTAAATCCCATTTGCAAACAATTACTCATTCCCGGAGTAAAGAAGAGCTCGACTATTTCAACCTTATAAATAAAACAATCAGTTTAATGACCGGGCGAATTGCTCAATCAATTATTGAAAAATACCCACCAGATATTTTGATTAACATATCTAAAAAATCGTGTGAAACCTTTGATTTTTACAAAGCTGAAGAGATGGTTGAAATTGGCAGATATTCTGCAATTAATTTTTTGGAACGACACAGAAAAAGTTTTCAATAAGGATGTGCTTTTTTTAATAGTGTTATTATTTAATTAATTTGTGACTAAAAATTTGATTATCAGGCAAAATTCCTAACTTTATGCTCGACAAAACTAGTCGCCATGAAAACTTCCCTAAAATTTTTCAGTTTTATCGTAATTGCTCTAACTGTAATTACCTCTTGCAATAAGGGCCTGAACCGGGTTTTTATAAAAAGCGGGGACTTTTCAATTAAAAGCATCGTTGCCGATGGCAAAACCGTTCAGAAATTTGTTTATAACAGTAGTCGTCAAATTGCAGAGACTCATAGTTTCTATTTTTTTAACAAGTACTCATATGATAAGAATAATCGTCTGGTAAAACAGGAGATTGCAGTTGATCCCGACATTTACTCCTCTTCAATGCACATTAAGAGTGAATTAATGACATCGCAGAACTCTACTTTTACCAACTATTATATTTTCGAATACAATAATGCCGGGAAATTAGTAACTCAAAAAAACTACTTCAAAAAGGAAGATAAGTTTGAGTACACATCAAAAATCAGTCTTATATATGAGGGAGATAAGATTGCAAAGCGGAATATTCATGACGCCACGAATTCCATTACACAATTCTATACCTATGAGTATGACAGTAACGGGAATGTAATAAATGAAAAATATTACAGTTTTCTTTTTATTACAGGAACTGAGCCAAAGCTTATCAGAGAGACCTCGTTCAAATATGATGATAAAAATAATCCATTTAAGATATTTCAGGATTTAGGAATTCCGGGGTTTTATTCAAACACAAATAATATAATTGAATCCAATTCTGTTTTACATGAAAATGTGCCGGGTATTGATAAGCATTCTACATCCAGGACAACCTACGAGTACAATGACAAAGGATTTCCCACAATAGTGAACCAATCAGAAGAGTACATTTACGATTAATCTATCAAATATATTAACATGAATACTTACAATTGCCCAAAGTGTAATCAGGAGTTTAGTGCAGGTTCAAATTATTGTAAAAATTGCGGGTATAATCTCTCAATTGAATTTATTGAAAACCCAACATGTCCAAAATGTAATAAATCATTCCCCGCCGGTTCAAAATTTTGTGATATTGACGGTATGAAACTTATTTCACAAGACAAATTAGCCGCTTATCACAGATATACAGAGGCATCATTTGGTAACCGTTTCTTAGCGTTCTTTTTGGATGGGCTTGTTATGACGGCTTTGTCAATTCCTGCTTTTATTGCATATTCAGCCGGATTAATAAAACTTATTGATAAGCAAGGCGATAGTCCAACACCTCTCTTTATACTTGCAGCTTTTTTATATATAATTCCTTTTACATATACTCTGATAAAAGATGGATTGGGTCGTGGTCAAAGTTTGGGGAAAAAAGCTGTAGGGCTGATGGTATTGCATTTGCCCGATAACAGACCATGTACATTTGGACAATCTTCATTAAGAAATCTCTTTTTGATGTTTTTTGGATTAATTCCAATAATTGGTTGGTTAGCTGAACCAATAATGGTTTTGGTTTCTGAAAATGGAAGAAGGATGGGAGATAGGGCAGCAAACACGATGGTTATTGAATTAAATCACATACGATATGTTAAATAAAGAACAAAAAAGCAGTATTTTACTTTTGCTGGCATCAAAGGCATTTGAGAGACTGGCATTTTATACTATTATGGCAATTCTTGTCAAATATTTGATGGATTCATTGGATATAGAAACAAATAAGGCCGCTATTTTCTACAGTGTTTTTTATGGTGCAGTGGGACTAACCACAATATTTTCCGGACTGTTAGGCGATTTGCGAGACAGGATGAAGGTTGTAAAAACAGGCTTTATTCTGTTGACAGTTATGTATTTGGTGATTGCTTTACTGCCGGGAATAAGTGTTATTGTTGTATTTGCTTTAATTCTTTTAGGTGTAGGAGTTGGCCTTACCTCTCCAAATATTATTGTCTTTTTAGGTAATATTTACAATGAAAAGGGTAAAGAAATAGCCGGATTATCAGGGTTTATTCTTTTTTCCATTGCAGTAAATATTGGAGCATTAGTAGCTCCACTAATTTCAATTACCCTAAAAGATAATCTCGGTTATTATTCTGTTTTTTTATTTGCATTTATTTCCGGGTTAACATCACTTATTCTGTTTTTAAAGTTTAAAGAAAATTATAATAAGCTCGACTTAGTGGCAGAACAAAAAGACTATATAGCACCTAAGTCTGAGAAGGGATTAAATTCGCTAATTGTCATCTCGGTATTATTAATTGGTATTTTAATCAGGCTCGCTTTAAACCAGAGAGGGATATCTTTCAATAATGCAATAGGCGATTTGATTGGAGATGGGTTTAACTTAAATGAGAAAACTAAAAACATTGAAGTATTAGTCTCAATAGTGCTGTTTGGACTGTTTGCATTTGCTGTCACCAGAGTTAGAAACTTAAACTGGGGAAAGGTTTTCAATATTATTCTAATTGGGCTTACTTTCTCAATTATTGGTTTTTTACTGGTTGGGAGTTATGAATTTTTGTCTAAGATAATGAGTGGGAAGAGTATATTCCTCCAATCGTTTATTTTTGTAATCATTGCTGAGACTCTTATTACACCAACAATATCCTATTTGATTTATAGAAGTTCGCCAATAAAACGCAAAGGACTTTATCAAGGTATTGCCTATATCGCATTTGCAATTTCAAATCAGCTATTGTTCATTGGGTTACTACTTTATGACAAAATAGGAACCACAACATTTATTATTTTCTCGGGTATTCTTCTGATTTCTGCAATGTTGGTATTTATCTTAAAGAGAAAAGTTAATCATAAACTGACAGAAATTGAGTAGGCTAAAGATGAAACAATATCAGAGCTCGATCGTCTTTTATCAAATGTAATTTTTATAAAAGTATGAGAAAAATATTGTCTTTAATATGTGTGTTGTTTATTGTAAATAATACAACCGCTCAATCCCCGGAAAAACCTGCCCAAACAAAAATAATGACTCTCGGTGTATTCCATTTTGCATTTCCCAATCTGGATGTAGTTAAAACTGAAGAGAAAGACAAAATATCAGTCCTGGACGAACCGTTTCAATCTCAAATAAAATCAATTTGCAAAGCCATCGAAGAATATAACCCAACAATTATTGCAATTGAACTTACTCCAGATCAACAGCCTATCATCGATTCTCTATACTCACTTTATAAATCCGATAAGTTTAATCTGAGAAAAAGTGAGAGTTACCAGTTAGGATTCAGGATTGGAAAGCAGTTAAACTTAGAAAAGATTTATTGCGTTGATGACGGGGGAAGACATTATGGAAGCATAGAAGAGCTGTTTAGTGATAAAACCAGAATGTCAAAATTTGAAGACTATTATTTAAATTCGAGAGACACTGTTTATGATCTTCCTGTTTCCAATAATAAAATATCAAACATTATTGATGCTTTGTATGAAGCCAACAACCCTGAAAGAATAAAAGAGAGGTTGGCATCCTATCTGTTACATCCATTTAAATATGAAGAAAATGCCGGAGACTTCACAGGTGTAGATTTTGAAACCGGCAGATGGTATAACAGAAACCTTAGAATATTTAGAAATATTCAAAGAATTTCAAATGGTGGTCAAGAAAGAATTTTGCTGATTATTGGCAGTGAACACCTTAATTTATTAAATCTTTTTTTTGACACATCCAGAGAATTTGAATTAGTTTCACCTTTACCTTATTTAGAAAAGGCAAGACTTTAACCTATCTTTGCCCCCTCAAAATTTTAAAGATAAATAGTGATGGTCTCATGTGATGGGTTGAGTGTTGAGTTTGGCGGCACAGTATTATTTGAAAATATATCCTTTGTAATAAACGACAAAGACAGGATAGCCCTTATGGGCAAAAACGGAGCAGGTAAATCTACCCTCCTGAAAATACTTGCAGGAGAAAGGGCTCCTTCAAGAGGAGTTATCTCTGCACCAAAGGATTCACTTATAGCATATCTGCCTCAGCATTTAATGACAGAAGATGGGCGTACTGTCTTTGAAGAGGCCTCTCAGGCTTTCAAACATCTGCATGATATAGAGGCACAGATTGCTGAGTATAACAGACAACTTGAAACCAGAACAGATTATGATTCAGAGGAGTATTACAAACTCATTGAAGATTTATCAGCACTAAGCGAAAAGTACTATGCTGTTGATATTACTCACTTTGCAGAGGATGTTGAAAAGGTGCTTTTGGGACTTGGATTTAAAAGGGAGGAGCTCGGCAGACAGACTTCTGAATTGAGCGGAGGTTGGCGTATGCGCATTGAGCTTGCAAAGATTCTGCTTCGCAAGCCTGACGTTATCCTGCTTGATGAGCCTACAAACCACCTGGATATGGATTCGATTATATGGTTGGAGGAGTTCTTGATCAACCAAGCCAAGGCTGTTGTGCTTATCTCACATGACAAATCTTTTGTGGACAATGTCACTAACAGAACTGTTGAACTAACAATGGGACGAATTTACGACTATAAGGTTAACTATTCTCACTATCTGGAGCTACGAAAGGAGCGCCGTGAGCAGCAGCAAAGACAGTACGACGATCAGCAAAAGATGATTGCCGAGACAAAGGAGTTCATTGAGAGGTTCAAGGGGACCTACTCTAAGACCTTTCAGGTTCAGTCCAGGGTAAAGATGCTTGATAAACTGGAGCTTGTTGAGGTGGACGAGATAGATTCATCTGCATTGAGACTTAAATTCCCTCCCTCTCCCCGCAGTGGGAACTTCCCCGTTATCATGGATCAGGTTGGTAAGACATACGATAATAAAACTATCTTTTCGAATGCATCTCTTACAATTGACCGCGGCGATAAGGTTGCTTTTGTTGGCAGAAATGGTGAAGGTAAATCTACTCTTGTAAAATGTATTATGAGGGAGATTGAACACGATGGTAAACTTACACTGGGGCATAATGTGCAAATTGGGTATTTTGCGCAAAATCAGGCATCACTCCTTGATGAAAATCTTACTGTTTTCCAGACAATTGATGATATTGCCGTTGGCGACATCCGCTCTAAGATTCGTGACCTTTTAGGTGCGTTTATGTTTGGCAGGGACGATGTTGATAAGAAGGTTAAAGTGCTCTCGGGAGGCGAGCGTACCCGTCTGGCAATGATAAAATTGCTGCTTGAACCCGTTAACCTCCTCATCCTGGATGAGCCCACAAATCATCTGGACCTCCGCACAAAGGATATCCTCAAGCAGGCGCTACTTGCTTTTGACGGAACCTTGATTGTGGTCTCTCACGACCGTGATTTCCTTGACGGACTTGTATCTAAAGTTTACGAATTTGGCAACGGGCAGGTAAAAGAACATCTCGAAACCATTCAGGGCTTCCTTGAAAAAAAGAGAATGGAACATTTACGGGAGATTGAAATGAAATAATTGGAGAAATAATAGGATGTGTATATTAGTAGTTTAAATGATAATTGAGTAATGCTGAACTCAATAAAAACATACCCGGTCAAAAACCAATTGCTAAAGAAATACATAAAGTTCTTCTGGGAGTATCATGCCAATAATTCACAACTTAATCATAAATTAATACCTCAAAGAAATATTAACCTGAGGTTCAACTTAAGCGAAACGCCACATTTTCTTTCTCTTAATAATCAAGAACATAAGCTTGAAAGGGTCTATTTCTCAGGGCTACATGACTGTTTTACAGACGCCCATCTAAAATTATCCGGGGAGATTCATACTTTTGGGATATGTTTTTTTCCTGAGGGTTTTTATCCCTTTATAAAAATTCCCATTGCAGAATTCAAGAACCGTATATTGGGGTTAGGAGAGATAGGATTTAAAATGGGAGAAATTATTTGGGAGAAATTATCTGGAGCTAACGACATCACTGAGAGATTAGATATTATTGAAAAAGAACTGTTATCATTTGTAATAGATGATTCTAAGGATTCAGACAACTTTATCAATATTTTTAAAACATTAGTAAAACGCGATAATTCATTGCAGATAAGTGAATTTTGCAAATTCAACAACATCAATATACGCACACTTGAACGCATGTACAATAAGTATGTTGGCCTTTCAGCTAATACATATAGAACTCTGGACAGATTTCATTTTGGGTTAAATAATATTCTATATGGTGATTATTCAAAATATTCTGATGTAGCTTATGACTCCGGCTATTTCGATCAGATGCATTTCATTCGTGATTTTAAGCGTTTTACAGGTGCCACTCCTAAGAGTTTTGCTAAACAAAATGATTCTTTGCTGCAGATTGCAAAATTGAAATAGGTGTCGTTTGTATGCTATTTTTTACAATATCTACCCATTAATTTTGTCATCATAAATTTTATAAGAAATTAATTATGAAGACAAGTGTTACCATTGAAAATGTAAAGGTTATCTGCTTTTCCCCGACAGGGACAACAAAAAAAATTGCAAAAGCAATTGCAAAAGGAATCAAATTTAAGAGGACTGAAATTATTGATATTTCAAAACCAGAGGCTCGTAAATCTACTCCACGAATAAGTAATAAAGATTTGTTGATTGTTGCTATTCCGGTTTATATGGGACGATTGCCCTCTTTTGTAAAAGAGTGGCTCCAAACGATAGAAGGTTGCAACACACCCGCTGTATGTATAGTGATGTATGGAAACAGAGCATTTGACAATGCATTGTTAGAACTTAGGGATACTCTTAAAAACAGAGGTTGTATCCCATTTGCTGGAGCCGCATTTGTCGGAGAACACTCTTTTTCCAGCGATGAATATCCCAGTTCGGTAGGGAGACCCGATCATGAGGATATCAATAAAGCTGAATTATTTGGTAATTCTATATTTAAGAAACTGAGTTCAATAATATCCCATGATGATCTTTCCGATGTGAAGGTGCCGGGGATTTTCCCTTATGGTGGAACTACTGAATTATGGAAAGTTGATTTTATAGGTGTAAATGACAATTGTCATCATTGTGGAATATGTGCAGAGAACTGTCCTACTGGTGCAATTAATTTTAAAAACAGCAGTCAGATAGACATTCAAAAATGCATCTTATGTTGTGCCTGTATTAAAAATTGCCCCCATAAGGCAAAATCAATGAAGCCGGGACTTATGAAAGAGGCAGCAGTCAGGTGTTCAAATTTTATTACACGAAAAGAGCCTGAAATATTCTTAACATAAAACGCTAAAATCATTAACTTTAACCGATAAATAAATTCAACAAAATATATTCTCTATGAATAATAGAAACATACCTTTTTCACTAATTGATTGGACAAATGTGCCAAAGAGCGAACACAAAGGAGAAAACGGAGTTGCATACTGGCAAACAATGCAATTTGAAGGATTGCGCATAAGGTTAGTTGAGTATTCAAAAGGCTACATTGCCGACCATTGGTGCACTAAAGGACATATAGTCCATTGCCTTGAAGGAGAATTTGTAAGTGAGCTGAATAATGGTGAAAAATCAATTTTAACACAAGGAATGACATATGTTGTAACTGATGAGTTGAGTTCACACCGTTCATCTACTGAAAATGGGGTTAAGCTTTTAATTATTGATGGTGATTTTTTAAAATTTAACAATTAATGAATCCCATTATACCATTATACAAGCAGGCAGACCGACTTATAGTCAGATCTAAAGATTGTTACGTCTATGATTCAGAAAATAGAGAGTACATCGATTTTGAATCAGGAGATTGGGCGGCAAATCTGGGTCACTCAAATTCTCATATCAACTCTGTGATAAAAACACAAATTGATAAACTTATTCATGACGGACTGAGATTCAGAAGCAATGAATCGGAGTTGTTGTCAATAAAAATACTTGATAAACTTGGCCTTGACAATGGACAGTGTGTTTTTCTAAATTCAGGATCAGAGGCTGTAAATCTGGGGATTACAATTGCTAAAAAACTAACAGGCAGAAAGAAAATTTTAAAAATTGATAGTTCGTATTTATCAGCTTATGGACATGGGCAGATTTCTGATGATAATTCAGAATTAATAAATATTCCCTTTGATAATTTTGAAGCAATATCAGACATAGATCTTAATGAGGTTGCTGTGTTTGTTTTCGAGCCAGGTAATTCATTTGGACTAATAAAATATCCTAATGTCGAATTTGTGAAAATTGTGGCTTCCGAAGTAAAAAGATTTGGGGGATTACTGATGGCTAACGAAGTTACAGCTGGATTTGGAAGGACCGGTAAATGGTTTGGTTTTGAACATTATGAATTTCATCCCGATATTGTATCGGTTGGTAAAGCTATAGGTAATGGATACCCTATTAGCGGAGTGGCTATTAGTTCGATGGTTGCAGAATTGTTTCCAAAATTTCAATTTCGGTATGCTCAATCTCACCAAAATGACGCATTAGGATGTGCAATTGGTATAGAGGTAATTGAAACAATTGATAGGGATGATTTGATAACAGAAAGTTTTAAAAAAGGAGAATACTTCAAGCAAAGATTAGCTCAATTACAAGCAAAATACCAAAACATTATTACTGATATTAGGGCAAGAGGCTTAATGCTAGCAATGGACTTAAGCACTTCTGAGAATGCAGATATTTTGTATAACCAATTAATTGAAAGATGTATTTTGGTTGGGTTTAAGGAGAGAACAATTCGGTTTATGCCGCCTTTAACCATAAAATACGAAGATATTGATAAACTGACAGATGCAATCAGTGAAATAATTACCTGTATGGATTAATTCAATAACCTGAAACATGAAAATTTTCTACAACCCCATATTCTTAATAATTACGATTTTAGTAACTGCTTGTGAGTTAAATTCCAACGCCTCGGACCAATTGCTAAAAATTGAAGGCGAGTACTTTGGACAAGCAACTCCGGGCGACACTGCAATTCTATTTGCACCAAACACCATTTCAACCGGAATGAATGAACGGGATTTTGCAATCTCTCCAGATGGCAACGAAATTTTTTTCTGTCGTGAAGTAGGTAACTTTAAATACACCACAATCTTTTATTCACAGAGAATTGACAATCTTTGGACTACACCTGAAGTTTTTGAATATTGTGTCAACCCCGAATACAAATATATAGAGCCGCACATCTCTCCAGACGGCAGTAAACTATTTTTTATATCAACTATGCCTGTAGATTCTTCGTCTGTTGGCAATGAAGATATTTGGGTATCTGTTAAAGAAGATGGTAAATGGACTAACCCACAAAACCTCGGACCTCCGGTTAATACAAAGAGTAAGGAATTTTTTCCATCGATAACATATGATGGAACTATTTACTTTACACACCTTGATACAATTGCCAATGAAGAATTTATTTACCGCTCCCGCTATCGGGCAGGAAAATATCAGCAGCCCGAAAAACTGTGTTCAAATGTGAATATCGGAAGAGCCAGATACAACGCATTTGTGGCGGCTGACGAAAGCTATATTATTATCCCTGCTTTTGGAATGCCTGATAGCTATGGCGGAACGGATTATTACATATCTTTTCGGGATAGCCTTGACAATTGGGGCAAAGCAGTTAATATGGGACCGAAAATCAATTCTGCAAACCCAAAAGAGTGGTCAGCATCGGTAACTCCGGATGGTAAGTTCATATTTTTCATGTCTGCTAAAATGGGGGTTAACACTCTAAGTGAGCTAAACACCCAATCTCTGCTCGACTTCCATAACTCTCCGCAAAACGGAAATTCAGATCTATATTGGATAAGCTCTTCAATAATTGAAGAACTGAGGTTAAGATTTAATAATATCAATAATTGATTTAGAAAATAGAAAAAGGCTACCTTTAAATAGCATATAAATTTCTGATCATGAAAAAACCGGCAAATAAAAAATCGGCTGTAATCTCCTCGTCCGTCGTATTTTTTGGCATCACAGCATCGTACATTGGTATGTACGAAAGAATTACCTGCAAGCCAACTCAAGCAGGATTTTGGTATATATTGATAATGGGATTTTCACTTGGCACATCGATTATCCTTTTTGCTTTCTGGCTTGACGAGAAGAAAAAGATTAAAAAGGAGGCTAAAAACTAACTTATTTATAGATTGCCTTTTATAATATTATTATCTGATAGGAATATATGAACATAACCTGTTCTTCTGCACTTACTAAACTTAGAAGGAAGATCCCGTATGGGTGGGATTTGAATATTTACAGAGGTTGCACCCATAATTGTGCGTATTGTTATGCACGCTATTCACACGATTATTTGGGAGAAGATGATTTTACCAATATTTTTGTTAAAACAAACATTGCAGAACAACTGGAAAAAGAGCTAAGTGATCCATCCTGGAAGAGAGAAGTTATAAACATTGGTGGTGTAACTGACAGTTATCAGAGTATAGAAAAAGAGCATCAAATAATGCCTGAAGTATTGAAGCTTCTCATCAAACACAAGACACCGGCAATAATCTCAACAAAATCTGACCTTATTTTACGTGATTTTGACCTGATTGCTCAACTTGCAGATATTACATATGTAAATATAGCTTCCACAATAACGACAATGGACGAAAATATCCGAATTAAAATTGAACCAAATGGAAGTCCAAGCACAGATAGATTTAAAATATTAAAAGAGTTCAGAAATACAAATGCCTCAGTAGGACTTCATACAATGCCCATAATACCACTGCTCACCGATAGTCGAGAAAACATTGAAAACCTCTGTATAGAAGCAAAAGCAGCAAATGTCCATTATATGTTACCTGGAGTTCTTTATTTGAGGGGTGTTACCAGAAAATACTTTTTTGATTTTATTAAAACTAAATTCCCTGATAAATGCAATGCGTTTACGGAGTTATATCAGACCGGAGGTGCAGATAAAACATATAAAGAGGTTTTGTACAGCGAAATTGTTAATCCTTTAAGAGAAAAGTACGGAATCTCAAACAGTTATATGAAACCAATGAGAGAAAAATTAAAGATATCAGATACATTAGATCAGATAGTATCCCAATAGGTAAATTTCTGACTAAATATAAGAAAATGAATAAGATGGTTAATAAAATTATTGCTTCGAAAGGAGATGTGGTAATAAGAGAGATAGAGAATTCTGATCTGCAGTTATTGGCAAAATATGCAAACAACCCTAAAGTTGCTATAAATCTAAGGGATGCGTTCCCTAACCCCTATACAATGGATGATGCTATTCGATTTAAAGAGGCTGTAGATATGCAGAATCCAAAATCAATCTATGCGATCGATTATAAAGGGGAGTATGTTGGGAACATTAGTTTATCTCCGGGAACAGATGTGTATCGTAAAAGTGCCGAGATTGGATATTTTATTGGAGAACCTTTCTGGAATATGGGTATAATGTCAAAAGCTGTTGATTTGATAACAGAGTGGGGGTTTAAAACACTTGACATAGTGAGAATCTATACCGGAGTTTTCGAATTTAACAAGGCATCACAAAGGGTACTGGAAAAGTGTGGTTTCAGTAAAGAGGCTGTCTTCAGAAAGTCAATTTGCAAGTATGATCTGATTTACGACGAAATCAGATATGCAAAAATAAAAGAGTGAGTGATGAATAATGCAAGTATTGCACCGTGTGGCGTTAATTGTGACACCTGTTTAGGTTTCCAGAGAGCTAAAAACAGATGTGTCGGGTGTAATAATACCGGTAATAAGCCAAATCATTGTACAGTTTGTAGCATTAAACAGTGTGCAGAAAAGGGAGACAACAGCTTGTTGCTTTGCAATACTTGTTTAAAATTTCCCTGCAGGCGTATTAAAGATCTGGATAAAAGATACAGAACCAAATACGGAGTTAGCCTTATTGAAAATCTTAATACGATTAAAGAGACAGGTTTAACACAATTCATTGAGCTTGAAGAAGAAAAATGGAAATGCAGAAATTGCGGGCAATTACTTTGTGTCCACAGAGATACATGTTTAAATTGTGGTAATCTTAAGCTGATGTGTTAAAATAACTTTTCAAAGCCTCTACATACTGCTCAAAAGCATTCCGGCCGATTTCCGTTATATGGCATAAAGTTCTGGGCCGTTTGCCGCTGAATCCCTTTTCTATCTCAATGTATCCTGCCTCGCTTAGTTTTTCCAGCTGAACACTAAGGTTACCTCCCGTTGAGCCGGTTTTCTCGCGCAGATAAACAAAATCTGCCTCTTCTACCGAAATCAAAATTGAGATAACTGCAAGTCGCAGCTGCGAATGAAGTAATGGGTCTAAATCTTTAAACATGGCTTTATGCTTTTTGAGATTTTCTTGATGCAGAATTTAGTATGTGGCCCGGAATAATGAGCATAATTACCGCAAAGAGTGAAAAGATTAAAATCTGATCCAGTCCACTGAGAATCAGTATTACAAAACTCAATAATATTCCCAAAAACCCGGCAACAATAATTGGTTTAAATTTTATTATCAGACCACTTATTGCTACCCCGGTATTTATCAGAAGGGCCATTGTGAATAAAATTGGAAAGGCATTGTAGTCAATAAACATATAAAGAGACAGTAATGCTGCAACAACACCTATTACTATCCAAATATTTCCAATCACTCTTCCTGCAAATGTTGTAGCTCCCCGCTTCTCTTTTTTTAACAAATAAATCATTCCCGGATATCCAATAAGTGGTATTGTAAACCAAAGCCACTGTATCCTGTAGTCACCTGTTTTCATAAGTAAAAAATAGATTGCAAGTGACACAAAAAGCCATACATACCCCCACAGCAGGTAGATGCTGCCACCATCTTTTTCGAGATTATTTCTAGTCTCTTTAATCATATTGGTGATTATTTCCAGACTTTCATTTTGAGTTAAGTTTCTCTCTTCCATAAATTTAATTGTTGCTTAGATTAGTAAATAAGTTTATAATATAAACCATTTGGTTCAAAAAATTGCAACTCTATAGGTTGCGCGTTGCAAATGTAAATAAGTTTATGAAATAAACCAAATTTATTTGTTTTTGCCGGAGAGATTCAAGAATTTATGAAAAAAACTTAACTTTGAATCCTGATTAAACATTACTGAAACACTATGGAAGAAGGCCCTTATCAATGTAGTATAACAAAATCAAAACTTTTATAAGGGGCACTAAATCTCCTTATAGAACGTTAAATAAGGAGGTTAACAATGGTTGAAATTAGAAAAAACACTTTCCATGATCTTATCAAAAACAAGGAGTGGAAGAGACTCAAAAAGTCTTTAAACGATTTAGATATTTTTCAATTAGCAGATGTTGTTGAGAATATTTCAGAAAGTGATGAAATAATCTTATTCAGATTGCTAAACAGGAAACAATCAAAAGAGGTCTTTCAGTTACTTTCACATCAAAAGCAGGAGCACATTATTGAGGGACTTGCTCAAAATGTTCATAAACTCTCAAATCTACTGAATGATATTGAACCTGATGACAGGACGGCCTTCTTCGAAGAGTTGCCCGGTAAGGTTACTCAACGACTGATCCAACTTCTTAATCCCGAAGAGAGACAGATAACAGTTCAACTTTTAGGTTACCCTGAGGATAGTATAGGTAGGCTTATGACGCCTGAGTATATTGCCGTTAAACCTTCAGATACAGTTGAACATACCTTTGAACACATAAGAAAGTATGGGAAAGATTCTGAAACGCTCAATGTTATTTATGTTGTTGACAATGATTGAAAGTTAATTGATGACATAAAAATTAAAGAGATTATTCTTGCATCACCAAACCAAAAAATTGACGAACTGATGGACTATCGGTTTGTCTCTCTCAATGCTGTGGACGACCAGGAAACAGCAATAAAAACATTTAAAGACTACGACAGAGTGGCTTTGCCGGTTATTACTGCAGAAGGTGTTCTGATAGGAATTATTACTGTTGATGATATCATGGAAGTGGAGGAAGAAGAGACAACTGAGGACTTTCACAAATTTGGTGCATTTAAGTCGGCTATTGCTAATCCTCTGAAAGAAAGAGTTTTCAGTCTTTATAAAAACAGAATCTTCTGGTTACTTGCTCTCGTCTTTATGAATGTTTTCTCAGGTGCTGCAATTGCAAATTTTGAAAATGTAATCCAATCTATTGTTTCCCTTGTCTTCTTTTTGCCGCTATTAATCGATAGTGGAGGAAATGCCGGTGCACAATCCGCAACATTGATGATCCGTTCATTGGCAATTGGTGACGTTAAACTATCAGATTGGTATAAGCTAATTGCTAAGGAGATGATGGTTTCTCTGTTTTTAGGAGTAACAATGGCAATAGGAGTTGCAATAGTTGCAAGTTTCCGAGCGCCGGAAATTATAATTGTTGTTTCTTTAACAATGCTTTTGGCTGTCATGGCAGGAAGTCTAATCGGCCTACTTCTTCCATTTGTTTTCACAAGATTCAAACTAGATCCGGCAACTGCCAGTGCTCCATTAATTACTTCTATTGCAGATATATGTGGGGTCTTGATATATTTTTCCATCGCTAATTGGTATTTTGGAATTTAAGGAAATTTCTCAATAAACTTGATAAAATAATGTTACAAATGGACTTGGAACAATTAGGGTACAACTCTGGAATTGAACAATTAAGAGTAGAAAATAACCTTTCTGAGTTTGAAATTGGTCGGGTAATAGCGGAGCATAAAGAGAGGTATATAGTAAAAACCACTAATGGTGAGTTTGAATCTGAAATCACCGGTAATTTAAGATTTTCTGCAAATGGACGAGTGGATTTTCCGGCTGTTGGTGACTGGGTAGCAATAACAACTTTTGATTCGGGAAATTCAATAATTCATAAAATAATACCAAGATTATCAATGATTTCAAGACAGGCAATTGATAAGTTTGGCGAGATACAGGTAATTGCTGCAAATATTGACTATGCCCTTTTGGTTCAGGCGGCTGACAGAGATTTCAATATAAACCGTCTTGAAAGATATCTCACTATTTGTAATTCATCCAAAGTGAAGCCGGTAATTGTTCTGACAAAGATAGATTTGATTGATGAGCCTACCAGGATCAGAATCATTGAGCTAATCAGAAAAAGGATAAAAGGTGTTCAGGTATTCACAATAAGTAACACTACACATGAGGGCTATGATGATTTAACCCGCTTGATTGAAAAGGGTAAAACTTTTTGCTTGCTGGGCTCATCTGGTGTTGGTAAATCTACACTGGTGAATAACCTCTCCGGCAAACGGGTAATGAGTACAGAATCAATCAGTCAAAGTACCGGCAAAGGAAGGCATACTACAAGTCACAGAGAAATGATCTTTCTTGAGAATGGAGGAATTCTAATAGACAACCCGGGAATGAGAGAGGTTGGTATTGTAGACAGCGAGTCGGGGCTTGAAATGACTTTTGATGACATCTACACTCTTTCTAAGAATTGTAAATTCAAAGATTGCAGTCACACAAATGAAATTGGTTGTTCTGTTATTGAAGCACTGAATAAGGGGTTACTGGACAAAGATCTGTATGGAAATTATCTAAAAATGCAAAAAGAGAGAGACTTTTTCGAAACATCTGTTTCAGAGAAAAAGAAGAGGGATAAAATGCTAGGTAAAATTATTAAAGAGTATCATAAAAAGGGTATAAAGTAGTAACATTCTTATTATTAAATTCAGGCTAAAAAACAATTGTACGCTTAAATAAACATTCTCCAATTAATTTGCATAACTTTAATATAATTGTGAGGTATTCTATGTGATTCGTTATGTATACCTCATCTTAAATCTGCAATTTTATGGCACTAATTGAAGAGTTTGAAGAAGAAGGGATTTGGCTGTTTAGATATCGTAGTCTGCTTCCTGTAATAATATTAATTATTGGAGCCCTCTTATTTTTGAGGTCAGAAATGTATCCGGGAGTTTTCTCTCTCCATAATACATCTTACGAGATTTATTACGAAATGTTTTGCCTGTTTGTAAGTCTGATTGGGTTGGGTATTCGTATTTATACTGTTGGCTATACTCCCAAAAACACTTCAGGCAGAAATACTAAACAACAAGTAGCAGATACTCTAAATACATCAGGAATTTATAGTATTGTAAGACACCCGCTTTATCTTGGTAATTTTTTTATGTGGTTTGGCCTGGCATTGTTAACAGGGAATATTTGGTTCATTCTTGTTTTTTGCTTTGTTTACTGGCTATATTATGAAAGGATTATGTTTGCTGAAGAGCAATTTTTACGTCGTAAGTTTGGAGCTGAATATTTAGAATGGGCTAATTTTGTTCCGGCATTTATTCCAAAATTTTCAAAATTTTCAAAATCCGGATTAACATTTAGCTGGAAAAAAGTGTTAAAACAAGAAAAAAACGGCCTGGCTGCTATCTTCCTAATATTTTGCATGTTTGATATTGCAGGTGAATTAATTGAAAATGATACTCATTTCAACTATTTTCTTATTGTTGGCGCTATTTTAACTCTGTTTATGTATTTAGTTCTTAAGTACTTAAAGAAAAGGACCCAAATTCTTAACGAATCGGGAAGGTGAAGTTTATTTGGCAGAAACAATTTAAAATCATAACTTTAGCCTCGATATATTCACAAAAATCAATAACATAAGCCATGTTGAAAAAACTTAAGAAATTTGCTGCCCTTCTAGGGCTGGCAGCACTGCTTTCAGGTTGTGCACTAACATTACCTGTTAACGCAACCAGCAATCCTGTAGGTAATAAGGTAGGTGTATCTAAAGCTACCGGTTATCTGGGAGTATTGTTTTTTGACCAGGATGCAAGTATCCAGACTGCTGCCAAAAATGGTGGTATTAAGAAAATTGCTACTGTTGACATCAAAAAAACAAGTATCCTTAACCTTATTGTTACCTTTGAAACAATAGTAACAGGAGAATAAAGTTCATGTAAAGCATGGTGATTATTAAAGAAGTCACCATGCTTTTTTATTTAAAACTAAAATGAAAAAGATTAGGTTAACCAGGTTATTCTATTTTTTACTTCTTACGGTAATACTTACATCCTGCTTTTCTGTAAGACCGGCAGCAGTAAAAACCAATAAAAAGCTTTTTGAAACATTTTTTCTGGGTGATCAGGGCACGCAATATTTTATAAAACCGCTATCATTTAAAGATAATTCTAATAATTATCTTGAGATGGATATCACTTTCAGATATCTCAATAAAATTCAGGATTCAGCAACAATAAATTTCTCAATTTACAACAAGGCGCTTATACAAGCCATTGACAGTTTAAGTATTGGCAATCATAGCTACTCAGTAACTACAAAAGAGATTAAGTATCTATTCTCAGAAAGATCAAAAAACTTCTATAAAACCAGATTCTCCACTAAAATCAGTTTATTGGATTTAAAACATCTTTTCTCATATAGCGATTGGAAAATCTCCCATTATGCAGCTCAAGAATTCAATTATAATACACCATCATCTGTATCTAAGAAAATTGACAGGTTAAAGTTTGGTGTTTTTGATCTGATCAAAGACCAGGAGCTTTAACATTCGAAAAATCAATTATCCCTTTTCAGCTATAACTACAAGCGCTGGGTATTGAAGAATTTCAAGATTTCTTCCCGAAATGGAGATGATTTTATCCTGATGAAAAGCGGAGAGCGTATTTATGATACTCTCTTTGGAGTAGCCAAGTGCGTCTGCCATTTCATCTCTGGTGAATGGTATCTGAAGTTTGTTGGAGCAAAACAATCTGGACAAGGTTAGTAACAGAGTTGCAACAGCGCCATTAACATTTTTATGACTTAATGTGATGAGCGTGTGCACAACTCCATTTGTAAGCTCTGACATTAGTTTTACAACATACACAGCAAATTTTCCGTTAGTCTCAATTAAATTCTCAAACACCTCCCTGTCAATTATTCGTACGGTAGTATGAGTTATTGCCACAGCAGAGAATTCCAGTCTTTTCTTTACAAAAGAGCACATCAGCCCAATAAAGTCACCATTTGTAGCAAAATTGAAAGTTGTATCTCTCTCTCCGGTCTGAAAGTTCAGTTTTGCAATGCCATTCTCAACGAATAGAATTTGTGATGCAAGTGTACCCTGTTTGATAATTGTCTCTCCTCTTTCATAAGAGAGTGTTTCCGATGCGTTTAAAACACGATCCCTTTCACTTTCGCTGAGGGTCTCCATCCAGTCGTTTACGCTTATATTTGGGTTTATTTTCTTCTCCATATTGCCGGTTAGATGTTAAAAATGCAATTTTACATCTTTTATCATTAAAAACTACCTTACGTTTTATATCATACATCAAATAATCTGCCATACTTTTGTTAAAATATTTAACTTTTTTAATTCAAATCATTATGGCAGATATAAAATTCAGAGTTAAAGCTCATAGCGAAAACCAGGCAAAGACAATTGTTAAAGCAAGACAATTCGAAATAGTGGTTGATGAACCGGCTGATCTTGGTGGAACTGACACAGGTCCTAATCCGGTTGAGTATGTTCTGGCTGCTTTTGCCGGATGTTTAAATGTAATGGCTCACATTGTAGCTAAAGAGATGAATTTCGAATTAAGAGGTGTTCAAATGGATTTAAGTGGGGATATTAATCCTGCTCGCCTTTTTGGAATGAATTACGATGAACGTGCCGGATATAAGCAAATAGTTGTTCGTATTAAGCCTGATTGTGACGCAGATGCAGATACTCTTGAGAAGTGGGCTGAGGCAATAGAAAACAGATGCCCTGTTAGCGACAATCTGCAGAATACAACACCTGTAAAGATTGAAGTGAAGAAATAATAACGGAAATAGTTCTTTAATAAAGGCTGTGTTTTTAAAAAATGCAGCCTTTTTGCTATCATAATATTAACTTTGATGTTAATTGAGCATAACATAAAACTGTAACTAAATTACCTTGAAGATAATTCCGAAAATTTTTAAAAAAATAATATGGATTGCACTTGTGGCATTCGTTGCTAGTATTGTGTTTTCTTTGCTTTTTCCGGCCCGTGTTAAAGTAGTTGACAGCATAAGAATGTTTGCTCAAAGACCAATTATTAAGTGGATGGGAAAGATAAAGATGGAAGATATTCCTATTATTAATAGTCAGGACACAACAACAGGCATTGACATCTCATTCGAAGAGCTAAATGAGTATTTAAACGATTTAACTCCAGGGAGTATCATACTTACCCGCACCCGCAATTATGCGATATCGGGATTTATACCAAGTATGTGGATGCACGCCGGGATTTACCTAGGTACCAAAAACCAACTGTTTGCTACCCTTCAGTCACAAAACCTTCTTAGCACACTGGACTCTTTGATGAATGATTCAGATATTTACGTGTTGGATAGTTACTCTAACGGGGTGAGTGTGAGACCGATAAAGGAGCTTTCAAATATGATAGAAGCCTCATACCTTACTCATTTCGCCTCATTCTCTTTTAATGACACAAATGAGCAGAGAGCTCTCTTTATCGGGAAAGGTATGGAGTATTTAGGAAGAGAGTATGATTATGATTGGATTACAGAAGACGATGAGACAATATTCTGCTCAGAACTGTTATATCATACTTTAAAAGCTGTCGGGATAAATATTAAGGATCGTACGACAACGGTAAGTCGTGTGATATTTACCCCGGACAACTTGTTTCAGCATTTACTAAACAACTCGGGTCAAGAAGGAAAGTTTACCTTTCATGGAACTGTTTACAAGGAGGAAGATACTATTCAGATTCTTTTCCCAATGTAGAATACATAGCCATAGTAATCTTTGTATTTATCATATAATTCGGCTTCAATTTTGAGATAATGTATAAGATTTTCAGCTACTTTATTGCCTGAATATTTTGCAAGAAAACTTTTTTGGGCCTCAATTTGAGGAATAAAGAAATGTTCTGTCCAGCAGTTTTCAGGAATAATAAATGTTGCAACAGGAACATAACCGGCTCCTTGCATCTGTGAAACCTTGTTAGGGATAGTGTCAATCTGACTATATGCATTAACCCAAAAACGATCAATTTCATCAGGCCTTTCGGGAGTAAACCAGGATGCTTCACTTACAGCTATATATCCTCCTTTTTTTAGATATTTTCGCCAGTCATTAAGCCCTTTTTCAAAACCGATGTTATAAATTGCTCCCTCTGACCATATAAGATCCAACTCTTCTTCCTCGAAAGGGAGGTTGTCCATTGATCCTGTAATTCCTTTTACCCTATGGTCAAGTTTATTCCTAATGGCATTTTTGTTAAAAAGTTCAATAAATTCAGGGAATAGGTCTATTGCGGTAATATCTCCCGGTAAACTCTGTGCAAGAACCATTGTTTGCCCCCCTGTACCGCATCCGATGTCAGCTATTTTTGACTTCGGATTGAGGTTATCAATAAAAGAGGCGGCCAACTTAGTCACTTCCGGGCTACCAGGACCCTGTCTTTCAACTTGTGAGAAATATTCACAAATTAATTTAAATTCAAATTCGTGGATTGAATTATTTTGATTACTCATGATGTTAATTTTTTAACCCAATAATATTGGGGTTCATTTTTTGAAATTTTGGTAATAAATAAAGAATCAGGTATGAAATACCTGAGATAATAAACGGATAACCTTAAGCAGAATGCTCAAGATTATTTACCTCACCAAATCCGAATTAAATTTTAACATCCAAAGTTTTTAGACGGTGCAAAGATAAAAATTGATTTTCATATTTTATTATTCAAATGTAAATATTATTACATTTGCGCGAATTTCATATTGAATGAACTTCACTATAATTCAAATATATGGCTATTCCAACATCCAGAACAACAGAGATCGCAAATATTAACATCAATAAAGAGAAATGTACCGTATGCGGAAAATGTGTTGAGGTTTGCAAAGATTTCAGCATAGCTGTTGTTGAAAAAACCCTTGTAACTACATCTGATCCTGTTTTCGGATGTATGGGTTGTGGACATTGTATGGCTGTGTGCCCTACAGGGGCAATTACCATTTTGGGAAGAGAGATTAGTGAATCAGATCTCTTTGAAATACCAACGCTTGCCTCCGCCTCAAATTATGATCAGTATACAGCACTTCTTAAGCGCAGAAGAAGCATCAGGGAGTTTGCCGACAAAGAGGTAAGTCGTGAGATAATTGATAAAATAATTGATGCAGCCTCCAACTCTCCTATGGGAATCCCTCCCTCTGATGTGAATTTGTTGGTATTTGAGGGCAGAGATGCAGTAAATGAATTTGCCCGCGATTTTTGTAGGTTTCTCAACAGCATGCAGTGGTTTGTATCCAAATGGTTTTTGACTTTGATGAGACCTTTTTGGGGGAAAGCAAATGATCAAATGTTCAAAGATTTTGTCAGACCAATGTTCAAAATATTTACAAAAAAAATGGACCAGGATATCAATCTCGTTACCTATGAGGCTCCACTGGCTATCTATTTTTACGGGTCACCCTATACAGACCCTGCAGATCCGATTATTGCAGCTACTGTTGCTATGTATGCAGCAGAAACACTGGGACTTGGAACTTGCATGATTGGAAGCGTACACCCGTTGATTCAGAATGGTAAAAAGGCAAAAATATTCAGAGAAAAGTACGGCATAAAATACAAAAGCAGAGAGGGGTTGATTGTATTATTCGGGTACCCTGCCGTAAAATACAATAAAGGGATTAAAAGAACATTTGCCTCTGTAACAACAATTAATTGATACCTTTGTGCTCCTGATAAATATTTAAAATCCATCCAAAACTTTAAAGGATGTCCCAAATTATTGAACTTATACTTATTGCCATAGGCCTCTCTTTTGACACTTTTGCAGTATCTATATCTACAGGCCTCACCAATAATAAAATCAGGTTTATACAAGGAGTAAAGGTTGCACTTGTGCTGGCCTTTTTTCAAACTTTAATGCCACTTATCGGTTGGTTGGGAGGTATTCAAATAGGTCGTCTGATGTCTGACATTGATCACTGGATAGCTTTTGGGCTTCTCTTTTTATTGGGGGTCAAGATGATTGCAGACACCTTTAAAAAAGAGGAGGAGAGAAAAATTAATCCCATGATGTTGAGTGTGCTAATTTATTTGGGACTAGCCACAAGCATAGATGCACTTGTCGTGGGTGTAAGTTTGGCACTTATAAGTACTGATATTTACCTTGCACTTGCTGTTATAGGCTTTACCACGTTTATGGCGGCTATGATAGGTATGCTTTTAGGAAAGAACGCAACCGGAAAACTTGGCAGGAATATTGAAATATTGGGAGGCCTTATACTAATAGGCATAGGAGCAAAAATACTCATTGAACACCTTTCTTAAAATGAAATTTAAACTAATGGCAATTATCTTAGGCGCTGCATTGATTCTCATTTGTCTGTTTTTTTTAGCAGTTATACTTATCAACAGTCCCGGAAAACCCCAACCTATTGTGGATATAAATGGAAAAATTGCAGAAGGTAGTCTGGTTGAAAAAATCTTTGTGAAAATTGGTGGCGTAAAACAAGGAATGTTTATTAAAAGCAAGAACACAGATAATCCTGTTTTACTATACTTGCACGGAGGGCCTTCTTTTTCAAATTATTTTATGATTGAAAAGTACAAACCAGGGTTGGAGGATTTTTTTACCGTTTGTTACTGGGAGCAACGCGGTGGAGGTCTCTCTTACACACCCGAAATCTCAAAAGAGAGCATCACTTACGATCAGCTTACTTCTGATGCCATAGAGGTTACAAAATATTTGAGAGAGAGATTTGGCAAAGAGAAAATTTACATTTTTGCTCACTCCGGAGGGACTCCAATTGCTCTTAAAGCAGTTTCTGAAAACCCCCAGCTTTACCATGCATATATAGCCATGGCTCAGATTACTAATCAAGCTGAATCGGAGAAGATTGCATACGAATACATGGTTTCCAAAGCTATAGAGTCAGACGATAAAAGAGCACAAAATGCGCTTCGAAAATTCTCATCTGTTACACAGGGAAATAATATTTTGACATTTTTCAAATCACCTGCCAGAGATAACTATATGCATAAGATGGGAATAGGCACAATGCTTAACATGAAATCGATTTTTACCGGTGTTTTTATTCCGGTTTGGATGTGCAATGCCTATTCATTCAAAGAGAAATTCAATATCTGGAAATCAAAGATTACTTTTTTACCAAAAACAAACATTCATAAAGAGACAATCGAGACCGACTTTGCATCAAAGGTAAGTGAGTTAGAAGTCCCTGTATATTTCTTTTCAGGCATTCATGATCTAACTGTAAATACCTCTTTAAGCAAAGAGTATTATAAAAAACTCATCGCCCCGATGAAGGGTTTTTATACATTTAATAGCTCTGCGCACAGCCCGCTGTTTGAAGAGCCGGCTAAAGCAATGAAAATAATCAAAGAGGATGTTCTTTGTTGTAAAAACACGCTTTCCGATCTATTTGATTAAATAGCCGACAGGTCAGTATAATGTTTTAATTTTGCATTGTATCAATTTAAATTCTTCAATTCACATGATCGTATCAAAAGTCAAACAGCTATCTCTTCTGATTATTATTTTAACCACTTTATCAACTCTTTCTGCCCAGCAGAGAGTACACTATGTTGTTAATGAAAACATTCATCTTTATCAAATTCATGACTCGGTCTATCTTCACCTTACATGGGACACTTTAGGCAGTTTCGGCAGATTCTCTTCAAATGGCATTGTGCTTATCAAAAACGGAGAGGCCCTTATGATTGATACACCCATGGATAATGGAAAAACAGAAATACTGGTTAATTATATTAAAGACTCCCTGAACGCGAATGTAAAAATGCTTCTGATTGGACACTACCACGATGATTGTCTTGGTGGGTTGAAGTATCTGCAAGGGTTAAATGTAAAATCTGTTGCAAATTTAAGAACAGCCGAAAAGTGTAAAGAACTTGGTTTACCGATACCCTCTGATACATTTGACAAATCACTTGAACTCAATTTTAACGGAGAAAAGATAGTTTGTGACTTTTTTGGAGGGGGACATACACCAGATAATATTACTGTATGGATTCCATCAAGAAGTATTTTATTTGGAGGCTGTCTTGTAAAATCTTTTGAATCAAAGAATTTAGGTAATATTGCAGACGCAGTAATTTCCGATTGGGCAGAGACAGTTTCTAAGTTAAATGAGACATATAAGGATGCGCAGATTGTAATTCCGGGACATGGAAAAATTGGTGGGACTGAGTTGCTTATGCATACAATAGAGCTTGCAGCCGCAGCAAAAAACAAAGCAAATTAATAACTCAGGAATATGACCTCAAGTGACAAGTACTCGGTAAGCAAGTTCCCGCAATCAAGGATAGCCTCTTTTGATATATGTGCGGTAAGTAAACTTAAACACTATGTAAGTGTTATTCTGGAGGTTGATATTACCGATAGTCGTAAAAAAGTCAAGGAACTCAAGACAGAAGGGCTTAAAATTACCTTCTTTGGTTGGTTGCTCAAAGGTATTGCTACTGCAATTAAGAAACATCCGGCCTCTGCAGCTTCTCTCAAAAACAAAAGAGAGATAATCATCTTTAATTCAGTAACTATTTCTACAATAATTGAAAAGGAGATTGATGGTATTAAAGTACCTATTCCCTTAATTATTAAAAATGCAGACACAAAAAGTGCTCAGGATATATCCCTTGAAGTTGAGAGTGCAAAAAAAGAGGATGCAAACAGAGATACTATTGTGCTCAACAAAAAGAGAAATCAGGTTGAGGGATTATATTATATGCTGCCCGGTTTTTTAAGAAGAGCTGTATGGAGATATATTCTTGAAAATCCAAAGTTTGCTTATGAAAAGATGGGAAATGTAGCAGTCTCTTCATTAGGAATGAGTGGAAATGTAAATGCCTGGTTTATACATAAAAGCATTCATCCAATATCTTTCGGGATAGGGTCGGTTACAAAAAAACCTATTGTAATTAACAACTCGGTTGAAGTGAGAGAGGTCTTAAATATGACCATTCTTCTTGATCATGATGTGATTGACGGAGTGCCTATGGCAAAATTTGTAAGAGATTTGGTTAATGAACTGAGCTTATAAATTTCCAACCCTCTTTTTTATTAAATTCGCTTGTTAAATTTAAATTCTATGAAAAGCAGGGAATATTATCTAGACCTTCTCAATAAGAACATAAAAAATCCCAAAATGATAGCTCATTGTCTTGCTTCAGAGGCAGTGATGAGGAGTCTTGCGGAACGGTTTGGGGAGGATGCTGATTTGTGGGGTATTGCAGGATTAATGCATGATGTTGACGTTGAATTCACCCAAGGGGACTCTTTGCGCCATGGTCCGGAGGGTGCAGAGTTGCTAAGAAAAGAGGAGATGCCAGATGATGCAGTTGAGGCAATTTTACTTCATAATGAAAAGGCTACAGACATTAAACGAAGCAAACGGTTTCACTATGCCCTTGCCGCCGGAGAGACCATTACAGGATTGATCTTTGCAGTGGCCCTGGTATATCCCGACAGAAAAATATCAAGTGTTAAGACAAAGTCTGTTGTAAAAAGGATGAAAGAGAAGCTATTCGCAGCTTCTGTAAACAGAGACGCCATTATGGAATGTGAGCAGATAGGTATTCCAATTGACGAATTTGCTGCTTTGGCAATCGCGGCACTTGCACCTATTGAAAATGAACTGGGATTTTAAAATACTATCAGAATGAGAATAGAATATGATATAAAGCTGGGCTTTAAAGATGTAATGTTTCGCCCAAAGAGGTCGACCCTTAAAAGCAGGTCGCAGGTAAAACTTGAACGCACATTCAGACTACTACACAGTAAAGGGGAGTGGACAGGTATACCTGTTATGGCTGCAAACATGGATACAGTTGGAACCTTTGAGATGGCTCTGGCGCTTATGAAACACAAAATGTTTACTGCTATTCATAAGCATTACTCAAGTGAAGAGTGGGCCACGTTTCTTACAGGAGCACCAAATGGGATTGAAAATTATATTGCCATAAGTACAGGTACAAGTACTGACGATTTTGAAAAGCTGACAGCGATATTAAGTGATAACCCAAAGTTGAGATTTATCTGTATAGATGTAGCAAACGGGTATTCCGAGCACTTTGTGGCATTTGTTAAACAGGTTAGAAAGAGATTTTCCGATAAAGTAATTATTGCAGGCAATGTAGTAACAGGTGAGATGGTTGAGGAGTTATTACTTTCAGGTGCAGACATTATTAAAGTTGGTATTGGCCCGGGCTCAGTTTGCACAACAAGGGTTAAAACGGGAGTAGGATATCCACAACTCTCTGCAATAATTGAATGTGCAGACGCCGCTCACGGTCTTGGCGGACAGATAATAAGTGACGGAGGTTGTTCAACACCCGGAGATGTGGCTAAGGCATTTGGTGCAGGAGCCGACTTTGTAATGCTTGGAGGAATGCTTGCCGGACATGATGAAAGCGGAGGAGAGTTAATAGAAAAAGCAGGACAAAAGATGAAACTCTTTTACGGAATGAGCTCAGCAACAGCAATGAAAAAACATTCCGGTGGGGTAGCCGAGTATCGGGCAAGTGAAGGAAAAACAGTTGAAGTGCCTTACAGGGGAGCTGTAGAGGAGACAGTCCTGGATATATTGGGGGGTGTTAGAAGTACCTGTACTTATGTTGGTGCATCTCAATTGAAAGAGCTCTCAAAGAGAACAACATTCATAAGAGTTGCCGAACAAGAGAGTCAGGTATATACACGGGAAGAGAAACCTGCCAAATAGTTACCTTCCACTACAAATTTTCTTCGTGAGCGTAGTCAACCACTTTGTTCAGAAGATTGTTGAATGCGAATGTCTTTTTGTATTCTTGTACTACATTTTCAAGAAGATTGTCAGACATAATAAATGCCTCGTCAACAAACTTAATCAGGAAGTAATCTTTTAGTTTAAAATATTCTGCATAAGGGCTGTCGGCCGGAAACCCGGCAGGAATCCTCTTTAGCGCATCACTTGTATCAAGTTTAAATCCCGAAGCCACATCAATAGCTTTTTGAAACTCATCTCCATTTAACATTATCTCTTCCCGGATATTCTTAATAACAATTGGAGCAGGTCTGTAAATTCCTGTACTCAGGATGTGGCCTCCAATATATTCTGAACCTTTTGCTTCAATATGAAAATAGTACCCGGAATATCCTGAACCCTTACCTTTTGGAGAGACAAATGCCCCCATATGAGTTTTATAGGGAGATTTATCTGACGAAAACCTAACATCACGATATATACGATAGGTGCAATCTTTGATTGTTAGATTTTTTACAGAAGAGTCAAATGATGCAATACCTGAGATGAGTTTTTCTGTGAATGAGTTAAATGTTTCCAGAGCCGCTTTATATTCACTCTTGTGCTCTTCGAACCAAGGTCTGTTGTTATTTATACGAAGACGATTCAAAAAATCAAGTACCTTTTCCATTGTGTTATGATGCTTAAATAAAATACGGACGAATTTAAACAAACAATTTTAAACCTGACATCATTTGAGGTACAAGTGGTATAAAGAAAGAGCGGGCCGGTACGGACCCGCTCTCGGTTAAAAACTAGTCGTGATAAGGTTACTGTGTGTAACCAGGGTTTTGCTGGAGTTCAGGATAAAGTTGTCTTTCTGTGTGTGAAATTGGAAGAACAACTTTAAAGTAATTCCAGGTAATTGTTTCAGGGCATCCGGCTGACACAGCAAAGTTATGACCGTCACCGTCTGCTCTTGTAATAGATTTTCCTAAGCGCATCTGGTCAAAGAACCGATGTCCTTCACCAATAAACTCCTTCCTTCTCTCAATTTGGATAAGGTCGTCTGTAGCTACAACATCAGAAACAGAAGGGTTGGCTCTTTTTCTTACTGCGTTTAGGTATGTGCTTGCTGCAGTTACTCCGGCAGTTCCCTTAATTGCACCTTCGGCTGCTATCAGGTATGCCTCAGTAATTCTCAGAATACGTGGATTGTTAAGTCTGAAATTGGTTCCACCGTTACCAGGGAATTTCGAAAGCCACGCCTTTGAGATTTCGTATTGTGAGTCATATCTTACAAAAGTAGCCCGAACATCACCAGGTTCAGATTTAACAAGGTTTATCCAGCTCACAGTTGGAATTAGTGTAGCTCCGGATGAAGGCGCACCATGCCATAAGTTGTGCCACATAGACGCATAACCACCATCAAGGTCAATCCTTGCTTGATTAGAGACAAAAAGTTCCAAAACAGTCTCATTTGCACCTTCTTGTTTCCAATAATCAACATAACCTGCATTTGAAACCATTGAATATGGTGATTGGTCAATAACCTCTTTTGCGGCTGTGTAAGCGTTATTCCATTCACCTTTATAGAGGTAAATTCTAGCTTGCAGAAGCTTTGCAGCCCAATAGTTAAAACGATAGGTGTTCTTTGCTTTTGAGAGTAATGGAAGCGCTGTTTCAAGGTCTCCAAGTGCCTGAGCATATGTCTCAGCGACAGTACTTCTTGGTTTTTTTGAATTTGATGGAGATGTAATTTCAGTAATAAGTACTGCTCCCAAAGATGCTCCGTTATCCTTAGCGTATGGATAACCATATAACCTTGCAAGGTCAAAATATACCAATGCTCTTACTGCGTAAGCTTGCCCTTTGTAGTCATTTTTCTTGGCTATATCAGCAGTACTTGTTACTTGCAGGTTATCAATGTTACCAAGCAGTGTATTGCAACGCATAATGGTTTCATAGCATCTTGACCATGTAGAGAAATAGCTGTTTGCCTCGGCTTCGTAACCAAGAGTGTAAATTTGAGGCCAACCAACCGACATTGTTCTTGGTTGGATATTGTCACCTCTCTGGTCCCCAAAAAGCTGCATTTGTGTGCCGTAATAGTCGAACCATTTCATGTTTTCGTACAGGCCGTTAGCAACTATACCTGCATCATACAGGGTAAGCATTGCTGTCTCGGCCACTATCACATTGGTAGGTTTTGTATCAAGGAAATCTTCACATGACGATAAAGACAACATTAACCCCGATACAACTATAATATTCAATATATATTTTTTCATATTAATAGGTGTTTATTATTTATAGTGATACCTCAATACCCAGGGTTATAGTCCTGAGTGAAGGGAATGTAAAGTTGTAGTATCCGTTTGATTGCACTTCAGGATCAAAGTTCAATCCGGTGAAAGTGAGGAGGTTGTTTCCTGCGACATATACTCTGGCATTCGAAATTCTAAGTGAATTTTTAATCTTATCAGGTATATTGTAAGAGATTGTCATGTTTTTGAGTCTCATATAGTCTCCTTTTTTAAGAGCACGGCTGGAGTCATAGTATCCACCACCTGTGTTTCCGGCAATACGCCTTGGTACCTGAGTAACATCACCCGGTTTTTGCCAGCGATCTAACTGCGATTTTGCAGTATTTTTATAAGAGTTATAACCATCATCCTCAATATCATCAACTGCATTGTCAAATACATAGTGGCCATATTTATAAGACCAGGCCATTGATGCTGTTAGTGATTTCCATGAGAAATTAGCATTAAAACCTCCAAATCCCTTAGGTATTGCTGTCATTCCATCAAGAATTACAGATTGAGCCTGAGCTCTTCCAACAAGGGTTCTGTCTCTTGTTCCGTCAGGTTTAGTTGCATTTGAATAATACATAGCTGCTCCTGTCTGAGGGTCTGCACCGTAGTATTCACGTGTGTAATACTGAACATATGAGTAACCCGCTTTCCAGATGTGAGGTCTGGTTACAATTTGTTCTCCTTCATTTGCAAGAGAGAGGATCTCATTATGCAGATTAGCCCAGTTTAATCCAACAGAGAGACTCATGTCATTCTTCTTGATGATATCGTAATTCACCGATAGCTCAAGACCTTTGTTAAGCATTGAGCCAATGTTGGTAAGAGCCGAAGAGAACCCTGTTGTTGAAGGAACTGATGCGTTAAGCAACAGATCCTCTGTTGTTTTACTGTAATATTCAGCAACGAAATCTACCTTGTCAAATAATCTTGCATCTATACCAATATTCCAGTTACGGTTCTTTTCCCATGTAAGATCGGCATTGGCCAGATTGGACGGGTAACCTGCTCCCTCATTTCCATAAACGCCATAACTGAATACTGCCATATAACCATAATAGTTTGAAGGCAATGTTCCGCTTGTTCCGTAAGAACCTCTTATTCTAAGGTCGTTCAACCATTTGAAATCTCTCATGAAGGATTCATTACTCAACCTCCATGAGCCTGAAACCGACCAGAAATCACCCCATCTGCTATCTTTGCCAAGCCTTGAAGAGCCATCTCTTCTAAATGAACCGGAAAGGTAGTATCTTGAGTCGTAATCGTAATTGAGGTTACTGATGGCTGAAAGAAGATTTGATGCACTTCGGTATGTAAAACCTGCACGGAAAGTGTTGGCAAGTGCTGATTCTGTGGCACCAAAGTTTGCAAAGTCAATTTTCTCAAGTCGAAAATAGAGGAAGTCCTCTTTTTCGGCTTCCCAACCAACCATAACTCCAACATTATGTTTATCAATTGATTTATTATAGTTAGCGGTTGTTGAACTTACAATTCTGTTTACATTCCTTACACGATCTGATGCATATCCGTTACCATATGCAGTAAAGTTGATGTGCCCGTATAGCCATGCAAATCTGTCATGAGCTTTAAGGTAATCACCACCCAATACTGTTTTAATCTTAATGCCATCTGTCAGCTGAACCTCTGCCCAACCCTTTAACAGTGCCCTCATCTGAGTTGCATCGTTAATTTGAAGGTGCCACTGAGGAACGGGATTTACCCTGGTTCCTCCGTCATAATACTGCATCCAGTAAGAACCGTCTGATGCATATTTAAATGGCCAGCGAGGAGTAAGGTGAACTTTCCAGAGGTAGAAAAGGTTGTCTTTTGCCTGCCCATCCTGGTGACCGCTTTGCTCCTGATTTGAAAACTGGAACGAACCGCCAATTGTAATTTTCTTGGAAACTTTACTTTCGGCATTTATGCTGGCAGTAAGTCTGTTCAGATATTGGATACGGTTAACACCATTTTCGTCGGCATAGGCAACTGATGCATATACTTTAGATTTGTCATTACCTCCCGATATACTGTACTCATAATTTTGAGTAACACCGGTCCTGAAGAGAGCTTTTTCCCAGTCCTGATATATAAGGTCTGTCTTTCTTGACGGGTAGTACCTCTCAACCATCGCGTCAACATAGTTGCTTAGAGAACCGTAAGACTGCCAGAAAACAGGGTTGTCGGTTCCGTAGTTGGTCCAGGCCTCTCTTGTAAGAGTCTCACCTTCGGCTTCACTAACCATAGGATAGTTATCAAAAGCAAAGTAAGAAAGGGCAACATTTCCCTTAAATGTTGAAACAACCTTACCTGCTCTTCCCTTCTTGGTAGTAATAAGAATTACACCGTTTGAAGCTCTTGATCCGTAAAGTGAAGAGGCCGCTGCATCTTTCAGAACGGTTATTGACTGAATGTCTCCGGGGTTTAGAAAGTTCATCGAACTGGTAAACATGTTTCCGGAACCATAGTCACCGCTTGTTGCAGGTACTCCGTCAATAACGTATAATGGCTCGTTACCTGCATTGAAAGAGCCGAATCCGCGGATTCTGATCTCAGGAAGCGAACCGGGCTGTCCCGATCTTTGTGAAATTTGTACTCCGGGAACTGCCCCTACAATTGCCTGCTCAAATGATACAACAGGCACATCTTTAAAGGAGTTTTGGTTGATCTGAGTTGCTGAACCCGAGTAAGATCCCTTTTTTACGGATCCATAGGCAACAACCATAATTTCGTCAAGCCCTACAGCTGCAGTTGTCAGAACAGCGTTAATTTCGCGTCTGCCGTCAACAGCAATCTCCAGGGTTTGATAGCCGACAGAAGAGAAAACCAGGGTAGCATTTGCAGGCACATTGGCAAATACATATGCTCCCTTTTCGTCGGCGCTTACTCCGGTGGAGGTTCCCTTGATGAGAATGCTTACAAACGGTATGGGAGATCCGTCAGAAGCATCGGTTACCACTCCGGTAACCCTAACCTGTGCAAACGCAAAACTTACCATAAGCAGCAGCGTGCACAGTAGCAGAAATGTTCGTTTCTTCATAGTTTTTTAATTTAGTTAAGTAAAACAGAAAAATTAGTTAAAGTGTATGTTTAATTTTTGTGTAGTTACGGAACAGGATACAAACAAGCACGAAGCAATGCTAAGCATTACCAGTACAGTTTATGTTTAAACTGCTAAAGATTCCACTCTCCGCTATTCTGCCTAAATGAAAAGTAACGAAACGTAATTGGGGGTCAGGGGGGGCTAAATTATATTGTGACTTTGATTGTCTTCTGATTATTTGCTACAGAAATTGAAATTATCTGTCATATCAAACGTTAAAACCTTAACACAATGTAAGCAATTTTTTTTTACACTGCAAATGTTTTATAAGTTAATTGGGCTGTGCTTTTCAAAAAGAATTGATATTCAGAATTACATTATTGTAATTTTTATGTGAAAATTGTAAAATTATACGATTTGAAACCAAAAAAACAGCAAAAAATGCATCACTTACATATTATTAATACAAAAAGAGGGTGAACTTTTTTGTCACCCTCTTTTAAGTGTTTAAAAAAACAGACAGTTTTTTTAAATTTCAGAAATTGCCGGTTCGTTCAGCATATCTTGAACAATTTTGGTAACAGTTCTAAAGTCAATTTTCCCTGAACTCATCATTGGGAGTTCCTTTATTACCAGAAACTGTTTCGGGAGAGCAATATTTGGAAGGTCATCGCCCATCTTTTTAAGCATCTCTGATTTGTTTACCTCAATTGTTACGGTTGCAATTATCGAAGATCCTCTGATTTCATCAGACACATCTACAACGCAACATGAAACTCCCATAGGAAGATGCTTTTCTAATGTGTTTTCAACCTTCACCAGAGAGACCATCTCACCGCCAATTTTTACAAAACGCTTAAAGCGACCTGCATGCCAAAGGTATTTATCTGCATCAAAATAGCCCATATCTCCTGTATTGTACCAACCACCTTGCAGAGCTTCGGCTGTTAATTCGGGGTCGTTAAAATAACCTTTCATAACAGAGTCTCCTTTTACCAGAATTTTCCCAACCTCGCCGAGTTTACACTCTTGCCCGGTTTCAAAGTTTTCAACACGCACTTCAACTCCCGGTATAACTCTGCCTGTACTGCCAGGCCTGTTGTATTCAAATGAGTTTACTGAGATCACAGGGGCGGTTTCAGTAGCACCGTAACCCTCAAGAAGTGTTACACCATGTTTCTGCATAAAGCCCTCTCTAAGAGCATCAGGACATTTGTCCGCACCCGATACCATAATTCTCAATGACTTGAAATCACCCGGTTCAGATTTATGCAAATAACCCCAGAAGAAGCTTGGTGTTCCAACCATAATTGTTGGTTTTTCATCTCTTGCTATTGTGCATACGGTTTGAAAATCAAGTGGGTTTGCATATGAAACCATTGTCATTCCATAATACAAAGATACCCAAAGATTTACGGTTAGTCCGAAGACATGGAAAAAAACCAGATTTGCAAGTAAAACATCATTTTCACTTACATTTACATAGCTTCCAAAGTTTGAGATATTTGAAGCAATGTTTTTGTGTGTAAGCTGAACAGCTTTTGGATCCTTTTCACTACCGCTTGTAAAGAGAATTGCAGCTGTATCATTTTCATCACCCTTGTGAATGGTATTTAACAAGATTCCGGCAGGAAGTTTGCTTTGCAGAGCAGCTCCGATTTTATCGCCTGAAGTGACTCCGGCCATAATATCTTCTATCATAACCATCCCATCAATTGCCGGACATTTAATCTTTTCCAGGAGGGCTTTTGAAGTAATAATTGTTTTAAACCCACATTTGCTCTGAGCATATTTTGCGTTTGTCTCTGCACCTGTTGAGTAATTAATCATAACAGGAATTCTCCCGCACATAAGAGCTCCTACTGTAGCAAGAGCACAACCGGCTGAGGTTGGTATCATGATTCCAATAAAACCCTCATCATATTTCTTAAATTTTTTACTCAGAATAAGAGCGCCTATTAGTGCTCTTGAGTATGTTACTCTTTTATCTGTTGTTTTGTCAATGATTGCTAACTTATCGGCATACTTTTTTGCATTCCGTACAAATTGCTGGTGTAATAACATAGCGGTTAATTTTAGTTATTTCTTTTTTTAATCGGCGGCTAATATAACAATAAATTTGAATTTACCCAATATGAGTGTAAATATGGCCGTGTTGTTATGGCCTTTTATATATACAATAACAAATACATGGTAGGCTTTGAGTGTGTAATAGTGTAAAAAAGAGCCAGGAGGTATAATGGGCTTATGAATTATTATGACTAAATTTGTTTCTTTATGATATCTAACATCATAATTTAATATCAATCTAACATCATAATTCAATATCTTCAGTATGGAACAGCAAAACATTAATATAGAGATACTATATCTTACAATCGACGACTATCAGGAGTTGAAACAGGCAATGATTGAATCATATCAGCATATGCCTGCATCGTACTGGAAAGAGCATCATATCAGCAAGCTGCTGGAGATTTTCCCCAAGGGGCAGATCGTTGTAAAAGTTAACGGACAAATTGCCGGGTGCGCGCTTTCTATAATTGTAGATCAGCAGAAGGTAGAATTTCCGCACACATACAGAGAGATAACAGGTAATTACACCTTTGACACTCACAGCAAAAAAGGCGATATGCTTTATGGGGTTGATATATTTATAAAGCCAGAATTCAGAGGTATGCGTCTTGGCAGACGGATGTACGATTTTAGAAAAGAGTTGTGTGAGAAGATGAATCTCAAAGGCATCGTATTTGGGGGCAGAATTCCCAACTATCATAAGTATGCCGACTCTTTAACACCAAAACAATATATTGAAAAGATAAAATCAAAGGAGATTGACGATCCGGTTCTTAATTTTCAACTCTCCAACGATTTTTATCCTGTGAGAATTCTTAAGGCATATCTTGAAGGGGACGAATTATCTAAAGAGTTTGCAGTTCTTCTGCGTTGGGATAACATCTATTATGAGATGAAATCCATTAAAACGCAGATTAACAAAAAGGTTGTTCGACTGGGTTTGGTCCAGTGGCAGATGCGTCCTTACAATAATACAGAGGAGTTAATGGAGCAGGCAGAATTTTTTATTGACGCCCTCAGTGGATATAAAAGCGATTTTGCCCTTTTTCCTGAATTTTTCAACGCTCCCTTAATGGCAAAATATAATAAGCTAAGCGAGCCTGAGGCTATACGTAAACTAGCGGATTACACAAAAACCATTGTTGCAGAATTTTCAAAACTCTCAGTTTCTTATAATATTAATATTATAACCGGCAGTATGCCGGAAATCATTGACGGAAATCTTCACAATACAGGATATTTGTGTAAAAGGGATGGTTCTGTAGAGCGATACGAAAAAATTCATGTAACACCTGACGAAGATAGAGTTTGGGGATTGAAAGGTGGAAACGAGATTAAGGTGTTTGATACAGATTGCGGAAAAATCGGGATATTGATCTGCTATGATGTTGAGTTCCCCGAATTGAGCAGATTACTTGCTGACGATGGAATGGACATTCTCTTTGTCCCATTCCTTACAGATACTCAAAATGCGTTTGCTCGTGTCAGATATTGTGCTCAATCAAGAGCTATTGAGAATGAGTGTTTTGTGGCAATTACAGGAAGCGTTGGCAACCTGCCAAAAGTTCAGAATATGGACATTCAATACTCTCAGTCGATGGTCTTTACACCTTGTGATTTCCCGTTTCCTGTTAATGGCATTAAATCTGAGGCAACTCCAAATACAGAGATGATTCTGATAGCAGACGTAGATCTGGATTTACTCACCGAGTTACACAACTTTGGTAGCGTAAGAAATCTGAAGGACAGACGGACCGATTTGTACAAAGTTTCCAGAAGGTAATACCATCTTTTGCGGGTATTTTTACTAACTTTATCTCCCAACATATCTGATGGGGATTAAATATTAATACGATGAACAGTTACGAAAAGGTGCTTGAATGGTTAAGGACAACATGGAGCATTGAACTTTTTAAACTAGGCGATAATGCATTTATGATTAAAACAATCATAATGCTCATTTTCTCCTTTTTTCTGCTTTTCTATCTATCGGGAAAGATTAGGAGGGTACTTGCTTATAAGGTATTTCCAAGGTATAGTATTGATGTGGGAGTGGGGCAATCAATTGCAACTATTGTCAGATATCTGTTATTAATTATCGGGGTGATAATAATCTTCCAGACGAGTGGAATTGATCTGAGTGCATTGGGGATACTGGTAGGGGCATTGGGTGTTGGTATAGGATTTGGCCTGCAGCATGTTACCAATAACTTTATCAGCGGTATTATAATACTTTTTGAGAGGCCTGTAAAAGTTGGTGACAGGGTAGAGGTTGATGGTCTTACTGGAAATATCGTAAATATCTCTGCAAGAGCTACTACTATTCTTACAAATGACAATATTGCCGTTATTGTTCCAAATTCAGACCTTATTAACAAACAGGTTGTGAACTGGAGTCACAACAATAAAAATGTAAGAATTCACTTTCCCTTAGGAGTCTCATACAAAGAGGACCCGGAGAGAGTAAGAAAAATTTTATTGTCTGTTGCAAAGGCAAATCCAGGTGTGCTCCAGGAGCCACCTCCTTATGTTAGATTTGATGAATTTGGGGATAGCAGCCTTAATTTTAATATGCTGGTATGGACTTCTGAATATTCAGATAAGCCGAGTACTCTTAAAAGCGAATTGTACTATGCAGTATTTAAGGCATTTAAAGAACATGGTATTGAAATTCCGTTTCCTCAGAGAGATGTGCATATTAAATCTAATCCCAAAGATTAATTATATTTGCCAACCTTTAATACAGACAGAATGATAATAGGGATTGATATTGGAAGTACCACAACCAAAGCTGTGGCGGTTCAAAACGGGAAGATTATTAAAACAGTCAAAACAAAGGCTTTTGATGCTGTTACCTCTGCAACCGGGGCATTGGGAAAATTGATTATCGAGAGTAACCTGAATATATCTTCTGTTAAGAAAATAATAATTACAGGGGCCGGGGCAGTTAACATAAACAACGAAATTTTTGGGATAGAGACTCATAAAATCGATGAGATTACCGCAATCGGCCTGGGAGGTATGTTCCTCTCAAAGAAAGAGAATGTAATTATATCCAACATTGGCACAGGTACATCAATAATTGAGGCAACCAAAGATAAGATAACCCACCTGGGAGGGACAGGAATTGGTGGAGGCACCATTATAGGCCTTTCAAAAGAGCTTATTCACTCCACAACATTCGAAAATATACTCAGACTGGCAGATTTGGGAGATCTGAGCAAAGTAGATCTTTTAATAGAAGATATATCCGATTCCGGAATCAGTTTTCTTAACAATAAATCTACAGCATCCAATTTTGGGAAGATGCTTGAAACAGCCAACAAGGAGGATATAGCCCTTGGTATAATAAATCTTGTATATCAGGTTATTGGTGTCATTTCTGTATTTGCGGCTAGAAGCAGAAACAACGATTCCGTTTTAATAACCGGCAACGGCAGCAAAAATATAATTGGCAGAAAAATACTTGAAGAGATTTCGCAGCTATACAATATAGGTTTCGAATTTCCTCCAGACGCTGAATTCGCTACTGCAATAGGGGCTGCTCTCTCTGAGCAGTAATTTTTCACTATTCGATATTAAAAATTGTACTAAATCCGGATATGTCAAACACCTCTTTTATAGAGGGTTGCATATTTTTAAGAATTAGCACACCTTTAGTAGACATCATCTTTTTCTGCATTATTAGAAAAATTCTCAGTCCTGAGCTACTAATATAATTCAGTTTACTACAGTCCAGTGTGATCTTTGAAGTTTTATCTTTTAATAAATCTTCTATAAGAGCCTCAAATTCATTGAAATTTGTAGTGTCTATTCTACCTTCAATTATAATGTTTATTTCGCTTCCGTTTCTATCAGATAATATATTCATGTATACAGTACTTATTTTATTTATTTTCTCTTAATTAAAGTAAGTTTGTTTTGATTGTTTTCATATGTATAGGTAACCCTATCCATAATTTTTTTTATTATAAAGATTCCCAATCCGCCTACCTCTCTTTTTTCGGCATCTAGAGTAATATCAGGATCAATTTTTTTTGTTGGATTATATGGTTTTCCATCATCACAGATACAAATTTCTATTGTGTCGTTGTGATTTATTATGTTTATAGTGATACAATGTAATGAGCTATCGCTGTAGGAATAAAACATAATATTTGTCACAGCCTCTTCCAAAACAAGATTTAGCTGATTGACAAATAATGGAGTGAGTGCCCATTCTCTACCAATATCATTTAAGATAGAGGCCAGCCTTTCCAATTCGGCAACTCTGTTTTCCAATTTAATCTCTATTTCCATGATTGCCTTTCCCGTAATAAATAATGCACATTGTTGTAAGGTCGTCTGATTGAGTATGTCCATCTACATGAGTTGATACCCCTTCAAGTACCTTTTTTATGAGAGTTTTAGGGTCACAGTTTCTGCCGTTTCTCAGAATTTCAAGTAATGCCTTCTCTCCGAACAACTCCTGATTACTGTTCTCAGCTTCTGTTAGACCATCTGTATACAGAAATATCTGATCTCCGGGATTTAAAATAATCTCTTCCTGCTTGTAGATAATATCTTCAAAAAGTCCCAATGGAATGGCTTTGGCTGCTCCAAAGAAGTTTATCTGATCAGAAGATTTAATGATTACAGGAGGGTTGTGTCCGGCATTGCAATACTTGAGACGACCATTGTTAATATTTAAAATCCCTATAAAGAAGGTTACAAACATACTGGAATCATTACTGATCGAAAGCGTTCTGTTTATTGATGAGATTATCTCATTGGCCTCTATTTGCATGTTTGCTACAGATCTTAATAGGGTTCTTGTTACAGCCATAAATAATGAGGCCGGAACACCTTTGCCCGAGACATCTCCTATTGCAAAACACAGGTGCTGTTTGTCAAGCATAAAAAAATCATAAAGATCACCACCCACCTCCTTTGCAGATTCAAGTGACGCATAAAGATCAAATTCTTTAAGGTCCGGGAATGGTGGAAAGATGTTTGGAATCATTCCCATCTGAATCTCCTTGGCAATGCGAAGTTCACTCTCTATCTTCTCTTTTGCTGAAGTAGTCTCTTGAAGATCTGCTATATACCGTGTTAACTCTTTTTTGAGATATTCAAATGAGTCGTGAAGCTCTTTAATCTCCAGACTGGTTAGTAAGGAAGGCAGTTCTGTTTCAAAATTTCCTTCTGCTATCAGCCTGGCCGATTTAGCGAATTTTGTAAGAGGATCAACCTGTCTGTTTATTATCCTAATTGTAAAACTTATCAGAATTGTCAGACCTGCTGCTCCAAGTAATAGAATCAACAGATTTAATCTATATAGCGAGGAGTACATCTCTTTGTGTGGGTATACCACACCAAGTGCCCACTTTGTTGATGGGAGCTGCGTGTGATAAACCCAAACCTGTTCATAATCATCTAAAACGGTTTTAATAAGATCGCTTTTACCTGCGATCATATCTCTTCCGATTTCTCTTAATTGGGGTAATTGTTTCTCCTTGGCTATCGTGAAAATTGATTCATTCATAATGAATGAATGGTTAGGGTGAGTAACGAAAACTCCGTTTCTTGAAATCAGAAAAGCGTATCCTGTCTCTAAAATATTAACTGAATTGACAATGTCTGTGAGCCATTCAAGCGAAATATCAACTGTAATTATTCCCCCAAATATTCTATCTCTATTTTTAACAATGTAAAATGGGACTGAAAATGTTGATAGAAGTGCATCTCCACCACCATCGTCATAATATGGCTCGGACCAGTAAGGCTCCTTTAGCATCGAGGGAATCTGATACCAGTCCATAAGAAAATAGTTATAGTCTTCGGATCCAAGATATATGGATTTTACTGAACCTCCGCTTTTGTATGCATAGGGTGAATAGTATTTTTTTGTGCCGTCAAATGTGAATGGTTCATAGGCGATTGCGCTTGCGTAAATTGAAGGATTGTTCTCAACCAGTTTGATAAGAAAGCTATCAAGAGTATTCAAATCAATAGAGTTGCTCTCTAACATCCAGGCAAGATTTTGAGGCAGTTGCTCGGCCTGCTTTATAATCTCTTCTATTTTACTAACGCTGTTATGTGCAGTTAATTCTGCATTTGATCGGGTGGATTTTTTAATAGAATCTCTTGTAAAAAAGTAGTAGAGCGAAAAAATTGAAAAACCCAGCGCAATACAGAAAAGCAATATTCTGCTTATTATTTTATATGACAGTGAGCCTTTTTTCATTTTCAGGGATTATTTAAATTGACTTACCAATGGCTTGTGAAACTCTTCAAAGGAAAAATTTTCATTAATAAATGCTCCACTGTTGCCGGTCATGATTATATCTATTGCCTTATAGAAATCTTCGGGTAATAGTTTCCCTGTCTGGACTGACTTGTCTCCGGGCTTTAAAAGTTCAAGAACTTTGTCAAGCATCCATCTCTGGTGGGTCTTATTACTTGGAAGATTTGCTCTATTCATATATTCGACTACCAGGTCTATTGCATAATCTTTATTTTCCCGGACATAATCCCATCCTTTTAAGGTGGCCTGCGTAAATCTAAGGAAGTACTCTTCTCTCTCCTCAAGATCTTGTTTCATGCAATAAAGACCATCCTCCGGAATATCATATCCATAATCTGACATAAAGAATGTGCTAAGTTCCTCATAATTTATACCGCTGTTAATAATTTGGTCATACTCATTATAATACATAACCGCCAACACATCAATCCCTTTTGTCATGAACAGATTTATAGTGCTTAAAATTCTTACGAGTTCAAAACTATATCCCTTCTCTTTCATAAGCGCTATAGGAATATCATCAAACCCACTGTTCCAGATTCCAATCTTCTTGCCTTCAAGATGGGCAAGCTCGGTAATTCCATCCTTTTTTCTGGCTACAAACATTAGTGCAGAGTGTTGTGAAAGCTGTAAGATATTTACTACGGGAAGACCCCCGGCCCGAACCTTTATTGCATCCATTAAGAACGAAGAGACAATATCCGCTTTTTTGCTTTCCAGATATTTAAAAGATGCTACATTGGCAGAGGGGTGTATTATTTCCACATCTAATCCTGCATCCCTGTAAAATCCTTTGTCAAGTGCCGCATAAAAGCCTGCAAATTGAGCCTGTGGAATCCAGTGAGGGCAAAAAACAATCCTGTTATCTTTACCTGCAAAAAGGGAAAGAGTAGAAAATGAAATAAATACAATTAATATTCTCTTCTTCATAGATTCTATTCAGGTTAATCTCCTAATAATTTTAAAGATAGCATGAATTGCTCATTAAATCTTTTATATTGTTCAAATTTTCTTGCGTATCCGACAGACCATGTGGTCTTAATATATGAGAATAATACTACCTGAAAATCTATCTGAACTCCTGCATTAAAGTAATTATGTGTAAGTATTGATTTATCAAAATCTGTCAAGAGATGAGTTCCAAATAGTGAGCCCTTTACAAAAGTGGGATAGAGCCAGGTTGTTCCAACGTTCTTAAGCCTTAGTGGAGGGAGATTAATCTCTGCCATAGTCTTTAGATAGTTGTACCCACTTAGCTCGTCAATTTCTGCGCCGGGAAATGCAAGAGTACTTCTGTACTGCTCGGATGGCTGCCAGTCAACATAGTTATTTCTGAACCCGCCAAAATAGAAATGAGAGAGGCCGGATTCTCTTGCTCCTACAGAGACTCCAAGGCTGTTTCTTACCCAAATACTACTGTTCCTTACACCCGGAATAATAAATCCAACCTCTTGATCAGAGACGAAAGTAGGATAGAAGGCACTCTTGGCAAGTAGAGTGGTTCCGTTAATATTCCATGAATATCCCTGTTCGTCGGTTACAGCTCCCAGTGTTTTTCTCAGTTTTGAAAGACCATAGGTTGCTGTTGCCATGTGAAGGTTCTTAATTGGTGTTGTAATATTCTGATAATCCGGAAGAACCTCCAGATCTCCATATGTAAATATCCCAAAATTGTAGAATGATTTAAACGGAGCATAAAGTGATTTTGTTCGTTTATACTCTACACCAAAGGAGTAACCTGCTCTACTCCTTTTTGTAGGTCCAAACAGGTCATAAAAGTGTGTTTTATTATAATTTCCTGTAAATATCCAGTTCCATAATTGCCATTGTGCCGATAAATGGATTTTCTGATTACTTTCATAATTACTCCATGGAGAGAGAGCCATAAAGAGATCGATATTGCTTACACCTAAAGGGTCTCTCCAGTTCATTCGATATCCTGCAGCTATTGTCTCCTTAAAGCCGGCAATATCAGGATACCCATTTACTAATTTCATCTCTTTAACAGGTGAATATTTGTCCGATCGGCCAGTCTGAGGAAGGGCTTCTATCGTAGCGGCAGGGGGTAGCGACCACTCCTCTACTTCAGGATGGTTCTGATGTACCATATTCCCAAGAAATTCTATTGCATTTGCATCTCCGATTACTTTGGCAGGAATAATTCCGGGCTTCATACCATCTCGGAAAAATTTCAAAACTATAAGCGAGTCGGAAGAAATTTCAACCGGCATAAATAATCCTGTTTCATCATTTGAGAGCATTTCAAAATCATTATTGTCAAGGTTGATTCTCCAAATATTTGAAATTCCCGTAAAATAGGAGGTCCCCGTCAAATACCGGTCATCAGAGGAAAATCTGAATTGCGTGAGAGTTACATCTTCCTGCTCAATTAATGTTTTGTAGTTTGATTTACCAATCTCCAGATCATCAATATTAAAAAGAATGACCGACTGTTCTCCCTTAACACCCGACATTGTTGCACTTAATAATTCTCCGTTGTGTGAAATGTCAATATCAAAAATGGCTCTTCCAAAAGGAGCCGTAAACATAGGAATTACCTTGTCAAACGGCTCCGGAATCTTTACCAGAGCAGAATAACCGTTATCATGCATAACCCCCCAGATGCTGTTGTCAATTTTGTTTACAACAATATCCCCTGTTCGTGTCATCTTATTGACAATCCTTTTCTTTCCGGTTTTTATATCAACCTCAGCAAGGGAGCGATATTTACTGTTGTGTTCAGAAAAGTAGATTTTCTCTTTGTTGGGATTGTATGCAATATGGGTGGAGTAGTATAATTGCGGAGAATCAAGAGTTGCAAGTTTTTTGGTTTTACCTGTTTTTCTGTCAATTTCGGCTATTTGAGATATAATTCCGGGATGATTAATGGATGCATAAATTTTATCTGTAACCGGGTTATATTCAAGTTTTGAAACACTACCCAAAGGGTTCCCGGTAATAGGGATGAATGTCGTTACCGGATACTCTTTTACAGATTCAATGTTCTTTTTTTGAAACGCAGTCTCCCACTCAATCCATTCGTCCCAGATTTCCTCTGTACTTCTTTTATAAACCGATTTAAACTGATTTGCATAGAATGCTTTGCTCCCCTCTGATCTGTTGTAAAACAATTTTAGATTATCTATCCCGTACTTATAGGCAAGATATGTTATAAATCTTGTCCCATAAAGATAAGAGTTTGCACCTACCTGGAAATCAATTGTGGTCCCCTCGGTATCCAGCCCTATGAGTGAGTATATCTCTTTGCCTTCGTTGACAATTGAACGAAAATACATCTCATCATAATATCCCATTGCCCTTCCCATTCCTCCGGACATCCACGTCTCCAGAAAACAGGCTATACCCTCGTGATACCATCTGGGCGAGAACCACCTTGGAGTTGTAAAATAGCTCCAAAGTGCCGAAAGCGGATACTCTTCTGTACGTCTTACTTTACCCAGCAGAATTTTCCTAAAAAAAAGATCTCTATTATCTGGCTTGTCTGCCATTACGAGATGTGTATATTCATGGTTAAATAGCCATTGAAACCTCTCATTAGAAGGGATTATACTAAATGCAAAACTGTATGGAGATATGCCAAGGTGTATCTGATTTAAGGGCATAACAATAGCGCCGCCGTGCCCCATGTCTTCAAAATCATTGAGCATCAAATAGGTGGTACTGTCTTTGTAATTCCAGAATTTTGAATGGAACCTTGATGCATTGTGATAAGTAGAAACTACATGAGGCACAAGAAAGCTATAGCGCTTACCAAAATAGATAAGCTCAAGATTTCCAGATTTTACTTTGTTTATCTCCTGAGAATTAATCCGGGAGGGGAATATTAAAAGAAAAAAAAGGGATAGGATAGAAAGAGGCCTTTTCATCTTTAGTTAAATGCTCCCATTTTTTCAGAATCGGTAAATCCGGCCCCTAGTTTCTCAGAGTCAAAAAAACCACCCAGTTTTTCAGAATCAAATAATAAAGTTCGGCCGAGTTCGTTCGAGCTAATGTTTGACCAAAAACCAAGTTTTTCTGAGTCTAAGGCAATGACTCTGCCCATCTTTTCTACATCTAAAAAACCAAGTTTTTCTGAGTCAAAAAATGTGATTCCAAGTTTTTCAGAATCATAGGCAATTATTCTCCCCATCTTTTCTACATCTAAAAAACCAAGTTTTTCAAAATCATTAAACCCGGTCCCTAATTTTTCTGAATCCCAGAAGCTTTTAAGTTGTAATTTGTCGATCTCTATTTTGTTCTTGATTGCATCAACTTCGCCTGACTCCATGTCAGTAACGAAAAATCTTTTTTTATCAAGATATTTTAACAATACTTTATCGTTAGTTACGGCGGCTGTTATGGCCTGATTATAAGCAAGCAGGTCATGAGCCTTTTCAAGACCCTTTACTGATGCTTTGGGTTTTTCTGTGATGTAGTTCTCAATGATGTTAATAAAATCAATCACACTGTTTCTATAATAATTGGTCCGGGTAACGATGTTATTAATTTGCATGGAAAAGTTCTTTAACAATACTGCATTTGTATTCTGAGGGTCATTACATAAAACCAGCATCATTAGCAGATCTGTTCGGCTTGAGTTTAGAAATTGACCATACCTTTGAATAGCAGCTATGTTGTTGTTGTATTTAGTGCTGAAATCTTCATTAGACTTAGATTCATTAACTGCCATCTCAATTTTTTCACCTAAATCCAATGCATTTGCATAGTAAAAGTTCAGGTAGTTTTTCATTGAATTCAGGAGAATGGTGTCTGAAGCAAGGTCGTTTTGAAGTTTAAGTTCGGCCTCAGTTGCCTTGGCATTGCTGTATTTTTTTACTTTGCCGATAGTTCCTGAAATTGCATCATTATTTACCCGAGGATATTCAACTGAGATTCCAATGAGGAATCCGGCAATAATGCCAAAAAATACAGCGACTATGACTGCAATAGTAGTTCTTCTTTTCATGGTATAAAGTTTTGGTTAATTTTCCAAAGATTTCTGTAATTCATACTTACCAAAGGAGATAGAACAAGTTCACCAACTTTGCCAATCTTCTTTCGTAATAATTTAATTTCCAATAGCTTGTCTAATGCTTCAGGGTCTGGAATAATTTCAATACCACTCTCTTTAAGCATAATGTTACTCTTAGCCTTAATTGAAAGTTCCAGATAGATTTTCAAATAACAATACATGTCAAAAATCACCTCCTGAGAAAACTGTTCTTTTATTGAAAGTAAATATTCACCGGCTTTTGTTGACGAAAATTCTCCTCTGTTAATCATCTTTAGCATCTCTACCTCACTGCTGAATTCAGTCTCTAGCCACTCTCCGAGTTGGTTGGTATTATAGCGGAATACAATTATAAAGAACAATGGAAGAAGAATTATAATCCCGAGAGTCTGAATAATAGGGCTGATATAGAAGTGGTTGAAAAATGAGTGTAATAAAGTTACAGAAGCAAGTGCTATCAAAAAAGATAAAAGAGATTTTCTCTCTTTTATCTTACCTCCAATTAATATAACGGCAAAAATAGCTGTACAACCACCATGCATCAGAGAGGTCCCGAATCCTCTGATAATCCACACAAGAGATGATGCGTCAGGCAAGGTGTAAATGTAGTATGCATTTTCAATCATAGAGAAGCCGGCACCTGTTGCAAAACCATAAATTGCAGCATCAATTGTAAAGCCCACTCTCTTAGCTGAGACCAGATATATAACGAAACCTGTCTTAATAAGTTCTTCAAGGAGGGGAGCAAAATATTTTGAATGCACCTGCATACTATGCGAAAATGTATCAACTGCAAAACTATTGATTAAGTAAGCAACAAATGCACAGATTATTCCCCAGATAAATGAAGATAGAACTCTCTTTACGGAAACAAGTTTAAAGCTGTCCATCAAGAACAGAAAAAGCAAAAAAAAGATAATAGGAAAAACGCTAAAGACAATTTCCATTTGAGAAGTTTTATAGCTGGTTCACAAATTTAAAATTTTAAGCCATATAATCACCAAAGTAATTAATTGAATATTCATGAATTGAGAATATAATTGATTTTTTATAACTTTATGTCCTACTAATTTGAATTTTACGAAAATGATGAAAGACAATAAATATTGTAATCTGGATAAACTTATTACGATGCTTGACGGCGATATGCCTTCTGTAAAGGAGATGGTAGAAGAGTTTTTAGATACTATACCGGCCTATTTTGAGGATTCAGTGTCTGCCTACGAGGCAGGAGACCTCATTAAACTTAAAAGTGTTATTCATAAGCTTAAGGGAAGTATTGGGCTTATCGCAAATGAGCAGATTGCTGCAGAAATTGTCACACTTCACGCATCAGTGGGAACAGATAAAGACAAGATAAATACAGGTATGGAGCGTTTAAAGCAGTGGTTTCCCGTTTTATGCGACGAATTAAAAAGTGAGATGAACGCGCTATAGATTAACTCATTATAACAAGTAAAGCCGTATCAAATTGAGAGAGATTGTCTCAATTTGATACGGCTTTTAAGTAAAGGAAAATGCTAATGTGTTAAATAACAGCGATATATAAATTTGGCATATATTTAGTCATTATGTAGGTGAATTTAATTAAAAACATTTTAACATATCTACATATGAAAAACAGAAGAATAGCACTATCAATAATAGCAATTTTTGCACTCACTTTAATGTCGTGTAATAAAGATGCATTCCTTGAAGATGTAAGTTCCAACAATGAGTCTCTTCTTATGAAACAGGAGGCCGTTACAATTTTAAACCAGACAACAAACTCCGTTACAATGTTTGCCGGTCAAACTATTAACGCAGGACAGGTATCTTTCACAGACGTTGACACTAACAATGACAATATTAAAGACGCATTGGTAATCTCATTTAACCTAATAAATGGTTGGGAGTTTGTAGATGTAGCTGTTTGGGTAGGGAAAAATCTGGCTGAAATGCCTGCAAACAAGGCTGGTAACCCCGTTATTGGTCAATTCCCATACAAAGGCAGTAACCTTTTAGGCCTTACAACTTACTCAATTACTATTCCTTTTACTGCCATTGGTTATGTTCCCGGTCCTGAGCCTGTAAACTATTTAGTTGCTGCTCACGCTTCCGTAAGAAAGCTTAATGGAACAGTGTATCAAAATGAGACGGCATGGGGATTTGGTCCAAAAATAGTACAAAAAGGCAGTTGGGCTACCTATTTTGGGATTACACTTTCGCAGGATATAGTAGTTGGAGAACCACCGATTGAGAAGACAGAGACTGCATTTGCGTATTCACCAACACTTTCAACTACGTTTGATGATTTCCTAAATGAGAATGCTCGCTGGGGATGGTCTATCGGGCCATTAAGTTCAGGCAATTACAATTTTAATATCTATGCAGGTGCCGGTCAAAATGACATTTCAAAAGGCACATTGGTTGGCGTTTTAAATGTTGTTTATAACGGCAGCTCAGCAGTAGTTACATATAACTTAAATTTCCCATATACAATTAAGGAGGCCCATCTATATGTAGGATCAGATCTGCTTCCTATGAAAAATGGGGATTACACTACAGCTCCTGGTCAGTATCCAATGGTATCTGAAGGTCTTAGTGGAACTTCGTATACATTTAATGTAACAGGATTGAGCGGAAATGTATATGTTGTTGCACACGCAACAGTGGCAGGGTTCTAAATTGGATTGTCGCCTAAAAAGCTAAGAGCCGGTTAATTAAACCGGCTCTTTTTTTATTCAGATCAATTCGCTTAATTGGATAACGATGTTCCGTAATTCATCTCCTTCAGGTACCTGTAGATTGTAGCTCTGCTGATTCCAAGCCTTTTGGCAACATCTGTAGGATTGTTTCCGTATTTAATAAGATAACTTTTAATTATACAAAACATATGCTCTTCAAGTGTCATATTTTTATCAAGTTCTGCAATATGACTTCCGGCAGGTGTAAAATTTATCTGTCCCGAGTCAATAATACTGGAATCACTTAAAACGACAGATAGTTCAATTGTTGATTTCAGTTCTCTTATATTTCCGGGGTACGAGTAACTTAGTAACTTGGAAATGGCATCCTCTGTAAACGTGACTTTCTTAAGATTATTCTCCTTACAGTAGCTGTCAGCAAAATGTTTGGCCAAAATTATTATATCTTTTCCTCTCTCTCTAAGAGGGGGAAGGTTGATTGGAATTCCCATGATTCTGTAATATAGGTCTGTGCGGAAATTCCCCTTTTGAACCTCCTCTGCTAAATTCTTATGAGAGGCCGTAATTATTCTTACATCAACCTTGATTAAGCTACTTCCTCCAATTCTTTTAACCTCTCTCTCCTGTAATACTCTTAAGAACTTGCTTTGTATATTCAGATCCATCTCTGCAATTTCATCAAGAAAAATTGTACCACCGGAAGCCTCTTCAAATATCCCGGCTTTTCTTGTGTGTGCTCCGGTGTAGGCCCCTTTTTCGTAACCAAAGAGTTCGCTCTCTACCAATTCTTTAGGGATAGCACCTATATTAACAGCAACAAATGGTTTACCATTTCTGCTTGATCTAAAATGGATCGCATTGGCTATCAGTTCTTTTCCCGTTCCTGTTTCCCCTGTAATCGTTACACTTACCGGAGTATCTGCAGCTTTCTCAAGAACTTCAAAGACCTTTCTTAACTCCTTGCTCTCACCGATTATAGTTTTGGAAAAATCATATTTTTTGCTGACCTCCTTTTTCAACCGTTCATTTTCAGTTTTTAGAGAGATGTTTTCTCTCTGAAGTCTGATTGTATTCCACAAACGATTTGTTGTCTCGTCATTTTTAACGATATAATCACATGCCCCCTGTTTTATTAAATCAACGGCTGTTGTAATGTCATCTTGTCCGGAAATTATTATTACAGGAATTTCGGGGTGTATCTGTTTTATCTTAATGAGTAGCTCTTTACCCGTCATATCGGGAAGGCTAAAATCAAGAGTTATGATTGAGGGTTTTTTATGGAGATTGTTAAGACAGTCTTTCCCGGTAGTGTATTTTTCAACGGAGTATTCATTGTTCAATGATAGATAATGACTTAAGAAACTGGCGTACCATGTGTCGTCTTCAACAACAAATATTTTAAATTGATTCATAAAGTTTTGGAATTAAGGCAATATGCCCTTTCAAATATATGCAAAACTTTTTAAATAATGATGAAAAAATTAATACCTCACCAACACATAAGGTTTGATTGGAAGGGCTCTGTAAATAGATCGGGCCTCCTCCCTGGGGATGAAAATTTTCAGACGGTATAAATATGATGGGGCATTTTTGTCCTTGATAAGGGCAAAATTATGATCTCTGAAAAACCTTGAATAGTTAGCTTTAAAATTTCTGTAGGCTCTTTTTGAACCCGCAAGATCATGTTCCTGTTGATTTATTTCAATCACCAGATTGTTATCAAGTAAAAACAGTACAAAGACATCATTTTGTATTGGCAATATTGGCGCAGCATCGTCGGCACTTGCCTCTGTTGTATCTTTTGGTGCTTTTTTAATCACTACAGGAAATTTTTCAATACTTGCAAGCTCTTTTTTAACAGGGAAAGGGCCTGAATAGAGGCTGTCTCTTAGGTATACTGGTAATTTTTTAAGTCCTTGATTAAATTCAATCTCAGAAATTTTCGACTGGAAAAGGGAGACCCCTTTAAGTGATAGAATTGCAAGGCTATCTTTAAGATCAATCAATAGGGATATAGAGTCAGTTTTGGATAGTAAAAGGGCAGATTTCAAAACAGACTCATAATGTTCTCTATCCCTTACCCGCTCAAGCAAAGCTACTTTTTCCTGAGGCAGCTTGTTCTCGCTAACGCCTTCAGGATTAAACTGTTTGGTTATTTTACTCACTTCGTTGCCTACAGGAATAATTCCAAAGAGAATAAATGCGGCAATTATGGCCATAAGCTGTACTGAGACAAATATTACAACACCCTTAGTGGTAAATGACCCTTTTATTTTGCTAAACAGCATTGTCAGATTATTCTTCATTTTGTCTGCAGATTAAAAAATGTAAACCCTTGAACCTACATTAAGATTTTTAAAGACCACCTCAAGATCCTGGTCACCCAGCCTCACACAACCATGAGTTACCGGCAACCCTAAAAATCGCTGATAAAGAGTTCCATGAATCAGATATCCATCTCCGAGAGTGAGTGCATAGTCACCCAAAGTGCCATATTCCAGTCTGTCAGGGTGGTTTCGAGGAGGAATCGGAAGGCTCTCCTCTACAAATGCCCAGTCCGGTTTATTCCATATAGGATCTACGATTTTACCCAAGATAGGAAACATACCCTTGGGCGTTTTGAACATCCATTGTTTTCCGTCGCCGGCATCAAGAAGAACATAACTCCCGGTAGAACATATGCCCTCTCTTATAACCCCTTTGCGATTTCTTAGAACAAACTTGTTCTGAGTAGTGTTAATTATCAAATATGGGCCGTACGGAAGCAGATTTTCTAACCGTCTCAAAGATGCTGTGATTCTTCTTTCTGTATTTTTCAGCAGTTTTTCCAACTCCAGTGAGTCTTTAGAAACATAGTGTCCCGGAACCGGAGGATAGCTGTAAAAGATGTAAGAGAGCTCTTTCATATTCTCGGATTTACGGAACGAAAAAAGTATACTGGCAACTGCTGTAAACACAGTTACCAGTATAAAGGCCGTTTTAGAGTGATTATCTTTCATAGTAAACAATCATTTTATCTCTTGGGGACTATTAAGTAATTTGTCAAGAGGTGTCAGTGAACCTACAATTGCTACAGGTGTTCCCACAGAACAAAGTGCGTAGAGGTTATCCATATCTCTGTTGGTAAGTGCTACACAACCGTCAGTCCAGTCTATTCCCTTTCCTCCCCCTCCATGAATCTCAATTGAGCCACCTATCAGTGCGTTTCTTGAGATATTGCCGGCAGATTTTTGATGGTTAAAACGTCTTCTGTCCTCTGCATTAGGAAAGTTAATCAATAAAGCTTTATAATAGATTGTGTTTCTACCGCTTTTTTTAACAGTAATTGTGTATTTCCCTTCAGGAGTAGCCCTGTCTCCCTTTTGAACCTTATCTCCCAGCCAGTTGATGCCAAGTTCTACGTCAAACTCTCTATTTTTTTTCCCGGACTTATAGACAATGCATTTTCGGGAGAATTTATCTACAACCAGGCTGACAGATGAGTGTGTTTTGGACCACTGTTTCATCTCTTCATTTAGTCTTATCCATTCAGGATAATTTTTAAAGTAATTATCCAGTATATCTGCCGTATTGTCTTTAAGTTTTTCTATGCTTTGGTTAATAGAGTCAATTATATTTCTCGCAGTTACAAGATCATCTCTCTTATAGGCAGATTCTGCCTCATCCAGTTTTAACAAGACAGGAGTTACCCTCTTCCTAACCGAATGGTTAAGAGGGAGTATCTCTTTAACGGATTCTATATAGCGGAGGCTTATTCTTAGTGACTTTATGCTGTTTTTGATGTATTCGTGGAGTTCTGCCTTTACCCTTATTGATTTGACTTTGGCCTCCTTTGCCAGAGTAATTGCTTCGGTAGCAGAATTAAGAGATATTTCATAATCTCTGAAAATGGGGTTTTTATCATTGTTTGTTTTCCATTCATCCATTGCCAGTTGCCACTTAATCTCTGCTGCTGCGAGTTCATCAATTGAGTAAACATCTGCCTCTGCCTTTCTTGCCTCTGCAATTGCCTTTCTTGCAGCTTCAATTATTTCTACGGGCGGTTTCTGTGAAAAAATCGAAATTGCTGCAATTGATATAACAACAGCAACAATTATGAAAATTGACCATTTAAGAATTACTCTCCCCTTTCCTTTTTTCCTCCCTGCCATACAGTCTCTATTTTAAAATAAAGCCCTTAATTTAATTAAGGGCTTTAAAAATTAATTGCAAATACAATTTGTGAATTTAATAAAAAACTCAGTAATTACCTTCTTTTGGTTTTTGATATTGCTGTTGCTAGTTCCTCTTTTATAGCTTCGGCTTTAACCTTTGATGCAGTTGTTTTATCCTGAGCTGTAAGGTAATCGCCATTGGCAATAAGGGTGTTGATTTCGCTAACCGATGCTTCAAGAACGGTAATGTCGTTTTGAATAGCTTCCAGAGCAGCTTTACCCTCTTTTCCTTTAGGAGCTTTTGCAAGCAGAGCTTTGTCTTCGTCAATAAGTGCAACAAGAACTACAAGTGTGTCCTGAACCTCTGTGCGAACCTGAGCTTTACGCTCTTCTGTTCTTGCTTTAAGAGCTTCAACATCTGTTGCAATAACTGTAAGTTTCTCTTTGATTGATTTGTAATCACGTGAAAGAAACATTTTTGACTTCTGAGCTTCGATAGCAACATTGGCTGCGTTCAGTGAGTCTTCAAGGGCTACAAATTCATCTGCAAGATAACGGTTGGTCTCCATTACTTTTGCTGATTCAACAGCTGCTTTAGCTGCATCCAATTCAGCTTGTGGTGGTTTTGAGCAACTAGTGGCCAGTGCTACAAAAAGCACTACTGCAAAAATCTGGAATAGAATTTTTTTCATTTTTTTCAATTTTTTGTTTGTTATTTGTGTGAACTGTGATTTGACATTTTACTGCTAAAGTCTTAATGTCAATTATTGTGCCAAGTCGCATAAATAACACATAAATAGATAGTTACGGCTGTAACTTAACTTATGAATTTTTAAGAGAAGGATCGAAAAATTCTATTACAATCTCTAATTTGCAGATTAATAGCAAGATAGAAAAATTAGAAAATTTTTATAAGTGAAATAGTGTACAGAATGTTTGCAGTGTGCAAATAAAGTTTACACTTCTAATCCTTCAGACCATATTTTTCTATCCTTTCATGGAGCATAACTCTTGATATTCCTAATATTTTTGCGGCTTTAAGCTGATTTCCTCCGGTTTTTGCCAGAGCCCACCTTAAAAGGTCTTTCTCAAACTCTTCACCTGCAAGCTTAAAAATCTCGCCCTCTTTGGAAATTATCTTCTGATTCAGATATTTGTCTAATCTTGATGAGTCCGGCTTATTAATAGCTACAGATGGCCCGGTCTCTTCAAAAAGCAATTCAGACCCAATAACAGAGCCTTTTGTTAAAATTATGGCTCTTTTTATAACATTCTCCAATTCACGGATATTCCCCGGCCAGGTGTAATCACATAGTCTCTTTATCGAATCGGGGTGAAGTGTTAAAGTGTTTCCGCTGTTCTCCTTGGAGTATTTTAATAAAAAATGCTTTGCTAAAAGAGGAATGTCTTCTCTGCGCATTCTCAAAGGGGGAAGAGAGATAGTTACTACTTTAAGACGGTAGTAAAGGTCTTCTCTGAAAGATTTGCTTATAATGTCATTTTCTAAATTTCTGTTTGTTGCAGCAACAAGTCTGGCATTGACTCTGATTATCTTTGAGCTTCCCAGCCGCTCAAAGGTCCCCTCCTGTAAGATTCTTAAAACCTTTGCCTGAAGAGAGAGACTCATGTCACCAATTTCATCAAGAAAAAGAGTTCCCTGGTGAGCCTCTTCAAATTTACCTGTTTTTTGTCTGTCTGCCCCTGTAAAGGAGCCCTTCTCATAACCAAACAATTCACTCTCCAGCAGTGCTTCCGGAATAGCCGCACAGTTGATTGCAATAAACGGTTTATCTGCTCTGTTGCTGTATTTATGAATAGCCCTTGCTACAAGCTCTTTACCTGTTCCACTCTCTCCTGTAATTAAAACACTTGCATCACTGGTGGCAACTTTTCCTATAAGTTTGAAAACATCTTTGATTGCAGTGCTTTCTCCAACAATAATATCGCCTATTTTAGCTGCTGTCTGTTTTTTCTTTTCATCACTTTCAGGCTCTTCGGGAATGCTTAAGGTAACTGTGTTTAATGCCTCTTCGATTACCTTCATAAAATGGGGAATGTCAAAAGGCTTTTCGATGTATTCGTATGCACCGTACTTCATTGCCTTTATTACCCGGTCTCCTGATCCGTAGGCAGTGATAATTATTACAGGTGTTTTCGGTGAAATTTGCTTCAACTCTTTTAATACCTGTATGCCATCTTTTCCCGGCATTTCAATGTCAAGTATTACAAGATGAGGAGGGTCTTTCCTGAAGGCAATAACTGCCTCTTCGGCATTTGAGGCTTCGGATATCGAATACTCTTTGGTGTTAAGAAGTTTCTTAAAAGAGTACCGTACGCTTTGTTCATCATCAATAACCAGTAACTTGAACATATTGAATTATTTAATTAATCAACGGAAGATAAAAATGGAAAATGGCACCTTTTGATTCTGACTTGTTTTCGGCATTAATAATACCACCATGAGAATTGGCAATCCCTTGTGAAATCGAGAGCCCAAGGCCGACTCCCATATCACTTCCCCTTATAAAGGGTTCAAACAATGATTTCATAATGGCATCAGGAATCCCATTTCCAGAGTCATCAAAATCGATGCGAATATACTCTCTTTTGTATTCACCTTCATCTAACACAACATTTTCATATGATATTGTTAATGTTCCGCCGTCAGGCATAACTTCAACGGCATTTAAAATGATGTTCATATATACCTGCTTGAGATGTCCGGAGTCGGCCATTACAAACGACTTGTTTTTATGGGTGTTATTTAACAGGGTTATATTATTTTTCTCTATTCGGGGTTTTAAAAGATGAATAACCTCTGAAAGAGAATCAGTTGGGTTAACTCTTGTAAATACAGGATCGGCAGGTTTGGCGAATTTTAGAAAATCTTTTGTGAAGTTCTCCATTCTGTCGATTTCACTGGTTATTATGTCAAGATCCTCTTTTATTGAAGGCGAAACCTCTTTTCCCTCTCTTATTGAATAGACCAGCATCTTAATAGCGGCAAGCGGATTTCTTATCTCATGAGCAATTGTAGGAGCAATTTTGCCCAGTGTTGCATATTTGTTTGAATATTGCAGCAGCTCTTTGTTTTTGGATAGATCAGAATTAGCCCGGTTAATTTTTTCAATCAGGACCTTTATTCTTTTATCAAGTTCATCAAGCTCTCCTCCGTGGTAAAGTTGAAGTTGTTCAAATACTTCATCTCCCGAAACACTTCGTATTGTGAGTATTAATTGGTTAAGCGGGCCAAAAAGCAATCTGGATATCAGCCAGCTAAGGAGTAGCCCGGTGACAATCCCTCCAATTCCAAGGGAGATTAAAATTCTTAAGATTATTTCGTTTGTTCTTGAGAGCTCCCTTTCGTGAAGTGCCTGGACACTTTGATTAATTGTGATAAATTCGTTGCTCTTCTGCTGAATGGTAACAAGCAACTCTTGTGCAGAATGTACCAGAAGGGCATTTGCTTTACTAAGTTCTCCAGCTTTAAAAAATGAAACAGCTTTTATAATATTTTGCTCGTGATTTGAAAAGAGAGCAGAGACCTGGCTGATCAGTTGAGACTCTTCCGGTGTATTTGCCCTAACCCTTGCTCTTTCAAGGTGGTAAATAAATTTAGTCTGTCTGTTATTTAGAGAGTCAATCCAGATTCCAGATTTATTTACCAGAAGAGTGAATGTTAGTCCTTTGATTGCCGTTAGTTCGTTCTCCATCTCTTTGGCCTCGCTTACGCTGCTTCTTGACCACTCTATATATCTCTCTGTCTCTTTTTGAAGATTGTAGGAGTATGCAATAACAAGAAAAACTCCTCCCATCATTATTGCAAGAATAAGCAGGACCCAGATAAATATCCGGAAATTGAAAAAGGGTTTTAAAAACACAATCTTAGTTTGAATTTGGATTCAAAATTATGTCAAATTCTGATTTAAATGTACGAATATTTTCAGTTTGTGATTAATGGGATTTATTTATGGGTATAACCTCTTAATATTCCATTGCTTTTGGCTACTGTTTGTGTTAATTGAATAGATAATCCGGTCATGAGAGCGTCTCACACCTCCTTGCCAAAATTCAAAGTAGTGTGGCTTGATAATGTATCCCCCCCAATTTTTGGGACGCTTAATTGGTGTCTCTGATGCGGCAAGACGGTTTACATCATAGTCGAATTTTTGCTTGTCATCAAGAGTTTTACTCTGTAAAGACAATGACGATGAGGCTTGACTTTCGCGAGGTCTGGAGTTAAAATAAATGTCAGACTCAAGATCTGAGATTTTTTCAGCCGGCCCCTCTATCCTAATCTGTCTCATGCTGTTGTGCCAGAAAAAGAGTAATGAGACCATCTTGTTTTCAGTAATCTCTTCCCCTTTTCGACTGTTATAGTTAGTGAAAAAGACAAATCCATCGGGAGAGAAACTTTTTAGTAAAACTATTCTGGATGAGGGAGTTCCATCTTTTGATACAGTGCTTAAAACCATTGCATTTGCCTCAGATAGCTCTGAGGGATTTGCATTTATTTGCTCTTCGGTTTCAGAAAACCAGATTCCGAACTGGGTGAATGGATCGGGAGATAAATCTTTTAACTCCAGCGGGATGGGAGAATACTCCTTTCTCATATTATGCAACTCCTTTCTGTTCATCTCTTTAATCTGTATCGGTTCTTCGCTATAAAATTATAAACAAAATCTCTGAGTGGGGCAGGAACAATCATTAAAACATATAGTATGCGCCACATCCCTCCTGCATTCTTAAGTATTTCGAGAACAGCCCGTGATTTTACATAAACCTTTTGTTCTTTTATGAACACAATGTATTGTTCTTTGGAAAAATCAAGTGAGTGAATTTCTAAAAGTCTTTTACCTTGAATGGTGCCATAGGCAACGTATTCCAAATTTGACAATCCCCCTCTTTTTCTAAGAAAAGTAACGGTGTATGAGCATATTGCACATTCCTGGTCGTATATAACTACTGAAGGCTTCATAAGATACTATATAAACCATAATCCTGGTCAATTGTTTATGAACATATATGTGAATTATGTGCTTTGTTTTTATTAAATTGCATAAAGTTCCCAAAGAGCATGGCACCCATTACTTAAAAACAATCATATGGGTAAAATATTAAAATTCAGGTTTGAGCACGGGATCACTGCTGCCTATTTAATACTGGGATGTCTGTGGATTCTTTTCTCTGATAATATTGTAGAGGGTTTTACTGATGACAAAGTGGTTTTGTCAAAGGTACAAACATACAAAGGTTGGTTTTATGTTGTAATTACAGGCATTCTTTTCTTTTTGTTTTTAAAGAGGCACCTTAAAAGGTTAAGAGAGGCAGAGGCTAAGGCAAAGGAGAGTGATCGGCTGAAAACAGCCTTTCTTGCAAATGTGAGTCACGAGGTCAGGACACCAATGAATGCAATTCTCGGCTTTTCTGAACTTCTTAAAAATCCGGAGCTAACCGGAGAGCAGCAGAAAGAGTATCTTGATATTATCGAAAAGAGCGGGGAGAGAATGCTTTTACTTATAAATGATATTGTAGCTATCTCTAAACTTGACACCGGCCAGATAACAACTTACTATACTCTTACAGATGTTAATGAACTCGTTGAACACTTACACGCTGTTTATTTAACTGTTGCAAATGAAAAGGGTTTGTTGTTCACGATTTCAGAGAGAGCTCCGCAAGACAAATCCAATGTTTATACAGATAAAGAGAAGCTTGTCTCTGTATTGACCCATTTGTTAAAGAATGCAATCAAATACAGTGCAGACGGTACCATCGAAATTGGCGTTTCGCTGGAAAATGGATATTACAGGTTCTCTGTGAAAGATGATGGTATCGGAATTCCTGAAGAGAGAATAGAAAATATTTTTGAGCGATTTGTTCAGGCTGATGTAAGGTTATCCAGAGAATACGAAGGCATTGGTCTTGGACTTTCTATTTCAAAAGCATACATCGAGATGCTTGGGGGAAATATTACCGTAGAATCTAAAGAGGGTTTAGGCTCAAAATTCACTTTCAGAATACCTGCAAAGGAGAATTTTGATTAATTTTACAGTTCACGACTGTAAAATTTAAACTTTATGAAGAAGAATCTGCTTGTTCTCTTACTAATTCTAATCTCTGCAATTACACTTGAGGCTAAAAGGGAGCGTGGCTTATTCGCTGCTCAGAATCAAAAAATTCATGCAGAGCTAAAGATTCCATATAATCTGTTTAGTAAGACTCCTAACTTCAAGTTAATTCAGCGGGGCGTGAAGTACATTGATGAAAATGGAACGAAGGGCAGACTTAGACCCGGAAATGTTGAATGGTTTGAGTTTGAGAGTAAAGGCAGGATTTTTAAGATGGTATCACTTAAAGGTAAAGAGGGTTCAAACCTTTTTTTAGGCAAAAGGAAAAACTTTTTTGTTCTTGAGATGGTAGGAGGGAATGTGACCCTTTATAAAATGTTTTATGATGAAAAGGAGTTTATGTCTGACTCTTTTACTACGGAGAAAGAGAGGTATATTCTTGAAAAGGATGGAGTCCTTAAGATTCCTACTATGATTAATTTCAGGAGAGACATGAGTGCCTATTTCTTTCTCTATCCTCAGTTGGTTGAAAGAATTGTCAGCAGAGAGCTCAAATATTCAGATATCGAGGGGATCGTAACGGAGTACAACGATTGGCTCTCTAAACAATAATATGAAAATATTTACATCATCCCAGATAGCACTAATTGATAGTTTTACAATTATCAATGAGCCTGTTAGCGAAACAGACCTTATTAAAAGAGCCGCCAGAAAGCTTTATGACTGGCTTAAAACAGAGGTCAATAAAAAGCAACAGATATTTGTATTTGCAGGTCCCGGGAATAACGGGAATGATGCAATTGCACTTACATCAATACTCGCTGCACGGGATTTTAACTGCAAACTGTTCCTTATTAAAAACAGAACTTTAAAATCTGAATTAAGAAGAGAGCTGTTGGGAGAGGCATATCTCTTTGGCAGTGTACATGTAACGGATATTGAAAATGAGAGAGATATTCCTGAAATCTCATCAGATGCAGTTGTTGTGGAGGGCATTTTCGGAATCGGACTCAATCGCTGTGCGGAGGGGATCTTTTGTCAAATAATTGAAAAAATAAACAATTCAGGTGCAAGAGTTATTTCAATTGATTTACCTTCGGGTCTGCTCTCTGAGGAGAATGTCAACCCTGAAAACAATTCAATTATATGGGCAAATAACACCCTGACCTTTGAATTCCCAAAACTCTGCATGTTTTTTAAAGAGGCATCCCCATATATCGGCAAGTGGAATGTGCTTCCTATTGGTCTCCATAGTGAGATAATAGAGAAGACAGATACCATGTATTTTATGCTCACAGAAGAACTTATAGTAAAAGAGCTAAAGCCAAGGGATAAATTTGCACATAAAGGAAATTTTGGTTATTCACTGCTGATAGCAGGTTCTTACGGAATGGGAGGAGCAGCTGTTCTTGCAGCCAAAGGGGCAATGAGAGCAGGTGCAGGAGTATTAACAGTACATATACCAAAATTATTGTACCAGATATTACAGATTTCAGTTCCTGAGGCAATCTGTTCGGTCGACTGGTCTGAGTCTGTTTTTACCGGAATTGAAAATATTGAAGCTTACAGTGCCATAGCAGTTGGTCCGGGGATTGGCAAATCACCTGAATCATCTGATGGTCTCAGAAAATTGCTGAAGGCCAATAAAAAGCCAATGGTCATTGATGCAGATGCTTTAAACATTATTGCTTCAGAAAGAGATCTTATTGATCTTATTCCGGAAGGTTCAGTTATAACTCCTCATCCGGGCGAATTTGCACGAATTGCAGGTGAAACAGAAAACTCCTATGATGCGGTAATGAAACAGTCAGAATTTTCGCAGAAACATAACATTGTGGTTGTTCTTAAAGGGGCTCATACATCGGTTGCGACTCCGGATGGCAATATCTTTTTTAACTCAACAGGAAATCCCGGAATGGCAACCGCTGGAAGTGGTGATGTTCTAACAGGCATTATTCTCGCTCTCTTGTCACAGGGATACTCTTCGAAAGTTGCTGCAATTGCCGGGGTATTTATTCACGGGCTTGCGGGCGACATTGCTCTTGAGGCTAATGGTGAAAATTCAATGATTGCCGGTGATATTGCCGCATCTCTGGGAGCTGCTTTTAAAAGAATCGGGTATTAATAATAAAGCATTTAAATAAATAAACCTATGTTTGACTTTCTGGATCAGTATCCCTATATTCTTCCTTTTGTAATCTTCTTTGGAAGAATAGTTGACGTATCACTTGGCACATTAAGAATCATCTTTGTATCTAAAGGAGAAAAATATATTGCTCCTATCATTGGTTTTTTTGAGGTCCTTATATGGATTGTTGTTATTTCAGAAATTTTTTCAAGAGCAAATGACATTGGTGCATATCTTTCATACGCAGCAGGTTATGCTTCAGGAAATTTTATCGGTATTTTAATTGAGCAGAAAATTGCTTTTGGGATATTACTTTGTAGAGTATATACAAAAGGTAATGGCAAAGAGTTGGTTTCTCTTCTTAACCGGCAGAATTTTGGCGCGACACTTATTCACGGGACAGGCTCTCTTGGAGAAATTGATGTTATTGAGACTGTTGTTGACAGAAATCAGATGAGTAAAGTAGAGAGAATTTTTACAGAATTTGACCCTAACGTATTTTTCGTGGTTGAAGATGTAAGAACAAAACAGAGAGGGATATTCCCAAAAAATCAAACGCTTCTGAGCAGATGGCGCATTGGTAAGTAATATTTTAAATTAATAAACGATGAAGACTTTTAAACAGGTTACCCGGATAGCAGTACTCCTTACTTTTTTATCTGCTATCGCTGCATGTACCGTAGAGGTTAAATCTGCATATCCTGCATCTTATCTTGAGGAGATTACAATTTCTCAGCTTCATGAAGGATACCTAAGCGGAAAATACACCGTTACACAAATTGTAGAGGATTATCTTTCAAGAATCGAGACGATTGATAAAAACGGGCCAACACTTAATTCAATAATTACAGTAAATCCGGATGCTTTGAAAATTGCCAAAGCCCTTGACAAAGAGTTGTCTGAGGGTAAGGTTAGGGGCCCGATGCATGGTATTCCGGTTATTATTAAAGACAATATTGATACACACGATGGTATGCCAACCACTGCCGGTGCTGTAATTTTAAAAAACTCAATAGCACCCGCAGATAGTAGAATTGTAGAGATGTTAAGAGAAGCAGGTGCTGTAATAATTGCAAAGGCAAACCTTAGTGAGTGGGCAAATTTCAGGTCAAACTTCTCTTCAAGCGGATGGAGCGGGGTAGGAGGGCAGACAAAGAATCCCTATTTTCTTGACAGAAATCCGTGTGGTTCAAGTTCGGGCTCCGGAGTCTCTGTTTCAGCTAATCTTTGCGCCATTGCAATTGGTACAGAGACAAACGGAAGCATAGTATGTCCCTCCAACAACAATGGAGTTGTTGGTTTTAAACCGACAGTAGGTTTGCTGAGCAGAACAGGAATTATTCCGATTTCATACACTCAGGATACTCCGGGACCAATGGGCAGAACAGTAGAAGATGTAGCTATTTCGCTGGGAGCAATGGCAGGGCCTGATAGTAAGGATGAGAAAACACTTGACCCTAATGCAAAATTTTATGCAGATTATACCCAATTTCTAAATTTGGATGGTATTAAAGGAAAGAGAATCGGTAAAATCAAGTCTTTGGGAAGAGCTCATCATCGTGTTGATTCTCTGATTAATGCTGCTGCAGAGTATATGAGAGGCGCGGGTGCTGAGGTTATTGAGCTGGAATTTCCATATCCCGGAGCAGCAAGTGCTGCATCGTTTCAGGTGATGCTTTACGAATTTAAGGATGGGCTTAACAAATATTTCAACTCTCTTGGTGATGATGCTCCTGTGAAGAGTGTTACAGAGCTTATTGAGTTTAATGAGAAAGATCCTGTTGAACTGAGGTATTTTGATCAAGAGCTTTTAATAATGGCAAATGAGAAGGGTTCATTGGACAGTAAGGAATATAAGGAGTACCTTGAAAGAATGTTTAAACTTACACGTGAAGAGGGAATAGATAAGATAATGGACCAAAATAAATTGGATGCAATTATCTCTCCTACGGGTTCTCCTGCATGGAAAACCGATCTGATTAACGGAGATAATGGCAGAATCAGCAGTTCGTCATATGCTGCAGTATCAGGATACCCAAACATTACTCTGCCGATGGGTTTTATTGACGGACTTCCGGTGGGTATTTCAATTTTTGGTCGTGCATGGAGCGAACCTGTACTTTTGGAAATTGCCTACTCATACGAACAGGGAACCAGGCACAGAAAAGCACCACAGTTTAAAAAACATTAGTAACTAATTAAATTTATCAGATTTCGATGATGAAGCACCGCCTCTTAATAGTAACTGTTATCTTACTTCTGTTATCCGGAAAAATAACAGCAGCAGAAACACCTCGTATTTCCCTTTTAACCTGCACTCCGGGGGCTGAACTCTATTCAACTTTCGGACACAGTGCACTTAGGGTTTACAACCCGGCAACCGGGAGTGATCTGGTATTTAATTTTGGGCTGTTTGACTTTAATACTCCCAATTTTTACACTAGATTTATGAGGGGCAAGCTTGAATATATGCTGGGTATCCAGTACATGGACGATTTTTTATACCAATATCAATGGGAAGGAAGAGGGGTAGTAGAGCAGGTCCTTTCTCTTGACTCTGCTCAGACAGTAAAAATTCTTGCAAAACTGGAATATCTGTACATGCCAGAAAATAGGTACTATCTGTATAGTTTTCTTTATAAAAATTGTACTTCGGAGCTTAGAGATATTATTTTTGATATTACCGGTAAAGATGAGTATTCGCTTGCTAAAAGTGCAGGTAAGACAAACAGGGATCTTATAAACGAATACGTTGGCGGTTGGCCGAAATTTGGTATTAACATTTTGCTTGGATCGACTCTTGACAGAGAGATAGATGTGTTTCAAAGTATGTTCTTACCCGACTACCTCTTCAATGAGCTAACAGTTGCGGTAAACGGTGAGATTCCTTTGGTGTCGGACTATAGAGTATTGCTTGAAAAGAGCGATAATACAATCAAAAGTAAAACCTTTATCTCAAAGATTAAGGATGTACTGTTCTCTCCAATTTTTGTTCTTGGATTAATAGCTGCAGTTGTAGGATATTCTCTTATTAAAAAAAGATATAAAGCTGTGGAGATTGGGTTTTTATCAATTATTGGTCTGCTTGGAATTTTTATTAGTGTACTCATTATGATTACCGACCACAGAGAGCTTTATTCTAACTTTAATCTTTTATGGTGCAGCCCAATTTACCTGTTTATTGTTATCGCGTCACTAATAAAATGGAGAAAAACAGAAAAGGTGCTTTCCTATGCATCTTTACTGTTTCTCTCATTAATAATTATTGTCTGGATTTCCGGAATTCAGTACGCTGAACCCGGGTTTATATTTATAGTGATGACACTTGGCCTCTCGTCATTTATCAGGGCCACAGGCCGATATTAAACAGAGAACCTGATAGTTCGGTTTGGTGTTGCCACAACCCATCTTTCATATAGGAATCTGCCGTTTGAATATACCTTAATGTTATGCCTTCCCGGTTTAACCCTTATCTGTTTTGCTTTGGCTGTTCTGCCTCTGTTGTCGTAATTTAGATTAACTCTTATTCTGTTGTCAACCAAAACGGTTACGTTTCTAAGGCGGGGGTTGTTTTGGGTCAGGAGAATATATGCATCTGCAGATCTTGGGTTTCTGTTGTCATAACCTCTCTCATCATAACCCCTGCGATCGTAGCCTCTTTCGTTCCTTGGACCGCTTGCAATAAATGCCGGGCCGCAACTGCTCAGTACAATTGTTACTGCTATCAGACTAAAAATCAATTTTTTCATAACGTGATTATTTGGTTTATACCTTTGATTATATACATAGCAAAGATGCTGCCAAAGTTTTTTGCTGACACAAATAAGAGTTGGCTAACTAGATGTAAAAAGACCGACTTAAAAATTGCTTTCTGGTCGGTCTTCCGGGAAAATGGGGTTAGCTAAATTTACAGTTCAGGTTCAAAAACGAATGTCATTCTGTTTCCTGTTGTAAATACTTTTTTTGCAAAATTATGAATCTCTCCGGCATCCATCTTGTCAACCATTTTCTTGGCTGGTGTTGCAATGTCCGGAATCTGACGAATTGCATCTGAAATTAGTGTAAGCCATGCAGTATCTTCGGTCTGATCTTTATATACTTTTTCGAGGTATAGTTTAATCTCTCTCATCTCCTTTTGAGTTGGACCAGAGGCAACCAGCTTATCTATCTCAAGTTGAACAATTTCAAGTAACTCATCAACAAGAGTAGGATCTGTGTCAAAATCAATGGTAAAATTGACAGAATTCTCCGGCATACGTGATAAATCACCTGTTACACCTACATGATATGTTCCACCTTTCTCTTCACGAATAGATTTCATGTATCTGTCTCTGAGAATATAAGTAATAAATTTTGCCATCATACCATTCTCAGCAGTATAATCAACATCTCCACTATAAATACGGTTTACACTTGCTTTTGTGCTAAGCATATTCTTAGCTTTATATCTGAGTGAAACTTCACCTTTTTGGAATGCAGACTCTTTATATTTAAGTGCAGGAGTTTTGATTTTATCTCCGTTTAGCGAAGCTATATACTTTTCAACCAAAGCTTTACCTTTAGTGGCATCCATTGGTCCAACAAAGACAAATGTATAACCGGCAGGGTTGCCAAAGTGTTTATAATATAGTTCAGTAAGCTTTTTCGCTGTAACATTGTTGATAAACTCTTCTGTAAAAGGTACATTTAAAGGGTTATAATCAAATTTCAGTTTGTTTACAGAATCTTTGAATCTGTTAACCTCTCCCTGACTGTTTCTTATATTCTTAATAAGCTGTGTCTTTGTGTTATTAACATCCTTCTCGTCTGCTGCAACCTGATTGAAGTACATATGCAGAAGTTTGAAAAATTCTTCGGGCTCCTTTAGCTCAAAAGAACCTGAAAATTCGTTGTGTCTCATAGATACAGATGGTTTAACAAGGATTCCTTTGGATGAAGACCATTTGGTAAGTTCATTCTTGTTAAAACCATTAACATGGTAATTTGAGATATACCTATCCATGATTCTGGCAAGCATCGGATCCTCAGGCAGAGCATAACCACCGGAACGGAAAGCACGCATCCTGACAACCTTCTCCTTTCCTTGTTCCTCTTTCCATATTACTTTTGCGCCGTTTGCTAATGTCCATTCAACAGTAGAATCCAAACTCTTTTCGTATTTGATATTAAGATCCTTAGATGTAAGAGCTCTCTCTTTGGAAATTTTACCTGAAACAGGTGTGGTTTTCATAACCATATCCTTTTCTGTCAATGGAATAAATTTATCAAGTGAGGTCTCCTTTATTTCGTCCAATAGAGCTAGCACCTGATCTTCGGTAGGCAGGTACTCTTTGTCACTTTCCGGAACGGCAAATATTATGACTCTGTTTTCAAGGCTTAAAATTCTGTCGAGATGGTTGTTTACATCTTCAACTGTAATTTTTTCAATAAGCTCTTTTGACAGTTTGTAGTTTGCATCTATGTCAAGTAGTGGGTACTCCCTTGTGAAGTGGTCTACTGCAAACGAGACATAATCTGAATTTTTAGGTTTCTTGATTCTGTTATAGTTTACGTCAAGTTGTCTTTTAACTCTTTCGAAAGCAGGTGCAAACTCTTCGGGGTCAAATCCGTGTTGTCTGGCTCTTTCAACTTCAATAAATATACCTTTTAGAGCATTGGTGATACCTTTATTATTGATAGGCAGAGCTGTTGTTGTGAATGTTCCTGAGGCATAGCTGATGTTGCCATAAACAGGAACCAGCGCGCGGAATAGTTCATCTGAACTCTCTGCAGCAACCTGAGCTCTGATTTTGAACATATCAAGAAAAAGAGCTTTTACTAAGTCATCATACTGTGCCTTATGCGAATACAACTCATCTGTTGAAAGATGAGGTATCTTGATTGTCATTCTCACCGAAAGTGCCTTTGTTTCAGGATCGGTGTGATAACCAACAATTGGCTTTTTATTGTCGGGCACAGAATATTTCTCTCTTACAGCACCGTTTTTAACAGCCGGAATTGTTGAAAATCGCTCAATAATTCTCTTTTCAATGTCGTTTACATCAATGTCACCCACAACTACAACAGCCTGAAGATCGGGTCTGTACCATTTGTGATAATAGTCTATGAGTGTTTGACGTGAGAAGGTGTTAATAATCTCAGGCAAACCGATAACATCTCTCTGAGCGAACCTTGACCCGGTCTGCTCCATGCGGCTTATACCTTTCATCATTCTTGTTCTGGAGTCGTCACCCCTCCGCCACTCTTCTCTAACTACTCCACGTTCTGCCTCAATCTCTTCAGGTTCACACGAGATATAATGTGACCAGTCATGAAGTGCAAGCAGAGCTGAGTCTAGTACAACAGATCGCTCTACAGGTACCGCAGATATGTTGTAAACTGTCCTCTCCATAGAGGTGTAGGCATTTATATTGGCACCGAATTTTACTCCTATGCTGCCAAAATACTCAAGAAGTCTCTTGTCTGGAAAATGTTTGGTTCCGTTGAAGGCCATGTGCTCTAAAAAGTGAGCAAGACCTCTCTGGTCATCATTCTCCTGCAGAGATCCAACATTGTGTACTATAAAGAATTCCGCTTTGCCTTTTGGATTCTCTGCTTTGCGGATATAGTAGGTCAGTCCGTTTTCAAGCTTACCTACCTTGAAATTTTGATCAAGGGGGAGCTTTTCGTTAAAATTTATATTTTGAGCGAACCCTGAGGCGGCAAAAATAATTGCCGCTAGCAGAATTGCAAATCTTTTAATTATGTTCATCTTTTCAGATTATTTAGTCGAGAATTGCATCTCTTTAATCAGGTGGTCTGCCTTTGCATATTTTTCAATAATCCAAAGGACATATCTGATATCTACATTAACGCATTTGTTCATTTCGGGATGGAAGTAAGCATCGCCTGCAAGCGACTCTTTGTTTCCATCGAAAGCAAGGCCAATAAGTTCTCCTTTGGCATTTAATACAGGGCTTCCTGAGTTGCCGCCGGTAATATCATTGTTGGTAAGGAAGTTGACATACATCTTTCCCTTTTCTCCCCATTTTCCCCAGTCGCCGGCTTTCAAAAGAGCCAAAACTTCAGGTTTAATGTTAAATTCATAACTGTCAGGATTGTACTTATCAAAGAAACCCTGAGTTGTGCTTTGAGCACTGTAATGGATTCCGTCAGAAGGGGTGATTGGGCCTACTGTGCCGTAAGTGAGACGCATTGTTGAGTTTGCATCGGGATACTGTACTCTGCCTTTTTCCATATTCATCTGGTAAATTGCACGTGTGTATTGTGCTTCCAGACTCATAATGTCGTTTCCGCCCATAAGTTCGCTCTCCTCCTGGTTAAATTCGGTGATTCTTGCAGAGCGGGTAAGAAGTGGTAGTGGATCGTCAACAAACAGGGTGATAGGCTGGTCTTTTTTAACTGCCTCACGGAATTTTTCAGGGTTTAGAAGAATTGAGTTTGCAAATACATACTCTGTAATTGCATCAGCACTTCCGTTAAATCTGTCAAACATCATAGCCAGGTTCTCTCCCCAATACTCTCTTGAAACATTGGCAAAAAACTCTCTAAGCTGGTACTTCATGAGTTCCTTCTCTACCTCAAGTACACTTGACTCGTAACCTCTCTCTATGTTGTCTAGCAGTGTTCGGTGGTGTGAAGAGCCAACTTTCAATGTATCAACCTTTTCTCTCTCCTGAGCTGTTCTTAGTGAGTTAGTACGGTTGCCCAGATATACAAAACCTTGTCCTGAAACCAGGGTCTCTCTAAAGTATTGTTTTTGACGAGTGAGCTCTTCGCGACTTTTGTAGTTCTCTTCAAGCTTTTTGAGAAGATCTCCCCATTTTGCTTTTCGTTCGGGAGATGCATCAATCCAGGCCTGTAGCTCTTGCTCCTTTTGTTTATTGATGTTTACAACACCAAAACGTCTAAAGTTATAAACCTCACCTGCTGTGTACTCCTGAACATTACTGTTTCCAAAGTAATGGTCGGCATAAACTAGTCTGGTTTTGGGATCTTGTTCCATGAAGTTGTTCATGATACGGAGTTTGTTCTCCTTGAGCTTAACAGTTACCGGGTTTGACACCTTCTCTTTCTCGTTTACACCAAAAGAGGAGTTGTATCTGTTGGTTCTTCCCGGAAAACCTATCACCATTGAATAATCACCCTCTTTAACCCCCTTTGTCGAAATTGAAAGGATCTTTTTAGGCTTTAAAGGAACGTTGGAAGCTGAGTGAGCTGCGGGTTTGCCGTTTGCATCAGCATATATTCTGTAAAGAGCAAAGTCCCCTTTGTGCTGAGGCCATTCCCAGTTGTCTGTGTCACCACCATAGGCAGCAATTGAAACAGGAGGTGCTCCCACCAGGCGTACATCAGTATATACTTCGTAAAAGAAGATATAGTATTTTGAGCCTCTCCACATTGACATAAGCATAGTCTCCATTCCGCTTCTGGCGTTGTGCCTTCTCTCCAGAACAGATGATATTCTCCTCATTCCTGCGCCCTGACCGAGAGATCTTAAAGAGTCTGCAACAACCTTCACCTCATCTGTCGCGTCTATTACTCTTCTTAAAAAGAAGACCGATTTACCTTTAATGTATTTCTCTTCTGACCTGTTCATTGCCCAGAAGCCATCTTCGAGATAGTTCTTCTCAGGAGTACTAAGGGAGTGAACATCACCGTAAGCGCAGTGGTGGTTTGTTATAAGCAGTCCTTCGTTTGAGATCATACTTCCGGTACAACCGAAATCAAGAGCTACCACTGCATCACTTATTGTTGCAGCGTTTTCATCGTATATTAGTTTAGGGTCAATTTTCAGACCCGCCTCTTTCATCTTGTTAGCAAGATTTTTTTCAAGGAGATTTATAAGCCACATCCCCTCATCAGCTCTCGATACCGTGAATATCGAGAGCAGAATAAGGAATGTAACAGTTTTTGAAATGTATTTCATAACTGTTAATTATTTGTAAATGTTGTGTTAACTACAGCGACGTTCTATTTGGTAGCACCTTTTTCAGTAAATGAAAATTTTGGGTCAACCTCTTCCATTACGCCTTCTCTGTTTTTGATAGTCCATTTGCTTCTGTTTAGAACCTCCCAGATTTTGTCATCGTCAAGAGCATCCTTTGAGTAGGTAATTCTAAAGCAATATTCGTCAGCTTCGTTAACCAGGGTCTCAATAGAGATAAAGCCCGGGATTTGTGACAAATGGTTTGAAAGAAACGGTAAGTTCCTTGTAATTAGTGGTTTGTCAAGATCAGGGTAAACAAGCTCATAAACTGCTTCATTTTTTCCTGCCCACTCTTCCTGATTGCTCTTGAAAGGAACAGAGAAGGTGGTGAACTGACGAATAAGAAACTCTCTTCTTGATATTGTGTCAACAACGTCAGATATTCCAATATATTCGAAATCAACTTTTACTATGTTTGTACCACCGCCATGAATAAGCATCTCAAGCTCCTTCATCTCAACCATCTTCTTAAAGAATTTTTCATCAATAGGCTCGTCAAGGTCCATATACAACCTAACAGTAAGAGGGCAAGAGTATTCGGTTTCAAGGCCGTAATAACCTTTCCCGGTATTCCTGAACTGAAGACCCAGATAGTTAGGGTCCATCCTGTCGTACATCTTTTCTGTATAGATAGTTACAACTTTGATATTTTCAACATCTTTAGGAGGTGTTGCAATTTTGAATTTCGAAGGAATATAGATAAGTTCTCTTATTCTCTCTTCAGTTACTTCGGCAGGATTGTAGTAAATGTCTACATTTGAATGTTTCACGAATGTTGCAACACCATATACTCCGTTAATTTTCTTAAGAGTGGCAGCAAAAGCCATAGAACTTCCGTAGCATTTAACTGAACGAAGGCCTTCTACTCTTACCTTTTCAAGTTGACCATGGACAGCCTCATCACCCCATCTTTCGTCAATGGTTGGAAGCTCCATTGTGCTTCCTAGCCAGAGGGCTACTCCAAAGAGAACAAAAGTCAGAATGGCAGGAAGCCAGCGTAAACTCTTTTTGCCTCCGAAAGTAAGTGCACCCTGGTTGCAGCTTGCAATACACTCTCCGCAAAGGTTGCAATCAACATTTTTAACAGTACCAACTTTGTCAACATCTATTCCGTAAGGGCATTTTTTAGCACAAACGCCGCAATCGTTACACTTCTCTTCAGATCTTACAACCTTAAGCAAAGGGAAAACTTTAACCTCAAGATAGAGAACTTCCCACAGATAACCGATAATTGAAGCGGCAGCCAGAAGATAAACCCATGATACAGCAAGTCCACTAAAGTTAACCAGAGCAAAAATACCTACAAGCACAGCGAAAGTGATGGCGTATTTGAAAATGTTGCTTAATGCTCCAAGTGGGCAAAGATATTTGCACCAGAACATTTTAATGAAAAAGTTTCCAAGGATGAAAACGGCAATAGCAATAATTGCCATCCACAATGTCAATTCACCTTTGAATCCGGTTGCTGCTGCATAGTAAGGGTCAAAATTTTTGCAGAAAAGTTCTGAACTTGAAACTGTTGTGTAGAAAATCCAGAAAAGCAGCACATACTTAACCAATCTCAGTAGTTTGTCTGCAATTGTGCCATAATTTATGACAATCTCTTTAACTTTTAGTTTTTTACGCAGTTTAGCCAATTGCTCGGTTGCCCATCCTAAAGGACAGAGATAGCCGCAAAATAGTTTGCTGAATAAAACGACACCAATTGCAAGAACAATACCCATCATGATTTGTGTTGCAGTCATGCTGCAAGCCATTGAGCCGGCCACAAGATAGGTTGCTAATGTCTGGATACCTCCGAATGGACAATACGCCTCCGGATCGGCAGTTTCATTTCCGAACATTTTCGTTAGGATAATGATAATTGCCAGAAGTGTTCCCCACTGTATTAAATGGCGGAACCAGTTTTTCTTCATGTTTTTCATTTTGAAGGTTTAATTAAATTTTAAAAGTAGTATCCACAAAAATAGTTAAATTTGCTTAGGATATAGTACAAATAAGGTTTTTTTGCAATACGAATGTTCTTGTTTATTCAATAAAATTTGAATAAAAAATCTTTTTAATATCATACTATTACTTGATGATTCCATTTATTAACTCATTATAAACTACTTTAACGTGAAAAAATTATTAACCCTTTTGTTTGTTATTTTATTAATAGCAACAAAATCTTTTGCCGACGAGGGCATGTGGCTTGTAAATCTTCTGGATAAACAGCTGTATGAGCTAATGGCAAACAAAGGCCTTAAACTTAAACCGGGCGAAATCTACAATGTTGAGGGTGGTGCCCTGACAGATGCAATTGTGGCTATCGACGGAGGAATGTGCAGCGGAAGCATTATCTCTCCAAAAGGCCTTATGATTACAAACCACCACTGTGCATATGGTGATATTCACTCCCTGAGCACTCCTGAGAAGAACTATCTCGAAGATGGCTTCTGGGCTATGAACATGAGCGACGAGGTACCAATCAAAGGTAAAAGTGTAACCTTCCTCAGAAGTGTTATGGATGTTACCGATATCGTTAGCAAGATAATTGACAGCCTTGACGCAGCGGGGCCAAGAGGCCTCTTTTTCATGAACAGAGTTTCGGGCATTATCGAAAAGAGATTTGAAAGCTCCCCTTACGAAAAGGGACTCTCATCGATGTGGAGGGGATCTAAGTATTATCTCTATTTCTTTGAGACCTTTTCAGATGTTCGCCTCGTTGGAGCACCACCTGTTTCGATAGGTTCTTTTGGAGGAGAGACTGATAACTGGGGCTGGCCTCAGCACAAAGGAGACTTTGCCATGTACAGGGTTTATGCATCTGCTGATGGTAAACCTGCGGAATATTCTGCGGAGAATGTTCCAATGGAGGCAAAAAGATTCCTTACAGTCTCTGCGAAAGGGGTAAAAGAGGATGACTTTACAATGGTTATCGGATACCCCGGCAGAACAAACAGGTATATCTCTTCATTCGAACTAAGAGAGAAATTTGAAATTCTTAACCCTGTTATCAGCGGTGTAAGAAGAGCTAAACTTGATGTCTGGAAAAAATACATGGATGCATCAGATGAGACAAGGCTTATATATTCTGATAAATACTTTGGTATAAGCAACTATACCGATTATGCAAAATGGGAAAACCTTTGTGTTGACCGATTTAATGTAATTGAAGAGCTGGAAGGGCGAGAGAAGTTGCTTCAGGAATGGATAATGTCTGACTCAAAAAGAGCAGAAAAATATGGAAAGATGCTGGGTAATCTCAGGGAGGCATATGCTGTTAAGGCAGATATCACTAAGGTGAGAGAGTACTTTAGGGAGTCTATGGTAAGAGGTGCCGAGCTTGTTGGCCTGGGCCAACGTTTTCAGGGACTCATCTCATCTTTAACCAGAGCAAAAAAAGAGGAGTTCACACTTGAAGATAAGGAGATTTCAAATTTTAAAGATATCGCTCTTAAGACCTTGAATGAACTTGACCCGGCTGCAGATAGAGAGCTATTTAAAGTAATGGTTAAATATTACCTTAACGAGGTTCCAACAAGCTTTTATGATGAAGCTTTTGTCAATCTGTTGGCCAGATTTAACGGGAACAGTGATAAACTTGTCGATTTTGTATATGACAACAGTATCCTGACATCAAAAGAGAGGTTGGATGACTTTTTTAATCAGAAAAGAGCTATCAGTGACATTGCTGCCGATCCAATAATTGATGTTGTAAAAACGATAGGAGTAAGGCAATATAATGCGATGGAAGACTCACTTCTCAAGGCTGCAGAGCTTGACCCGTCAAAGGATAGGGGAGATTATGTTAGAGCAATGTACGAAATGCAACTTGAAAAGGGTGTGAATGTTTATCCTGATGCTAACTCAACCATGAGGCTTACATTTGGTGAAATTGGTGGAATTAAGGCAAAAGATGCAGTTTACTACCACTATCTAACTACCTCAACAGGTATTCTTGAAAAGCAGAATCCCAACGACTACGAGTTCAAAATTAAGCCTGACCTGAAGGCAGCCCTTGAAAAGGGTGATTGGGGCAGATGGGGCACAAATGGTGTGCTTTATGTGAATTTCCTCTCTGACAATGATATTACAGGAGGTAATTCAGGAAGTGCAGTTATGAACGGTAATGGTGAGCTGATAGGTCTTGCTTTTGATGGCAACCGTGAGTCGATGGCCGGTGATGTTTACTATGTAGAGGGTTACTGTAAATCTGTATGTGTTGACATCAGATATGTATTGTGGGTAATTGATAAATATGCAGGTGCCGGACATCTTATCAACGAAATGAACATAGTTTTTTAGAGAGTTCAATGTTAATGTTATAACAGTTAACGAGCCCTTGAACTGAGAAAAAGAGGACAGCCTGAGGCGTCCTCTTTTTGTTATCCCGTTTGTTTGAAACATATTGTCAAGTTTAACTTTGATTGTAAAAGCTCACCAAGCGCAACGCAGTTTTTCTTAAGGCTTTTTTCTTTGCCTTTTTCGGGGCTTGCGGAACGCCTCCCTTTGGTCGTTGGACGGTCCTCAGCCTTTTTCCGAAAAACGCTTCAGAAAATTAGCTAAAAAACAGATGTTGCTTTTAGGTGAGCTTTTTACGAATCAAAAAAGAGGACACCATAAGGCGTCCTCTTTTGAAATATAGCGTGTTAGTCGTTTTAGAATGAATAACCGAGTGCCAGGCTGAAAATTCCGGCGTTGCCTCCGGTGTGGTACTTCAGGTCTGACGCTGAGGTGAAGGAGTATTTGGTGTCAAGATAAATTGAACCTGTAGTTCTCTTTGTCATTACAAATTTTGAATATCTGAATCCAACTTCGCCAAACATCTTACCTTTAGTTAGAAACTCATATTCGCGATTTAGCATATCAAGTTTTTGAAAAGGAATTATATCCATGGAAATTTGATCTGATGCTCCGGGAGCAATGTGCTCTTTAAGTTTAGATCCACTTCCAACGCTGTACCCACCGAGCAACGATAGATCAATCATTCCATTTTTCATCAGAAAGTTTTTGTTAACCTTTCCATAACCTGATGTAATCTGATAGTCCTGACTAAAATAGAATGGACTTATCAATGAACTTAATCCTGCAACAGAAGAGTAGCTATAACCAGCTTTAAAATTCCAGTCAGGGCTGCATTTGTATTTACCAAGAGCAAGTTCATATTCGGCGTTCAAATCAAAAGTGTTTTTTGCGAATGTTTTGTTAAGACCATAATAATATACGACAGTAATACCTCCGATTCTTTCGGTACTGGTAATTTTATCATAATTTGTCGCTTCGGTATAATTAGTTTTGACTTTCAGATAATGTCTGGTTTCGTCTGTTTCAAATTGAGCAACACCTTTGTATTCGTAAGCTACTGCATCAGATTGAGAGTATGCTCTATCTGCACCAGGACCTGACACTCCATCCTGACTTTTGTAGGTAAATTCATTGTGGAACTTAAAGTTATCTCTTATGTACTCAACCTGTACTGATCCTCCTTTGATAACATCTACAAAAGGCCTTGATAGGTTTAGGATATCTTGGTTCCAAATAGCATTCATCCCAAACCAAAGTCCCTTAAGTAAATATCCGTTATAAAGCACATCATCTTCAGCAACTTTTGAAAAGGTTACATTTTCATGAAACTTTCTGTAATAGTAGTTGGCTCCAAAATTGAACATCTCGGTTTTATAAATAAAGCCACCTGTTACCTCAAAATCCAAAAGCTTTGTAGAGTGTCTTAAGTCCTTCATCTTAGCAAGATCAGCTGTCTCATAATTAATCTGTAATCCAAACAACAAATTATCAGCAATCGGAGAAGAGAAACCACCTGTTAATTTATAGCTCTCTTTTCTCTTATCTGCCGGTCTGTCGTCAGCAACCGAAAGCAAGTATCTTTCTGGGTTAATCAGACCACTCCATGTCATATTTTTACCACTAAAATTGTTGTAGTCAATTTTTCCATAGAATGTTGTTTTCTTGATTTTTGTATATGAGGCTGTTCTTAATCCGAAATTAAAACTGTTGTCCGATTCGTAATACTTTACGAAAGGGCCGTCGTTTTTACCCATATATGCCTCTACAAATGATGAGTTATTGAAGTCAATAAAATGTAATCCGGCAGCGTTATAACTGTCAGTCCAAGTTTGTTTCCTTTGAAGATCGTCGAAGTGATATAGGCACTTCTCCTGCACCTTTCTCTTATTCTGTGCTGTTGCTGTGGCATTAACAAACAACTGTGAAAGAAAGAGAGCAGATATGATAATTATATATTTATTATTTATTTTCATAATCCTGTTTTTTTAACTATTCTTTAATAGATTGACTCTCTCTTACATAAAAGTCGTTTAAAGAGTTGTTTGTATCCATATAAACAATTCTTCCACCTGCAATTGCTGTTGCTATAGGATCAATTTTTCGGTGAATGGTTTTACCCTGATAACCATCAGCACTCTCCATAAGTGCATATGATGCATCAATAGAGGCAGGAAGTCTCTTGTTTTTTGTAGTTACATCAAAGCTTTCAACACCGTCTAATACCCATGCAGATGGGATCATTATATATTCAGTTGCAGATGTGGTCCCGGGTTTACGACTTCTGTTGGCAGGATCATTAACATAAGCTTGTGCACCAATCTCAGGTATTCTGAAAATTACAGTTGCCGGACTTGAAACAGAGAATGGATATGCATTTGCAGTACCACCCTTCCATAAAAGGTCAAGCCATCTTCCCACAAGGTTTGGACCGGGTGATGGGTGATAGTTGGCATTGGTGTATCGTTGATTGTAACATACCCAATACCCTGGCACATCAAGATTAACAGACTGAGGTCTTAGTATAGTATGGTTAACAGCTGCGCTGATTGCAACAACTGCTTGCTCTCCTGGTTGAAGAGGGTAGCTCTTACCGGTTCCCGGAAATTGCCAAACCGCTTCAATTATTGGAATAGTATCCCTGATTACCCTTTGACCATCTTTTATGTAACTCCAGGCAGTAGGACTGGTTGGTGCATTGTAAGGCTCAACAGTTCCAAAGCAGACGCTATCTAAATATGCAACATCATCACTATTGTTATAAATTGCAAGATATTTATCATATTGGAACGTTTTTTGATCCGGACCTGTACAGCCTCTGTAGTATATCTCCTTTATTATAAGCTGACCGGCATAAGAGAGAATTAATTCAATATTTAATGTTAAATCTCCTTTGAGTGTGTCAATTAACCTAATCTGGTCTACACTACGGTTAAAAATTGGAATTGCTCCTGAAACAGGAGTCCCCTTATCTGTTACTGATACACGGTAAAATCCATATTGAAGCTCAATTGAAACTTTACCCTGGTTGTCTGTAACCAAATTATAAGAGGCACCATTACTTGGGTTAAGAACAGTTACCTCAGCTCCTGCCTTCACCTCATCTTCGAAGCCTTCGGGATAAATGAGGTTAATATTTAACTTCCGTGAACCCGTTTTATACGGATTTTCATCTATCAGATCCTGCAGTTTTTGCTGACAAGATGATAAAAGGCCAACGAAAGCAAAAATGAATAATATATATAAACTTTTTTTCATCTCTCTTCAGGTTTAAAATTTAAATCTAAGTGTTGCTCCATATGCAAACCCTATATTTCTCACAGACTCTACACCGGTTGCCCAGCTCTTTAAGTAAGGGTTGCTCTTTGTAAAGTTATTCACATAGAAAGACAGAGAGGCTAAGTCTCCAATCTCTTTGGTGAGACTTATGTTTGACATAAAGTATGCACCATTACCGTCTTGCATAAAAGTGTAAATTGTGTTGGAACGACCAATTAAGTACGCAAACCTTGGATCATTTGCTTCAGTCTGTGTAAATGGTTTAACCACCTGATCAAATCCCATGTAGGCAACAGGCCATACTCCTGAGAAATACTCTTTCTGATCGTAAACACTCTTGTTTACTCTGTTCCCGCTCTCATCAACAAGATATGCCCATTCCTTACCGTTGTAATAGGTAAGATTCTGAGATCTTGCGTATAAGGTTCCTTCGAGTCTGAGTGAAATTGTCATTCTTATCTCAGGTATGTGTGTAGTTGCGGTAAAGTTTGCTGTCATACCATCTCCCCATGATCCATTGTAGGTAACATTTCTACCTGTACCTCCCATATAGAAGGCAACAAATTCATAAGATCTGCCCTGATTGGTAGGAATTGTAGAGTGAGGTATTGCAGAGTATGATGATGATAGTCTTTCCGAGACTTCCTTAGAGTATGAGTACCTTGCGTCAAAACGGAAAGATGTTCTTATCGATTCAACTCTTCCAAAGTCAATAGAGAGTTCCACACCTTGACGATAACTTGGCTCACCGTTAGCCTGCATTGAATTCTGTATAAATAATGTGTCTGTGACTGACTTAGGAATCATAACCTCACCAAGTGAAGGGTTGTCTTTATCACGAACATATATCTCTCCGGTTATCTTATCAACCCTAAATTCAGGATTGTTGGGAACTGCATAATTTTCATCCGTTTTGGTGTATGCGTAAGGGACATGAAAAGATTCTGTATAGTAAGGATTTAAAGCCTTGTTGTTGTAGTAAACCAAAGAAACACCTATTCCACCAATATTTCCGTCAATACCAAACTCAATATTGCGGCTTCTTGACCATTCAAGATCTGGATTGAAAAAGTCACGGAACACATTTGTTTTTGCTACATAAAAATAGTTATTCTGTGTTCCGTAGTTTTTTGAATAGACCATGATGTCTCTGTATTTATCCTGAGGATAAATTACAGAGAGATTCGGAAGCTTCTCCATCATACCCCAGCCTCCCCTGATACTCAGGTTGCGAAGGAATCCCTTGTTACCTCTGTTTTCAAGGATGGTATAACGAGCATTAAACCTTGGTGAGGCAGACATTGGATTTTTGTATGCCATGTCTTTAATGTAATTAGCTTCGAAGCGGACACCACCTACGAGTGAAAGAGTGGTTTTCCCTATTGGGAGAGTTATATTATCCTCAATGTATGCATTCAGATTGTGAAGGAAAGGTATATCGGAATAAGGTCTGGGCCTGTATCCATCAGGATATAAATTGTTTTCATAATCTTCACCTTTGCCAATATTCCCACTTGTTGACCATCCGATGCCGGCTTTAACTTTATTTAAAACACCTCCATACCTTTTGTTCAAATTGTATTTAATGTTTGCACTGAAGTTGAGACCTTTACTGTCTTCAATACGAACATTGTAGAATTGAGCAGGAAGATAATTTGTCTCATGATACCCATTCTCCATTGCATTTATGGCCGGTTTAATGGTTGCATATGAAAAGTAGGTGTTGTTTTTTGAAAGGTCATCCTTATAACTGCCACTTACACTAAAATCTAAGTTAGTAATATAGGCGCTGTTTATCAGCCAATTTGCACTTGCGCCAAACCTTATTGCATTATCCTGTGTTAATGACCAGGTGTCCTTATATGCATCAGGGTCTGTTTTAGCATCCTGACGTCCTATTGTTCCTCCCAGATTTACATTAAACTGAACAGGGCGACCCTCTCTGTTGAAGGTATTTGAATAGTTTAATCCATAACCATTCCTGAAGTAGGTAGTGTACGGAGAGACAGGATTCTGGAATGCATGGGCATATTCAGTATTGAAATTTAAAATACCCCTGTCTTTCTTAAGGTCAAAACCTTTACTTAGTGAGATCTGCTTTGTAGTTGGGTTAAGAGATGTAGATACATTGTATCCAGATCTACCCTTTTTTGTGCGGATTACAACCAACCCGGATGTCATATCCCCGTATTCAACAGATGGAACCCCGGTTATTACCTCAATTGATTCAAAGTTTGAAGCAGAGAGGTTACGGGTGTCAACACCTGAAGTGGTACCTGATAAATTACTGTTTGGAGACAGTCTTATACCATCAACCTCAACTGCAGTTCCAAAGCTTCCGTTTCCGTCTCCACCCCTGATGTTAAACACGCTCTGTGTCATTAGGTTAGGGTTAACAGTTTTACCCCCCGGTAATAAACTCATAATGTCTGTAGGGTTAATAACCTGAAGGTGGTCAATTGCCTGCCTGTCCATTCTTGTAGAGGTGTTTATAGCACTTTTAACCTCGGTTGCTGTTACTGTAACAGATTGAAGTTTAAGGTTTTCCTCTTTTAGTTTGAATGTCAGGCTGTCAATATTCCTCTCAATCTTGACCATGGTTTCCATGGTCTGATATCCGAGGCATGTAATTTCCAGCTTAGTTGTTCCTTCTGATACTCTGTTTATTAAGAACATACCTTTTGCGTCGGTAGTTCCCCATAGGTTAAGATCAGGAAGTGAGACTAAAGCCATCTCGATAGGAACGTTCGTCTCATTTTCATAGACGAAACCCTTTACCGAGTATAGCCTTCTTGCTGTCTGGGCAGGCAAGATTGTTGCAAACCCAATACAGATAAGAAAAAATACCAATAGTTTCCTTTTCATAGTTTAGTTAATTAAGTTTATAAAGTAGCGTTTAGTTTCTTTGAAGCGGATTGGAAATCAATTGTTTGTTCTCTTTATTATAATTTAGTTGGTTTAGTTCGATATCGTCAATAATAATTACACTTGGCAAAGATACAGTAATTGGATAATTCTCGTATACTCTTACCTGTATTTGTTCTTTGGCAGAAATGGTTTTTATCCTTTTCAAAACGGTAGTGTTCATGATTGTCAGGATAGTAGCTGATTTTACCGGAGTTTCACGACCTGTTTTTACATCAACCCGATAAATCTTTGGTGAAATATCATCTCTAAGTTCCGGGTATCTTCTTATTATATATGCGTACTCCAGACCCTCAGATGCTGCGCTTTTTAAGAGTTCCTTTTTTAACTGGGCAGAGGATTTTCCTTTTTCAGTAGTTATATGAAGCAGTGTCGGCAACATGTTAACAGAGGCTCTTTTATCCAACAGGTTAAATCTCAGGCTCCCGGTAGATGTCATTCCGCTGTCTGCAGGCATTCTTCCTGAGATCATTCTTTTTAAGAGACCCTTTTCAATAAGGGCGATTTCATCTTTCCTGGCAACACCCTCAGCATCAATATCAATAAATCCAGGTACAGGCATGCCTTGAAAATGAGAATAATTGGAGGCATCTTTAATTGTGATTTTTTGATCAACAAGTTTTTTGCCCATACGGCTGACAAGAGATTTGTCTACTTTGGTAATTCTGGAAGCACCGCTGTTAAGATTGATGTTGTCTCTTTTGGCAATAATGCCATTTTTCATTACAAGGTTCTCCATAAACAACTTAAGTACCGCCTGGTCTTCAAACATCACAGGACCCGAATAGTACTCAGTAATATCTGTAGCAGATGCCATCTCTTTAAGTGATAGTATCATTGATTCTATTGCTGAGACACACCTTGCCAGGTCAGGAAGATACTTGTCTGAAACTGCAACAAATTCTATCTTGTCTTTATGTGTTTGACCATCCTTATCCTTGATTGAAGCTGTGATGGTTAGTAATGAAAGGCCTGCAGGAGATACAAACTTTGTCCCTTCGGTGTTATAGTGATAGTAATATGTGTTTGAGCTCTTATATGTTACAGAAGAGTTTACTATTTCGGGATAATTAAGGAAGATTGCAGAAAGCTCTTTAGCTCTTTTTTCCCAACCCTCTTTGTCAAAACGGAGAGTATCATATTGAACGGTGGTTCTTACGAATGGCTTTGCAGGGAGGAAGTCATTAATGTTTTTATTTGATTTCCCTGAGGCTGTCTTTTGTCTGTATGTTGCTGCGGCCTCCTTATAAGCGGCGTCAGTTGCCAGCCACAGATCTCTCCTTAGTTGCCCTTCATCGTTTTCTGCACTTGCCCTCGAGCTAACCATATCTGCATTGAAACTGATAATATTGGTTGTTTTATAATCACCTATTAGTGGCTTTACAGATATGTTTCTGAATCTCGGGCTTTGATTTGAATAGACAATTGCACCCAGAACGGCTTTAATCTCAATAAGCTCTTTGTCTGTAACGGAATAGCTGACAAAGAAAGGTTTTGAAAGACCTGCCATCTGAAGGCTGTCTGTTGCTCTTTTTGCCTCAAGCTCCATTGCTCTGAAAATTATCTCATCTGAACTTTGGCAAAAAAGAGATATCGGGTAGAGGAGAAGTATAATGTATAATAATGTTTTTTTCATTTTTCTTGTTAGGTTTTATGGCCTTGCCAAAACAGGTGGAAGATTTCTTGAACGAGGCTTCATTTGAAGCTCTACTTTGTTTACAAGAATTGCCGGGGAAATTGCAGAAACAGGCACATATCCCGAAATTGATCCACAGCTTCCTACAAAACTCTCAGTCACTCCTCCGGCACAAATAATGTTGGAGAACATAGAAAGCGGAGTTCCAATCAGATCGACTCCTCTTACAAGTTCATCCTCCCTTCCGTCAACATATACCTTGTAAACCTCAAGTGGAGTAACATTAAATGCATTGGGGCTATTGCGTCCGGTCATTGTAAAACCGCCTGTAACCTCCTTAAAAAAGAAACCATAATCTTTTCCCTGACTAGCTGCTTCATCCTTTAACATCTGCCTTAGCTCCTCTTCACTTTTATAATCGCTGGTCTCAATTATCAGATTAGATTGTCTTGAAGTGGGATCATACCCTACCTCTGCCCTTGAATGGCCATTTGATCTTGGGAACCCATCTATTGCGGTCCTTGTCATCAGGAAGTCATTAAGAATACCCTCTTTTACAACTGTTACTCTCTCACCTTTTACTCCCTGATCATCAAATTTATAATGCCCGTTCAGGTCCATCCCTTTATAAACTTCAAGCGAAGGGTCGTCATATACACTCATGGTTAAAGGCAAAACCTGCTTTCCAATCATTTTTTTAAAAGTCTGCCCGTCTCCATCACTTTTCATCTTCTGACCCTCTATTCTATGTCCGAAAATTTCGTGAAAAAAAACACCACTTGTAGAACCGGAAAGAAGTGCCGGCCCTGTATATGGTTGTACCACAGGTGCATTCTTTAGCTTGATAAGCCTGTCTGCCAGATTTAGAATATCTTTTTTTATAACCTCTTCATCTGGGAAACCGTCACGATCGAATGAGAAATAGGTTATGGCCAATGGAAGATCCATCCCATCATCTGCCTTAACGGCAGCTCTAACCATCAGGAAATTGTGAGTTAAGTTGTGCGCAATTCTTGCGCCCTCAGTTGATATATAATATTTTCTTATTATCTCCTGTCTTACAGATACACTCCCTCTAATAATATCAGGGTACTGAAGAAAGAGGGCTGAATATTTTTTTGCAATTGATTTTGATTTCTCAACATCCATAAGTGCTTTGTCCATATTCAGAGGCTCTTCGTGGTAATTAACCACTTCAACCTGTGTAAAATCGGGTGATTTGTCACTCTCTTCAGCCCTGACTCCTTTAGCTGATCTCATTGCCTGATATGATGCAACTCCATATTTATAACGAGAGAGAAACTCATTCCATAGTATCTGTTTGATTGCACTCTCTGATCCGGTGCTTTCATAAGGGAGCAAGATAGGTTCCGGTGGAGCAAAAAAGGAGATTGTTGTTCCCGGAGTGTTGTTGTGAAAATTATCAAATTCCGGTGATCCGACCCTAACTTCGGGTAGAGCCGCAACGATTCTGTTTTTGGTAACCCCGTTTACAACCCCGAATGATGCATCCACAGATGTTGTTGTAACATCATCAACCCGACAGCTCATGAAGTATGGTGGAACTTTCTCTTTTCCAAGTTCTTTGAAATAAATTCTCAATTCACCCTCTATCACATCCATAAGTCTCTCCTGACCGCTGACGCTACCCGTTCCTGTAATGGAGAAGAGTAAACAAAGGGAAATTACTGAATATTTAATTTTTTTATGCCTCATTTGTGCCGCCTGTTGATTTAACACTGTTAATGATTGCGTTAACGTTTTGCAGTTGAAGTTCAAGGTGGCCTCTGTCGATGGTGCCTTTTTTATATTTTTTAACTGCACTAGTTAAGTCTTTTCTCAGGATCTCTAATTCATTCCATACAAGTGTCTGTAGATCATTAAGATAAATCATATTCACCCCCATTGTCCTTTTTTCGTTAAGAATGCTCTTTGGAGCAAGACTTCTTAATTTGTCGATATATATCTTATGTAGAGATCTTTTATTAACGTCAAGTGCTTTTCCACTGTACATTTGCTTAAATATACCTTTGCGGATATCTTCCAGAAGCTCCTCAACCTTGTATGTGTCTTTGTAGTTGTAGGTTGCGTCAACCATTCTGGAAAGTGCTGCCATAGTGAGCAGGTCATTAAGAACTCCTCCCTGAATAGAGCGAATATTTCTTTCGTACATACCCGATGCGTCAAACTTTTCGATTAGATCTCTTCTTATCAGCCACTGAGGCATTTCAAAGACATTGTCGCAGATAAATTTCATTGCCCTCTTTTGGTTCTCTCTTTCAACCGGAAGGTATGAAGGTCCATCCTGGCTCTGTTTCTTATATGTTTCATATCTCCCTCCGATATGGGTGGTTACATGGCGCATATATCTTCTCCACTGTGAAAAAATCTCTTCATAAAACTCTTTAACCGGGGCTTGTGTTTCGTGTGGTTCATGAATCCATTTGTCAAAGTTTGCTGCAACATACTTAAGGTTCTTAAGTCCAAGTTCGCCGGCTAACATCGAATCATCTCCCAGGTCTTCGGATTGTCCTCGAGGGTCGTTCTGAGTCATTTGGTGTTTGATGTAAAGGTAAGTTCTGTCTCCCAGCTTCTCTTCAATCATCTTATCAAGAAATGGAATCTCATCTCTTGGTGAAGTTACCTCCGGGATTACACGGTACGCCCAATTGATGTTATATTTATCGTAGGGGCCAACTTTTGGGATAAAGTTTTCTATTCCGTCTCCCTCCTGGGCTATGTAGTTATACCTTGCATAGTCCATAATTGACATAGTTGTTCCGTATTTGTCGGTATATGATTTTGACCTTAATGAGTCAACGGGAATAGCTGCACTTGCAGCAAAGTTATGAGGTAAACCAAGCGAGTGACCAACTTCGTGACAAACTACCTGTCGGTAAAGTTCGCCCATAATCTCGTCACTTAACGTAAGGGTGCGGGCATTTGGGTTAGAACCGGCAGTCTGTACCCTGTACCAGTTTGATACTAGCTTCATAAGGTTATGATATATGCATACATGTGCCTCTATTATCTCTCCTGAACGAGGGTCGGCAACGTGGGGTCCGTAGGCATTCTGCTCCTGAGATGCCAGATAATTCACCATTGAATACCTTGCGTCCATCTCATCCCAGTCGGGGTCCTCCTCTTTGGAAGGAACCTCTTTGGCAAGTATGGCATTTTTAAAACCGGCAGCTTCAAATGCTACCTGCCAATCTTCAATCCCTTGTTTAAAATATTTTACAAGTTTTTTTGGAGTAGCGGGGTCAATATAAAAAACTATCGGGTTGACAGGCTCTGTCAGCTCTCCTCTCTTGTATGCTTCCAGATCCTTTGGCTCAAGTTTCCAGCGCCGTACATACTGAGTTCCCTTAATTCTGAAATATTCGTAGGAATAGTCGGTCTGACCTTGTGTGAACATCCCAATGCGGTCATCTGCAATTCTTGGCATCATTGGCTTTTCAGGGAGCAGAAGCATTGAGTGGTTTATTTCAAAGGTTACGAAACCGTTTGTCTCAACACTGCTTTTTGATTTGCCTGTCTTTTTGTATGTCTTCTGAGAACGGCACTCGATGTTAGTAGGAAATGCTTTTACATAGTGGATAAAGCTTTTGTTGTCCTCCTGGGTTCCTATTCCAAAAAAGCTCTTTTTCATCTCTGCAAGGCCAAAAGTGATGGCATCCTTGGCGTACATATCTGTTACATCAATTACCGCAGATGAGTCTTTGCCGAATGCCCTTATATCAAAGGCATAATAGATTGGCTCAACAAAAGAGTTCTGAAAGGCAGCGTATATGTCGCTCTCTTTATCTGCTACATTATATATATATGGTGAGCGGAGGTAGATTTTTCTGCCGTTTGCCGAGATGTCCCATCTGAAAAGAGTCTCTGAAAGTGATTCTCCACCATAGCCGACACCTCCTCCGGTTTTAACTGTTCTTACAACGAGCAAAACTTCTCTGCCAAGCAGGTTTTTCGGAATTTCAAAAAAGTATTTATCGCCAATCTGGTGTACACCAAAAAGCCCCTTTTGTGATATGGCTTTAGATGTAATGATATCAGAATAGGGTTTAATTGCCGCAGGTGCGGCAGGTTTCTCCTTTCCGTTTTCGGTGTTGCTTTCTGATGTCTCTTCTTTTGTCTGTTCCTGTGCGTGAAGTTTTAAGGGTGCCAGAGTTAAGGCTGCAATTATACTAAATGTTAAAATGGGGGTTAAACTGAAAAAGGGACTGTTTTTCATTATTGGGTTTAGTTAAAGTAGTTTTTATATATAAAAATATCATAGCCATTGATTATTATCAATTTACGCGCATGTGCATATGCTGCACTTATTTTATATTATAAAGATTTTTCCGCAAAAATCTTAGATAACCCAATCCCCATAAGGTTTTGCAAGGTAATAAATATTTTGTAAAAATGTTAAAAAAGAGATTTTTTCATCAATTTTTTAATTTGACACTGTAGTGAGCTATTAAACAATAGCTAATTATACCCATTCTAGTCTCATCCAAAAAACTACTTAAAAAAATAGGACCCGAATTTCGGATCCTACTTTAAGTGCTTGGGTTAAAACTTGTAAATCAACATTATATAAGTCTCATTATTTAATGTTTGCAGAAGTGATATTTGTAAATGACACACAAACAGCCACTTGCAAGATGACTTAAAGTTTGTCTAGTCCGAACTTCTCAATAAGAGCTTCGGGCCTTGGATCGCGACCTCTGAAATTCCTGTATAATATGGCAGCGTCTTCAAGGTTACCCTTGGACAAAATATTTGCTCTGAAAGATTCTGCAACCTCTTTATTGAAGATTCCCTTTTCTTTAAAAAGAGAAAATGCATCTGCCTCAAGTACTTCTGCCCACTTATAACTGTAATATCCGGCTGAGTATCCTCCTGAAAAGATGTGGCCGAAAGATGTTGACATACATACTGAATCAATAAATGGTAGTACTCTCGCCTTTTGGGTAGCAGCCTTTTCAAACTCCATTACATCTGAGGTTGAGCTTGTTTCACTAAGGTTATGCCAAGCCATATCATTCATTGCAAATGTTAACTGTCTTACATTTGAGTAACCGCCAAGATAGTTTCTCGCATCAATTATCTTTTTAATAAACTCCTGAGGAATCTCCTCACCGGTTTCATAATGTTTTGCAAATGACTTTAGGAACTCACTCTCGGTAGCCCAGTTTTCCATAATTTGTGAAGGTAGTTCAACAAAATCTCTTACCACATTAGTTCCTGTCAGAGACGGATAGTTGCCTTCGGCCAACATTCCGTGCAGAGCGTGACCAAATTCATGGAGCAATGTGGTGAATTCATCAAAGGTCAGCAGAGATGGAGTGTTTTCTGTGGGTTTGGTGAAATTGCAAACAAGTGAAACGAATGGTCTGTGCTCAACCTTGTTGTAAAAAAACTGGTCTCTGAATGTAGTCATCCAGGCTCCACCCCTCTTGCTTTCACGTGGGAAATAATCTACATACAGTAACGAGATAAATTTACCGGAAGCGTCTTTTACTTCAAAGACCTTTACATCGTTATGATATACAGGTATAGTGTTGTTTTGGGTGAAGGTGAGTCCATAGAGTGAGTCTGCTAGTGAAAAGATGGCCTTCTCTACACTCTCGAGGCGGAAATATGGCTTTAACATCTGATCATTAATGGCATACTTCTCGTTTTTATACTGTTCAGACCAGTAACCAAAATCCCAGGGCATTATCTCTCCTGCAAACCCTTTTGATTTAGCGTATTTTGTAATTTGGGCAACCTCTTTTTTGGCAGGATCAATAGTTTTGGAGAGTAGCTCCTCAATAAATGTGTTCACTTTATCAGGTGTACCTGCCATATTATTTTCAAGTACATATTGTGCGTGTGTGGTAAATCCAAGAAGGCGGGCACGGTTCATTCTCAGTTCAACAATCTTTTGGATTATCTCTCTGTTATCAAACTCATCATTAAAGGATTTGGAGTTATTTGCTCTCCACATCTTTTCACGAAGCTCCCTGTTGGTGCTGTACTGCATAAAAGGTCCGTAGCTTGGCCCATGAAGAGTGAATACCCACCCATTCAACTCTCTCTGCTTTGCCTCTTCGGCAGCTCCGTCAATGACAAATTGAGGAAGGCCTTCAAGAAGAGAACTATCCTCTAAATTCATAATGAATTTATTTGTTGCCGCCAGAACATTCTGCCCAAACATGAGTGTCAGTTTGGAAAGTTCGGTACTTATTTCACGGTACTTATCTCTTGCTTCGCCCTTGAGATCTGCTCCGTTTCTTGCAAACCCTTTATATGTTTCCTCTGTAAGACGAATCTGCTCTTTTGTAAGGTTAGTGGAGGCTCTCTTTTCGTAAACACTCTTAACCTTTTCAAAGAGCTTTACGTTTAACATTATGTCATTTGAGTACTCGGTAATCATAGGAGAGACCTCCAGTGCAATGTCCTGCATCACAGAGTCTGTATTGGCTTCGTTAAGGTTGAAGAAAATTGAACTTACCGCAGAGAGTTCCATGCCGGCGAATTCCAGGGCTTCGATAGTGTTTTCAAAGGTTGGTTCCTGAGGGGCGTCTGTTATGGATTCAATCTTGTTTTTTGCAAGCAATATTGCTTTTTCGAAAGCAGCTTTGTAATGTTCGTTTTTAAATTTATCAAAAGCCGGAGCTCCATAAAGGTTTTCCGATTTAACGAGTAGTGGATTATTATCTTTCATTTTATTGGTGCAGGATAGTGTTGTTAATGTCATAATAACGGCAACAACCATATATGATTTTAAGTTCATAGTCGTGCTAATTAAATTAAATTTTTCAATGTCCTGTAATTATAAAACGCATCGGAAATTAAGGGATAACCGGTAAAATCCAATGCGTTTTAAAAATCACATGTTGCTTATAATCAGTTTGTCTGAATTACGAGGTATTTTGTTTGTTCCCAGAATGAAGCAGGATTAGTGATTTCAAGAACCAGCATTCCACTGGCATCCTCTTCAAGAATAAATGTTCCTGCAGGGTGAACCGAAAGTACTTTTGCTCTCTTCACATTAAGATTGATGGCCTTTATATTGCGGATATCTATTTTTACAAAAGCTGACTGTTCTGCCTCATATGAGATCTTTGCAGAGCGGAAAAGTCCACCTTTTGAAAGAACCTTGGCGTTTATCAGCTCACTCTTGGGAGCCGCAATGTAAAAAGCTGTGTTCAACAGTTGATCCTGAGTTGCAATGGTCTCTTTGTTTGCCTCTTTCTCTTCAGAAAGAGATGTTACATCGCTCTTAAGAGTGGCAACAGCTTTGTCAAGTGTTGCAATCTGCTGTGTTTTGATTCTCAATTGACTGTCCTTCTCTTCAAGCTGTCTTTGAAGGTCGACAATTAGCACAGATTTCTCTTCCAGCTCCATTGTGAGAGCGTCAATACGCTTTTTAAACTGAGATGACTGATAGCGGTTGTCATTTTTCAGTTTTTCCAATTGCTGTTTGTAACCTGCAATTGCTTCACCAATAGCGGAAACATCAGATTTCATCTGCTCTCTCTTGTTTGCATTCAGTTCTGTTCCTGACTGAGATTGCAGCACAAGAATATTCTCTGCCTCACGAATTGTCCTGAGACCGTTTTCTACCTCATTCAGGGTAGCAAACACCTCCTCAAGCTCTGCACTTTGAGCCGCAGAACTTACCGAAAGTGAATCTAATTTTGACTGAAGATCTTTGTATTTTTTGGAACGTTCAACACAAGATGTAAGTGAAAACAGTATAAATACAAAGGTCAGAATGGTTGTTAATTTTTTCATATCAATGAAAATTAATGTGTTATGTTCGTTTTTTAAAGTAATAATTTACCTCAAATGTATGCATAATTTTAAATCAATTGCAGATATTGTAATATAATAAAAAAATTTCTGTTTTAAGGCAACTAATTTCTGATTCTGAATTTGTTTTATCTCTTTTGAAACACTTATATGCAATATCTTACATTACTTTACGATGTATAATCAAATTAATTAGTTATGGAAAAGTCACTTAACAAAGTAGAACTGAAGGGAAACGTTGGATTTGACCCAAGAATCAGCAATGTGGATGAGGGGGGAGTTGTAATGAGACTTTCACTTGCAACCAATGAGAGTTACAGAAACAAAAAGGGAGAGCTTATTGAAGATACCGTGTGGCACAGTATTGTTGCATGGGCGGGAAAAAGCATGCCCGATTTTGAAAAAATCAAAAAGGGGACATTTCTTTCTGTTACAGGGAGGATTAAACCTGTGCAGTATCAGACCAAGGCAGGAGTTGATAAACAAACTTATGAGATTGTTGCTTACAGCATAAAACTGCCGCTGGATGAAGGGGAATAGAAAATATTAGCTAATTTTGGCCTGAATTAACAAGAGGGGTGTTATCCCCTCTTTTACAGGCAAAATTATGGAGAGAGATTTTTTTCTATACAACACACTATCAAGAAGACGAGAGAAGTTTGAACCGCTGACACCCGGCATGGCCGGAATATACGTATGTGGCCCTACTGTTTATGGTGATGCCCACTTAGGTCATGCCCGGCCGGGAATCACCTACGACGTACTTGTCAGATTGCTCAGACACCTTGGGTACAAAGTAAGGTATGTGAGAAACATAACCGATGTTGGTCATCTTGAGAACGATTCAGACGAGGGAGAGGATAAGATTGAAAAAAAGGCACGTCTTGAGCAGCTTGAGCCAATGGAAATTGTTCAGCACTATACAATAAGATACCATGAGGCAATGAAGCTCCTGAATACATTACCTCCAAGCATAGAACCCAGAGCATCAGGTCATATTCCAGAGCAAATCTCACTTGTGAGTAAAATACTTGAGGGAGGATATGCATACATAAGTAATGGCTCTGTATATTTTGATGTAGAAAGATATAACCAAAAATATCCTTATGGAATTTTATCCGGCAGAACGCTGGAGAATGTTATAAGCAATTCAAGAGAACTTGATGGTGCTGACGATAAAAGGTCTCCTTTCGATTTTGCCCTTTGGAAAAAGGCAACGCCGGAACATATAATGAAATGGGATTCTCCATGGAGTAACGGCTTTCCGGGATGGCACCTTGAATGCTCGGCAATGAGTGCCAAATATCTTGGAGAACGTTTTGATATACACGGAGGAGGAATGGATCTGTTGTTCCCTCATCATGAGTGTGAACTTGCTCAAAATACAGCTGCACGCGGAGAGGGTGGTGTGAGATACTGGATGCACAATAATATGATAACGATTAATGGCCAAAAGATGGGTAAATCGTTGGGTAATTTCATAACTCTCGAGGAGCTCTTTACCGGCAGCCACGAAATTCTTGAAAGGGCATACAGTCCAATGGCCATAAGGTTTTTCATTCTACAGGCACACTACAGAAGCACTCTTGACTTTAGCAACGAGGCACTTACTGCTGCAGAAAAGGGTTATAAAAAAATGGTTCAGGCAGCCAAAGATGTCGCAAATTTAAACGCTTATGGACAAGAGCTATCAACCGAGATAGAAGCTGTAAGAGATGGTATTTATGATGCTTTATGCGATGACCTTAATACTTCAGTTGCCCTTGCTAATCTTTTTGAAGCGGTAAGAGTTGTGAATCTAGCAAAGGACGGGCAATTTAAACTCAGTATTAAGGATAAAGAGATGCTCCAATTTCTATTTAAAGAGATAATGGAGGGCGTACTGGGGCTTGTTGACGAACAATCAGGAACCGGAAACAGTCAGGTTCTTAATGAGGTTGTTGATATGATACTTGAGATGAGGAGAGAGGCAAAAGCTGAAAAGAATTTTGCTAAAAGTGATGCTATAAGGAATAGACTCACAGGAGTTGGAATCACAATAAAAGACACAAAAGAGGGTACTGACTGGAGTCTTTAGGCAGATTTAAAAAACTTTAAATACCTGGTTTATGAAAAGAAGAGATTTTTTTAAAATCGTCTCACTCGGAGGCGTGAGCTTTGCATTAAATCCTGTTATCAAGGCCTCAGAACTTAGCCCTTTGTTTAATCTTCAGGATGGTCCCGAAACAAATATAGCCGATGCAGTTAAAATACCCAGAACAAAAGACTCTATGCCGGGCTTGTATCCGGGAAAGGTCGTAAAGGTAACTGATCCGGGTTCAGTTGTTGAAGGTAAACCTCAGGAAGATGCTGCATACAATATGCTTAAAACAGCAATTCTCTCCCTGACCGGTGAAAAGAGTCTGAAAAAGGCATGGAGAAAATTTGTTTCGCCAAAAGATATTATCGGATTAAAGGTAAACCCTGTTGCAGGTAAACTTCTAACAACTTCACATGCTGTTACTAAATCTGTAATAAGACAGCTTGAAGAGTCGGGAATACCCCGGAAAAATATTATCATCTGGGACAGAAGAGAGATGCAGCTTCACGAGACCGGTTATACCTCTGAAAATTACCCGGGTATAAAAATTACGGGAACTGAGTGCATGGATGAAAAAGGTGGTTTTTACAACAATGAGGGTAAACTTTACAGCGAAGAGAGAATTGATAAAAATCAATATTTCTATGCTGACCTTGAAGGGACCCACGATGACTACACCATACCATATATGGTAAACGGCGGGAAATACTCATATTTCACAAAAATTTGTACCGAACAGGTTACCAAGATAATTAACATTCCGATCTTGAAGAATGCAGGCCCCACAACCACTCTGGCATTAAAAAACCTTGCATACGGAACCATAACCAATACATCCAGACTTCATAAGATATGGCACGAGACCTGTGCCTTTGTTTGTGCTTTTCCGCCTGTACGGGATAAGGTTGTTCTCAATATTGCAGATGGTCTTATAGGATGTTTCGATGGCGGGCCATCAGCCAAGCCACAGTTTATATGTAACTACAATATGTTAATAGTTGGTACAGATCCTGTGGCGGTAGACAGAACAGGGCACGATGTAATTATAGCCAAACGAATTGAAAAAGGCATTCAGACAGAAGATAAGAAAAGTGCTTCAAAGTTTATCGATTTGGCCCAGGATCTCAAACTTGGAATTGGAGACAGAGATAAAATTGAACTAATAGAAATTAACAGCTGAGCCAAAAAATAACAGCTGATTTAAATTTATTACAATTATGAAGCTATTCAGCAGATCAATTCTGAAGGTACTTTTGCCAATCATTGCATTTTCACTATCTGCAGCAATTTTACAGGCACAAGTGACAGATGACCAGATAACAGTTAAGAGAGAGCGACATTTCAAAGGAGAGGCACTTTACGGTTTTATGAATGGCGGAAGTGAGCTTTACCTTGAATATGGGTTTAAGAACCTTCGTGCCATTGATGTAGTTTACAAAGGTGAGGAGTACACAGTTGAGATTTATAAGATGGAGTCTCCCGAAGATGCATTTGGGATATATTCGATTCATACTTATGGAATTCTCTTTGCAGATACTGTTTTTACTTATGATTGCCACACAACTATGCAGCTCCAGACAATTTCAGGAGACACCTATTATACTGTTGTATTTGAAAAGCCATCAAAAGAGATAAATTACGATGCCGTTAATTTGGTTAAACACTACATGATAGAGGCTGACACTTCTGCAATATTTACCATTCCGGAGCAATTAAGTGAAATTGTTATACAGAAATCAGGAAAGTTAAAATTCATGAGAGGGCCGCTTGCTGTATTGGCTGCTGTACCTGAGCTTACAGATTATTTCAAAAATCTAACAAATTATAAGATATGGTCACTTAAAGATGAAAAATCTCATATCTCAAAAGCATTTTTTTACTCAAAAAACGAAGAGTCTATTACTCGTTTAAAGAGCCTATTACGGCCATCAGACTTGATTTTGCAGGGAAATGATTGGCTTTTGTTTGAATTTTAATAAATATTTTTTATTAAATTCGCAAATCTACCAATTATAACAATTTGTGAGAATACCTGTTCTTATACTATCTTCAGTATCCGTTTCTATCTATCTTTTAACGATGATGGGGGTGGGAAGATACTCATGTAACTGCGATCACGCCTCGCAAATTGCCATTTTTGGTATTCACACAGAGTGCTCCTGCACTGTTCAACCGCACCACGAACATCATGATCACAAATGTATCTGCGGGGCACATCTTGAAGCCCAGGACTCAAAAAGAGATGACTGCTGTGCAGTATCTTACTTTTTTCTGGATTCAGATCAGAATATACTCCACACAAGCTTTGATTTTATACAGTCAGACTATCAGATACTGCAGCCGATAAGTACGATATGTCTGGGAGTCTCAATGATTCAGCGGCCAAGAATCAAAAATTATCAGGCACTGTTCCGATCGGCGTTGGTGCCCATATTCGAAATGAATCGCCAATTGATTTTATGATCAGTTGAGGGAGAGTAGTGTCTCCCAAAGGCTGTTGAGTGTTTTCGTGACTCTATCTGTTGCGGAGATGTACCTTATATATACATAACATAAAATATTGCGATGAAAGTTTTATCATTTTTCCTAATAACCTTCATGACATTTTTTACAGGTGAGCTTAATGCAAAACCTGCTGAAAGAGGCGTGGCAATTGTAGTGGACCCTGTGACCTGGGACAATTGCAAAAATTCCATTGAAAATTATATGCAGTCTGTTAAAGCAGACGGATTGAACCCTATTTTATTAATTGATAAATGGGGAATTCCGGATTCAATCAGAACGAACCTATACAAATTATATAAAGAGAGTAATATCGAAGGAGCAGTTTTAATTGGTGATATCCCGGTCCCTATGATCAGGAACGCCCAGCACCTTACAACTGCTTTTAAGATGGATCAGCGCAGAGCCTGGGAGCGGTCTTCTGTGCCCTCGGACAGATTTTACGATGATTTCGATCTTAAATTTGAATATATTAAAAGAGATTCGACATATACCAACTACTTCTATTACAATCTTGCTGCTGACAGTCCTCACAGAATAGAGTGTGATATTTACAGTGCCAGGATAAAACCCCCGAAAGTACCCGGTAAAGACAAATACACTTTAATCAGCGAATTTCTCAATAAGGCTGCCAAAGAGAAGCAACAAAAAAGAGAGATTAAATCACTCACATATTTTGCGGGACACGGGTATAACTCAAATTGTATGGTATCCAGAGCTGATGAAAGGCTTTCACTTACAGAACAGTTTAAAGTCTTCAAAGATGGTAAGGGAACTCTTACATTTATTGACTTTACCTTTGATGACTTTATCAAATTCAGACTAATGTCTGAACTTTCAAGAGAAGACCTTGACCTTGCAATTTTACACCATCACGGCTCTGAAGACGAACAAATTCTTAATGGATCGTCACTTACCAATATGCCAAACCGGTGGATTGATATGACAAAGAAATTTTTCCGAAGCAAAATAAGAGGAGCTGACGATACTACTGCATCAAAACAATATTACATAGATAATTATAATGTTCCTGAATCGTGGGTAGAGAATGCCTTTAATCCTGAATATATAACTAAAGACAGTATTGATGATGCCTCGATGGGTATTTTAATTCCCGATTTATACGGATACAAACCCGGAGCAAGGGTAATTATTTTTGATGCCTGTTTTAACGGATCGTTCCACCTTGATGATTACATCAGCGGTCACTACATCTTTGGTGAGGGAAAGACTATGGTTGTAAAGGCTAATTCGGTAAATACACTTCAGGATACATGGACAAATCAACTGGTTGGAATACTTGACTTTGGAGTAAGTGTAGGTAACTGGTCTAAAGGTCAAATGACTCTTGAATCTCATCTTATTGGAGACCCAACCTACAGATACACCTCTTCACGAAAGGAGACATCTGACATTAACGAAATGATTGTAAACGGAAAAACCAACGAGAAATACTGGCGGAAAAACATTAACAGCACAATACCCGAAATGAAAGCGTTGTCCATGAAGATGCTTTACGGAATGGGTAAAATCTCTTCTGACGAAATGTTGCAGATTCAGACAAACGACGCAAGTCCGGTTGTAAGAATGCAGGCCTTTTACCTGATTAATAAAAGATTTAACGCCAATGTGGTGAAATCCTTAAAAGCCGGCCTGTATGATAATTACGAATTAATCAGGAGAATGAGCGCCAAGGAGGCTTCAACAAATCTATCTCCGGAATTGTTAGATGATATATTTAAGATCAGATATGCTCCAGGGACCTCAAAAAGGGTAGAGTTTCAGTTGAAATCAGGATGTGAGTCATTCGGTAAAGAGGAGGCTCTGGCTGCATTTGCAAAATATGCTGATAATGGGAAAGACCAGTGGTACATGAACAGGGCTCAGGAGAGAAAAATGCTTGAATACTCTTTGGGAAGAACAGAAAAAGAGATGTCACAATTAATGGATCCTTCGGTAGCTGCCAGAAGTAAGAGATTTACGATAACTGCGTTAAGAAACCTTAATAATGTAGCATATCTGGATACATTGTTCAAATTCCTTAAGGAGTCAGATGATAACGAGTTAAGGGAAACACTTGCCGAAGCATTTGCATGGTATACAAACTCATCAAAGAAGTACGAGATTGTGAAGGCCCTTAATGAACAACTTAAAATTGAAAAGGATTTAAAAGTAAAAAATGAAATAATACGAACCATAAACAGATTACAAGACTAACCCAACTAACTTTAATAAACTATGAAGAGAGACAAAATCCAGATTTCGGGCGGAGGTGCAAAGGCACTGATTCTGTCTGCGATAGCGTTGTTTCTTGCTGTGGGGTTGAGTGCAGATCTCTCTGCACAGACCTCTTCTCAAGGTAATTATGCTACGCTAAAAGGTGTCGTTCTTGAATTCGGGACAGAAAATGTTCCGGTCGAGTTTGCATCAATTCAAATTCTTCCTCAAGGTTCCATGTCAGCGACCAACTCCAGAGGAGAATTTACATTTGATAGACTGTCTCCGGGAAGAATTGAATTAAAGATTCACTTCCTGGGAATGGAATCAATTGACACAACTCTTAACCTGATTGCGGGCAGGGTTACAGAGCTCAGACTAAGAATGCGCAACAGCTCATTCCGTCTTAACGAAGTAACCGTTGTTGCTACCGAGAGCAAAGCGGGGCAGGCAACTGCTTCGAATATCTCAAGGCAGGCAATGGACCACCTTCAGACAAGCTCCCTTTCTGATATACTTCAGCTTTTACCGGGAGGAGTGACTGTGAATCCAAGTCTTTCAACTGCCAAGACATTTACAATCAGGAGTCTTGGAGGTTCTGCTACCAATATGAACAGTATGGGTACTGCAATTTATGTTGACGGAGCTCCAATATCAAATAATGCTAACCTGCAAACTCTTTCACCTGCAATCACCGGTTCAGCCGGAGCTGTTGGAGGAGGATCTTCTCCTGCTTCCGGAATTGATATCCGCTCAATCTCCACAGACAATATTGAATCTGTTGAGGTTATCAGAGGTATTCCTTCGGTAGAATATGGAGACCTTACTTCGGGTGCCGTTATAGTAAGATCAAAGGCCGGTCGTGAGCCATTGATGGTAAGATTTAAAACAGACCCTTTTATAAATCAAGCCTCTGTAAGCAGAGGATTGAGCCTTGGAGAAAAGAGAGGGTATCTGAATATAAGCGGAGACTATGCTTATAGTACTGCAGATCAGACAGAATCTTACAATTATTATCAAAGAGTAACAGCTAAAGTGCTCTATTCGAATATTTTTAAAAACTTATCAACCAACACCTCATTTGACTTCTCTTTGGGTAAAGATACCAGAGAGAGAAATCCCGATGACGAAAGAAGTCAGCTTGAATCAGGTGCAAAAGATATGGGTATTAGGCTTAATACAAATGGAACATGGAATATCAATAAAGGTTGGCTTAACAATATTAAATATACCGTTTCAGGAAGCTATCGCGACAAACACTCCTTCACTCAGCAGCTTTTGGGGAATGCTTTCTCAGCATACTCAATGTCCAATACAGATGGTGCGGTTCTTAGCAACAGACCGGGTCAAAAGGTTTATGATATTAATGGAAGGGAGCTTACCAATATCCCTCCGGGTGAGAGTACATACTATGCAACCTATCTGCCAAACGAATATTTCAGCAGATATGATATCTATGGTAAAGAGGTAAACGTATTTGCAAAGGTCAATGCCACCTTCTCAAAAAGATCGGGTAACATTACAAACAGGATAATTATTGGTGCAGATTTTAAAACTGATGGTAATCTTGGAGATGGTAAAATATATGACCTGACTAACCCTCCATATAGAGTACTATCTGCAGAAAACTCTTCTCCAAGACCACGGAAATACTCTGATATTCCTTTTATTAACCAACTTTCTGCCTATGCTGAAGAAAATCTTACCTGGAATATTGGTGAGAGAGACCTCACTGCTCAGGCGGGTATCAGGTATGATAATATTCAGGGAAAGAGCAAGGTAACTCCAAGGTTTAATGCCTCATTTGAGTTGCTGCCTGGAGCACTGTGGATAAGAGGAGGATATGGTAAAAACGCCAAAGCCCCTTCTACAATTTATCTGTATCCTGAAAATGCATACTTTGACTTTGTGCATTTTAACACTCTTAACAGTAGTTCGGTACCTCAGGCAGAGCAGCTTTTGCTCTCAACAACAAGAGTTTTTGATACAAGTAACAAGAATCTTAAGATAGCAACAAATACAAAAAGTGAGATAGGCTTTGATTTTAGAATCAATAAAATGAGATTCTCAGTAACAGCTTATAATGAAGATCTGATTGATGGATATAACCTTGGAAGTGCAGTAGATAACTTCAGACTTGTTAACTATATTGAGTATGAAGTTGGTCAGGCCAACCCGGGATCGATTCCTGCTCTTAAAGAGAAGACATCTAGCAACATTTTCGTAAGCTATGCCACCCCAATGAATAACATTAGGGCTCACAACAGAGGAGTTGAGTTTGACTTCGATTTCGGAAGGTTCGACGCTATTAGAACTTCATTTGTTTTAAACGGGGCCTATATGAGAAGTTCAGAGTGGAACCAAGGGCTTGTCTTTGGTACCAACAGAAATCTTAACAGCCTTGAGAAGAATATTGCAATTTATGACCCTTATCAGCGTGATGAGAGAGAACGTTTTGTAACCACATTAAGGGTAACTCACAATATCCCATCAATAGGATTTGTGCTAACAGCAACTGTTCAGGCAAACTGGGTAAACAAAACATGGACAAGGTATGATAATGACACAATGTTCGTAGCCTTTATATCAAGATTGGACGGGCAGGTTAAGCCATTTAACCCATCATTGAAAGATGATCCCGAATACTCATATATGTTTACAAGCAGAAGCTCTACAAGAAGAATTGTAGAATCATATTTTCCAACACTTCTGTTCAATTTTAACCTTACCAAAGAGATTGGCGATAACCTTAAAGCCTCGTTTTATGCGAACAATATGTTTAATCGTCGTCCTCTTTACGAAAGCAAGAGAACTCCCGGTTCATTTACACGGTTGGGAATACCTATGTTCTTCGGATTTGAATTGGCATTAACCATTAAATAGCTAAAAAATGTCAGATATGAAAAACAGATATAAAATAATATTGATAGCGGTTTTGGCTATGTTTTCGGCAGTCTCATGCCAGCAATTCAGCGACGTATCCAAAATCGGAGAGGTTGAGTCACTGAATGCTGTTGTGAGTGTCTCTCTCAACCTTGGATCGGCACCTATGCCTGATGCGCTGAATGTTAAAATGATTAACTATAGCGAGAGGTATGAGGTTAATACCACAATGAATCCAAACGGTACTGTAACGATTCCCGACATTATTCCGGGTATTTACACAATTACTGTAACTTCTGAAAAATCACAAGACGGATTTACATACAACTACAGCGGAAACGTTGTAAACGTAGATATTGTTACCAACAATAAGCAAATAACTGTTAATGTTGGTGCATCCAAATCCGGAGCACTTGTTTTCAAGGAGGTATATTACTGCGGATCAAGAACTCCTACCGGAGGCTCATATTTCAGAGACCAGTTCTACGAGATTTACAATAATAGTGAAACAGTTCAGAATGTCAGAAATCTCTCAATAGCAATGATTGCTCCGATGACAGCTACTGCTAACAAACCAGTTTGGCCGGCTACAGAAGATCCTTCATTGTTTGTATATGCTCTTCAGATATGGAGTGTTCCTAATGATAAAGATTATCCGCTAAATCCGGGTGAATCAATAATAATTGCCCAGATGGCAGACGATCATCAAAAATCAAACCTCAACCCAACCTCCCCTGTTAACCTTTTAAGCGCAGAGTTTGAAACTCTTGTAAACACAACTTCGCTTATTCAGGATAATCCGGCGATAAATATGGTTATGTCATTTTGGCCATCTCCTACACCACAGTGGCTGACCACAGTATTTGGCGGAGCATTTGTAATCTATTACCCGAATGAACCTATAAACCCGGCAAATTTTGTAACTCCTGTTGGATTAACAACAAGACACTACAGAATTCCGATAGAGGATGTTGTTGATGCCCTTGAGCTTGTTGGTAATGCTACTCAGGTGCAGTTAAAGAGGATGCCTGCTGTTCTTGACGCAGGAGCCGCTACCGTTGGCGGAACTTACCTAAGCGTGAGTGTTGCCAGAAAAGTTAAAGAGACTGTTGATGGAGGTCGTGCTATTTTGTTCGACACAAACAACAGCTCAGAAGACTTTGAGGTGATGAATCCTCCAGTTATAAGAAGATATGGTGCTGTTGCCCCATCTTGGAACACTTGGAAATAATGTTTAACAACATCAATACTATGAAAATGAGAAAAGTTAAATATATATACTGGGCAGGAGTACTAATGCTTACGCTCTTTGCCGTACAACCGGCATCAGCCCAGAAGGCGGATAAAAACAGTCCGGCCTCTTTAGAGCTGCTTAAGGCTAAATCACTGTGGTTTAACACCACAAACGGAGCCGGTCTTACATTGGATGAGATGTACAACTTCAGCAGCGTCGATTTTACATACCAGCTTAAAAGCGGTGATTTTAAAAAGTTGCAGGATGGTGACAGAGAGAGGCTCTTGGGAGTATCAACCGAAGGGGGACAAAAGTTGGGAACTGGATATGCCTGGGGGAAATTCTCCTTCAACAATGAGATGCAGAGAAACACACAGTTCAATACTACAATGCTCGATCCCGGGAGAGGAATGCCTTTCTATCCTGTTGACCCAAATATCAGCGACTGGAAAAAACAGGACTACAGACTTGAAATGAAGGTTGCAAGTCAACCACTCTGGGAAAGGGTTATTCTTGGAATCCAGGGAGAGTACTTTGCAAGTACGGGGGCCAAACAGGTTGACCCAAGATCTGAGACCTATTTCTACACAATAAACATCAAACCTGCTTTGGTTGCGCTTTTTAATAACCATGCAGTGGGAGTCAACTTTGTTTATGAGAATCTGGTACAGGAATCAGGAACTACAAACAGTAACTCACAGATCAATCATGACGTTTATGTTATGAAGGGTCTGGGCAACTACTATCCTTCGGTTGTGGGGGGCCTCCAATCTCTTGGTCGCTTTGTTTACAATGGGAACAAGGTAGGTGCTGCAGTTCAGTACTCTTATGGTTTTTCAGATATTAAATTTCTATTGGAAGGAAAATACGACTATGGCGTTGAAGATGTCATAAGTACTCCTACCAAACCAAAGAAAGAGGGTAGTGTAGTTCGTGAACTGATGGATGCCAGGTTAATCGTGGTTAAAAACTGTGATAATGTCAGCCGTCTTGAAATATCATACTCCAATAGAAGTACTGACGGAATAGAGCATGTACAGGTTCTTGACAATACCTATGAGGTGCAACAGTGGGTTGACCTTTACAGCAGCGTTCGCTCGACATATAATCAGGAGGATATCTCTGCAAGATTAGATTTCTTCAGAGGGGCAGACCACGATTATAAATGGAAAGCAGGTCTCTTTACAAACTACAGAAGTAATGACGAAGATTATATTATGCCTCATTCAAGAATGATTATCAAGAACATGTATTTTGGAGCAGATGCCAAAGCAAACATAGCTTTGGGAGGCGAGACCAAACTACTTGCTGGTGCGGGATTTACATATAAAAACAACTTTGATGGAAGCTACCACTACAGAGGAGCCGATCCGGGGTCAATTATAATAACTCAGTTTATGACACCCGATTTCGAATTCTTAAAGCAGAGCTACTACAAGATTGGAGGGGAGTTATCTCTTTATTCAGGACTTGGTAAAATGAGCAAAGCAGGATTCTACCTTAAAGCAGCCCTCGATTACTATAAACCAATTGAAGGGGATAACAGCCGCGTTCAGACAAACATTGGATTAGGCTTTATATTCTAGATAGAAATTTGTGATGTATAGAAAGTTACTGACACTGTTTCTTTTTGCAACTCTTCTCTCTGCTTCCGTTTCAGGAGCAGAGAGAGGGTTTGCAATAATTGTTGACAATGACACTTATGCGGCTTGTAAAGCCGAAATCGATAACTACAGATCTGTGCTTGAGAATGAGGGATTCTCAGCTGTAGTGGTTGCCCGGGTGTGGAGCGACCCCGTACAGGTAAAGGATGTCCTGTACAATATGTATCAGAGCAATAATCTGAAAGGTGCGATTTTTATCGGCCAGATTCCGATTGCGATGATACGGGATGCTCAACACTTTACTTCTGCCTTTAAGATGGACCAGGAGCTCTTTCCCTATAAGAGCTCCTCTGTTCCATCCGATAGGTTTTATGACGATTTTGATTTAAAGTTTGATTATCTGGGCAAAGACTCAGTTAACAAACTTTTTCATTACTACTCCCTGAGATGGGACTCTCCGCAAAAGATATCATCAGATATTTACAGCGGAAGATTAAAACCCACCCTTCCCGGAGATGATGGTTATGCTCAGATCAGATGGTACTTTAAAAAACTTGTTGCTCAAAGGGCAAAGGAAAACGAACTTAATATCATAACATCATTTACAGGCGAAGGCTCATTTTCAAATAGCCTGACTGCCTGGAAAGAGGAGGGGCATACCCTGAGAGAGCAATTTCCGAAAGCCTTTTATGACAAGAACTCTGTTAAGTTTCTTCTTTACAACATGTATCCATACATGAAGGATATTGTTATTGATGAGCTGAGAAGAGACGAGATGGATCTTATGATTTTTCATGAGCACGGAATGCCTCACAGACAATATTTAACGGCCACTCCAATGAGCAAAGGAATAGATGAGTATTCCGAAGCAGCCAGAAGATTGTTCAGAGATGCTCTTAGAAAGGTGGAAAATGAACAGGAGAGGGAGAAGATGAAACAGGCCTGGATGAACCACTATATTGTTGATTCTTCTTGGTTTGCAGGTGTCTCTGATCCAGATAGGTTATTTAAAGACTCTCTGGATGAAATTCGTACAGGAATTGTTCTTGAAGATGTTCTGCAAATTAAGCCTAATGCCAGAATGGTAATATTTGATGCCTGCTACAACGCGGACTTCAGAGAGGATAAGTATATTGCCGGTGAGTATGTTTTTGCAGATGGTAAAACTCTGGTTGCTTTTGGCAACAGCGTAAATGTATTGCAGGACAAATCATCTTCAGACCTTATGGGTTTGCTGGGAATGGGCTTTAGTGTTGGTGAGTGGGCTTTGATGACCAACATTCTTGAATCACATATCATTGGAGACCCTACATTTTCTTTTAAAGGAGAGGAGAGGGCAAAGATTGAATTTTACTCTAACGATACAGCATATTGGTTAAATCTGTTTAAGACAGAGAGCAACTCCGAACTAAAGGGGCTTGCGCTACATAAGCTTTTTAGTTTGGAATTCAGTGATTTACCGGAATTATTGGTTAAGACATATGACATTTCAGAAAGCTATATGTTACGTTTACAGGCATATCACCTTTTACAGTATTTCAATACAGAACATTTTGGCACTCTCATAAAACGGTCTCTTTATGATCCTTATGAATTTATCAGAAGAAAGAGCCTCTATTCTATGGCAAGAATTGGCAGTGACAGCTATATTCCATATGTGGCTTCGGTTTATGTAAATGACTATCTTGATGAGAGGGTCTTTTTCAACTCTATGTTCTGCTTTGATATGATGGATATGGAGAAGCTTTCTGATGAGATTAAGAGACAATTTGCAGACAATAAAAGCTACTATGATAAAGAGTCAGCACTGGAAAACTTTGACAAAACTCTTGCCTCAAGACGCAGTATAGCAAAAATGGCAGATGCAGTAACAGATAAGAGCAAGCCAGTTAATGTGCGGATATCTGCTGTTAAGATGCTTAGAAATAATGCTTATCACACTAAGGTTGATAGTTTTATAAAAGTTCTTGGAGACAATTCAGAGGATTTGACATTGAGAGTAAAACTGGCTGAGGCCTTGGGATGGTTTACCCTTTCGGAGAAAAGAGAGAGTATTCTCAGTGCCTTTAAAAAGATTGCCTCTGAACCGGATACAGATAAAGCGCTTAAAGATGAGCTTTTGAAGAGCATAAACAGAATTGAAGTTTACATGCGTTAACAGTTAAGGAATGAAAAGAGTAATAAATATAATATCTCTGTTTGTAATTTTGTTTATAACAGTGTCACAGGCAGAGGCCAAAAGCAGGATAATTCCTGCCGGGGGCCGCTTTGATACGAGGTTCCTGATTGTTATTGATAAAGATAGCTATAGTGCTGTTGAAAAAGAGATTGGAGAATACAAAAAAGCTCTTGAAAATGAAGGGCTTGGCGTTGTTATGCTCATAGGAGAGTGGAGCGACCCGATTGTACTCAGAGAGGAGATAAGAGCCATATATAATAAGCGTCCCGTTATGGAGGGAGCTGTATTTGTGGGGAATATACCGGTAGTCAGGATTAGAAATTTCCAGCATGCCACAACAGCGTTTAAAATGGACGAAGATAATTTTCCAATGTTTGAGTCATCTGTAACATCGGACAGATTTTATGATGATCTTGATCTTGAATTTGAGTTCATAAAACAGGATGAGAAAAATCCTCTGCACTTCTATTATAATCTTAAAGAGAGTTCTCCTCAGCAGATTTCAAGCGAATTTTACTCAGCCCGAATGATGCCACCGTCTGATTACGGAGTTGATAAAAACCAACTTCTGGGAAGATACCTTCTCAAGGCTGCTGCGGCTCACAGAGAGCTTAATTATGTCGACAGAGTTATCTTCTTTAACGGTCACGGATACAACTCCGACTGCCTTACAGTTTGGCAAAACCAGCAGTTTGCAATAAAGGAGCAGTTCCCACTGGCTTTCAAAGATTCAAGAGGGAATGCCTTCTATAACTTCAGACAGGATCCCTTTATGAAGTTTAAGCTTTATGAGAGGATGCAAAAGGAGGGAACCGATCTCTTTGTTTTTCATGAACATGGAGCTTTTGATACTCAATACATAAACGGAGAGTTTCCTGCTCCTAATGCTTTGGGATATGTTCCCGGAAGGACTTCTGCTCCTGTAGTTGCATCTGCAGCATATATTCCAAGAGGCCCAATGGAGGCTCTCTCTGCAAGTGTAAGAAATATTTACCGCAGATACAGAGGAGAGAGGGCCGAAAACTTCAGGAAAACCATGATAGAGGAGTACGGATTTAATGAAAAATTCTTTGATCAGGAGAACCTGGATGCCAAAAAGAGAGAGGACTCTCTCATTGCAGCAAATGTTAACATTACCCTTCCCGATTTAATCCCTCTGAAATTCCAGCCAAGAGTCTCAATTTTTGATGCTTGCTATAATGCCTCTTTTCATCAGACAGGGTATGTTGCAGGATATCATATTTTTGGAGAAGGCAATACAGTGGTGACACAGGGGAACACAGTTAATGTTCTTCAGGACAAATGGTCGATGGAACTTATCGGTATGCTCGCTGAGGGAGTAAGAATAGGCTTCTGGCAAAAAGAGATACAGACCCTGGAGTCTCACCTGATTGGTGACCCTACATTCCGTTTCACTGCCGGCTCAGGAGACAAACCTTCTGCCGATAAAGGTAAATTGTTAAACAGGCAACTTGCCCTTAACAGCCGCGAGACTAAGATCTGGATGGATTACTTCAAAAGCGAAAACCCAAATCTCAAAGCTCTGGCCCTTAAACAGCTTTCCAAAAATCCCCCTCCGGGGTTCTCAGATCTGCTTTTGTTGACCTTTAAAGAGAATAAGAATTACATTGTCAGGATGCAGGCGCTAAAGAGGATGATAGACATGAACGACAGAAACCTTGTTCAGGCACTTGTTCTTGGTCTGAATGACCCTTACGAACTTATAAGAAGGAATGCAGCAAGATTTGCAGGTTACTCAGGAGATGAGAGACTTATAGAGCCTCTTGTACATACTATTATCTTTTCAGACGAGAGTCAAAGGGTGCAATATGCAGCCCAAAACTCTCTGGATATGTTCAACCTCAATCTTGTGAGCAAAGAGATAGAGAGGCAGGTTGCCGGATCGACACTCATTAATGGTGAAAAGAGAATAGATCAACTTGTGGGTTATTACAAATCGCAAAATAAAAGGTGGACAAATTCTCTAGCAACCATTAAGGATAAAACATCCGAAAACTCGCGCAGGATTTCAGCAATCAGGATGCTGCGTAATTATAATAATCACGCTCAGGTTGAGGATCTGCTTTTGGTTTTAAGGGACAATTCAGACGATCTAAAGGTTAGGATTACCCTTGCTGAGGCTTTAGGATGGTTTAACTGGAGCATTAAGAAAAATATGATTATTGATTCACTCAATAATATGTTCAAAGATGGGACCACACCCGAAGAATTGAGGCGTGAGGTGCTGCAAAGCATCAAAAGATTAAGTGTGGGTTAAGTATTTTGTGTTATGTAAAGAGAAGGGGCTGTCGTGAGACAACCCCTTTTTGATTTACAGCATTAACGATGAAAAGTAATTATAATTATTTTTTTACTTTGACAACAACAATTACCGGATTTGAGTCCTCTTTAAGTGTAGCTGCAACACGTTTCATTTCAGAAGAGTTGCTTTTATCGGCCGCATCAATAAACTCCATAGCAGATAGCGGCATTATAAGCTCTCCTTGGGGGCTGTGGTTGATTGGCCAAAAAGCGACACCTCCGTCTAAATCATTTATCATGGCATCTCTCTTGCCTTTTTTTCTCAGTAAATTAAACTCCCCGCTTCTCTTATTATAAAGCGCTCTGTACCATTCGCCAAATTCTGAACTCTTAATATTCTCTCCGATTCTTAGAGATAAGAAAATTGCATTATCGGACTCTGTAGTAAAAGTTGTGATAGCAGATACGCTGTTTTCCCGGTCATTACCTGCTGTTCCAGTCATTTTACTATTCCCGTAATCAATAACATAAGCAACACTCCTTATTAGTGAATTATCAAACGAAATAATTGAATCGCAATCAGGGGTAACAATCCTCAACAAATCGTTAAACCGATAAATATGGGCAGGGGTAGCTGACATGAATTCAACCGGGCCATCAGATTCGCCATCCTTTTCAGATTTTTCCGGTTTGTCAAAATTTGGCAATTGATTGAGTGGAGATCCCAGCGAATCAAGAATAATAAGATGAGATTTTCCTGATGAAAAATCAAGTGCGTCAATAAAATAGTAACTGCTGAATTTAATCATTTTAAATATGTGGGCGTTTGAGTTTTTGAAGTCAGGCACATAAATCTCCCTGACAAAAGATCCCTCCGGGTTATATTCGATAAGCTTTGTATTATCAAAAATATAAGGATAGCCCTTTTCATTGTCAACAAATAAGTTAAATGGGTTTGCTGAGGTAAACTCCCCTTTCGCACGTCCTAAACCTCCAACATATCCAAGGAATTTTCCGTCCCGGCGAAATCGTTTTATATCCTTCCATTTATGATCTATAATATAAAATGTTCCATCAATCAGTATTGGCCTGTGAAGACTTGCAACAAGAGATTTGTCTGAAGTTTCAAGCGGGATATATTCGATAGATGAAGCTATTTCACTCAGATAAGCATCTCTTTCGTTGTTGAGGGCATCTTTAATAATAAGTTTTATCGATTCATCTTGTGCTTCTTTCTCCCTTTTACATGAGAGTAAAATAAGAGCAGTACAACCTAATACTGCCATTAAAAGAAAATTTCTTTTAATTTCGAATTTATTTTGATTAATAATGCTCAGGGATTCAGAGATTAGCAGCAATAAATATACAAAAAAACCGTGCATAGTCAAAACTTGCACGGTTTTTTAATAATTAGGAAAAAATTAATCCTCAGTAAGTTCGAATCCCCAGTCAATACCCTTCATGGTTGCAGGAACTCCGGTCTTCATCCAGACAGGCATAGGTGCACCTTTCAGATAGTGGTCAAAGAACTGTGAAAGTCTAATACTCAAGTCTTTCGCGTTAACTCTGCTCACTAGGTTATGTTTCTCTTTATTGTACTGGAGCATCCATACCGGCTTGCCAAGACGGCGAAGCGCTGTAAAGTACTCAATACCCTGATACCACGGAACTGCATCGTCTTCATCGTTGTGCATAATCAATAACGGAGTTTCTACCTTATCTGCAAAGAAAAGAGGCGAATTCTCAATATAGAGGTCAAATCCTTCCCACAAAGTTTTGCCAAGTCGGCTTTGTGTATGTTCGTACTGGAATTGTCTTACCATTCCCGAACCCCATCTGATTCCACCGTATGCACTTGTCATATTTGCAACAGGAGCACCTGCCCCTGCAGCTTTCCATTTGAACAGATCTGGTCTGGTTACCATATAAGCAACCTGATATCCGCCCCAGCTCTGACCTTGTATTGCTACATTTTCGCTGTCAACCCAAGGGTTTTCACAAAGCATCTTAACACCCGGTACAATGCAGTCAAGTGCACTCTTACCCGGATAGCCAATCTCGTAGTAAATATCCGGTAGAAATACCAGATATCCGTTACTTGTAAAGTATGTGATGTTAATTGTTGAACGGCTTGGAGCAGGCGCCCTGTAAAAGTGAAGCATATCGGATGTCCTTTCGTAGAAATAGACAATCATCGGATACTTCTTATTAGGGTCAAAATCTTCAGGTTTATACAGAATACCATCTACATCAAGACCTGTAGCAGATTTCCATCTTACAAGCTCGCTAGTTCCCCAATTGTAATCTCTCTGCTGAGGATTAATATCTGTAACCTTGGTCTGAGTCTTGAAATTGTCTTTTGTAACCCAAACATCAGGTGAGTTTGTGAAGTTGTGCTTTACGTAAGTAATTACCGGGCCGGTTTTAGCCTTATTCAGGTAAACAAAAGTAACAGGTTCAACTATCCAACTCTTCATTTCAGGTTTTCTCTTGCCCATCTCTTTGTAATAGTAACCGTTGTTTTTGGTGTTATTATCAAAAACAGAGAAGTAGATTGTCTCTTTTGGTTTAATCGGCTCCATTTTAATGCCTGGAGTTCCCGGAGGCAATAGAACGTTGTCAAGCCTGACAATTCTGAATGTAAAGTTGTTTTTTCTTCCAAGACCCTCAGTAAGGTTTATTGCAGGGGTCAGGCCTTTTGGATCAATCTGCCATACATCATATCTGTCGTAGAGGTAAATTGCTTTATCTTCTGCAGCCCATCCACCACTACCGTATGGAGATGCCATTTGAGGTGTATCATCAAGTTCATTTGCAAAAGAGACATCAATACCTTTTGTCAGTGATACTATCTTTTCGGTGGCAATTTCGTAAGAGTATATCTGCTTGTCGGCATTATTGTACCAAACAAGAAACTTAGAATCAGGTGATGAACTCACTCCTGTAATGTAAACATCTTCAAGCAGAAGTTTGCTGCTGCCATCCTTAATGTTTACAATATAGAGGTCTCTCCTCGGATTAGCAGACCATTGAGATTCAATCTGATATTTATAGTCAGATGCTGCAAATCCCCAATCTGCACTCCACTCTCCGGCAACCTGAACCAGCTGGTACTCCTCTTTGGCTAACTGTACAAGTGTCGGGTTCTCCTTAAGCTCAATGGTTGAGAGGTAGGATTTTCTTAGCTCCCTCTGCAGATTTATTAGCTGGAAAGGCTGAACATATGTCTCCTGATAGTGCCAAATATCCAGTTTTGCAACCTCAGAGTCTATAATTGTTGTGTCTTTTTCAGGCATAATTGGTGCAATTCCAAAGAAAATTCTATCTCCCGCCTTATTAAACTGTAAAGCTCTGTTCTCGCTGATTCTCCAGTTTTCAGGGAGACCTTTAAGATTGTTATCAACTACCACTTTCGCCTGATTGAAGCCATCTTTGTAATGAAGAATAGATATAATCTTATCTTTTTGCTTAGTGGTGTCAAGCCTTGCGTAAAAGAGCATGTTTTTATTGTCTTCGCTCACTATAGGAAGTTTCACCGTCTGTTTAAGATTAAACTTATAGAGGTTTGTCAGAGCTTTTGTTTTTGGTATATAGAGGAATAGCCCGGGCTCATAGATTGTGTCTTTTGAGTTTGGTCTTCTTATTACAAAAAGTGAGTCACCTCCGTTGCTAAAATCATATTCAGATATAAACTTTAATGTGTCAATCTTTCCGGTTGACATTTGAAGAATCATAAGATCTTCTCCTTCGTCTTTATCTTTTTTTACCGGCTTCTTATTCTTGCTTGTGTCAGCAGGAGGATTAGACTGAAAAGCAATGAAATCCTTCCCGTATTTACCAATCTTAAAATTCTTCAGATATGGAATTTTTCTAAGCTCTTTAGTCTGGAGGTTGTATATCCCAAGGGTGTCTTTTGGCATCTGATCAGGTTTGACCTTCTTAAGCCTTGCCTCTTTAGTTTGAGCTAAAAAGGGCTTGATTGTCATTGCTGCAAATTTACCATCTGCACCCAGTTTGGGCTGAACAACTCTGGCAATTGAGTCTTTTGTGTAGTTTGTGAGGTTTAATGCCACAAGATAGCTGTCGCCCTCCTGTGCATTAACCAGAAAAATTGTGTATTTGGCGTCATCTGTCATATTAAATGCGCCAACATTTTTCCAGCCGTCATAAACGCTGTGGTCAAGTGGTTTCTTCTGCGCAAACAGAGTCAGACTCACCATGACCAAAGCTAATGTCAATATTTTTTTCATGTTGCTTTTTGGTTAATTATATTAAAGTATAGTTTCAAATTTCATTATTCTTTAAGCCACTTGTCCAGCCATCTGTAAAATACCCTGTTCCACTGTACGCTGTTCTGTGGTTTTAAAATCCAGTGATTCTCTTCTGGGAAGAGGAGCATTTCAGAAGGGACACCCAGTGCCTGCGCTGCATTAAATGCTGCCATGCTCTGATCAACAGGAACTCTGTAGTCCATTTCACCATGTGTAATAAGAATAGGAGTGTTCCAGTTCTTTACAAATTTATGAGGTGAGTTTGCGTAGTGTCTCTTTGCTACAGGATTATCATCCCACGGAGCTCCACCGTTATCCCAATGAGGGAACCAAAGCTCTTCTGTAGTCATGTACATATGCTCCTGGTTGAAAATACCTGCGTGGGAGACAAATGCACTGAAAACACCTTTATGAATTCCGGCAAGATAAAATACTGAATAACCTCCGTAGCTGGCACCTACAGCACCTACTTTGCCAACATAACTCTCTTTTTTCATCTCCTTAACCGAAGATAGATAGTCCTGCATGTTTAAACCCATGTAGTCTCCTGAAATCTGATCTGTCCAATCCTGTCCAAAAGCGGTTGTTCCTCTTCTGTTTGGCAGAATCACAATATATCCGTTTGCAGCCATAAGCTGGAAGTTCCATCTGTATGACCAGTTTTGGCTAAGAGTGCCTTGCGGACCTCCAAGGCAGAAAAGTAATGCGGGATATTTTTTTGCAGGGTCAAAGCCGGGAGGGTAGATTACCCACATGTGCATGTCTTTGTTATCTACGGTTTTAATCCATCTCTCCTCCACTTTGCCCATTGTTATCTGGTTAAGCAGATGTTCATTTTCATTAGATATTTGAATGTACTCACCTGTTTCGGGATTAACCGATACTATTTCATTTGGCATTGACATACTTCTGTAAAGAGCAATCAATTTATCTCCTGCTATTTCAACCTTACCAAAATCAAACCAGCCTTGGGTAATCTTTCTTATTGATTCGTCTGCAATGGTTATTTGGTATATGCCTGTTACAGCATTAACGCATGAGTTAAAGTAAAGACCCGAGCCATCATTGAGCCAAGTCGGACTATCAGCATTGTATTTAAAATTTTTGGTAAGATCTCTCTTTTCTCCTGTCTCAAGATTCATAATAAAGAGTCGGTGCTTGTCTGCCTCAAAACCGGCTCTCTCCATACTCAGCCATGCAATATGTTTGCCGTCAGGTGAAAACAGAGGGTCTGTGTCGTAACCGGGCATACCTTCAGTTAGGTTTTTGTGACTCTTTGTCTCCAGGTCAAACAGATAGATATCGGTATTTGTAGAGTAGGCATAGTCTCTTCCTGTAAGTTTACGAGAGGCATATAATATTTTTTTACCATCGGGACTCCAGCTTAACTGCTCAATTCCACTAAGTGGAAGAGTAGGGCTTTCGTATGGTTCTCCTTCCAGTATATCAAACACATTTGAGATGCTCTTTCCGTCAAAATCGGCAACAAAAGGGTGAGGAATCTCTTCTACAAAGTGATCCCAGTGACGATACATAAGCTTATCTATCATTCTGCCCGAGGCTTTATCCAGATCGCTCCAAATATCAACAGCTTTGTCAATTGACTTGATGTTTGATACAAAAAGAATTTTTGTCTGGTCCGGTGAGAGTGTAAATTCAGAGATACCCTTTCCGTATGCTCCGACTTTGACGGCGTTTTTGCCCTCTCTGTCCATTTTAAACAACTCTCCGCCCTGAAGGAACAGAATCTCCTTTCCCCGGGTTATCCACCTTGCGTTATTTTCGCTCTTTACCGTAGATGTGATCTGACGTCTATTGCCTCCATCAATATCCATGATAAAAAGCTCTCTGTTGTTCCTGTTTTGTGAAATATCGGTAAATGAAACGCCAAAAAGAATCTCCTTACCGTCGGGAGAGACCTGAGGGTCGCTTACCTTACCCATATTGTGCATGACCTCAGGAGTCAGCAAACCGTTTTCAACCTTGATGGTACTCCTCGAAATGGGGGTTCCCTCTTCGGTCTTCTCTCCTCCTCCCGAGCAGGCAGAGGTGAGGAGTGCAGATGAAATCAACATAACCAGTAATTTACTCTTCATAAAATGTAGTTTTTGTATATAATTATCACTTTTTTACAGAACAATCCTGTAAAAATAAACAAAAATGACATTAAAAAAGAGTAATTATAAAACTATTTAACCGGAGTGAAAATATAACCTCCCTTACCGTCTGCCTTGAGTGTTCCTATCCCGGGATAGGGTACGTGCATACCTGCGGCAGTAAGGTTGTGTTTAATGATGTATTCAAGCATCTTAAGTCTTGATTCAACGGCAGCCTTAGGGTTTGTGTCATAACTAATTGCAACTTTTGGATAGGGCATTTGAATTGCCATTGCATGAGTCATATCTCCCCAAATAATCAGATTGTCAATAAAATAGACTGTATGACCCGGTGTGTGTCCGTAATTCATCATTGCTCCAACCTCATCTATTACCTTTACGGGGCTCTCGTCTCCCGGTTCAAACAGAACCATTTTATCACTATATAGAGCAAGTATTCCAAGCGCATTTTCATTTGCACTTTTATACTCTGTTTCTGCAAGATATAGTTTTGCATTAGGGAACATTACCTTACCCTCTTTCACCAGACCTCCTATATGGTCACCATGCAAATGAGTCAGGATAATTGCATCAATCTGTTCAGGAGTAACCCCATGCTGTTCGAGATTTTTGAAAAGCTCTCTGCCATGCCCTGTATCGGCCAGTATGTTTTTGCCTTTGGTTCGTATAAGAAATGCGTTGGTAGCACCCGGATATGTTTTCTCCGGCGCTGTCTGCTCAATTATCTCCTCCGTTGCACCAATCAGGTTATTAAGGTTGCTGGCCCGCTGACCCTCTGACAACAGAATAATCTCTGCGTTTTTAGTTTTATAGATAAAGGTGTTCTGGGCCTGCAGCGCCAGTGCACCCAAAAGTGCCAATAATGTAAATATCTGCTTCATTGTCTGTTTGTTTTTAGGTATAACAATTTTTCAGCTATAAAGTTACATTTATTCCGCACTTAACCCACCTACCCGGCTGTGGCAGATTGCCTATATAGAGATATTCTGTGTTAAAAAGGTTGGTAATCTCAATGAACGGGGTTATACTTTTGCCACTCCACAGAAGCTTAAAATCGGCAAGAATGAATGGTTTATAAGCAACCTCTGAGTTGCCGGGGCCAAGATATGTTCCCTCTCTCTTTTGGAAAGAGATATCCCACCTTGCCTCTAGTTTAGATACGATTTTATGGTCTAACCCTGCAAGAATTTTATGACGCAAAAAGTCTGTTGCATACAGCGAATGAAGGTTGCCAATCTCCTTTGTTACATCAAGCCATGCATAGGAGATCGAAACCTTTTTGAAAATGCTTTGTGATATGCTGTAATTGACATTGACCTCAAAACCGGTTGTTGCTACATTTGTCAGATTGCCTGCACTCCACTGATCTGAACCGGTCTCTCTTGTCCAGTCAATAATACTGTATCCGTAGCGATAGAATCCCGAAACAGCTGCTCTAAGGTTGTGTTTTGTAAGTCTTAGCCCGATTTGTGCCGAAATTGCCTCTTCAGGTTTTAGATTCATGTTTCCTGTCTGGGTAGGGCTTTTGTAATAGAGATCGGTAAAAGTGGGATTTCTGTAGCTGTTGTTTACCCATCCGTTTGCCTCCAGATTTGGGGTTATCTGATATGCTGCTGCAAGCCCGGCATAAATTCGTGTAGCTGAGTAACCGTTGCTTGCCATAATTCCGGCAGTAAAACGCCACCTCTCCAGTTGTAGTATATGTTTAAGATAGTATGAGAAGGTCTCTCTCTCTTTTGATTTTGTGTAATTTATCCCCTCTTCAAAGGGTGCAGGTCTTGGAGATTGCATCAAATCACCCAAAACGGTGCTGTAAATGTGTTCAAATCTGTACTCTGCACCGGCAATTGTTGTACCTCCTTTATTCCACCTGAAAGCAGCCTTGGCATTAACTCCGGCAATGTCATTCATGTGATAGTTATGTCCGGTGTACCACTGAGGAGATTCGTAACGAAACAGCTCAAACCTGTCGTAATGCCTCCTTTGGTAAGCAGAGGCAGAGAGCTGGACTCTCTTGCTCTCCCACATATAGGTTGCCGACGAGAGAAATAATCTGGTTTTTTCAAACTGGTCAGGATAGGCAATCGAGTAAAAACTGTTTGCTCCAAATGCCTTTTGCTGATAACCTGCCTGAATATTTACTGAGTGGCCTGTTTTGTTGGATGCAGTAAGATTAGAGTATGCATTAATAATTTCAAAATCTGTATTGTCGGAGTAACCGTCACCTTTGCTGTATGCTCCCCCAACCTGTCCGGCCACGTTCCATCTTCCCGATAGTGTCTCTGATGCAAGCCCCACATTTGCCGAACCTCTGAAAAACCCGAATGAACCTCCGGTCAGAGATGCTGCAAGTGTTCCTTTGAGAGGAGTCTTGGTAATTATGTTTATTGCACCGGCAAAGGCAGCAGAGCCCTCGCTCCACGCTCCGGGTCCCTGAAGAATCTCAATTCTCTCTATCTGTGAAATGTCTACCGGAATATTTAATGAATGGTGTCCGGTTTGGGGGTCTGTGTAGTTAACTCCATTTATCATAACTATTGTCTGATCGAAAGTTCCCCCCAGAATGTTAATGTCGGCCTGAACTCCTTCTGTCCCTCTGCTTCTGAGGTCAGTGCCCTGTATATATCGCAAAAGATCCTGAATGTTCTGAACGGGTGCCCGCTCTATCTCCTGCTGTTGAATTACTGCTACTACTCTTACCAGTGGCTGAAAAGGTGTGGGTCGCTCTGTATTTATAACCAGCTCTTCAAGTTGAACAAGTGTTTCATTAGCGCTCTTTGTTTGAGCGGCAAGCGGCTGAGTATTCATTACCAATAATGAATAGGTGACACATAGCACACCAATCATAATTACCTTTCCCATGGATGCAAATGCTGCCCAGGGTCTTCTTTTCCATCTTATAAAACAGATGAGTGCTTTTTGTTTTCCGTTTTTGTGCATAATATTTGATCTTTTGCGAGGCGCAAAATTGATGCAATTGTTAATATCATGCAAATTATTTGCTACTTTTGAGAAAATAGCTGACTATGAAAGCAAATTATCTAATCAGGGCTTCACTCCTGGTAACATTAAATTTTTTCTGGCTCATGGGAAATACTCAAACAATTGGCATTGACGGCCCTTTTATGGACCAACTTCTTAAAATTAAAGCAGAGCTTTTCAGCTCGCCTGAATACTCAAATCAAGAAAAGCAGACAGCTGAGATTGTTCTAAAACATCTCAATGAAACTAAACCTGATTTTTTGCACAAAAATGTAGGCGGCTATGGAATTATTGCCGGTTACAAAGGCAATCTGCCCGGTCCTTCGGTAATGTTTCGCTGCGAACTGGACGCAATTAAGACAGAAAAGGGGAATGAGCATCTCTGCGGGCATGACGGCCATATGACTATTCTTTTGGGTCTCTCAAAAATTGTTTCGGCGGATAGAAATTTTCATGGAACCATTTGGCTGCTATTCCAGCCTGCTGAGGAGATTGGTGAAGGTGCAGCGCGAATGGTTAAAGATATGGAAGCAATGGGACTCAGGTTTGACTATTCGTTTGCCATTCACAACAGTCCCAAATTCGACCTGAATTCGGTAGTTATTCACGAAGGAGTATACGCAGCCGGTTCAGTTGGTATGGAGATTCACTTTAAAGGATCGCCTTCACACGCAGCCTATCCTCATCAGGCAGTATCGCCATACAACGCATTGATTGAAACAGCCGCTTATATGCAATCACTTAACAAGGCAGAGAATGTTTTTCAAGGGTTTATTCTGGGCACCGTTGTAAATATGACTCTTGGAGAGATAAACTACGGAGTTACACCCGGTGAGGGGTACCTTAGGATGACGCTTCGTTCTTTCATTGACCCTGATCTTGACAAACTTTGTGCTCTGATGGAGGAGTTTGCCCGCAAAAAGGCAGCCGAACAAGGGCTGGAGGTGCGTTTTGCATTTTTTGACAGATTCCCTGCAACTGTAAATGATACAAAAGCTAATGAAATGGTTGTTGCTGCTGCAAAAGCAGAGAATCTGGGCATAATTTATGCTAAGGAACCTACAAGAGGCTCTGATGATTTTGCATTTTTTGCAACCTCGTCAACATCCTCATATTTTAATATAGGAAATGGGAAAGGTGCAGATATTCATACAGTCGGTTATAAGTTCTCTCCCGGGATTATTGAAACTGCCTTAAAACTATACAGGAACCTGATTTATAATGTTAAAATACAAAATTGAAATGAAGAGAAAATTCTTTATCACACTGGCAATTATCACCTCATCAATCTTTATTGCTTCTGCTCAGAATCCTACTCTCGAGACAATTTTCAGCAGAAAGAGCGTAAGAACCTATACCGATCAGCCTGTCTCGGTTGACGATCTTATGTTGTTGGTGAAGGCAGGTATGGCGGCTCCAACCGGAATGAACCGTCAACCATGGGAGTTTTTCATCATTCAGGATAAGGCACTTATGGCATCTCTGGCAGATAAGATTCCTTACGCAAGAATGCTTAAGGAGGCTCAGGCAGCAATAGTTGTGATTGGTAATCCTGAAAAATCTATTTACTGGTACCTCGACTGCTCCGCTGCGGCTCAAAATATCTTACTGGCAGCAGAGTCAATAGGGTTGGGAGCAGTATGGACTGCAGGCTACCCTTTTGAAGATAGAATGGAGATTATTTCAAAAGCAGTTGGAATTCCAAAACCTTTTTTACCGCTATGTCTTATTCCGATAGGATATCCTAAAGGTGAGCAAATGCCTAAGAATAAATGGGATGAGTCAAAAGTGCACATGAATAAATGGTGAGGCGTAGTTACTTGAATGAGGCTTGAGGGTATATTTCTGTTATTAATTTCTTTGCTGGGTTTTACTGAGCTGGATGCAGCAGTTTTTTCTGGAAAAATTACAGATGAAAACGGTCAGCCGGTTCCTTATGCATCTGTATATATACACGAATTATCTACGGGTGTAAGTACTGACGAAAAGGGGGCATTCAGAATTACGTTGCAACAGGGCATTTATACCTGCGAGGTTTCATCATTGGGTTACAAAAGAGAGAGATTTACCATTGAGATTGACTCTCAGTATGTAACCAAGACAATAATTCTTAAGGAGGAGATTTACAGGTTAAGTGATGTGACTTTCAGGGGAGGAAAAGAGGATCGTGCAATGTCGGTAATGAGAAGAGCTATCGCCAAAGCTCCATATCACAGACAACAGGTCAGAGGATATGAATCCACTCTCTATATGAAGGGGAGTATGAAGGTTACAAAGATTCCCGCTTTAATCCGACTCCAGGCAGGAAGGAGTAAAACAGGGTTAGTTCTCAATAAACTCTTTCTTATAGAGTCACATTCCGAAATTGTATACAGTTATCCAAATAACTACGATGAAACCATTAAGGCTTTATCCTCTACAATCCCATCAGAAATTGATCCCGGCAGTATGTCGGGAGTAATCAGGACCTCTGTCTATGACAAGAACTTCTTTGGTAAATTATCACCACTTGCCCCAAATGCGTTCAATTATTATAGATTTGTTTATGAGGGTATTACAAATGAATCAGGCAGAATAATAAACAAAATTCGTATAACACCCAAAAAGGGGGACTCAAAACTAATAACCGGATATATTTATATTCAGGATGATACATGGAATGTCTCATACATTGATTTTGTCACAAAAGAGGCGGGGGTTACCACGAATGTTAAAATTACCTATAACGAGGTTAAACCCTCAATTAAGTTGCCAACAGCCTATTCGGTGGATGTTAAGGTGGATATTCTGGGAGTAAATGCCGGGGGCAGGTTTAACTCATCAATAACATACTCTAAAGTTAATGAGGTAAAGGGCGAACAGCTTCAACCCGAAACTCTGTTGCCCGATAAAAAGATCACCACACGCGAGGCTCGAAAAATTGCCTCGGTAACTGAAAAAAGAGTAAAACAAAACGATACCGTTTCAAGAAAAAAGGATTTGGAGATAAAGAGAGATACAACTCATAAAAGAGTTGTTGACACCTTGGCTAAAATGAGAGATAATACATATTGGACCGAGGTGAGAAGGCTTCCGTTAAGTGAAGAGGAGATTCTCTCATATAAGGAATCGGACTCCCTTAAAAAAGAGTTTAAACGGGTATTTGAAGAGGATTCTGTAAAGAAGATAAACCGATCAACCGGGAATAAAATAGTAGATAAAATTGTATATGATGCCCGTTATAAAGTTGGAAAAAATATTACTCTCGGCTATGGAGGCCTAACCAGATTGGTTGGAGATTTCAATTTTACAGACGGTTATCAAATAGGTCAGAATCTCTATGCCTCGTACCGGATCAACAACAACTCATCAATTGTGCTGACTCCCGAACTTTACTACTCTACATTGCGTAAAGAGCTTCTGTGGAAGACAGATGCGGTTTTCACCTATTCACCATTAAGATCGGGCAGACTACTGCTCAGTACCGGAGAGGGTAGCAGCAATATCAACAGAAGGTCGGGAGTTACTCCACTTGTAAACTCCTATGCCTCATTTCTGTTTGGACTCAATCCTGTGAAATTTCATTCACGGAGATGGATTGAGGGCACAAACAGTATCGATCTTTCAAATGGTCTCCGTTTGAATGTGGGTCTCTCATATGAAGAGATTACTCCGCTGGAAAACGGGGATATAAAATCGCTCTTTGGAAAAGTGCCACAACCGAACACTACTGATAATATTTATGAGGTTATTTCTACTGAACACAAATCGGCCTCCTATACAATTTCATTATCATATACACCCGAATATTACTATAGGATAAGAGATGGAAGAAAAAGATATGTAAGGTCAAAATATCCTACATTTACTCTTTACTCGCGTGCTACACTTACATCCCCGTCGCAGGAGTACTCATCATATGGAATGGCGGGTCTTACAATATCACAAAGGTTTAATGCCGGGTTGTACGGAATGTTTCTTTATAATGTTGATGCAGGGGGATTTTACAAAAGAGACAGGGTCTTTCTTAACGATTTCAGACATTTTGCCTCTTCTGACATAATGGTTACCGAGAACGGATTCTATGGGGCATTTCTTCTTCTTGACAGTTACCGATACTCTACACCTGAAAGCTGGCTGACTGCTGCCATAGAATACAGGACAGATTATCTGTTTCTGAACAGACTACCTATATTCAATAGCGCATTTCTATATGAGGCCCTCCATCTGAAGGCTCTCTGGTTACCGGAAAAGAGAATAACCCATACTGAGGCCGGATACTCTTTTGGCATGAAAGGGCTTGTAAGGGCAGGGGTTTTTGTGGGATTTGACGGGGCTAAATACAGTGGTTACGGCTTTAGGATTGAGTTGCCTATATTATCACAGCTCAGGTAGTCAACTATAAATGATTAAGCTAACTACAGCCGATTGGTCAATTGTTGTCAATTTTACGGGATTTGATGTATTCATCAATAATTCTTGGAAAATGCTCTTTTTCAAGTTTATGGATTTTTGCCGCTAATGTTTCGGCACTCTCGTCAGGGTCTAATGTGCATTTTGCCTGAAAAAGAGCCTCTCCATTGTCATAAACCTCGTCAACCAGATGAATTGTAATTCCGGACTCCTTTTCAAGAGAGTCAATAACTGCCTGGTGAACCCTGCTTCCGTACATCCCTTTTCCACCGTACTTAGGCAGCAATGCAGGATGTATATTAATAATCCGGCCTCTGTACTTTGTAACAATTCTGTCAGGTATCTTAAGAAGGAAGCCGGCCAGAATTAGGTAGTCAATTTTATTATCAACCAGTATCTCATCAACCTTAGTGCCCTCTCTTAAATCATTTGCAGAGAATATAATACTCGGTATCTTCAGCTTTTCTGCTCTCTTGAGAACATAAGCATCTTCCCGGTTTGTAAGTACAAGTTTTACCTGTACCGATGGATTCGGTGAAAAGTATCTGATTATATTTTCTGCGTTTGTTCCACTACCGGAAGCAAATATTGCTATATTTACGCTATCCATTGAATTGACAGTTTTGGGTGTGCAAATATAAGAAAAATAGACTATTATCAAGAATTTGAGCTTATTTATACTTTGATAAAATATCATACAGTCAATCAGTAAGATATGGTTTCACTTTATAGATTTTTTTCGTTTTTTGAAATTTTTAGCTTTCTTTGCAACCTAATTTTGAAATAACAAACACTTTTTATTAACTAATTATTTAGAATCATGGCAGACATTAATGCAAAGGTTAAAGCCATCATCGTTGACAAGTTGGGCGTTGAGGAATCGGAGGTAACTCCTACAGCTAGTTTTACTAACGATCTGGGAGCCGACTCTTTGGATACTGTAGAACTCATTATGGAGTTTGAGAAAGCTTTCGGCATTACAATTCCTGATGAGGCTGCTGAGAAGATCTCTACAGTTGGAGACGCTATCGCTTACATCGAGAATAATACCAAGTAATTTCCACAAGTTTATGAAATTAAAAAGAGTTGTAGTCACAGGTATTGGGACCATAAATCCAATCGGAAACAATATTGCCGAGTACTTCGACAATCTTGATAAAGGTCTCAGCGGGGCAGACCTGATTACCCGTTTTGATACTACCCTTTTTAAAACCAAATTTGCTTGTGAATTAAAAGATTATGATCCGGCCAAATACGGGATCGATAAAAAAGAGGAGCGTAAACTTGACAGGTTTACCCAGTATGCATTTATTGCTACTGGGGAGGCAATGGCCGACAGCTCACTTGATCTCGAAAAAGTAAATCCCGATAAGGCAGGAGTCATACTTGGAACAGGAATAGGAGGGATTGATACTCTCTTTCAAGAGGTAATGGGCTATTTCGAAGGAGGTTGTGTCCCTCGCTTTAGCCCTTTCCTGATTCCTAAAATGATCCCGGATATTGCTCCAGGAATGATTTCCATGAAATATGGATTCAGAGGACCTAATTACACTACCGTTTCGGCGTGTGCCTCTTCGACACATGCAATGATAGATGCGTTCAACACCATTAGAATGGGAAAGGCAGATATTATTATTACCGGTGGTTCTGAAGCGGGTATTACCATACCAAGTATTGGTGGTTTTAACTCGTCTCAGGCGTTATCAACAAACAACGAAAATTATAAGACAGCTTCCAGACCTTTTGATAAGACTAGAGATGGATTTGTTATGGGCGAAGGAGCAGCGATTTTAATTTTCGAAGAGTATGATCACGCAGTAGCAAGGGGAGCAAAAATCTATTGCGAAATCGGAGGCGGAGGAATGACTGCTGATGCTTACCACATTACCGCTCCTCATCCTGAGGGATTTGGTGCAATGAATGTGATGAAGGTAGCATTGGAAGATGGAGACATTCAAAAAGAGGAGGTAGATTATATAAATGTTCACGGTACGGCAACTCCACTTGGAGATATTGCAGAGCTCAAAGCAATTAAGAGCCTTTTCGGAGAACATGCGTATAAGATAAATATAAGTGCAACCAAATCTATGACCGGACACCTTTTAGGAGCAACCGGAGCAGTAGAGGCACTTGCCTGCATCCACGCCATAACATCCGGAACAGTTCCACCTACCATCAATTTCGAAACTGAGGATCCTGAAATCGACTACAAGTTGAACCTTACGCTCAATAAAGCTCAGAAGAGAGAGGTAAATGTGGCCATGAACAATACCTTCGGGTTTGGTGGTCACAACTCCTGCATCGTCTTTAAGAAGGTTAAATAGGTTTTAATCAAAGGAAAAATATAGAGGTTGTTTACAATGTAGGCAACCTCTTTTTATTTAGCACAAGTCTACATTTTACTAGTTAAAACTCATCAAGCGGAACGCCTCCCTTTGGTCGTTGGACGGTCCTCAGCCTTTATCCGAAAAATGCTTCAGAAAATAAGCTAAAAAACAGATGTTGCTTATTGATGAGCTTTAACATAGCACAAAATCAAAAGAGCAGCTCATTGAGCTGCTCTTTTGATTTTTCTGTTAGCCTAATCAGGGTGTGAGATATGCCTTGATTAAGGCATTACTGCGTAGGTTAGAATAAGTTTGGGCTTTCTTGCTGCAGCAGGTCCGTTAAGAATTGCCTTGCCATAAAGGAGATTTTGAACGTAGAAGGTTGTAACCCCTGAGTAAAAATCACTGGTCTGCATCACAGGAGTCACCCATGTTTGTAAAGTACTACCTGTAATTTTGCCCTGCATCATCCTCTGTACATATGAGCTTACATCAAGTGAGTAGTATAGAAGTGAACGATTGATTGTGCCATTGGTCTCGTATACACTAAGATCTTTAACCGGTTCGTAAAGAACCAGGTGATCTTTGTCAGATGTCTCTCTTGTTGCAAGAAATAGCTGAGAAGGATAGTAGTTTAGCCTTGTAAAGTCAGTAGGGTTTTCATAAGGAAGCCTTATCTCAGCTTTGGCTACAACTACTTTTGAATAGTCAATATTGTTTTGCTGTGCCCAGTTTAAAATATCTGTTTTAACCTTTGAAAAATCAATATAAGGTTTTATTCCGGCAAACCCCTCCATATAGATGGTCTCAACAGCAGCGGATGTCTCAAGAGATGCAGATGAGTGTTTGAATGAGTTAGCCGAAGGTTGGGACTCTCTTACATAATACATAATTGTACTGTCCTTGTCAATGCCTTTTTGAGTATCAACATGACGGTATTGAAGAAGAAAGTATATGCTTGTAGGAGTAATCATATTAAAGCGGCCACCTTCAAGAGCTCCTGGAAGAGGGTCTGTCATTAGATATAGTCCTTTATATCTTTTCAGGAACAGCTCTATTGAATCGCTCTCCAGCATCGTCGCTGTGAGCAACTCACTCGCATACTCAAGTGAGAGATTCATATTTAAGCTGTCGCCTCCGAAATAGACGTTTCCGCCAATGTTCAGAGGGATAGGATCGTAGTCACCGGCTTTAATTGAGTTGTTGTATGCAACACTTGAGTCAAGATCGATATTCAGTTTGTAGACATAAAAATTTTGTGGGATGTTTGCGTCTTTCGCATAAAAATATGCCTTATCGCTTACAGCCATATACATTTTCAGAGACTTGGGAACAGGGTTCTGTCCGAAAGTGAGAGAGTCCCTCAAGGGAATAAATTGAAAAGCCGAAGATGCCTCAGTCAACCCAAAATCGGGGTCTTTATAATTACCTACTATAAGAGAAGATGGATAGAGTGTTTGCAAACTGTCTGAAAGCCTCATCTCTACAGGTAAATTAAACTCCGTTACAGATACATTAATGATATGATCTCCAGGCAATAAGCCGGAACCTATTGTTTTGTCTGTATCTATACAAGATGAGAGAATTGCTGTAGTAAGGATCGCTGCTGCAGAACGAAAGATGTTCCTAATTGTCATTTTTTTGCCAGAATTTTATCGTAAAACTGAATGTATTCCTCAACATAAGTGGAATCAGGTGCGGATGTATCAATGAACCCGAGAGTGGGAAGAGAGCTTTTCTCTATAACCGCATTAAGCTCCGGTTCAAGTTCGTTTTCGCCGTAAATAATTCCATCGGAATACTGTACTGCTAGCTTTGCAAGATTTATGCCATTGGCTGGATTCATTACCTCAATATCTCTGGCTCTGATTCCTGAAACAGATATTTTAGATTTGATATCATCTCCAAATACCTGATCAAGACCCTCGTTGTAAAGAGATAATACTATTTTACTATCTGTAAATATAGGGTCCTCCTGATATATTTTTTTCAGATATAGCGGAAGGAAGTGGGCTATCCAGCCTTGACAGTGAATTATATCAGGTTTCCACCTGAGCTTTTTCACAGTCTCCAGTACACCTCTTGCAAAAAAAGATGCCCTCTCTTCGTTATCATTGAAGTAGCACTCGTTTTCGTCTTTGGTAATGTATTTTCTGTAGAAATAATCTTCGTTGTCAATAAAATAAACCTGCATTCTTGCAGAAGATATTGAAGAGACTTTAATGATAAGAGGTCTGTCAATATCATTTATAATAATGTTCATGCCTGAAAGCCGGATAACTTCATGGAGTTGGTTTCTCCTTTCGTTTATCAGACCATATTTTGGCATAAAAGAGCGAATTTCATATCCTCTCTCCTGTACACCCTGAGGTAAAAAGCGCCCGGTTCTCGAAATTGTGGTTTCGGGTAGAAAAGGGAATATCTCGGAGCTTACATAAAGGACTCTTGTGGGATCACTCATTTTTCCTGAAAGAATTAATGGCAAATTGTTCACAAAGATAATAAAATTAATTTAATTGGACATTTTATGTATCTTTGGAATCATTTTGACAATGAAGAAGAGAGAGAAAAATATCATATACAGAAGGCTGATTCAGTCATATTTATCATCGGTTATAAGTATCAGTATGGTGCTTATTCTTGTCGGACTTTCAGGGTTAATGGCAGTTAATGCCCGCTCAGTTTCTGACTTTTTCAGGGAGAATATCAAATTATCGCTTCTATTCAATGAAAGCACTTCAGAAAACTATGCAATGGAGGTGATGGGACTTCTTGAAAAAGAGGAGTTCGTTAAAGAGGCAAGATTTATTTCCAAAGAGCAGGGTACTGCAGAAATGTCAGAAATACTTGGTGCTGATTTCCTTTCAATATTTGAGACCAACCCCATTCCCGTATCAATAGATTTGTTCTTGAAGGCACGTTATCTTGAGCCTGACTCTTTAAGAGGAGTTGAGGCAAAATTGGCACAAATAGAAGGAGTAGAAGAAGTTGTTTACCAAGAGTCTCTTGTTAAGACAATTAACGAAAACATGGAGAAGGCTGGCTATGTTATTGGAGTCTTTATATTACTTCTGCTGTTTATCTCATTTGTACTAATAAACAATACTGTCAGGCTTAACCTATATTCCAAAAGGTTTATAATTCATACTATGAAACTTGTAGGAGCAAGAAGGTCTTTCATAAGAAGGCCGTTACTTGTCAGAGCTTGTATACAGGGGCTTATTTCGGGGCTTCTCTCTGTATCGATTCTTTCAGCAGGAGTGTATGTGGTTTACAGAGATATGCCTGAACTATTCAATATACTGGATTTTAAAATGGTAGCTGCGGTTTTTGTCGGTGTAATATTGCTGGGAATACTGCTTTGCCTCTTCAGTACATTTATTATTGTAAGCAGGCTCGTCTCCATGTCGGGCGATGATATTTATTATTAAACTAAATTTTTTGACAATATGGATTCAGGAAAATTTGCAATCCCCTATAAAAACCTGATTTATGTGCTGGCAGGACTGGCGCTGATGATTATCGGATACGCCCTGATGACCGGCGGAGGCACAGACGATCCTAATATTTTCACCGGAGAGGAGATGTTCAGTTTCAGGCGCATTGTGCTTGCACCACTCTTTATTCTGGCAGGATTTGTCGTAGAAATTTTTGCAATTATGCACAAACCTAAAGCTAAATGACTTTTTTTGAGGCACTCATTCTGGGCTTGGTACAGGGTCTGACCGAATTTTTACCAGTCAGCAGCAGTGGCCATCTTGCCATCGGAAAAGAGCTGTTGGGTATTCAGGCAGAAAATCTCTCCTTTGAAATTGCAGTACATGCCGCTACAGTATTAAGTACTATTGTTGCATTCAGGAAAGATATTTTTTCGCTTATAACCTCATCAGTAAAATTTAAATACAATAAAGAGAGCTCATATATCCTGAAGATTGCGCTCAGTATGGTGCCGGTTCTTATTGTTGGGCTTTTCATGAAGGAGAGGGTAGAGGCAATTTTTGGTTCCGGTCTTTTAATCGTTGGAATCTGTCTGCTTTTAACAGCATTGCTACTTGCCCTTTCTCAGTATGTTAAAGCCAAAGAGAACGAAATTAAATACTCTAATGCCTTCTTAATAGGTGTTGCTCAGGCATTTGCCGTGCTTCCCGGTCTATCCAGATCGGGAGCAACCATATCTACTGGTCTTCTTCTGGGCGTTAAAAGAGAGGAGATTGCAAAATTCTCTTTTCTAATGGTTTTGGTACCTATATTGGGAGAGAGTTTTCTCGAACTTATTTCGGGAGGATTCTCTTCAGCAGAGTCGGGGATTAACCTATATTCTCTTTTTGCCGGATTTACTGCTGCATTTTTTTCCGGACTCTTTGCATGTAAGACAATGATTTCACTAGTCAAAAGAGCCCGCCTTACAGGATTTGCCGTTTATTGTGCTGTAATTGGATTGTTAAGCATAGCCTACTCAGTTTTTTATTAGGTCACTATGTCTAAAAAACTTCATATATTTTTATCCGATGTTCATCTGGGCCTTAAAGCCTTTGATCCTGTAAAAAGAGAGGCAGCATTTGCTGATTTTCTGAACAATCTTCCTAAAGAGACAGAATCGCTTTATCTGTTGGGAGATATTTTCGACTTCTGGTATGAATATAAATATGTAATACCAAAGGGTTTCACAAGAACTTTGGGTGCATTAACCAATCTTTCGGACAGGGGCGTAAAGATTTACTTCTTTAAAGGAAACCATGATTTATGGACCTTCGGCTACCTTGAAAAAGAGGTTGGGGTAAAGATTTTGGATGATCCTACTGTTGTTGACATTGCCGGTGTAAAATTCTGCCTCGCCCATGGAGACGAACTTGGCGATGAAAATGGACAAAAATTCTTAAAGAGATTATTCAGAAACAGGTTTTTACAGGCATGTTTCAGCGCCCTTCATCCGCGGTGGGCATTTGCTATTGCGTTAAGGTGGTCAAAACACAATCGCCTTTCAAAAGGGGAACAGTTTAAATTTCGCGGAGATAAAGACCCTTTGTATAAATTTGCTACAGAATTTGAGCAAAAAAATAATACAGATTATTTTATTTTCGGACACATTCATACTCCCGGCAATACAAAAACGCCAATGGGAGCAGGTTTCTACATATTGGGTGAGTGGATACACGGTTGCGAGTATCTGGTTTTTGATTCGCAAACAAAGCAGCTATCGTGGGCCGGTGCTAAAAAAGAGAGAAGTAAAGATAGTCAAACGATCCTCTCTGATACATCTGAACAAGCTCTTCAGTAAGTTTATCGTCACCAAATCTGTCGTAGGGTTTTCTTAAATCAGATCCAAACAGTTTTGCGATTCCCTGCCAGAACCCTGCCGCAGCACCTCCTTTATAACCCCTGATGAGAGAATACGAGCTTTGTCCGATTTCACGGTCAATTAGTTTAAGAAGTAATCTCCCCTGTGAAATTGTCATTTTTCTGAGGGGTTTCTCAAATTCGTTAAAGAGCTGGGACTCGAAACTCTTTATGTATTTCTCCCTCTCCCGTGCAGAAAATTTTTTGCTGCTCATAACACTGTCTGCCTCCTGAATTTTCTGTTTTGCAATAAGGGCATAGGGGTATGTCTTTCTGAAATTGTAAACCAGTCTGTAAAATTCTCTCCACTCTTTACCTTTCATTTTATTCTTGTCCCATGCAAAATGATAGACGGCAGCCAGATTAATCTGAAATACTGTGTCTTTTCCCTCTATTTTGTAGCCAACTTTGTAGCTCTCATCCTGAGAGTACAGAAATGACTGGAAAACAGGAACTATAAAAAACAATATAAAATATAGGAACAACCTCTTCATAAAACAAAATTACCTCTTTGAGCGATCATGTTCAAGAATTAGACCAAAAACACTATATTTGATGAAAATCTTAAACTATGCTCTCTTCTGTTTATGGTCCCTGGACCTTATTTACCGATCTGGGGATTATTTTTGCGCTTTTGCTTGCAGGAAAATTAATCCGGGTAAAAGTAAAATTTATTCAAAAACTATTTATCCCTCCATCACTAATTGCCGGTTTTCTAGGTTTGGCCCTTGGTCCAAACGGATTTGGCCTGCTGCCATTCTCCGGCCAACTGGGCACCTATGCCGGTATTCTTATTGCACTGGTTTTTGCAGCTCTTCCACTCTCCTCTCCCAAATTTTCATTTAAAGAGGTTGCTGGCAGGGTAGGTCCTATTTGGGCTTATGCACAATTGGGCATGCTTATACAATGGGCTGTGATGGGTCTTTTCGGACTATTTGTACTTAATTTTATATGGCCTCAACTGAATCCTGCTTTTGGAGTAATGCTCCCAACAGGTTTTTACGGGGGTCACGGAACGGCTGCAGCTATAGGAAGCGCCTTTGAAGGTCTTGGATGGGACGAGGCAAAAAGTTTAGGAATGACCACCGCAACCACAGGTGTTGTTGTTGCAATAATTCTGGGGCTTATAATGGTTAAATGGGCTGCTGCAAGAGGAGAGACTAAATTTATAAAGGATTTTTCTGATTTGCCGGATGATCTCAGAACCGGACTTATTCCCGCAGAGAAAAGGGAGAGTGCGGGACAGGTAACCACATCTTCAATTTCTATTGATTCGCTTGCTTTTCACCTGGCATTCGTATTTGTGGTAGCTCTTATTGGATATCTTTTAAGCCAGGGGGTGAAATATTACTACCCAAAACTTGAGATACCGGTATTTTCTGCCTCTTTCATTGTAGGGTTGATTTTTAAAAAGATATTTGATGCTACAAAAGTCTCAGACTATATATGCCCCAATCAAACATCCCGTCTGAGCAGTACCTTTACCGACCTTCTGGTTGCATGCGGAGTTGCCTCAATTCAACTCAGTGTTGTAGTTAAATATGCTGTCCCTTTAATAGTTCTTATCCTGACCGGTATAACTGTTGTTTGGCTTACAACATTCTATCTGGGCAGAAGATTATGTAAAACCTACTGGTTCGAGAGATCCATTTTTGCATGGGGATGGTGGACAGGTACCATGGCAATGGGAATTGCTCTTATCAGAATAGTTGACCCGAAAATGGAGAGTAAAGCTATGGACGACTATGCTCTTGCCTATCTTCCTATTGCACCTGTTGAGATTTTGCTGATAACATTTGTCCCTGTAATGTTTGCAAGCGGTCTGGGTGCGTGGATTCTGCTGGCAGCTTTAGCTGCTTCGGTATTTATAATAATTCTTGCAAAGAGAATGGGCTGGTGGATATCTCCGGCAAAAACCAAAGCTTAAAACAGTTGATTATACTAAAACGAAATGATACCTAACAATACTATTCGCAAAATTTCAGTATGCTTAGCGATTGTTGCACTTTCAACATCCGCTCTCTACTCTCAGTCGCTGGAACAGAAGGCTGAACACATTCATAGGAATTTCTTCACTATTGATACCCATAATGATACTGCATTGCATATCAATAACCCCGAAGCCGAGTACAGGGTTGCAAAGGGGCAGGTTACATTTCCCATGATGAAAGAGGGAGGCCTTGATGCTGCTCTGTTTGCAATTTATATCGGACAGAAAGAGAGAGACGATGAGTCTCTTTTAAAGGCTACTCAATATGTATCTGATAACCTCACCAGATTTCGCAAATATGTCGAAGACTATAAAGGTGTTTCCATTGCATACAATTCAGATGATCTCATCAGAAACAAAAAAGAGGGAATTACTTCGGTGGTATTTGCAATTGAAAACGGATATGCAATAGGTAAAGATATCTCAAACCTGGAAAGGTTCCGTGATATGGGTGTAAGAGCTATTACGCTTTGCCATAATCTTAACAATGACATTTGTGATGCCTCTATGGATAAAGCTCCTGAGCATAACGGATTATCCCAGTTTGGTGAGCTTGTTGTAAAAGAGATGAATCGCCTTGGTATTATAATAGATGTATCACACGCATCTACCGAATCGGTTTTTGATATATTAAAGGTAAGCTCAAAACCAATCATGGCAAGCCATTCCGGAGTCTGGGCTATTAAAAACCATAACCGCAATCTTAAAGATGAAGAGATTAAGGCAATTGCAAAGGCAGGAGGTCTAATCCAGGTAGCAACCGGTAGGTTTTTCCTGTCCGAACTGCCTAAAGAATCTGTAACTGTGGCTCACATAGCCGACCATATAGATTATATAAAGAATCTTGTAGGTATCCAACACGTAGGTATCGGAACCGACTTTGACGGCGGTGGAGGAGTAGTTGGCATGGAAAATGTCTCAAAAATGAAGAACCTCACTATTGAACTTCTTAAAAGAGGTTACACCCCAAAGGAGCTTGAAATGTTCTGGGGAGGCAATTTTATTAAATTCTTGAAAGTTCAGAATTTGTAAAAATATTTTCAACATCCTTTTGCACATTTAAAATTTTTGGTATATTTGCATCCCGCTAAATACCTATTGAATATATCTATTTAGTTAAGGGATAGGGGATTAACCCTAAAAATTTTTTGACCAAAGCACACAATTATATTTACTGTTATCGTTAAACTGTAAAAAAAGCAATGTTACAACCAAAAAAAACCAAGTTCAGAAGGCAGCAGAAAGGCCGTATGAAAGGGATCGCACAGAGGGGAAATCAGCTCTCTTTTGGATCTTTCGGAATTAAAACTACAGCGGCGTGTTGGCTTACCGGACAACAGATCGAGGCTGCCCGTCAGGCCGTAGTTAGGTATATGAAGCGTGAGGGTCAGATCTGGATTCGCGTATTCCCCGACAAACCTTTTACCAAAAAACCTGCAGAGGTTCGTATGGGTAAAGGAAAAGGTGCTCCGGAGGGATTTGTTTGTCCTATTACACCTGGTCGTATGATAATTGAGGCAGAAGGTGTTCCGCTCGCGATTGCCAAAGAGGCACTTCGTTTGGGAGCTCAGAAACTGCCGGTAGTTACAAAATTTGTAGTCCGCAGGGATTATCAGGAATAATAAAAGCAGAAATAATATGAAAGCAACAGAGATACGCGAGTTATCCATTAAAGATCTGAAGGAACGCATCGAAACCGAAAAGGCAAACCTAATGCGCCTTAAGATGAATCATGCTGTTTCTCCTTTAGATGATTTATCTCAGATTAACAAGGCAAAAACAAACATTGCCAGAATGCTCACCATATTGAGCCAAATGGAAAATAAGAAGGACAACTAAGAAGTCATGGAAAGAAATCTTCGTAAAGAAAGAATAGGAATGGTGGTAAGTAACAAGATGGACAAATCCATCGTAGTTGCTGTTAGAAGAAAAGTAAAACACCCTATTTACGGAAAGTTCGTAAATAAAACCACTAAGTTTGTTGCTCATGACGAAAAGAACGAGTGTAGCGAAGGAGACAAAGTGCGCATAATGGAGACTCGTCCTTTAAGTAAGACAAAACGCTGGAGACTAGTAGAAATTGTAGAAAAAGTTAAATAGCCATGATACAGCAAGAATCGAGATTATTGGTGGCAGACAACAGTGGAGCAAAGGAGGTTCTTTGCATACGCGTGTTAGGGGGAACCCGCCGCCGCTATGCCGGAGTTGGCGATAAAATAGTGGTTACCGTTAAAAGTGCTATCCCGGGTGGTGACGCCAAAAAGGGAACAGTTTCAAAAGCGGTAATTGTTCGTACAAAAAAAGAGATCCGTCGCGCAGACGGTTCATATATCCGCTTTGATGACAATGCATGTGTATTGCTCAACAGTCAGGGAGAGGTTCGCGGAACCCGTATTTTTGGCCCGGTTGCCAGAGAGTTACGCGAAAATTATATGAAGATTGTATCTTTAGCACCTGAGGTGTTATAATTTTTATAAGGAAAAGATATGAATAAGAAATTACATATTAAAAAGGGCGATACAGTTTATGTAAATGCCGGAGACGACCGCGGAAAAACCGGTAAGGTTCTCGAGGTTCTTACAGAAAAAAGCCGCGCCATAGTTGAAGGAATCAATCTGGTAAGCAAACATACCAAGCCGAATGCCAAGCACCCTCAGGGGGGCATCATCAAGCAAGAGGCCGGGGTACACCTGTCTAACCTGCAAGTTGTTGACCCTGTGAAGGGAGGTCCTACACGCATTGGCCGTCGTTTGAATGACAAGCAAAAATTAGTTCGTTACTCGAAAAAATCTGGAGAGGAGATTAAATAATGGCAAATACTAAAGAAGGAGCTGCAAAGAAGCCAGCGGCAAATGCCAAACCTGCGAAAATCGAAAAGGCGGCACAATCACAAGGAGCCCAGGTTGTTGTAAAGGGCTACAAACCTACTCTTCAAAAAAAATATACAGAGGAGATAGTTGCCAAGCTTCAGAAGGAGTTTGGATATAGTTCTGTAATGCAAGTACCAAAACTTGAGAAAATTGTTATTAATCAAGGTATTGGTTCAGCAACAGGTGATAAAAAACTTGTTGATATCGCACAGCAGGAGCTCACTATCATAACAGGACAGAAAGCGGTACAGACAATATCAAAGAAAGATATTTCCAACTTTAAACTAAGGAAGGGAATGCCTATCGGAGTTAAAGCCACTTTGCGTGCTGCCAAGATGTACGAGTTTCTTGAAAGACTAATTTCTGTATCACTTCCTCGTATCAGAGATTTTAAAGGAATCAGCGAGAAGTTTGACGGTAAAGGTAACTATACACTAGGTATTAAAGAACAGATTATATTCCCTGAGATCGATATCGACAAAATCACAAAGATTCTGGGTATTGAGATAACATTTGTTACTTCAGCGGAGAAAGACGAAGAGGCTTTTGCTCTTCTTCGTGAATTCGGTCTGCCTTTTAAAAACATCAAGAAATAATCTTTAAAAAGAGAAGATAGATAATGGCAAAAGAATCAATGAAGGCACGCGAGAGAAAACGCGCAAAATTAAGTGCCAAATATGCAGAAAAACGCAAAGCCCTTAAGGAGGCAGGTGACTATGCTGCTTTGGATAAACTGCCAAAGAACTCAAGCCCTGTACGTCTGCACAACCGTTGTTCAATAACAGGTCGTCCAAAAGGTTTTATGCGTATTTTCGGTATCAGCCGTATACAGTTTCGCGAAATGGCCAGCAAGGGTCTTATCCCCGGCGTTCGCAAAGCCAGTTGGTAGAAAAATTTGTGACGAGAGTCACAGACAACATATTATTTATAATTAGTTGGATATCGGGCACCGTTATTTGGTGTCGAATAAACTTAAAAACAAAACAAAATGACTGATCCAATTTCAGATTTTTTAACAAGGGTGCGTAATGCATCAATGGCAGGACACAAAATAGTTGAGATTCCTGCATCAAAAGTTAAGCTGGAACTTACCCGTATTCTACATGAAAAGGGTTATGTTATCAGCTATAAACTAGTTGAGGGTACTCCCTTCAACACAATTAAAATAGCTCTGAAGTATCATCCTGAGACCAAGAAATCGGCTATCAAGAAGATATCAAGAGTGAGCCGTCCGGGTTTAAGAAAGTATGTTGATGTTGAAAACATGCCGAGAGTATTAAACGGACTCGGTATTGCCATAATCTCATCCTCAAAAGGTATGATAACCGATAAAGAGGCCAAGGAGCTTAATGTGGGCGGAGAGGTTATCTGCTATGTTTATTAATATAATTAAATAAAGAATTCATAATGTCACGAATAGGAAAATTACCTGTAAACCTTCCGGCCGGAGTAACAATAAGTGTTGGTTCGGATAATGTGGTTAAGGTTAAAGGCCCGCTCGGAGAACTTTCGCAAAAGGTGGATGCCGATATTAGAGTTGCCGTAGAGGGAAATGTGGTTCAAGTTACACGACCTACCGATCAACCGAGACACCGTTCAATGCATGGTCTTTACCGTTCATTAATTAATAATATGGTAACTGGTGTATCAACCGGCTATACCATTAAACAAGAGTTTGTCGGTGTGGGTTACCGTGTTGAGGCAAAAGGCCAGATCCTTGAGATGAGCCTTGGATACTCACACGATATTCATTTTATGCTGCCCAATGAAATCAAAGCAGTTACCGAAGCTGTTAAAAAAGGACAAGCCCCCGTGCTTACCCTTACCAGCTACGATAAGCAACTTATAGGAATGGTTGCGGCAAAACTGCGCTCTCTGCGCAAACCTGAGCCTTACAAAGGCAAGGGTATTAAGTTTGTAGGTGAACAACTTCGTCGCAAAGCCGGTAAGTCGGCCAGCGCTAAATAACAAGTGGAGGATTTATGGCTTTAAGTAAAATAGAAAGAAGAAAAAGAATACGACTTCGTATTAGAAAAGTTGTAAACGGTACTCCGGAACAACCAAGAATGTCGATCTTCAGAAGCAACAAACAGATTTATGTTCAGCTTATTAATGATATAGATGGTATTACCCTTGCATCTGCAAGTTCTCTTGACAAAGAGATTATAGAAGAGTGCAAAGGCAAACCAGCTACAGAAACAGCAAAATTGGTAGGTAAACTGGCAGCTAAGCGTGCGATTGAAAAAGGTATTGAAAAAGTATCTTTTGACCGTGGCGGCTACCTTTATCACGGAAGAGTTAAAAGTCTAGCAGATGCCGCCCGTGAAGGTGGTCTTAAATTCTAAGAATTTTGAGTATGATAAATACAAACGTAAAAAAAGTTAAGACTACCGATCTCGAATTAAAAGACAGATTGGTTGCAGTAAAGAGAGTTACCAAGGTAACCAAAGGAGGACGCCACTTCAGTTTTGCAGCAATTGTTGTTGTAGGAGACGAAAAGGGTGTTGTTGGTTACGGCCTTGGCAAAGCTAACGAGGTTACAACTGCTATTTCAAAAGGAATCGAAGATGCTAAGAAAAATCTTGTAAAGATACCTCTTAACAAAAAGACAATTCCTCATGAACAAGAGGCAAAATTTGGCGGAGCCAGAGTATTTATGAAGCCAGCAGCAGAAGGAACAGGAGTAAAAGCGGGTGGTGCGATGCGTGCCGTGTTTGAATCAGTAGGAATTCACGATGTTCTTGCGAAATCAAAAGGCTCTTCAAACCCTCACAACCTGGTGAAAGCAACAGTAGCTGCGCTTTTGGAAATGCGTGATGCATATACAGTAGCCGGACTACGCGGAATACCTATGAACAGAGTATTTAACGGATAAGGAGAAAAGGATATGTCTAAAGTAAGAATTACTCAGATTAAAAGTAAAAACGGAGCAACCGAAAGGCAAACTGCAAATTTGCACTCTCTGGGTATCCGTAGAATACATCAGACGGTGGAAATTGAACTGAATCCGGTAAATAAAGGAATGTTGGAAAAGGTTCTGCACCTTGTTAAAGTTGAAGAAATTAACTAAATAGGAGATTTTACACATGAAATTACATAATCTTACACCTTCATCAGGATCTTTGGGCAGAGAGAAGAGAATCGGACGTGGCGAAGGATCGGGACACGGAGGAACATCTACACGCGGTCACAAAGGTGCTCAGTCAAGATCGGGCTACTCTCGCAAAAAAGGATTTGAAGGAGGGCAGATGCCTCTTCAAAGAAGACTTCCCAAGTTTGGTTTCAACAACATAAACAGAGTGGAATTCAAAGCAATTAACCTATCGACACTACAAGCACTCAGCGAAAAATTGGGAACAGATGTTCTTACTATCGATACATTGATTGATGCAGGTTTCGTATCAAAAAACCACAAGGTGAAAATCCTTGGAAACGGAACACTATCCATCAAACTTGAAGTATCTGCTCATGCATTCTCAAAGGCTGCCATAGCACAGATTGAAGCTCAGCAAGGTAAGGCTACAATAATCTAACTAAACAATGAAAAAACTGATCGATACAATAAGTAATATCTTCAAGATTGAAGAACTGCGCAAAAGGATAGTCTATACTATCCTGTTGCTGCTAGTTTACCGCTTGGGAAGTTATGTAGTATTACCGGGGATTGACCCGACTCAACTTGGAAATCTGCAATCGCAGGCATCAGAAGGTCTTTTAGGCCTATTGAATATGTTTTCCGGCGGAGCCTTCGGTAACGCTTCAATATTTGCGCTGGGTGTAATGCCTTACATTTCGGCGTCTATCGTAATTCAGCTTCTTGGTATAATGATACCATATTTCCAGAGGTTACAGAGAGAGGGAGAGAGTGGAAGAAGAAAAATGAACCAGTGGACAAGGTATCTGACAATTGTCATTCTTGCGCTGCAAGGTCCGGCCTATATGGCAAACCTGCACGTTCAGTTGCCTGAAGCTGCATTTTTATTTAAAGGATTCTCGTTTAATGTTTTCGCTACAATGGTACTCATTGGCGGAACTATGTTCATAATGTGGTTAGGGGAGCGTATTACCGATCGCGGCTTAGGTAACGGTATCTCTCTTATAATCATGGTTGGTATTATCGCCCGTCTGCCATTTGCCCTTTTAGCCGAGGGTAGTTCAAGAATCAGTCAGACTGCAGGTGGTGGTTTACTTATGCTCATAGTCGAAATCATTGTAATGTTCTTTGTATTTGTTGCAACAATTGCACTTGTTCAGGGGACTCGCAAGATTCCGGTTCAGTATGCCAAGAGAATTGTTGGTAATAAACAATATGGCGGAGTTCGTCAGTATATTCCGTTGAAGATAAATGCGGCAGGAGTTATGCCGATTATCTTTGCGCAGGCACTGATGATGTTCCCGCTTATATTTGCAGGCTTTGACGCTACTCGCGGAATTGCTTCTACCCTGACCAATCCGGTAGGATTTTGGTATAACTTTATATTTGGCCTCATGGTTGTGGCTTTTACCTACTTCTATACAGCGGTGACGGTAAATCCTTCAATGATGGCAGAAGATATGAAGAAAAACGGTGGATTCATTCCCGGCATCAAACCTGGTAAAAAGACCACAGAATACCTTGATGCAATTATGTCCCGCATAACGCTCCCGGGCTCGATTTTCCTTGCCTTGATAGCAATTATGCCAGCTTTTGCAACAATGTTGGGAGTCAACAATCAGTTTGCCCAGTTTTTCGGGGGAACATCTTTGCTGATTCTTGTAGGAGTGGTTCTTGATACTCTTCAGCAAATTGAGAGTCATTTGCTGATGCGTCACTACGACGGTTTAATGAAGACAGGACGTCTTAAAGGCCGTACGGGAATGTAAACCGGATCTCAAAGTTCTTTGAAAATGATAAAACTAAAAACCGGGGAAGAGATTGAGATATTAAGAGAGAATGCTCTTTTAGTATCAAAAACTCTTGCGGAGGTCGGAAAGCACATTGTTCCGGGGGTAACAACTCTCGAACTGAACAAGATTGCAGAAGATTTTATCCGCGATAATGGCGCTGAGCCGGCATTCCTTGGTTATGGAGGATTTCCTTATACCCTGTGCATCTCTGTGAATGATGTAATTGTTCACGGTTTTGCATCCCAGTACCGTTTAGCCCAAGGTGACATCATCTCGGTTGACTGCGGTACCATCTACAAAGGGTTTTACGGAGACTCAGCCTATACTTTCCCGGTGGGAGAGATTTCAGAAGAGACCAAGAGATTGCTTAAGGTCACAAAGGAGTCTCTTTATATTGGAATTGAACAGGCGGTTTCCGGAAACAGAATAGGTGACATCTCATTCGCAGTTCAGGAGCATGTTGAAAAAAACGGCTTTTCGGTTGTAAGAGAGATGGTTGGTCATGGCATAGGAAGGAAACTGCATGAAGCACCTGAAGTGCCCAATTTCGGAAGAAGAGGGGTTGGTAAAAAACTGCAGGAGGGTATGGTAATATGCATCGAACCTATGGTTAATGCAGGTTCCAGATCTGTTCACATGCATGATGACGGATGGACACTGAGTACAGCAGACAAAAAGAACTCAGCCCATTACGAACTCATGGTTGCAATTCAAAAGGGTAAACCAATGGTTTTATCAACATTTGAGTACATTGAGAAAACAAATATTTAAATTATAAGGTTAAATTCAGATGGCAAAACAAGCTGCTATTGAAAAAGAGGGAACAATAATCGAAGCCCTGTCAAACGCGATGTTCCGGGTAGAGCTGGATAACGGTCACGTTATAATTGCTCATATCTCAGGAAAAATGAGAATGCACTACATTCGCATACTCCCGGGAGACAGAGTCAGAGTAGAGATGTCCCCTTATGATTTAACAAAAGGAAGAATTTCTTTCAGATACAAATAAAAATTAGAAAATATGAAAGTTAAAGCATCCATTAAGAAGCGCAGCGAAGATTGCAAAATAGTAAAGCGTAAAGGTCGTCTTTATGTAATTTGCAAAAAGACCCCTAAGTTCAAAATGCGTCAGGGATAATTTTTAATAGTAAACAATAAAGAGAATAGATAAATTATGGCACGTATAGCCGGAGTTGATTTACCAAAAAACAAGAGAGGAGAGATAGGACTAACCTATATCTTCGGGATCGGACGCAGTTCTGCTCAAAAAATCCTTGCCAAGAACGGCATAGATTTTAGCACAAAAGTAAAGGACTGGAACGATGATCAGATAGCTGCAATAAGGGGAACCATTGTAGAGGAGTACAAAATTGAGGGTGAACTTCGCTCAGTAGTTCAGATGAACATCAAACGTTTGATGGACATCGGATGTTACAGAGGTATCCGTCACCGTCTCGGGTTACCGGTTCGTGGTCAGTCGACCAAGAATAATGCCCGTACACGTAAGGGTAAGAAGAAAACTGTAGCTAACAAGAAGAAAGCAACTAAATAGAACCTAGATCATGGCAAAAAAGACAGGAACATCAAATAAAAAGAGGGTTGTAAAGGTTGAAGCCTACGGTCAGGCGCACATATCATCTACCTTTAACAACATTATTGTATCCCTTACCAACAACACCGGACAGGTTATAAGCTGGTCTTCTGCAGGTAAGATGGGTTTCAGGGGTTCTAAAAAGAACACTCCTTATGCTGCTCAAACAGCAGCTGAAGATTGCGCTAAGGTGGCTTATGATTTAGGACTGCGTAAGGTTAAAGCCTATGTGAAAGGGCCGGGAGCCGGACGTGAATCTGCTATCCGTACAATTCACGGAGCAGGTATTGAGGTAACAGAAATCGTAGATGTTACTCCACTTCCTCATAATGGATGCCGTCCAAAGGGACGCCGCAGAGTTTAATCCTTTTAAAATCATAATAACAGATTTAACATGGCAAGATATACAGGGCCTACCACAAAAATCGCCCGCAAATTTGGAGAGCCAATTTTTGGACCCGATAAAAGTTACGAAAAAAAGAACTATCCTCCAGGACAGCACGGTCTGGCAAAGAAACGCAAAAAGACTTCTGAGTATGGCATTCAGCTGAAAGAGAAACAGAAGGTTAAATATACATATGGACTGTTGGAAAAACAATTCCGTAACTTGTATGACAAAGCATCTAGAATGAAGGGCCGTAAAGGTGAAAATCTCATTTTGCTGCTTGAGTCACGTCTTGACAACCTGGTGTACAGAATGGGTATAGCCCCAAGCCGTGCAGCAGCAAGACAACTCGTTACGCATTGTCACATTACAGTAAACGGTGAACTAAACAGTATTCCATCGACAAATGTTAAACCCGGAGATGTTGTTGGCGTAAGAGAGAGATCAAAAAGTCTCGAAGTTATTCAAAACAATATTTCACGCGGTACAGCAAGACACTCATGGATTGAGTGGGACGGTAATTCACTAACAGGCAAGTATTTGAATATGCCTATCAGAAGTGAAGTACCTGAAAACATCAATGAGCAGTTAATTGTTGAGTTGTACTCTAAATAATAATAAAATGGCAATTTTAGCATTTCAAAAACCAGATAAGGTAATAATGCTTGACGCAACCGAAACATTTGGTCGCTTTGAGTTTCGTCCACTGGAGCCGGGCTACGGCATTACAGTAGGTAACGCTTTGCGCCGCATTCTTTTGTCGTCTCTAGAGGGCCATGCTATCACAGCTGTTAAGATTCAGGGAGTAGATCATGAATTTGCAACAATCCCGGGAGTAATCGAAACAGTTGTTGATATCATACTTAACCTGAAACAAGTTCGTTTTAAACGAATGATAGAAGGTGAAGATACAGAGATTGTGAATATTACGGTAAACGGCAAACAGGAGTTTACTGCAGAAGATATATCAAAACAGTTATCTTCTTTTAAAGTACTTAATCCGGAACTTCACATCTGCTCTATGGAGCCATCGGTTACACTCTCAGTTGAACTGAGAATTGGAAAGGGCAGAGGCTATGTTGCAGCAGAGGAGAACCGCATTGAAGAGGCACCTATAGGTATTATTCCTATCGACTCAATTTACACTCCGATTAAGAATGTAAAGTACTCTGTAGAGAACTGGCGTGTCGAGCAAAAAACTGACTACGAGAAACTTAATTTAGAGATAACAACAGATGGATCCATCCATCCCAAGGAGGCCCTTAAAGAGGCAGCAAAAATCCTTATTCATCACTTTATGTTGTTCTCGGACGAAAAGATAACTCTGGAGACACCGGTAGAGGTAATAAGTAATGAATTGGATGAGGAGTCACTCCGCATGCGTCATTTACTAATGACCAAACTGGCTGATATGGAGCTGTCGGTAAGAGCACTCAACTGCCTAAAAGCAGCTGATATTGATACTCTTGCAGACCTTGTATCACTTCAAAGATCTGAGCTGATGAAGTTCAGAAACTTTGGAAAAAAATCTCTTTCCGAGATCGACAACCTTGTTGAGCGCTACAGACTCAACTTTGGTATGGATGTAACAAAGTATAATATTGAAAAGAAAGTTTTGAAAAATGAGGCATAATAAAACAATAAATCACCTTGGCCGTAAAAGCGGACACCGTAAAGCGATGTTAGCAAATATGGCTTCGTCACTCATAATTCACAAAAGAATTGAGACAACCCTGGCAAAGGCGAAAGCACTCAGAATGTACATCGAACCACTGATTACAAAATCAAAGGACGATACAACACATTCACGCCGTACAGTATTCTCGTACCTCAAACAAAAAGAGGCAATTACGGAGCTTTTCCGCACAATTGCCCCAAAAATTGCTGATCGTCCGGGTGGATACACCAGAGTTCTTAAGCTAGGCTTCCGTAAAGGAGATGCTGCTGAGATGGCAATGATAGAGTTAGTTGATTTTAACGAAACAGCACTTGCATTTGCAAAACCTGAAGTTAAAAAGAGCACAACTCGTCGTGGTCGCACAAAGAAGAGTGATGAGGCAGTAGCAGAGGTAAAACCTGCAGCTAAAGCTCCAAAGGCAAAGAAAGAAGCCAAAGTTGAAACAAAAGTCGAAGAGGCAGTTGTTGCAGCACCAGTTACAGAGGTAGCTCCTGAAGTTGCTCCGGCAGCTGAAGTAGTTGTTGCCCCTGAAGCAGAAGTAGCTCCTGAAGCAGAAGAGCCAAAAGCTTAATAACGCTGTGTAATCATATTTTTACATACAAAGAGGCTGTCTGAATTCAGGCAGCCTCTTTTACATTGGTATAAACTCATCAAGCGCAACGCAGTTTTTCTTAACGCATTTTTTTCGTATTTTGTTCAACCATCTAAGATTAAGTTCATTACAAAACAAGCACATATCCAAAAGTGGCGCGGAGATTTTTGTGGATTTCAAAAAGAAATTGTAATTTGCAAAATACCTAATATTAGTGCGGTTTTCAGAGATAATGCCTTGCTGAATCAATATGCACTAATAATAAATTGTAATAAACAGTAAAAGATGGAAAGTTATCCGGTACAAAGAATTCAACATTTGAGCAGTCTGGTTGGAAATACTCCATTACTTGAGATATTCTTTAAATACAAGGGCCAGGAGAGGAGAATATATGCCAAATCAGAGAACCTCAACATGACCGCCAGTATTAAAGACAGGATGGCATTTACAATTCTTTATAAATCCTATAAAAATGGATCTCTCAAACCTGGTGATACAATAATTGAAGCTACAAGCGGTAATACAGGTATTGCGTTTTGTGCTATGGGAAGAGCTATGGGGCACCCTGTAGTTATTTTTATGCCCAATTGGCTGAGTGTTGAAAGATATAATCTTATTCAGAGTCTTGGTGCAAAGATTAATCTCGTAACTAAGGATGAGGGAGGGTTTGTGGGTAGCATTGCTATGGCAGAGAAACTGGCCAAAGAGACTGAAAATTCATTTTTGCCAAGACAATTCTCCAATGAAAACAACATTCTTGCTCATTTTGAGACTACAGGCCCGGAGATATGGAGTCAGATGACTTTCCGTAATCTTATGCCTGATGCTTTTGTTGCCGGAGTAGGTACAGGAGGAACCATAATGGGAACAGGAAGGTTTCTCAGAAAGATGAACCCCAAAATCAGGTTGCACCCTTTAGAACCGGCCAATTCTCCGACACTTACAACGGGATATAAAGTTGGAAGTCACAGGATACAAGGTATTTCAGATGAATTTATACCATCAATAGTTAAGCTTGACGAATTAAACGAGGTGCTTCAGGTTGATGACGGTGATGCAATTATAATGGCTCAGAGGTTGTCAGCAGAGTTAGGGATCTCTGTTGGGATATCTTCAGGAGCCAATTTCCTCGGAGCGCTGATTGCTCAAAATAAAATTGGGCCTGATGCCAATGTTGTTACAATTTTCTCTGACTGTAACAAAAAATATCTCAGTACAGACCTTATGAGACAAGAGCCTGTCAAAAATGGTTTTTATTCTCCGGATATTGAGCTTCTCAGTTTCAGATCCTTTAAACGGGTGTGTATAACTTGCTGTAACCCGGATGAATGCATTGAAACATACTCTCCGGGAGACATTGCAATAAACGAACTTCCAAAATGTGTAAGGAGGTAATTCGTTGTCTCAAAATGAGCAGGAATTAAGCAATCAGCATACCTACCATAGCTGCAGACATTAGTGCTACAAGCGTTGCTCCTAGCAATGATCTGAAGCCAAAGGCGCTCAGGATAGGTTTCTGGTTAGGAGCCATTCCACCAACTCCACCGATCAGTATTCCGATTGAGGCAAAGTTTGCAAAACCACACAAAACATATGTTGCCATTATTACAGATTTTGAAGATACAAATGCACCTGTACGGATCATCTCTGCAAGACTTTGGTAGCCGATAAACTCCGTCATGATTAACTTTTCTCCAAGTAATCGTCCGACAAGGTCAATGTCTGATCCTGAGACTCCTGTCAGCCAGATTACCGGGGCAAAAAGATATGACAATAAAAACTGCATCGACAATCCATCAAAACGTCCATTTGTAATATCTGCAATAACAGGATTAAGAGATGAGATATCTCCAATCTTCATAAATATGGCATTAAAACCAGCAATTAGTGCATAGAAAACCAGAAGCATTGCACCTACATTTGCGGCTAGTTTAAGCCCCTCTGTTGTGCCGTTGGAAATTGCATCAAGAACATTTTTTCCAATTTTTTCTTTGGGAACCTCAACCGAATTATCTATCACTTCTGTTTGAGGTTTAAGAATTTTAGCTATTGCTATTGCTCCTGGTGCAGCCATTATGGATGCCGAAAGCAAGTGTTTGGCAAATTCGAGTTCCATCACTCTGTCTCCACCTCCCAGCATTCCGATATAGGCAGCAAGAACTCCCCCCGCCATGGTCGACATTCCGGCAGTCATAATAAGCATTACCTCACTTTTGGTCATTTTTGGGATGTACTCCTTAACCATTAGAGGGGCCTCAGTTTGTCCAAGAAATATATTACCGGCGGTTGAAAGAGACTCTGCACCTGATAATTTCAAGGATTTTGACAATAACCAGGCCATTGCCCATACAACTCTTTGTAAAATTCCAAGATAAAAGAATAAACTGGTAAGAGCTGAGAAGAAGATAATTGTTGGAAGAATCTGAAGAACGAATATGAACCCAAAATTGTTAACATTCATCAGTGACCCGAACAGGAATGTTGAGCCCGCCTTGGTCCAATCCAAAACGGCCACAAAAAGGCTTCCCAGGAATTCAAAGATATTTTGAACAGCCGGAAACGCTATTACAGAAATGGCGATTGTGAATTGCATAAGAAGTGAGAAACCAACTGTTCTCCAGTTAACCTTTTTTCGGTCCAGACTAAATATCCAGGCAATGAAAATCAGAGAGGACATACCCAGTATACCCCTCAGAATTGACCAGAGATTTATATTAATCTCCTTTCTGGCAAGTATGTTTTTATAGGGGTTTTCTGTTGGGGCTGAAACAGCTTCTACAGTAATTAAGGTACTATCCGGGATAACTGCGTTAACCTCCGGTGCTGAATGCCCGCTAACTGTTTTTTGTGTTGAATCTGAAACTCTGTTATGCTCCTGACCTTGCAGAAATGTTAATGTGAACAGAGTTAGTGTAATTATAAACAGGAGTTTTTTCACGTGGTTTAAATTAGTAAATGCTTAGGAAGACAAATATAGCTATTATATTATTATCTTTGGGGGTTATTTTACTAATATGCGATTCGAAAAAACAGCACAGGATGCCGAATCTTCGGCACGTTGCGGGTTACTTTATACAGACCACGGAGTTGTTGAAACTCCAATTTTTATGCCCGTCGGGACTGTCGGTTCAGTCAAGGCAGTTTATCACAGAGATCTTAAAGAGGACATAAAAGCTCAGATAATACTCGGAAACACCTATCACCTTTATCTAAGGCCAGGCTTAGAGATAATTAAAAACGCCGGAGGCCTCCATAAATTTATATCATGGGACAGACCCATTCTTACGGATAGTGGCGGTTACCAGGTTTTTTCGCTAGCCGAAAACAGGAAACTCACAGATGAAGGGTGTATGTTCAGATCGCATATTGATGGTTCAAAGCACTTTTTTAGTCCCGAAGGAGTTGTCGACATACAAAGGATAATTGGGGCTGACATTATAATGGCTCTTGACGAGTGTCCGCCGGGTGATTCAGATCATGCATATGCAAAAAAGTCACTCAAACTGACAATGCAGTGGCTTGAAAGAGGAATTAAACATTTTGATTCGACTGATCCCCTTTACGGTTATTCACAAACCTTTTTCCCGATTGTGCAGGGTTGCGTCTATCCGGACCTCAGAAGAGAATCAGCAGAACACGCTGTTTCACTTAACAGAGAAGGATATGCAATAGGAGGTCTCTCAGTTGGAGAACCTGCAGAGGTGATGTATGAAATGATAGAGGTTCTTGACCCCATTTTACCCAAAGACAAACCAAGGTACCTGATGGGCGTAGGGACGCCTGCAAACCTGCTTGAAGCCATAGAGAGAGGTATTGATATGTTCGACTGTGTAATGCCTACAAGAAACGCAAGAAACGGTATGCTCTTCACTTCAGAGGGGATGATAAACATCAGAAACAAGAAATGGGCAGACGATCATACCCCGATTGATGTGAATGGTACGTCCTTTGTAGATAAAACCTATTCAAAGGCTTATCTGAGACATCTCTTTATTTCCGGAGAGATTTTGGGAGCCCAGATTGCAAGTGAACATAATCTCGCCTTTTATCTGAATCTGATGAAAGAGGCGCAGAAGCATATAAGAGAGGGCAGTTTTAAAAAATGGAAAACTATCGCAGTTAAAAAGCTTGAGACAAAACTTTAATGAAGGGTTTAAGACTAAACATCCTGGATAAATACATAATAAAGAAGTTCATAGGAACTTACTTTTTTGCTATTGTTATATTCATTGGAATAATTATCATTTTTGATGTCAGCGAGAAGATAGACAATTTTGTAGAAAAAGGTGCTTCTCTTGAAGCGATTGTTACCCAATATTACGGCAATTTTGTCCCTTACTTCATGAATATGTTCAGTCCTCTGTTTGTATTTATCTCAGTAATTTTCTTTACATCAAAACTTGCTTCTCACAGCGAAATAGTAGCAATGCTTTCCGGAGGAATCAGCTTCAAAAGGCTTATGTACCCATATTTTATCTCTGCAGCATTTATTGCTGTAATGAGTCTTGCATTGAGCCTTTTTGTAATTCCACCTGCAAACAGGGTAAGGCTTGAATTTACCGATAAGTACATAAAAGATAAATTCATCAATACCAATAAAGATATTCACCTTCAGTTATCGCCGGGAAATTATGTCTACATGGAATCTTTTAACAGCTGGAGTAATATTGCTACAAGATTTACCCTGGAGACAATAGAAGGGCACTCAATTGTTTCCAAGCTCTCAGCAGAGACAGCAGTCTGGGACTCTACATCAAGAGGATGGAAGTTGTACAGCTATTACATCAGGAACAACAAAGGGAATACTCAGGAGATAAAGACCGGGCACCAGATTGATACAATAATCAACCTCTCTGTCGAAGACCTCAACAAGCGCGATAACTTTGTTGAATCATATAATTACCGTGAGCTGAACGACATGATTAAACTCCAGAAACTAAGGGGAGACAAAAGGGTTATTTATTCTCAGATAGAGAAGCAAACCCGCTTTGCACTACCTTTTTCTGCCTTCATTCTTACACTTATCGGAGTCTCACTTTCGGCCAAGAAGAAGAAGGGAGGCATAGGAATAAACATAGGAATTGGACTCATGTTAAGCTTCTCCTATATACTTTTCCTTAGATTCAGTCAGATGTTTGTACATGCAGGTGTTCTTCCTACCTGGATAGCACTGTGGTTGCCTAATATGCTCTATCTGCTTATTGCTCTCGGGTTATATAGAGCAGCACCAAAATAGGGGTTATTTGCGGACTTTTTTCCCTATTTCCGTTAACATATCGTCAACCATGTTATCAAGTAACCATTGAGGATTCCATCCCCACTCATCTCTTGCACACGAGTCATCCATGTTGTCGGGCCATGAGGCAGAAATTTTATCCTTTACAGGATCAATCTCGTATTTAAATGTAGCCTCAGGAACTCTCTTTTTAATTGCAGCAAAAAGTTCTTTAGGGTTAAAACTCATTGCAGTTACATTGAAACTGTTTCTGTGAATAAGTTTTTCTGCAGGTGCATCCATCAAATCTGTGCAAGCCCTGAGAGCATCGGGCATATACATCATATCCATGTAGGTGTTTTCAGGAATAGGACATGTGTAGTGGCCTGTTTTTAATATTTCGTAGAAAACCTCAACAGCATAGTCTGTTGTTCCGCCACCCGGAAGAGCGCCGTTTGATATTATTCCAGGGAATCGCACACTTCTTGTATCTACTCCAAAGCGTGTATAATAGTAGTCACTCAGCAACTCTCCGGATACTTTACAAACGCCGTAGATTGTATTTGGTTGCATAATTGTGTCCTGTGGAGTGTTTTTATGCGGGGTTGAGTGTCCGAAAGCTCCTATTGAACTTGGCGTAAACAGAGAGCAGTTGAACTCTCTGGCTAGCTCAAGTGAATTGATTAGTGCCCCCATGTTCACATCCCATGCAAGCTGAGGATTTTTCTCACCGGTAGCAGAGAGCAGCGCAACCAGATTGTATATCCGGCCGATTTTGTTTTTTGAAACAAGTTCACGGTAAGCATTTACATCCAAAGCATCCAAAACGACAGATCTGCTTATTTCAGATAACTTTTCAACCACATCCTTTTTGAGATCTGCAGCGATTACATTATCTTCGCCATACAACGACTGTAAATGAGGAATAAGCTCTGTGCCGATTTGTCCGCCGGCTCCTACTACTAAAATGTTCATCTTATATTAAATTTGAATATATTCTGTAATTAAAAGTGGGACAAAAGTAAGAAATTTATTAAAAATATCATCTCATTGTTAAACTCTTTTGAAAAATGTCACTTGAGAAACTTCATAAAATAATAAACGACTTTTCATCTGAAATCGGGTTTGTTGCATATGGGGCAATTCCGGTAAAAAATTTTATCAAAGAGACACAATTTTTAATGCAATCGCTGGAACTATCCTATAACGGATCAATGAAGTATCTTGCCGGGAATATAAACATCAGGCAAAACCCCCGGCTTTTACTTAAAGGAGCAAAGAGTATAATGGTTTTTTTGGCCCCGTATAAACCCACAACCAGACAATCGCCTGAATTACCTCAAATATCATCCTATGCATATGGGAGAGACTATCATCCGGTTATTAAAGATAAATTACACAAGGTTGCAGAAAAGCTGAAAGAGAATATTCCCGGAGCACAATACAGGGTTTTTACCGACTCTGCTCCCATTTTTGAAAGAGCAGCAGCCGAAGCAGCAGGGCTTGGGTTTATCGGAAGAAACACTTTTCTCATTAGCAAAGAGCATGGATTACACACATTGATTGGGATTATCATTACAACTGAGCAGCTGTATTACAATAATGAAGTTGTTAAAAACGGCTGCGGTACCTGTACCAGATGTCTGGAAAGTTGTCCGACCGGAGCATTGGTAGAGCAATACAGACTAGACTCAAGAAGATGCATTTCATACCAGACTATCGAAGACAAGAGCCTGTATGAGGAGCAGCTTTTAAGAACAGACAGAAAAGGGTGGGTTTTCGGATGTGAAATATGCCTTAACATTTGCCCGTGGTCGAAAAAAGGAGAGTCATCAAAATGGGGGGAATTCAAACCATTTGCAACACACCCCGGAAAAACATCAATCTCTTTTACGCCGGAGGAATGGTTAAAGATGACAGAAGAGGAGTTTAATTCATTTTTCAGGCACTCTCCCTTAAAAAGAGCCGGGTTATTCAAAATCAAGGACAATATTGTAAATTCGCAATTATGATAAAGCAGTGGCAGACATTGGTTCAAACAGAACCACTAAAAGAGAGAATAAAATACAGTCATAAAATACTGTTTACCGGCTCTTGCTTTGCCGGTGAGATTGGGAACAGAATGCAAAACCTGAGATTCCAAACGCTTGTTAACCCCTTTGGAGTCCTGTATAACCCTGCTTCGATAGCTCTTTCATTAGAGAGGATAGAGACAGAAATACCCTTTTCCGGGGACGAACTGATAAAGGCAGGCGATATCTACAAGAGTTTTATGCACAGCAGTGAATTTGCATCAACATCAGAGACTGATTTTCTTAACAAGAACAACTCTTTGCTGAAAACTGCATCCTTACATTTTAAGGAGAGTAGATGGATTGTGATTACCCTTGGGACATCGTGGGTTTACAGAGAGAAGAAGAGTCAGAAGATTGTCTCCAATTGCCATAAACTGCCTTCAGATATGTTTATACGAGAGGCTATGGAGGCTGATGAAATCGACAAGGTTCTCTCTGACATTATTAAGCGACACCCCGACAAAAACTGGGTGCTCACAGTAAGCCCCATAAGGCATTTCAAAGAGGGTGCAAACGGGAATCAACTAAGTAAAGCAAGGCTTTTACTTGCTACAAATGCACTTGTAGAAAAGTTTTCAAATGTTTTTTACTTCCCGGCTTATGAAATTTTCATGGACGAATTAAGAGATTACAGATTTTATGCAGAGGATATGATTCATCCATCGGCAGAATCGACAGACTACATTTGGGAGAAATTCCGGGAATTTGCTGTAGATGCTTCATGTGAGTCAATTATGTCAGATGTGACCTCTTTGATTAAGATGAAACAACATCGGCCTCTTTTCCCTGAAAGTAAAGATTATAGAGAGTTTTTGGATAAAATTGCAAAACTTGAAGCCAAAATTGCCTCTAAAAGGCTGTAAATTGCTGAAAAAATTTTTTTAGTTACATTTTTTTATTAAATTTGGTTGCTTCTTGAAATGGGGCATCATAAAATGAAGAGATTTAATTATATGTTGCCCGGAAATTCTTTAAAAAATTACTAAATTAAATTCGACAATAAAACATTTGTATTATTTGTTTGAAACAATTTTTAATATATATTTGCATAGAAATCAGTTAAATCAACATCCTAAACAATAAATCATGAACAAGGCAGAATTAATAGCAGCTATCGCAGCAAAGACAGAACTTACAAAAGTTGATGCAAAAAAAGCTCTTGACGCATTTATAGATGTAGCCAGCGAGTCTTTGAAAAAGGGCGAGAGACTTACTCTCGTTGGATTTGGTTCATTTTCGGTAAACGAAAGGAATGCCCGTAGTGGCAGAAATCCTCGTACAGGTTCGAAAATCAACATTGCCGCTAAAAAAGTGGTAAGATTTAAAGCAGGCGCAGAATTAAATGACATGGTCAACTAATCTGTCAAAATCAGAAATCGGAAGACGCCCTGCACAGGGGCGTCTTTTTTTTAAAAATACAGTGATATTGTTTTTAGAAATTAAAGTTGCGGGAAAGATTAGTAGGTAATGAATACAAGAATCCGCCCTCTTTTGACAAAATGCAGTGAAAACTGATCTCCTTCACATTCGTTGAGTGTTCCTTTCCACCAAGAGTCAAAAATCACATTATCCAGAGGGTATTTGAGCCCTTCTGACTTGATTCTGACGTCGTTATCCAAAGCAATTACTGAAACCTGACTGCTCTTTTTTGTGAAAAATGTTCTGTCTTCTAAAACAGGGTAAAAAACGCCATTATTAGTCCACATCTCAATCGGAATAGAACTCTTTTGAACATAATTCAACAGAAGTGAAATATTGCCCAATGAATGGTCTTCTCGTATACCGGTCGCTCCAAGAATAATGATTTTTTCAGGATTGTGAAGCAGTGCTAAATCAAATGCCTTTGTAAGATCATTGGTCTCCTGACAGTCATTAATGTGAATTATTGAAGCAAATCGTACTTTATTATCAACGCTTAAAGAATCCATGTCACCCACGATTGAATCCGGAATTATGCCTTTGGCAATTAATCTGTCTGCCGCACCATCACAGCAAACTATATAGTCTGCATCTCTCAACTGATTCAGGGGAGCGGAATGAAGTGGGAATTCACCGTCAGCAAGTATGACAAGGGGTCTCATTTTTCTTCAAATCTATAAAGTGAGATATCTCTGAATCCTGCCAGAAAATCCTTGATATTTAGTCTTTTCTTGCCTGCTGCCTGGATAGAGGTAATTGAAATAAATCCGCCATCGCAGATTACCTTTAAATAGGTTTTGGCATCTGTAAGGATTTTACCGACAGCAAGTTCGGGCGAACCATCTTCACGGGTTGCAGAGTATATCTTAACTGGGATTGCCGTATTGTCTTTAATCAGGACAGAGTGTGCCGCAGGGTAGGGACTTAGCCCTCGTATTAAATTGAAAATTTTAAAGGTATCGTTGTTCCAGTCAATTTTGCCGGTATTTTTATCGAGTTTAGGTGCCTCCTTTAGTGGGTTGTCTCCGACTTCAAGAGTAGATTGATTAATGGCATTTGCCTGCCCGTTAACTATCAGGTCAACAGTTTCGCAAACAAGATCAGCTCCCATTAACATAAGCTTATCATGTAACTCGCCGGCAGTTTCAGACTCTCCAATTTGACACTCTCTCTGTAACAAAACCTCTCCGGTATCTATCTTTTCGTCAATCAAAAATGTTGTTACTCCACTTTTTTTCTCGCCGTTTATTATAGCGTGATTGATTGGTGCTGCACCACGGTATTGAGGGAGTAATGATGCGTGCAGGTTAAATGTTCCAAATTCAGGAATCGACCATACAGCCTTAGGTAACATTCTAAAAGCGACTACGACAAAGATGTGGGCATTTAGTGCCTTTAAATCATCCAGAAACGACTCATCTTTTAATGACAAAGGCTGAAATACCTCTATCCCCTTTGCAAGAGCGAACTCCTTTACATCACTCATGGACATCTTTAAACCTCTGCCCACCGGTTTGTCAGGGGCAGTAACAACTGCACATACATTGTACCCTTTTTCAAAGAGAGCCTTTAATGGTGCAACTGCAAATTCGGGTGTGCCCATGAACACAACTCTTATATCATTCTGGTTTTTCACCTTTGTATCTGTTTATTTTATCAAAAACTTTTTTGAAAAACTGAATATACACATCAGTATTGAAAAGAGATGAGTCTCTTGTCGATTTCCATGTCAAATATACCCCAATCGGAAAAAGGACCATTGATGAAATCAGGGTACCCATTGCCGGAGATACTACTCCATCTGTGGCAAGTTTTTTCCCGCTGATATCAATTACCCAATAAACCACAAAAAAGAGCATGGAGACGATTACAGGTGTACCCAGCCCTCCTTTTCGAATTAATGCTCCAAGCGGTGCACCGATAAAGAAAAAAATGAGGCAGGCTATTGAGAGGGTGAATTTTCTAATACTTTCGATACTAATTTTCCTTAGCGGATATACATACTGATACTCTTCAATCTGGAAGTTATCTACTAAAGTTACTGCATTTTCAAGTTGTCCGATAGTCACCCTAAGGTCCTGCCTTTTGTCTTCCAGAGATTTCCAGCGGAATAGTGAGTCATATGCAACTGTCTCTTTATATTTGGATTGATATGCCGTATCAAGCTCTCTGCTAAAGGTGAGACCACCTCCGCTTACGAGATTACGATATTGGTTTGTTTTTATTTTAACATATACAGAGTCAATTGAATCTTTTGCCATCCTTAGCTGTGAAAGATTTTGTGTCATCACTTCATTGCTAAACCTATCTTCCTCTGAGCGTTGGAATGCATAGCTTTCAATCGAAATTGCCATCTCTTGCTTTGTGAATCCGATTCTTTGAAGTGTAAACGGACTGTCCAGAATTCCGGGGTCATGAGGCTCCTCTTCGTATGAGTAGCCGTCATAAAGGGTAAAAAGCAGACTCTTTTTGTCAGCGGTAAATTTAATTGAACCGGAATCGGCAAGTGTCAGATTTGTATTACCAAATCCGCTCTTGTGAGTGTAAACCATAACATCGTAGATTGAGCCGGTCTTTTCGTTACGACTTCCAATTCTGATATTATAACCTTCGATACCGTTATAGAATATTCCTGTGGGGATTCTAATCTCCTCCTTTGTCTTACTGATGTCATCCCTTAAAGAGTATATTTTGTTGTAAGATACAGGAATAAGATTATTCGAGGCAAAGAATGCCCCTATACTTATAAAGAATGAAAGTATAACAAGTGGTGCCATTATCCTTTGAAGCGAAATTCCTGCTGCCTTCATAGCCAGTAATTCACTGTTCTCTCCCATGCCACCGAGTGTCATGATTGAAGCAAGCAATGTTGCAATTGGCAAGGCTAGTGGGATCAGAGTTGCAGAACCCCATCCCAGAAATTCAAGAATGACCATAACTCCAAGCCCTTTTCCTACCAGTTCATCAATGTAAAGCCACAAAAATTGCAGCATAAGGGAGAAGATTACAATGAGAAATGTAAGAACAAAAGGTCCTAGAAACGACTTAACAATAAACTGGTCTAATTTTTTCAAAATTGACTATTTAGAAACCATTTCAATCAACTTCACAATAGCATCTGAGATACCGTCCGGATTTTTCCCACCTGCCGTTGCAAAGAAGTTTTGTCCTCCGCCTCCTCCGTTAATATATTTGGCGGCTTCGCGTATATCCTTTGAGGCGTTGTACCCGTGGGATGTCATATCATCAGTGTACATTAGGGCCAGAGAGGCCTTACCCTCATGGCTGTACCCTGCTATGAATGCAGCAGAGGTAAACTCGGCACGAATCATAAAGGCAACATTTTTCACCACTTCGGGGTTATGTTCACCCTTAAGTATCATAACCTTAATCCCCTTAACTACCTCCATATCCTGAACAACTCTCTCCTTAAGTGCTTTTGCTCTCTCTTTCATTGCCTCTTCAAGATTCCTGCCAAGTGTATCGTTTTCACTTACAAGTTTCTGAACAGCATTAATTACATTAGGGGTGTTGTTTAAAAGTAGTTTTATTGTCTTTATTGTATCTTCTTCGTTCTCAATTAGTTTTTCTGCATGAACTCCTGTTGTTGCTTCTATTCTTCTTACCCCGGCTGCAATTGCAGATTCGGAGATTATTTTAAAAAGCCCTATGTTTCCGGTTGAGGAGGTATGAGTTCCTCCGCACAACTCAATAGAGTCTGCGAAACGGATAACCCTTACTGATTCACCGTACTTTTCGCCAAACAGGGCAATAGCTCCCATGCTTTTTGCTACCTCAACCGGAACATCTGTGTATTCATCTCTTGACGAGTTCTGCCTTATATAACTGTTAACCAGATTTTCAACTTTACGAAGGTCTTCGTCTGTAATTTTCTCATAATGTGAGAAGTCAAATCTGAAATGAGTAGGACTAACAAGTGAACCTTTCTGTTCAATGTGGTTGCCGAGAATCTCTCTGAGAGCTCTGTGCAAAAGGTGTGTTGCAGTATGGTTATTGGCAGTTGACTCTCTCTTCTCAATATCAATCTTAGCAGTAAAAGTGCCTGTTAGTTCTGAAGGAAGCTTATCTGCAATATGAATGCTGAGGTTGTTCTCTTTAACAGTGTTTGTTATAGCAATAACCTCTCCTTTTGAAGAGGTGATTGTGCCGGTATCTCCAACCTGACCGCCACTTTCGGCATAAAAAGGACTTTTGTCAAAGACAAGCTGACAATACTCTTTATTATTGGTCTTTATCTTTTTATATCTGACAATATGGACCTCATCTGTGGTTTTTTCATATCCGGTAAACACCTGCTCTGAATAGGGTGAAACTTCAATCCAGTCTCCCTCTTGGGCGAATGTGGCTTTACGGCTTCTCTCTTTCTGTTTACCCAACTCCTCTTCAAATGATTTATGGTCGATGGCGAAGCCTTTCTCTCTTGCGATAAGTTCACTCAGGTCAATTGGAAAACCATATGTGTCATATAGTATAAATGCATCTTCTCCGGAGATCTTCTTAGAATCCTTGTTCTTTTCCATAAGAGAATCCAGAAGCCGAATCCCCTTCTCCAGTGTTCTGAGGAATGACTCCTCCTCCTCTTTTATCACTTTTTCAATCAAGATTTTCTGAGAGACAAGTTCAGGAAATGCGCTGCCCATTTCGGACACTAGTGTTGGAACAAGTCTGCAAAGCAGCGGTTCTGAACAGTCAAGGAATGTGTAGGCGTACCTTACTGCCCGGCGGAGAATTCGTCTGATAACATAACCTGCTTTCACATTTGACGGCAGTTGACCATCGGCAATTGAAAAACTTATAGCTCTCATGTGGTCTGAAATAACTCTCATAGCCACACCGGTCTGGTGAGATTGGTTATAATCTTTTCCTGTGAGGGTTGAAATCTCCTTTATCATACCCGAAAAGACATCGGTATCGTAGTTGCTTTGCTTACCTTGCATGGCCATGCAAAGCCTTTCGAGCCCCATTCCAGTATCTACGTGTTTTTGAGGAAGAGGTACAAGCTCACCGTTTGCCTTCCTGTTATACTGAATAAACACAAGATTCCAGATTTCAATAACAAGGTGATGGCCTTGATTTACCAGGGTTGCCCCGTCAACTGCAGCTCTCTCTGCATCACTTCTGATATCAACATGAATCTCACTGCAGGGGCCACATGGGCCGGTATCTCCCATCTCCCAGAAGTTATCCTTCTTGTTTCCAAGCAGTATTCTATCTGCAGGTAAATACTTCTTCCATTCATTTGCTGCCTCATGGTCAGGATCGATGCCTTCCTGAGGGTTGCCTTCAAATACTGTTGCATATAGCCTGTTTGTATCCAGCTTGTACACTTGCGTAAGAAGCTCCCAGGCCCAGTCAATAGCATCTTTTTTAAAATAGTCTCCAAAGCTCCAGTTGCCCAGCATCTCAAACATTGTGTGGTGGTAAGTGTCGTGGCCTACCTCCTCTAAATCATTATGTTTTCCGCTGACTCTGAGACATTTTTGTGTGTCGGCCACTCTTGGGTATTTAGGAGCGGAGTTACCCAGAAACCAGTCTTTAAACTGATTCATTCCGGCATTGGTAAACATAAGGGTAGGATCGTCCTTAATAACCATTGGAGCCGATGGAACAATTGTATGTCCTTTGCTTTCGAAAAAATTTAAAAAATTATCTCTTATCTCTTTTGATGTCATATATTTTAAGGCTGTTTGTCTGTTTTTTTATGAATCACAAAAATAGGTTTTTTATTAAAATTATATAAATTTGCATGAAATAAAGATTGATTTTTCCTATGTCAAAACAAAGAAGATATAAGTTTAACCCTGATACTCTGGCTTATGAGATCCACAAGATACCAATAAAGGCCAGATTTTCAAAAGGATTTATTCTGTTTCTGCTTAGTATTGCCACTTCTGTCGGATATTATTACCTATATACTCAATATTTTTCCCTTGAAACACCAAAATTACTCTCCATTAAAAGGAGTAATGACGAGTTGGCGAACAGGCTTGAACTTATTAACAGGCGTTTTGAGAGTGCAAACAGGACTTTGGTTACTCTCCAAATGAGAGACAACTATGTATACAGGCCGATTTTCGGAATGGAAGAGATTCCCCAGGATGTGAGAAATGCCGGCTTCGGTGGTGTTGACCGTTACTCTCACCTTGAGAATTTTGAACGCTCGGGCATACTCAGTAAAACCGCATTTAATCTTGATCTCCTCTATAAAAAGGCCTATGTGCAGTCCAGGTCATTTGACGATGTTTCACTTCTGGCAAAAAATGCTGACGAGATGACACTATGTATTCCTGCGATACCGCCGGTTAATATTGCATCTTCAAAAATCAGATATTCAAGCAGCTTTGGGTACAGAAGAGATCCTTTCCATGGTGACTTCAGAATGCACACAGGTATTGACCTTTCCGGCCCTCTTGGAGAACCTATTTATGCTACAGGCAATGGTAAGGTTATTGAGGTAGGTTATGACTTTTTCGGTTATGGCAACTTTGTGTTGATTGATCACGGCTACGGATATAAAACCAGATATGCTCACTTGAAAAATGCATCGGTAACTATTGGCAGAGTTGTAAGAAGAGGAGAGGAACTGGGAATAATGGGTAATACCGGGAGATCAAAAGGCCCTCACCTCCACTATGAGGTTATCTACAGGAATAAACCGGTTAATCCTCAAAACTACTATAATAGGGATATTGATCAGGAAGAGTTCTTCAATTTATTAACTCCCAAGAGTTAGACAGCTATGAGCAAGTACAGATTTAACAGAGAGCAGCTGAGATTCGTAGAAGAGAAACTCGGCCTGAAGGGCAGACTGGAACTTGTAATCAGATACGTTATTGGAAGCCTGCTTCTGGCTGTGCTTTATTATATTATATTTGCCTCAATCATAAACACCGGTCAGGAAGAACGCCTTCTCAAGGAGAATCAGATGCTCAGCCTTGAATACAGAAGGGCTTTGGAGAAGATGGATGTACTGGATAGTGTATTGGGAGACCTCAGGCAGAGAGACAAGGAGATATATATGAGCATATTCAAATCATCTCCCCCAGAGCTTCTAAATGAATACAATCCGAGACTCTATGCACAACTTGACTCCTCATCGGACATTACACTGGTAAGTTTTGCTTCTGACAGAGTAAGGTATATGGAATATCTGGCAGGAGAACTAAATAGAAAGTTCTCTGCAATATTTGACACACTAAAAGGAAGAGATGATCTTAACTCGATTCCATCAGTAATGCCGATAAAGGGAATGACTGTTTCTCAGACGGGAGCAAGTATTGGAGATAAAATACATCCTTTTTATAAAACAATGACCAGACATACTGGTATTGATCTGCTGGCCGGTCTTGGAACAGAGGTGGTTGCAACTGCAAGAGGAGTGGTAACTGAAGTATCCAGGTCAGACAGAGGAAGGGGTAATCAGATTACTATAAACCATGGAGGGGGATATCAGACCAATTACGCTCATTTGGGTGAAGTTCTTGTCAGAAACGGACAGACCGTTAACAGGGGTACGGTTATTGCGAGGGTTGGAAGCAGCGGTCTATCATTCGCCCCACACCTGCATTATGAGGTGAGACTTAATGGAAACCCGATGGATCCGGTTAATTATTTCTTTGCAGAGTTAACCCCGTCGACATATCGCGATATGATGATTATTGCGCTAAATAGTGGTCAGTCAATGGACTAGCCGTAAGTATAACCCTTTAAATTCTGAACATTATGCCATACAAAGAGTTTAAGATTGAAAAGCTTTATTACACCATAGGTGAGGTAGCAGAGATTCTTAATGAAAACACCTCTCTGGTAAGATTTTGGGCACAGAAATTTCCGGAGTATATTAAACCGGCAAGAAATAAAAAGGGTAACAGGCTTTTTACGGCTGATGATCTCGCTAACTTCCGGTTAATATACTATCTGGTAAAAGAGAGAGGAATGACCCTTGAAGGGGCGTCAAAAAGACTTAAGGACAACAAAAGCGGGGTGGATAGAAGAGTAGATGTTGTTGAAATACTCACGGGTATTAAAGATCGTTTGCTGGAGGTATCTGATTCTTTACAATAATGAAAGCAGGAGAGATTATAAGTATAGTTGAAGAGTTTGCCCCTTGTCACTTTCAGGAGGATTGGGATAACTCAGGGCTGATGGTTGGAGATCCTGCCAGGGAGGTAACCTCAGTAATTCTTGCCCTTGACTGCACAATTGATGTTGTTGAGGAGGCACTGGATTCTGGAGCTGAGATGATTATCACACATCATCCTCTCATATTCAAAGGAATTAAAAGAATTGGAACAAAGAGTCTGCAAGACAAGATGTTGACCAAAATTATAAAAAATGATCTTGTTGTATATTCTGTTCATACAAATATTGACAAGGTTCCTGATGGAGTTAGCGGGATAATGGCAGACAAACTTGGCTTATTAAACAGAGAGATACTTACAAAAAGTGAAGAGAAAGGAGTTGGGCTTGGTATTTTTGGAGAACTTGCAGAAGAGATGTCTGCCGATGAATTCATTGGTATGGTGAAGGAGCGTTTCGGACTATCATTGATTAAAAGTTCAAAACCACTTACTGTCCCTGTTAAAAAAATTGCACTGTGCGGTGGGAGCGGAGGCTCCCTAATTAACGACGCATTTAATGCAGGTGCTCAAGTTTATATCTCCGGAGACCTCTCGTATCACAGCTATTTTTGCGAAGATGGATTTATGATAATTGATATCGGCCACTACGAGAGCGAAATAGGTGTGCTGGATTTGCTGATGTCTGTTATTTTGAAAAAAATTCCTAACTTTGCCGTTCTCAGAAGTAAAAGAAGTAAAAATCCAATATATTATCGATAATTGATTATGTCAGCAGCCAAAACAAAAGTACCTATTGAGACCCCGTTGGACGGCGGTACATTTATATCATTGCAGAAGAGCTCCGTTGAAGGTGACCTTACGATGGAGTCGAAACTGAATCTGTTATACAAATTACAGCTGGCAGATTCTAAAATTGACCAGATTCACCTGTTAAGAGGAGAGCTTCCGCTTGAAGTTCAGGATCTTGAAGATGAGATATTAGGGATGAAAACTCGTGTTGAAAATTTTCAGCTTGAGATTAAAGATATCGAAAAGTCAATTTTGCAAAAGAAGCTGGATCTTGAAAACTCAAAATCTTTGATTGAAAAGTACACCTCACAGCAAAATAATGTCAAGAATAACAGAGAATATGACTCACTATCCAAAGAGATAGAGTTCCAGGGACTTGAGGTGCAGTTATCGGAAAAGAGAATTAAGGAGAACAACATTATTCTTGCAGAGAAAAAAGCTGTTCTTGTTGAAACAATTAAAGCTCTTGATGAGAGAGCACTTGACCTTGAAAACAAAAAAAGAGAGTTGGATTCAATAGTTGCCGAGACAGCAAAAGAGGAGGATGAACTCATTAAGTTTTCTGAAGATATTCAGGCACAAATTGATGCCCGTCTGCTTGCCGCTTACAAAAAAGTAAGAACAAACGCCAGAAACGGACTTGCTGTAGTAACAGTAAGGCGTGATGCATGCTCGGGCTGCTTTAATAAAATTCCACCTCAGAGACAGATGGACATAGCCTCAAGCAAAAAAATTATTGTTTGCGAATACTGCGGCCGTATCCTGGTAAGCGCTGACTTCGAAGGCGAATAAATGAGCAGTGTCCCCTATACTGTAAGGGAGCTGTTTTTCAAGCATATAGCACAAACCTCCTCCTCACCTTTAGGTATTGAAATCGAAAGGGCTGAGGGGGTTTTTCTTTTTACACCCGATAATCGCAAAATACTCGATTTAGTATCAGGAGTATCTGTCTCTAACACCGGTCATGGCAATAAAGAGATAATCGAAAGTGTAAAGGCGCAAATCGAGAAACATATGCACCTGATGGTATATGGTGAGTTAATTCAAAGCCCACAGTCTCAACATGCGCATCTGCTTGCAGAGCAATTACCATCTTCACTTGACTCTGTCTATTATGTAAACTCAGGAAGTGAGGCTAACGAAGCCGCCCTTAAGCTTGCAAAAAGAGATACCGGAAGAAGAGAGATGATCTCTTTTTATAATTCATACCACGGAAGTACTCACGGCGCTTTGAGCGTTATGGGTAACGAAGAGTTTAAAAACTCTTTCAGACCTCTGTTACCCAACGTAAAACACATTTGTTTTAACAATTTTGCAGATTTAGAGCAGATTACGTCTAAAACTGCTTGCGTAATAGCTGAGCCGGTTATGGCTGAGGGAGGTGTAATTCTGCCTCAGATCGGCTATTTGCAGGCATTAAGGGAGAGATGTACCCAAACAGGAGCCTTATTGATTTTTGATGAGATTCAAACCGGATTTGGAAGAACAGGTAAATTATTTGCATTTCAAAAATACGGAGTCACTCCGGATATCCTTACTCTTGCCAAGGCACTAGGCGGAGGAATGCCTCTGGGTGCACTGGTTGCATCACAATCGCTCATGAAAGACTGGCAATCAAATCCAGTGCTGGGGCACATAACCACATTCGGGGGTCACCCTGTATCATGCGCTGCTGCACTTGCCTCTCTTAAATTGCTTTTAAAAGAGAGTTGGATTGATGAGGTTAATGAAAAGAGTGCTATATTTGTGGAAGCGCTAAAGGATCATCCGAAGGTAAAAGAGATAAGAGCCGCTGGCCTGCTGATAGCCGTAGATCTTGTAAATGAAGAATATGCCAAAAGAGTTCTTCCTCTTTTGATAGAAGAAGATATTCTAAGTGACTGGTTTCTCTTTTGCCCTACTGCCTTCAGGATTGCACCTCCTCTGATAATTGACAGAGATCAGTGTGAAATGGCTGCGCAAAGGGTAAAAAAGGCGCTGGACAGGTTATAATTGGTGTAAAGCTGTATGGCAAAAAAAATTGGACGAGGCAAAGCCTCAGGTGATGCAAATCTGGATGTATTGGGTCTTGAAATGGGTAAGAGACCACCTCAGGCAGTTGATATTGAGGAGGCGGTTCTCGGCGCACTCATGCTCGAACCTACTGCAATTACAGATGTTCTTGACATAATCAGCCCTGACTGTTTCTATAAAGAGACCAACAGAAAAATCTTTACGGCAATTTCTGCACTGGCAGCAAAACATGCTCCTGTTGACATTTTTACCGTTTCAGACGAACTTAAGAATTCCGGAGACCTTGAATCTGTAGGTGGAGCATCCTATCTCAGTCAGCTGAGTATGAAGATTGGTGCTGCAGCTCACATCGATTACCACGCAAAAATACTCCTCCAGAAATACATTCAAAGAGAGCTCATATCAATCTCTTATGGTGTTCAAAAAGATGCATTTGATGATGCTGTCTCTGTTGATGATTTACTTGACACTACTCAACAAAAGATTTTTACACTTGCTGACAGAAACATGCGCAAAGAGGCGCAGGTTGTTCAGTATGTGATTAACCAGGCAATTGACGACCTTCAGAAAAATCAACTCCGTACCGATGGTTTAAGTGGTGTCCCTTCGGGTTATACCTCCGTTGACAGGGTTACTCTTGGATGGCAGCCGTCTGATCTTATTATTATTGCCGCCCGCCCATCTATGGGTAAAACTGCATTTGTACTAACAATGGCCAGAAATATGGCTGTGGACCACAAGGTACCGGTTGCATTCTTCTCTCTGGAGATGTCATCTGTACAGCTGGTGAAAAGGCTTATGATTAGCGAAACCGGGCTGGATGGTGATAAGATAAAAGGTGGTTCAAAGTTGAAAGATTATGAATGGGAGCAGCTTCACTCAAGGCTTAAACAGTTGGTGAAGGCACCGATGTATATTGATGACACTCCATCGCTCTCAATAAACGAACTTAGGTCAAAAGCCAGAAAACTTGTTCTTATTCATGGAGTTAAGCTGATTATTATTGACTATTTACAGCTTATGACAGGTCCGCCGGAGTTGAGAGGAATGAGAGAACAGGAGGTTTCAGCAATTTCAAGGTCATTAAAGGCAATTGCAAAAGAGCTGGAGGTGCCTGTTATTGCACTTTCACAGTTGAGTAGAGCTGTAGAGACGCGCGGAGGCACAAAGAGACCACAATTAAGTGACTTGAGAGAGTCAGGGGCAATTGAACAGGATGCAGATATTGTGGTGTTTATCCACAGACAGGATTACTATAACCTGGGTGATGATAATCCTGCACTTAAGGGGGTCTCTGATATCATAATTGCAAAACACAGAAACGGTGCGGTATGTGATGTTCAGCTTAGATTCAGAAGTTCAGAAGTTAAGTTTACTGATATGACTGATACCTCTCTTGCCAAAGATCCACTGTCAGGCGGTTTTGAAACATACCCATCGAGAATGAATCAGCAGGAATTTATGTCAAATTCAGATTTTGAGAAAGAGTTTTGATGAAAATTAAGATACTGTTATTAATATCACTTCTTTCAGTTTCCCTCTTTGCGACGGTAAAAGTAAAACCCTGCACCCCCGTTAAAGATATTCCCGAACATTTGAGAGCTTACGATCATGGTGAGAACCTTGTTTATGTAATCAATTACAGATGGGGAGTTATAAACACAGATGTTGGAGAGGCCGCCGTTAACCTTACCAAAAAGCGACATCCCAATGGAGAGGAGTATTTTCATTCTGTTATTACCGGGATAACATATAGGTTTTACGATGTTTTCTTTAAAGTGAGAGATCTGTTTGAATCAAAATTCAGTACAAAAAACGGGAGACCATTCTATTTTCACAGAGATATTCATGAAGGTAAGTACACCATGAAGAACACCTTCTATTTTCAACCCGACTATACTATTAAGGCAAAGGTCGAAAGAAAATCCGACCCGATTATTGATACTGTACTTGTAGGCAGAGAGTGTACCTTCGATCTTGTGTCGCTCTTCTATTTTTCCAGAAACATCGATTTTTCCAACATACCTGCCGGCATTGAACAGCCTATCTCGTTTGCAATAGATAACGAGGTATTTGAACTCTATTATCGTCTAATTGGCCCTGAGACAAAAAGAATTCCCGGACTCGGTCAATTCAGAACGCTTAAATTTGCAGCCAGAGTTGTTGCCGGTGAAGTCTTTTCCGGCAAAGAAGAGCTGATAATCTGGGTGACAGACGACAAAAACAGAGTACCTTTGATGTTTGAAACTCCAATAAAAATGGGAAGAGTGATAGGCAGGCTTAGTAGTTTTAGAAATCTTAAACACCCGCTGATTAGCAAAATATCATGACAAACAAACAGGATTATATAGATCACGAAGGTGTAGTATTATCAATCGATAATGAATTTATTGCGGTTGAAATATTAAACAAGTCGGCATGCGCATCATGCCATGCCAAATCGGCTTGCTCACTTGGTGATGTAAAAACAAAAATCATCGAAGTAGAAAATAATTTCAAGGATATATACGAAACGGGGGAGAGGGTAAATGTTAAATTAAAGAAGACTCTGGGATACAGGGCACTTTGGATTTCTTATGTTGTACCTCTTTTAATCCTCCTTGTTTTATTAGTATCTTTGACCTCTGCCGGAGCTTCGGAACCCGTTACAGGGATTGCGATTATAGGTGGAATCTCTCTTTATTATTTTATAATATGGCTGTTAAAAGACAGGCTAAAGAGGGAGTTTATATTTATGATAGAAAAACTTAAATAATTGATGACTACTACAATTCTTTTTACAGTTGTCAGCCTGAGTGTTCTGGGCCTTCTTCTGGCTCTGGTTCTCTATTTGGTTGCTCAAAAATTTAAAGTAGAGGAGGATCCTCGTATAGATGATGTAGAGGCAATACTACCGGGAGCAAATTGTGGCGGCTGCGGATATGCAGGGTGCCGTGCCTTTGCCGAAGGGTGTGTTAAGGCAGATAGTCTCGATGCGCTTTACTGCCCGGTAGGGGGAAATGACACTATGAAAAATGTTGCTTCTTATCTAGGGATGGAGGTTGCCGAAAAGGCACCACAGGTTGCAGTTGTAAGATGCAACGGGAACTGCGATTCAAGGCCAAAAACAAATCACTACGACGGATACTCATCGTGTGCGGTAATGGCATCGCTATATGCCGGAGATACTGCCTGCAGCTTTGGCTGTCTTGGGCAGGGAGATTGTGTTGTGGTATGCAACTTTGATGCTATCAAGATGGACCCGCGCACCGGCTTACCTGAGGTAGATCAGGACAAATGCACAGCTTGCGGAGCATGTGTTAAAGCCTGTCCAAAGTTTATCATTGAGCTGAGGAATAAAGGTCCAAAAAATAGAAGAATCTTTGTTTCATGTATCAACAAAGATAAAGGTGGTGTGGCAAGAAAAGCTTGTGCTGTTGCTTGTATAGGATGCTTTAAATGTCAGAAAGTTTGCCCATTTGATGCGATAACAATGTCAAATAATCTTGCATATATTGATTATAACAAATGCAAGCTTTGCAGAAAATGCGTTACAGAGTGTCCGACACACGCAATCTGGGAGGTTAACTTCCCTGTAAGAGTCCCAAAGAAAGAGGAAGAACCGGTTGTAGAACAGTAAATTATTAATCTGATATGAGCAGAACTTTTTCAATAGGGGGTATTCATCCCCATGACCATAAGATATCAGTCAACGCTTCAATTGAGGATTTTCCACTGATGGATATGGCATATATATCTGTCTCCCAGCATTTGGGAGCACCTGCCGAACCTGTGGTAGCCAAGGGTGACACGGTAAAGGTAGGTCAGCTGATTGCCAAGGCATCAGGTTTTATTTCGGCAAATATTCACTCTTCTGTCTCCGGAACAGTTACTGCCGTAGAACCTATGCCGGATATCTCAGGAAACCTTATTCCCCATATTGTTATAAAGGTTGAAGGCGACGTGTGGGATGAGTCAATTGACAGATCGCCTAAGATAGTTAAGGAGATTAAAGCCTCTTCAAAAGAGATTATTGATATAATTGCAAAATCCGGAATTGTCGGTTTGGGCGGAGCTGCCTTTCCTACCCACATTAAGTTATCTCCTCCTCCAGGAAAAAAGGCAGAATATCTGCTGATTAACGGAGCTGAGTGTGAACCATATCTTACTTCAGATTACAGGGTAATGCTTGAGTACCCGGAGCAGATGCTCATTGGCACCAAAATAATGATGATGGCCCTGGGAGTTGAAAAAGCATATATAGGTATAGAGGAGAACAAGCCCAAGGCATTAAAGCTTTTAAAGAAGATTGCTTCTAAGAGCTATAAGGAGATTAAAGTGGTTTCTCTTAAAAAGAGATATCCTCAGGGAGGAGAGAAACAGCTGATAGATGCAATAATTCATCGCCAGGTTCCTTCAATGGGCTTGCCGATTGATGTTGGGGTTGTCGTTCAGAATGTTGGGACTGCACTTGCAGTTTATGAAGCTGTTCAGAAAAATAAACCGCTTTTTGACGGGATTGTAACAGTGACCGGAGGATGTATGACAGAGCAGAGGAACTTTCGTCTGCGGGTAGGCACAAACTTCGAAAGGATAATGTATGCGATAGGAGGCTTCCCGAAAGATGCTGTAAAGCTTATAAGCGGAGGCCCAATGATGGGTAAGGCAATTTCAAGAATGGATGCAGCCACCGTAAAGAGTACTTCAGCGCTTTTACTCCTGACAGATGAAGAGACAAGAAGGGGAGAAGAGGGTAATTGCATAAGATGCGCAAAGTGTGTAGAAGCATGTCCGATGGGTCTTGAACCATACCTTCTGAACAGGTTGGCAAGAGCCGGCCGCATAGATGACCTTGAAACAAACCTTATTCAGGATTGCATCGAGTGCGGATGCTGTTTCTACAGCTGCCCTTCGAATATTCCTTTGCTTGATACCATAAGGCTTGCAAAGGGACAGGTTTTGAGAATAATTAGAAGCAGACCTAAAAAGTAACAGATAATCTTTATGAAAAAACTATTAGTATCACCTGCTCCGCATATTCACGGCAAGGATAGTACCCAGGGGTTGATGAGAGATGTAATAATTGCACTATCGCCTTCACTACTGGTGTCTATCTACTTTTTTGGCTTCTCTGCCATAAAACTGGCATTTGTAGGAGCAATAACCTGCCTGCTGGTTGAATTTGCCATACAGAAGTACATTATAAAGGGAAAAGTAACAGTTAACGATTATTCGGCAGCCCTTACCGGCTTGCTTCTTGCCCTCAATCTTCCCCCTAATTCTCCGAGTTGGCTTGTTTTTATCGGTGCCATAGTTGCAATCGGAGTTGCCAAAATGAGCTTTGGTGGCATTGGCCAGAATCTCTTTAATCCGGCTCTTGTGGGACGTGTGTTTTTACTGGTCTCTTTCCCTGTTATCATGACTGACTGGACTACTCCTGTGTCGTGGTTTCGCGAGGGTATAGATGCAACTTCAGGTGCTACAGCGCTTTCGATAGTGAAGGAGGGTCTCTCCAAGGGGATGACAATGGATCAAATCTTTGAAGCAAACAACTTTTCCTATGCCGAGATGCTATTCAGCAAAATTGGAGGATCTGTCGGAGAGGTTTCTGCTCTGGCTCTGCTGGTGGGGCTTGTCTACCTGCTTATAAGAAGAGTTATCCGGCCTCACATCCCACTTTCAATTATTGGTTCTGTGATGGTTCTATCGGGAATTTTCTGGATAATTGATCCAACCCATAATCCTGATCCAATATTTACTATACTTACAGGAGGTCTTCTTATCGGTTCAATTTTCATGGCAACAGATTATGTGACATCGCCAATGAGTACAAAGGGAATGATAATCTTTGGTGTAGGCATTGGAGTAATCACAGTTCTCATCAGAAATTTTGGAGCATACCCGGAAGGTATTTCGTTTGCAATCCTCATTATGAATGCAACGGTTCCTCTTCTGAATAATTTTTACAAACCAAAAAGATTTGGTAAGGAGGTGAAGAATGGCTAAAAGTTCAACTTTAAAAAATATGGTGATGACCCTCTCTGCCGTAACTCTCATTGCTTCGGCACTTTTGGGGGGAGTTTACGCACTTACAAAGGGTCCGATTGATATTGCAATGGCTGCCAAGACAAACAATGCAATTGCAAGTGTCTCTCCTGAATTTGACAATGACCCCTCTGCTGAAATGTTCATGGTAGAGAGTGCGGGAAAGAGCTACAAAGTTTACCCGGCAAAGATGGGCGAAAATGCAGCAGGTTACGCTATTGAGACATATGCATCGGGTTTTGGAGGAAGAATAGCACTTATGGTTGGATTCAATGTAGATGGAACAATCAAGGGAATTTCTGTTCTTTCGCATACCGAAACTCCGGGACTTGGAGATAAGATCGAACCTTCAAAGAGTAGTTTCAGTGCACAATTCGAAGGAAAAGACCCACAGAATTTCAAACTGGTTGTCAAAAAAGATGGTGGTGATGTTGACGCGATTACAGCTTCGACAATTACTTCAAGAGCTTACTGCGATGCCGTAACGTTGGCATGGGAGGCTTTTAAGCTCTGTTCAAACCAAAAATCAGAGGAGGAGAAGGCAAATGAGTAAACTATCATTAATAACAAGAGGAATCCTAAAGGAGAACCCAATTTTCGTTCTCTTTCTTGGAATGTGTCCCACATTGGGAACAACCACGTCGGCAATTAATGGCCTGGGCATGGGCCTGGCTACAACCTTTGTACTAATAATGTCAAATATTGTAATTTCATCTATTGCAGGTCTTATCCCAAGTAAGGTGAGGATACCTTCATACATTGTTGTCATTGCAGCATTTGTAACGATTCTTCAGCTGCTTATGCAGGCATATACTCCCGGTCTCTATGAAACACTTGGTCTGTTTATTCCGCTGATAGTGGTAAACTGTATTGTTCTGGGAAGAGCCGAGGCTTTTGCTTCAAAAAACAATATCACTGATTCGGCTCTGGATGGAATCGGTATCGGATTGGGATTTACCCTAGGTCTTACAGTACTTGGCGCCGTAAGGGAGTTGCTGGGCAGTGCATCACTCTTTGGAATCAAACTTATTGATGGTGATGGAATGCTTGTTTTTGTACTTGCTCCGGGAGCATTCATTGCCCTCGGTTACCTTTTGGTGCTGTTTAATAAACTTAAAACCAGAATCTCTTAATTGATTACAGTATGGAATATATATTAATAATCATTTCGGCAGTTTTTGTAAACAATATACTTCTGTCACAGTTTCTGGGAGTCTGCCCTTTTCTTGGTGTTTCAAACAAGGTGAGTACTGCTGCCGGGATGTCGGGTGCGGTAACCTTTGTAATGGCTGTTGCAACCCTTGTAACATATCTTTTGCAATACTATGTTCTGATTCCTCTGGGCATCGAGTTTATGCAAACAGTAACCTTTATTGTGGTAATTGCGTCGCTTGTTCAAATGGTTGAAATAATCATGAAGAAGGTAAGCCCTGCTCTTTATCAGGCGCTAGGTATTTTTCTTCCGCTCATTACTACAAACTGTGCTGTACTTGGTGTGGCAATTCTTGTTGTCTCTAAAGAGTTTACATTCGGGGGTGATCCTCACATGCTTAACATGGCTCAGGCTGTTGTGTTTGCAATTGCAAATGCTTTGGGATTCGGTCTGGCTATGATTCTCTTTGCGGGGTTAAGAGAGCAGCTGGAACTTGCAAATGTGCCTAAGGAATTTAAAGGCACGCCAATTGCATTAATTACAGCCGGAATACTTGCTCTTGCCTTTATGGGATTTGCAGGTTTAGTTTAATTGATTATGGCTAAAAATTTACTTGAAATTGAGCAGTTACTCCGGGAGGGTGAAATTGCAACGGCTCATCAGGAGCTTGAAGAGTTTCTGAAAAGAGAGCCTGAAAATGCTCAGGGTTGGTACCTAATGGGGGGAATTCTGAGGCGTGAACAGCAGTGGGGAGAGGCTATCAATGCGCTTAACAAGGCTAAGTTTCTGGACCCTGCAGGCCCTGCCGCTCATGCAATTGAGCACATTTACGAAATACTTCGATTTCAGAATACCGATATGATGAATCCTTAATTTTCGTTAAGAGGAATAACAATCTGTTAAAATACAGCTAGGATATGATGTGAACCCTAAAAGTTAGACAAATAACTTTTGGGGTTCACATCAAAAATGGATTGGTTCTTTAAGCATATTAATTGTTATCTCATTTTTCCCTGTAACTTAGTTTAATTATGAAAAGATTTTGGGCATCTGTCTCTGGCAAAATTTGTTCTTTAATTTTTGTATACAATTCTGGATTTTTTTTGTTAATCAAATCTCCAACGGCTCCTTGAAATAGCTCAGGAGGGAATAAATAGTACTCTTTTAAACCACAACTGAAGAGGGGTTTGAAAAGAATAGGCAACCCATTAAAGGGATGGCAGTAAATTAAATTCCTACTCAGATCAACTAAAAAAGTTTCTATCCTATCTTTTGATATTGAAAGCCCGTACATTGAACTATTAATTTTATAAAATCCAAGAACTTTTGTAAACCAATTATTTCTTGAACTAATCTCTTTAAAACTTTCAAAATCTATACCGCTGATTGATTTATCGGTATTCATCTCCTCGATATATCCAAATTCTTTTGGTAAATTGTCATCAGCCACCATTTTATAAATTTTGTTTGAATAGTTTGAGCTGAGGTAAAGCTCTTTTTCATACTGATTGAAGTGTCTAGGAGAGATTGTTGGGCTTAAAGTGGGACCAAATTTGTCTTCAAAGTAGCATAATTCGCCAGCGTTATTCAGAATGATGTAGTTGTATTTCTGCTGAGGATCTTTATTGGAATCAAGAAAGATTCTTTTTCCCCCAAATTTTACAAATTCAATGTAGTTATTCTTAACAGGAATTGATGTTTCATAGTTTCCTGCGATATCGTAGACTTTAATGTCATTAACATCCAATATTTCAATTTTTTCAGTATCTCTGTCAAATGAAAAATCGGAAACCATATTTAGTTCTCCTGGTCCTCTACCTTTACTTATTGTTTTTAGGTAATTACCATTTTTGTGAAATAGTTTTAAGTCTCCATAAAACGTCATTATATAATAAATATCTTTGTATACCTCTATTCTGTTTATTCCTTTAAAATTTATATATGCTTCGGTTTTATTTTCAAGAGGGATAATTTCAACATCATATGTGTACCCTGATTCAGAGAAGGGCAAAGTATTTTCCATATTATATTGAACGGGAATTTTAAATGTAGATTCAACCCCCAAATTAGTATTGCAACCATATGTGATCACCATCATATAAATGAAAGTGATAAAAATATAACAAGGATTTTTTTTCATTTTTAAAATTTATTAAAAACAAATACCGTCATTGCCACACACATTACACTCCCCAGTATAACAATCACCCCCGGCATCTGGCTCAGAATTGAAAATACAAGAAGGAACACTACTTGGTGTACCACATACTAAACAATCTAAATTGTAGGTAGAATAATAAAGAGCACATTTTCCGGCATTAAGTTGATTAACTAATGATGAGAAAATGAAAAATAAAAAAGATGTAGCGATAATTAAAATTAATTTTTTCATAACATAAAAATTTAATTGTTTATAATTTAAGAATCCACTTTAGCCAAGGCTAATGAGAATAGAATAGCAGTTGAAAGATTTACGCCTATTATGCTCAGGTTCTTATTAAGTAAATTACAATTTAGTAACCTTTCCAACAAAAAGAATAGCACCTGTACTCTGTTCGTATATTAAGAATATAAATGGTCTGTTAACCTCCATTATTACCTCTGCTGGATTTGGTTGAGGCCCTATGCTTGTTGCATACATATTTACTATTGTCACCGCAGCTGCCTCTGTACCGTTTTCATCAACAGATATGTAACTTTTCTGAATTACTTCAGATACATAAGTTCTCATGTCTGACATAGCCGAGAAATCGGCGTTGTGAGTAAATGCTGTTGGCATACCCATCACTGCAAGTGTTTCATCCAGTTTTTCCAGACTATTCTCAATTTTGAAACGAGGCATAGAGAGTGTAACTTTTGCAAGCGATCTGTGGTTTACCATTGTCTTCCAAACATCCTGGTCAAGGTCACTGATTATATCATCAATCTTCTCGCCCTCTGCCGGAAGTATAATATTCATTGCATAGGCAGTATTGGAATATGGGATTGTTACCATACCGCATCTGTCCATCTGTGAATACATCATATCCATTCTTCTTTGGTGCATCATAGCTACAGCAGAGGAGGTGTTGTCAATATTATTGAATGATTTATTAACGGTTTTGGTCTTGTCAAAATTAAATCTCCAGAACGAACTAAAATATATTGCATTTGTAAGTAAAACCATAGATGATGGATCTATCTGTTTAATAATCTCCGGAATTTTACCGTTGGTTTTCTCTTTACACCAGAGGTTAATGGCAGGAATAGTAGAAGGAGCTGAAAAATCCAGAGTGCTAACCTTTGCATCAAAGTAGTTCTTGTTTAAATCAAGAAAAGAGCTCTTCAGTGGAATTGTTTTATTAGCCCAGACTGAGTTGGCAATACTTAATATTGTATGCGAATCAACCTCTACTAATGCTTTTGTGAGCTCCTTATAATATTGGTTAATTTCCTGGGGTTCATATTCATTCATGCCAAGTACACCGGCAATCTCTTTTTTTGTGTCCCCGGCAGCTCCGTTGTAAAGCATACCCAATGCTGCAGACATACTGTACGGTGAGAGAAACATATTTGCGCTTTGCTTTTGGGACAAAGCCTTGAAGAAGCCAAAGGCAAATGTGTTTGTTTTATCAAGAATCAGCTTACTCTGAGCTTGTAAAATGATAGGTTTTGCCGGTACATAATTTACTATTGGATTTTGCTCTTCCGACTTTGGATTCTCAACCGCTTGTTGCGACTTTGAACACGAAATCGCAAGTAAAATTGTAGCCAAATAAATTAACTGTTTCATAATGGATGGTAATTCTTAAAATAATGAAATTATATCAGGCAGTAGGTTCAGATAGCTTTATATGCTTGATTGCCAAGTGCAATTTAGTGTCTTTCTGATTAATTTGCAAATAATTAAGGCATTAGTTGTTAAATTTATACGATTATAAATATTTGAAATCGTCGGAATAGTGCACTGCGAAAGGAATTCTTTAATTTGTTCAGCAGTAATGTTATAATCTAAAAAAGCCAATCCATTGTTCCAGGATTAGCTTTTAATATTTAAATGTAATCAGTTGCTAATATTGCGGAGCTTATTTTAGATAGTCTAAAACGGAAATATGTTTTATTTTCCCAAATCACTCTACTCCTGCAACCGATTGTTTTAGTGCACCCTCAAATTTTCTTGGTACTTTTCGGCGACTGCGGAACTCCTCCCTTCGGTCGTCAGACAGTCCTCGTCGTTCCCGAAAAGTAGCCGCGGAAAATTATCGGAAAACAAATATTGCCTTTGAGTTGAGTGATTTGTGAGATTATTGAGAGTGTGCCCATTTCCGGAATTTAAGTGTTTACATAACTATTTGACTAAGTGGATTATACAAAATGATATTGCCCGTTTTTTTTTAAATTATTATGTTTGCAAGCCATTGATATATAGATATTAAGGCAAAGACTTAAAAGTCCCCTATTTTATACGAGTAAAGTTGCCTATCGGGTCTCCGATTTTGAGAGTGAGTGCGTCAATTTTATTGCTATTACCGGGGAAGAACTCTAACTCGATGTTGCTGATATTTCTTATGTTAAATGCGTTTCCGGTTTTGTGTCTTAGTTCTGATTTTACATTGTTGAGCTGAAACATTAGTTTGTTCTCCTCCTCAGAAATTGTGATAGTACCGAAATCTTCCTTGAAAAACTGGCCAAGATATTGAATGTTGGCAAGTTGAGGGATTGTGTCTATCTTTGTTTGTGGAGTTATTGGCCTTGGACGGGTAAATGAGCTAAGGTAAAATTCTCTCCAGTCTCTCTTATCTTCACCTTTAAGCATCTCAATCATCTCTCTTGTAATAGCCATGTGCGGGTTTGTGGTGGCTCCGGCATTTGTGAGAATTGCAATGCCCATATCTATTTCCGGCATTATCCCTACGAATGCTGTGTAACCGTAGGCAAGTCCGGTATGTCTTATGAGTCTTCCGTTGCTGCTCTGCTCCACTGTCCATCCCTGTGCGTAGTTGTTAAGAGTTACTGAATCATGTCCGCTAATGGTTTGCGGAACAAAAAGATAACGGTGATTTGTTTCCGAAATAATCTGTTTGCCATTGAATTTACCTTTACCAAGGTGCATCTTAAGCCAGTTGCCCATATCCTCTGCTGTAGAGATTACAAATCCTGCCGGAGCCACAGCAGAGAGCCACCGGAACCCTCTCTCACGATCTGCTCTGATTGCTGTCTTGATTGTGTCTTTATCCATAAAGTGAGTGTGACCTTTAGCCAGTGCATTTGATGAATAGAATGAGCGGTTACCTGTTGTGCTGGAATTCATCTCAAGCGGCTTGAATATTCTCTCTGCAATTGCATCATCCCAACTCATGTTCGTATATTTCTCAATAATCTTTGCTGTTACTGTATACATTGCATTGTTGTAGGCGTAGGTGGTTCTGAAGCTGTATGTTGGCTGAATATGTCTCAGGAGCGTAAATATCTGATCACGGTTATAACCAAAGTGTGGCAAGTCATCCGTTGCGTATGCACGGAATCCCGTTTTATGAACCATTATGTCTCTTACCTGGAAGTTTGCAGTGACCCAGGGGTCGTAAAGCTTAAAATTCGGCAGATGGTTAACCACGGTATCCTCCCATTTTACTTTACCCTCGTCAATAACTGTTGCCAATAGTGCTGCAGTCATTGCTTTTGATGTTGATGCAATAACAAACTGAGTTTTTGGAGTAATTGGTGTACCTGTTGAATCAATTGCTGTTGTACCGTATCCCTTTAAAAAAATTGTCTCTCCCCCCTTTACCACAACAACTGCCATTCCGGGCAGATTCCACTCTTTAAAAACATCATTGCAAAGTTTGTCAAAATCATCTGACGAAAATTTGTTTGATTGTGCAAAAATGGCCGGGCTGAATAGAATTGATGCAGAAATGATTACTGCAACGCATAGTTTGTTTAAGTTTTTCATTGTATGGGTTGGTTAGAATTTGCTTTCAGGTGGAAAATGTTGTGTTTGAGAGGCAACTCCCGCAATCTCCTCTTTGTTGTGGGTAACATGGATTATTGTAATACCCAGTAAGTTAATCTTCCTTAAAAGTTCAGAGGCTTCACCTCTTAGATTTTCATCCAAAGCAGAGAGTGGTTCGTCAAGAAGTAGTATCAGAGGCTCAGGTGCTATTGCTCTGGCAAGTGCCACCCTTTGCTTTTCTCCCCCGGAGAGTGAATCCGGTTCTCTACTTTTTAGTTTTTCTATTGAGAGGTAACGACACAACTCATCTACTCTTTTTATTTGATGAACTTTATCCTCGCCCCTCATTTTAAGAGCAAAGGCGATATTCTCAAAAACACTCAGGTGCGGGAAAAGGGCATAATCCTGAAACAGCATTGCCACAGGACGTTTTTGAGGAGGAAGATATATGCATTCGTTGCCGTCAATCATTATTGACCCGCTCTCTGCTCTTCTGATTCCTGCAATAGTCTCCAGAAAGAGGGACTTCCCGGAGCCTGATGGACCGAAAAGGGCAAGATAGGAGCCTCTTTCCAGAGATATATTCACCGGTCCCAGAATAAAATCTCCAGCTTTGCAAATTAAGTCTTTGATATTTAGTAACATATTCTATCTTTTCTGGTAAATCCTCATTATTAGAAAAATAACAACTGTTACCACAATAAAAATTGCAGCTATTGGCCTTGCATAATCCAGACCGAAAGAGTTAAACCTGTCAAAAATAAGAACAGGTGTTGTCATAGGGTGGTAGGCGACAATTACAATAGCTCCAAATTCACTCATTCCTCTTGCGAACATCAGTACCATTCCCGAGACTACAGATCTTTTTGCCAATGGCAGCGAAATTTTAGTAAACACCTTAAAGGGTGATGCACCAAGTGTCTCTGCGGCACGTTCGAGCCTTTGGGGTACAGCAGCAAACCCATCTCTGGCCGATGTAATAAGAAAAGGAATGCTTACAAAGGCCATTGCTATTCCTATTGCAGCAGTTGAACCTACAAGGTTGAACCCCAATGAAGAGGCAACCGATCCGACTACAGAATCACGTGAGATAAAACCAAGAACCGCAATACCGGCAGCTGAGTGAGGAATCACAATAGGGATATCAATAATTGCTTCAACAACGCCTTTCAGTGGGAATTTTTTTCTTGCCAGAATGTAGGCCAGAGGCAGTGCAAAGAGCGAGCAAAACATGGTTGCAATAAAAGAGATAAGCAGGGTTCTGGTAATGCTTGAGGTAACCTGCTGGTCTTTGATTGCATCAAAAAGGAGCGGAGCTTTCACCGAAAGGAACATTCCAACCAAAGGTGCAATGAGAAAAAGGAGGAGCACTCCTCCCAGAAAGATGAAAATAATTCGGGTTTTATTGTAATAGCTTTGATCTCTCATCAAAGCAAAGATAGACAATTTTTATATCTTTGTTTTTATCCAAATAACAACAAAAAGCTTTGTATTTATGTTAAAAAAGAAGACACTGTTAATAATCTCTGTAGCCTTTATGATGTTTTCCTCGCCTGAGGTGATGACCGGCCAGAGGGTGCGCACTGCAGCAGCACAACAGGAAAATTCTGCAGAAAAAAATCAATCAGACACAGTTAAACCACCGGCCACTAAAGGACCTGCTTTAATTGAGAAATTCATAAAAGCAGATGTAAAGCCGATGAAGGGAATGACTACCGTCTATAAACAAGAGGGTAAATATTTCATAAACATTAACGATACTCTCTTTAACAGGCATATTATCATGGTAACAAGAATCTCCAGGTCAGCCGAGGGCATAAGGTCAAGCTTTGACGGATATGCCGGAGACCAGCTGAATTCAGGAATGTTCAGATTTGAAAGGGGGCCTGACAATAAAATATTTCTGAGGAAGATTCTTAACAGGGAGAGGTCTAAGGACAGTACTCAGGCAATGTTTGAAGCTGTCTCAAGATCTAATCTGGCAGCTATTGTTGCAACTTTTGAAATAAAGGCACAATCTGCTGATAAGAGCGATAATCTGATTGATGTCACAGACTTTTTCAGTTCTGATTCAGAGACTCTCTTTTTCAGAAAAGCCACCAAAACAAGTTTCAGACTTGGCGGTATGCAGAAGGAGAGCAGTTATGTATCGGCGATAACAACATATCCGATAAATACTGAGATCAAAACAGTAAAAACGTACACTCTTACAGACAGAGGAGAGACGGCAACCTATGAGCTGAACAACTCATTTGTCCTCCTTCCGAAAGTCCCTATGACTCCAAGATATGCTGATGAAAGGGTAGGGTACTTTACTACCGGTTATACCGATTTTGACCTTAATCCGCAGGGGGTGAAGCCTGTAAGAATGATTACCCGCTGGAGACTGGAGCCAAAACCCGAAGATGTTGAGAAGTACAAGAGGGGTGAGTTGGTTGAGCCTGCAAAGCCAATCGTCTTCTATATAGATCCGGCAACTCCAAAGGAGTGGGTGCCATACCTTATTCAGGGTGTTAATGACTGGCAACCGGTATTCGAAAAAGCTGGATTTAAAAATGCAATCTACGCTCTTGAAACGACATCACCATTGGCAGACCCTGAATGGTCGCTCGAAGATGCAAGGTTTTCTGCAATTGTTTATAAACCATCTGATATTCCGAATGCCAGCGGGCCTCATGTAAATGACCCGAGATCCGGTGAGATAATAGAAAGTCATATAAACTGGTATCATAACGTGATGTCGCTTGTTAGAAACTGGTATTTTGTTCAGTGCTCTCCTGTTGACCCGGGAGCCAGAAAAATGCTGTTTGACACTGAGCTTATGGGACAGCTTGTCAGATTTGTATCCTCTCATGAGGTGGGTCACACTTTAGGCATGAGACACAATTTTGCGGGTACAGCCTCTTATACTGTTGAACAATTAAGAGATCCTAAGTTTCTGGCGGAGAATGGCCATACAACATCCATAATGGACTATTCAAGGTTTAACTATGTTGCTCAGCCCGAAGACAACATTCCAAGAGAGTTGCTCTTCCCGAGGATCAACCATTATGATAACTGGTGTATTGAGTGGGGCTACAGAAGGTTTCCGGAGATTGATGATCCAGTGAAAGAGATTCCAAAGATTAATCAATGGATAATTGAGAAGACTAAAGACAAAAGATTTTGGTTTGGAACGGAGTCAAGTGCTAACGATCCAAGACTCCAGGCCGAAGATCTTGGCGAAAACCAAATGAAGGCAAATGAGCTTGGAATTCGAAACCTTAAGATGGTTATGAATAATCTTGATGAGTGGACCAAAGAGCCAAATAAAGATTATGAGAACCTTAGGACCATGCACGGTGAGGTTAACAATCAATTTAGAAGATACATCGGCCACGTTGCAAAATGGGTGGGAGGTGTTTATCAGGACCCAAAAACAGTTGAGATGCCGGGTGATGTTTATGCGATAGTAGAGAAGGAGAGACAGGTGGAGGCAATGGCATTCCTTAAAAAACACCTTTTTGATACTCCCCCGGTTTGGCTCATTCCGGATAATTACATGAACAAGTTTGTAAGCAGAAACGAAACCTATCTTGAGAGAGCATACACAACTGCTCTGAACTCATTGCTTAGCAGAAGAGTTCTAATGAACCTTGTTACTGCAGAGACTGCACTCGGTAAAAATGCCTATACGGTGAATGACCTATTCAATGATCTTAACTCATCAATCTGGAGCAATCTTCATACTTCAAGGGGTGTTGATGCATATCAGAGGGTTTTGCAAAAGGCTTATGTTACAACACTTTGTGATCTGTTTACAGGTGCTGCGACAGTTGCAAGAATGGGCCCGGTAGTTAAACCAACTTCAAATCCTAAAGATATAACAGAAAGTTCAGCTATTGCATACTATCAAATGAGAGATCTTTTATTAAGATTGAACAGGACAGGAAGCAGAGATAAAGCAACACATGCACATAATCTTTACCTGACAAGGTATATAGAAAAAATTCTAGAGAAACCTGCCGAATAGGCTGGTCTCTTCGGAAGATTAATGGGTATCCAGTCCCATCCTCATATAAATGAGGTGTTCGAGCAATGGTGAAATTTCGGCCAGGTATTCAGTGACTGCCCCAAGGCTTCCCGGAAGGGTGAAAATCAGGGTATCACCTGCAATACCGGCCACACCTCTGCTCAAAAGAGCATTTGGTTTTTGAGCACCATATTTTACCCGGATGAATTCCATTATTCCGGGTATCTCTTTTTCAATATATGTCTTAACAATATCGGGGGTAATATCTTGTGGGCCAATACCGGTACCGCCTGTTGTAAATATCATGTCACATTTTTGACTCATGAGTTCATCTATGGTTGCTCTAAGGTTGACCTCACTGTCAGGAATAAGATGGTATTTGAAATCAATTTTTCTATTGATTGAGGCAACATACCTCTCCAGGGTGTTTATCAGATGTGGACCGCTTTTGTCTTCGTAAATACCGGCGGAAGCCCTGTTGCTGAGTGTTATAACACCAGCTTTCCAGATATTGGGTTTGTAAATAAGTTCATCTCCTGCTTTTAGTGTTCCTCCTCTTATAACCTTGGCAAATATTCCCTCTTTTGGCATAACGCAGGCTCCGGTTTCGGTATATATTGCACAGCCGCTTCCGTGGCATTTTTTGCCAATCTGGGTAACCAGCATGGTGATAGCGCTGCCTTCCAGTATGTCACCCGGACGACACTCATTCAGTTTCATTCCCGATATTGTAATATTCTCTGCAAACTCTCCGTAATTGTACTCTCTCCCGGTTATATCCGAAAACTCTCTAATACTCTCTTCGGACAGCAGGCTAACCTGTCTGTGCCAGTCGCCGGAGTGAGCATCTCCGGTAATCCCTCTCTCTGTAAGTTCAATTTTGTCTGCCGGAAGTTTTATTGTTCCCTTCTCAACAGAGATATTTACTGACTTAACCTTTAATATCTTTTCCATTTAAATAGCCTCCTTTGTTTTCTCTTCAAGTTTAATTTCTGAAATGACCATGTTTTTGTCAACGGCCTTGCACATGTCGTAAACGGTGAGAAGTGCAACAGAAACAGCATGCAGCGCCTCCATCTCCACTCCTGTGTTACCTATGCAACTGATATAGCTTACTGCCTTGATTCCATTTTTTTCAATAGTAAGATTTACATCAGCTTTGTTTAAAATCAAAGAGTGACAAAGTGGAATTACATCCCAGGTTCTTTTGGCAGCCATGATTCCAGCAATTTGAGCCGTTGTAACAACAGATCCCTTTTTCATACCATTCTCTCCAATAAGGCGAAGGGTCTCTCCATTTAGTGATATCCATCCTGTTGCCCTTGCTGTTCTTGATGACAGGGGTTTCCCTGAAACATCTACCATATTTACATTACCATCTTTGCTCAGATGTGAAAGAGCAGGTTTCTTGTTACTGTTATCTGTCTGTTCCATTTTATCCTCCAATGTTATAAAAGTTACCCTCTTTGTTGACAAGTCCCTTTGATGGTTTGATTTTCAAAGCCATCTCAATTGCTTCCCGGGCACTATATTTGGTTATATCTATTTCAAAATCACTAAACAAACAAGGCTTAAGCATTCCGGTTGAGGTTAATCTGAGACGGTTACAGATATTGCAGTTTCCTCCGTCTCCACCCTCTACAATTCCAAATTCGCCTCTTTTTAAATCCATTTTGTGAATAAATCTTACATTAAGGTTGTTTAACTTTGTGAATTCAAGCACTTTAAGGGCGTCGGGCTCCTGGCTGCTCTTATCAACAACGCAGTTAATCTTAACCGGATTGAGACCAGCCTCCTTTGCGGCAGAGATGCCGGACAGTACATTATGTATATCTCCACCTCGGGTTATCTGTGAATACCTTTTTAGGTCAGTTGTATCCAAACTGATGTTTACCCTCATCAATCCAGCCTCCCTGAGTTCTTTAGCAAACTCAGAAAGGAGCACACCATTTGTTGTCATAGAGAGATCTGTGATTCCATCAATTTTGGCAATCTCACTGACCAGTTGGGTTATTCCTCTCCTTACCAAAGGCTCTCCCCCGGTAAGTCTCACTTTGTCAATACCCATTGAAACGGCGGCTTTTGTAAAGTCGGCAATCTGTGAAAAGGTAAGAATCCGTGAGTGATCTACCATCTTGATTCCCTCCTCCGGCATACAGTAATCACATCTCAGGTTGCATCTGTCGGTAACCGAAATTCTCAGGTAATTTATTTTTCTTCCAATACAGTCTATCATCTTTCAAACAAATTCCCCATTTTTGATGCCACCTCCCATAACACAACTCCTACAGAGACCGAAACATTCAGTGAGTGTTTTGTGCCGAACTGGGGAATTTCAATTGTTCCGTCACAAATATCAACAACATTCTGACTTACACCCTTTACTTCGTTCCCAAATATTAACGCATACTTTTTGCCCTGCTCAGGTATAAACTTGTTTAACATTACAGAATTTACAGTCTGCTCTACTGACAGAGGCGTAACACCTCCATCTTTTAATTTTTTAACAAGAGTTAAAGTATCTTCACAATATTCCCACTCAACACTCTCCTCTGCCCCAAGTGCTGCTTTACGAATTTCTGCTGAAGGGGGTACAGCGCAGATTCCGCATAGGTAAATTTTCTCTATTGCAAAGGCATCTGCAGTTCTGAATGCAGCGCCAATATTGTGTTGGCTTCTAATATTGTCAAGTATCAGAACAACAGGCAATTTATTGATTGTCTTATATTGCTCGGGAGTAATTCTGCTCAGCTGGCTGTTTAACAATTTTTTATACACAATTCCCCTTTAATTTTATTATATTTGCAAATATAGGGAATAAACAATTCAACTAAAATTCAATAACAATGGAAGCACAAGGCAAAGTTAAAATCAAACTGATAGAAAATGGCCCTGCTAAAATTGAAGGACCTGTTACAGTTATTCACCCCGATGGGATGGAGGAGGATAAGAGCATTTGTTACATCTGCAGATGTACCGGCTCACAGAACAAACCCTGGTGTGACGGTTCCCACGCAAAATAATTTTATAGAAATATCTGCATTTAGGTTAAACTTTTTTCATTAAAGGTTGTCAAACATAGATAAACAGACCTTAAATGAAAAAATCACAAAAGATTCTGCTTTACATAAGCATACCTGTACTTTTAGCTATTTCGCTAATTGTCTATAATTCTTTAATCCGTAAAAGCGACATTGAATCAAGCGGGCCACGTAGCTCGGCACCTGCCTCTGCACAACAGGGAGGCCAGGGAGGAGGTCGTTCGTTACCTGTCTCTGTTTACATTGCAGAGAAGATGGCACGTGAAGATGGTTCTGTAAGAATTGGTAATCTTGTTGCAAAAGAGAGGGTTGAAATTGTAAGTGAACTCTCCGGAAGAGTTATTCAGATTAATTTTAAAGAGGGGCAGCATGTTAAAAAGGGAGATATCCTTATAAAACTCAACGATGACGAGCTTCAGGTACAACTGACCAAGGCTGAGTATCAGCACACCCTTCTTGAGCAAAGATTGGAGAGGCAAAGAATACTTTTGGAAAAAGATGCCGTAAGCCGTGAAGATTATGACAAAGTACTCACAGAGTACAATGTTCTGAAGCAGGACATAGAGCAGTTAAAAATCAGAATTGAGAAGATGCTTGTGAGAGCCCCTTTTGATGGTGTATTGGGTTTTCGTGATATAAGTCTGGGTGCATTTTTACAACCCAATTCCAAAATTTCGACTCTCGTAGATATTGCGACTCTCATTGTGGAGGTAGCTATTCCTGAAAAGTATATCACAGACAGGCTTTTCGGCAATGAAATTTTATTCAATGTTGAGGGGATGAGCAGAGATTTCAGAGCCTCTGTTTACGCTATTGACCCTCAGATTGAAGTAAAAACAAGGACTATCATGATAAGAGCAAGGTATGATAACAAAACGGGCTTGCTAAGGCCCGGGATGTCTGCCAGAGTCTCTTTAAATACAGGAGCCGGAGAGAAGAATCTTTATGTGCCAAATCAGGCGGTGGTTCCTGATGTAAGAGGCCGATCAGTGTGGGTGATGAAAAACAGCAAGGCAACACTTATCCCTGTTCAGACAGGAACAAGAACAGTTGACATGTTGGAAATACTTTCGGGAATTTCACCCGGAGACACAATCATAACTACGGGGCTTATGCAGTTGAGAGAGGGGCTGACTGTAGTTCCTGTAAATATTTAAAACATTAGAGATGAGTTTATCAACAACTACAATAAACAGACCGGTTCTGGCAACGGTAATGAGTCTGCTTATAGTGATTTTCGGAGCTATCGGTTATTCATCACTCGGAGTAAGGGACTATCCCAGCGTTGACAACCCGGTTATTTCTGTACGGTGCTCCTTTTCCGGTGCAAATGCCGATGTTATTGAGACACAGATAACAGAACCACTTGAAGCAGCAGTTAACGGGATACCCGGTATTCGTGCTATATCAAGCACAAGCCGCGATGGTTCGAGTTCAATTAATATTGAATTTAATCTTGAGGTAGACCTTGAGACTGCAGCAAACGATGTAAGGGACAAGGTTTCGGGGGCGATGAGAAGGCTTCCTCAGGATGTGGATCCACCTGTTGTTGAAAAATCTGATGCAGATGCACAGCCGATATATACCATAACTCTACAGAGTAAAACCAGAGATATTATTGACCTGAGTGAGTTTGCCGAGGTTAACTTTAAAGAGAGACTTCAGACAATAAGTGGAGTAAGTAATGTTGGAGTTTGGGGCTCGAAGAGATACTCTGTCAGAATGAGGATGGATCCTATTCTGCTGGCAGCATACAGAATTACACCGCTTGATGTAAGACAGGCTGTTACAAGGGAAAATGTTGAGCTTCCGTCGGGAACTATTGAGGGTTCTACAATGGAGCTTACTGTAAGAACACTAGGTAGATTACGTTCGATAGAAGATTTCAATAACCTGATTATCTATAGAAGTGGTGAGAGAGTGGTAAGGTTCTCGGATATCGGAGTGGCAGAGGTCGAGGCCGAAAATACACGCTCAATTCTAAAACGTGATGGAATTCCGATGGTTGCATTAGTGCTGATTCCGCAACCAGGAGCAAACTATATTAATATTGTTGATGATGCAGTTAAAGCTGTTGAGGAGTTAAAGAAGAGTCTGCCGGATGATATTGAAGTGGGTGTCGGTTTTGACAATACTATCTTCATCAGGGATTCGATAAGTGAGGTTAAATTTACAATATTTCAGGCATTTATTCTGGTAGTACTTATTATTTTCCTCTTTTTGAGAAACTGGAGAACAACGCTTATTCCAATAATTGCAATTCCAATTTCACTTGTAGGTGCATTTTTCGTGATGTATCTGGCAGGATTCTCCATTAATATTTTAACTCTTCTCGCGCTCGTTCTTGCTATCGGACTGGTGGTAGATGATGCCATAGTTGTGATGGAGAACATTTACACAAAGATTGAAAAAGGAGTTAATCCTAAAGAGGCTGCTATTCAGGGGTCAAAAGAGATCTTCTTTGCCGTTATCGCTACTACGGTAACTCTTGTGGCAGTATTCTTTCCTATTGTATTCCTTCAGGGAGTTACCGGAAGGCTCTTCAGAGAGTTCTCAATAGTAATAGCGGGTGCTGTAATGATCTCAAGTTTTGTGGCACTTACCTTTACTCCGATGATTTCGAGCAAATTGCTAAAACAGGGTGCTAGTGAGGGGAGGTTCTATAAATTTTCAGAGCCTTTCTTTAAATGGCTTAATGGATTATATGCAAGATCCCTTGCCGCATTTATGAGAAAAAGATGGCTTGCAATTGTCTTTTTGGTTGGCTCACTTGGATTCATTTTATATATGTGGACATCAATTCCTTCGGAGATGGCGCCATTGGAAGATCGTTCAATGATTAATGTTTCCAGTACGGCACAAGAGGGAGCTACTTTTGACTACATGCTTAAATACACAGACCAGATGTATGAACTGCTTGATAATGAGGTAGAAGAGAAAGATAGAATTATGCAGATGGTTGGTATGGGAGGTAGAAACAGAGCAAACTTTCAGGTCTCTTTGGTAAGCCCTCTTGACAGAGACAGGACTCAGCAAGAGATTGCAGATGAGCTTTCTCCGAAGGTAGCCAGACTAACCGGTGCAAGAAGCTTTGTAAACCAACAACAGACATTCGGAGGAAGAAGAGGAGGCATGCCGGTTCAATATGTAATTCAGGCAAAAAATCTGGACTCACTTAAGGTTGTAATCCCAATTTTTATGTCTGAGGTAGCTCAAAGTGAGGTCTTTGCAAATTCAGATATTAATCTCAGATTTACAAAACCAGAACTAAGCGTAAACATCGACAGGGATAAAGCCTCAATGATGGGTGTATCTATTCAAAATATTGCACAGACACTTCAACTCTCAATGAGTGAACAGAGGATTGGTTACTTTATCAGAAATGGTAAACAATATCAGATTATCAGCCAGATTGACCAGAGTATGAGAAATAAACCGGTTGACCTTGCCAATATTTATGTAAGGAACGATATGGGAGAGCTCATACAACTTGATAACCTGATAAAGATGGAAGAGAGCAGTACTCCGCCTCAGCTGTTCCGCTATAACAGATTTGTTTCTGCTACAGTTTCAGCATCACTTTCCAAAGGATACACTTTAGGACAAGGTATTGCCGAAATGGACAAAATTGCAGACAGGGTTTTGAATCCGGATAATTTTTCAACGGCCCTTTCCGGACAGTCTAAAGATTTTGTTGAGAGTACATCAAGTCTCCTTTTTGCATTTATATTGGCACTAATTCTAATATATCTGGTGCTGGCAGCTCAGTTTGAAAGTTTCAGAGACCCTCTTATAATAATGCTTACTGTACCATTGGCACTTATAGGAGCCCTCATTACTCTAAAATTCAATGCGCAGACACTTAATATATTCAGTCAGATTGGTTTGATTATGCTTATTGGCCTTGTCTCCAAAAACGGTATTCTTATGGTTGAATTTGCCAACCAAAGGAAATTGGCAGGACTTAAGAAATTTGACGCAATAATGGATTCGGCAGCATCGAGATTCAGGCCAATCCTTATGACCAGCCTTTCTACCATTTTGGGTGTGGCACCTATGGCCTTTGCAACAGGTGCAGGAGCAGAAAGTAGAATTTCAATGGGTCTTACGGTAGCCGGAGGACTTATCTTCTCTACCCTCTTTACCCTGTACATCATTCCTGCCATGTACTCATATATTTCATCATCAAAAGCAAATTTCATTGAGAAAACATGAAGCGAAAAATAATAATATCCGCTACATTTATCCTCCTGCTCTTATTAAGCGCCAGAGCTCAGAGCAGTGTAAATATAAATACTGCAACAGAATTTAAACCCATAACTCTGGAAGAGTGTATAGAGAGGGCAGTTGAGGCTAATTACTCGGTAGTTATTTCAGGAAATAACCTTGAGATAACCAGAAATAATGTGACTCTCGCTCCATTTTTACCTACTGCTTCGTTGAGTTCAAGGCAAAATTCCTCGACTTCAGATCAGAGAAACTTTAATTCCGAAGGAGTCCGCGAAAACAGTGTAGTAAAAAGCGCATCTTTAATCAACAGCGCATCACTCAGCTGGCGTCTCTTTGACGGGTTTGCCATGTTTGCTACCAGAGAAAAGCAAAAGGAGCTTCTCTCGCAGGGCGAATATAACTTCCGTTCTGTTATTGAAAATCTGGTAATGAGAATATCTGCCCAGTACTATCAGATTATAAGCTTACAAAACCAGGTAAGCCTTTTAACTGAGTTGGTAGCTATTTCACAGGTCAGATATACTCAGGCACTTACAAGATACAACATAGGAAGCGACTCCGGGCTGGAATACAAGCAGGCAAAGATATACCTTAACAGTGACTCCTCAAGGCTGATGCTGCAAAAAGAGAATCTCAGAAACGCCTATATTGAGCTCTACAGAATGATGAATGTTTCTCTTGAATCTCAATATACAATAAACGATACTATTATACCGGCACCTCAGCTTGAAATTGTCAATCTTCTCGAATCTGCCGATATTAACAACACAACTCTGAATTCACTAAGGGCCGGTGAAAAAATTGCAGTTTTGGACACGAAACTTGCAAAGGCAGCCCGTTTGCCTTCGGTTGACTTCTCAGCAGGCTACAACTACAACTTTAACAGAAGTCAGTACTTCCCATCTAAGTTTAATGAAAGTGACGGTCTGAATTGGGGGTTTTCACTTTCGGTACCACTGTTTAACGGAAACGAAATAAACAGAAGGGTGAAAAATGCAAAAATATTGGAGGAGAACGCAAGACTGAGCATTGAGAGAGAGATGCAAAATATTGAAAGTGACCTTAGACAGCTCTATAATCTTTACACCAATAATCTAAGATTAATAGCATTTGAGGAGGAGAGCAGAGAATCGGCTTATCTTAACCTTGAAGCAGCGATGGAGAAGTACCGTTTGGGCTCACTTTCCGGAATAGAGTTTAGAGATTATCAACTTTCATATCTTGATGCCTCTAACCGTAAAATGAACACTCTGTATCAGGCTAAGGTCTCTGAAATCACACTTCTTTTGATGGCCGGAAATCTTTTTCGATAATCAATATTTTCCTTTGAACATTAGTTCAACATCTTTGTTTGTAATACATTAAACTATAACAATATTGTATTGCAATGAGATCTTCATTATATATTGCTGGAATTAAGGCTTTTGCCAAATATTTGCTAATTGCCGCAGTTACCCTTTCTTATACATTTGCTTTTGCCGAAGAGCAACAAAGAGGCTATTCTCTTAATGGCGTGGTTCTTGACAAAAACACAAGAGAGCCTGTTCCTTTTGCTATTGTCTCCATCTGGAAAGGCAACAGATTTACTACGGCAGATTCACTTGGCAGGTTTTCTCTGGAAAACATACCAGCGGGAGTATATCGTATACAGATTGATCTTTTGGGATATACACAATATATTTCTGAAGAGATGATGGTCTCTGTATCGGCCAATTTTCTAAGAGCAGAGATTGAAGAGGAGAGCAGATTGCTAAGTGCTGCAACTGTTCGTCCAAAGGCTATCCCTTTCAGAAGATTACCGGAAAGTCCACTTTCGCAAAGAAGTATTGGAGTAGGGGAGATTGAGAGAAATCCTGGGTCTAACAGGGATATCTCAAGAGTGGTTGCATCTTTACCGGGTGTAGGTACAGTAAACGCCGGGGGATACAGAAACGATGTACTTGTAAGAGGAGGAGGTCCCTCTGAAAATAAGTTTTTCTTTGATGGGATTGAAATTCCGACTGTCAACCACTTTAGTACACAGGGTTCCAGCGGAGGCCCTGTAGGAATAATTGATGCCGACTTTATTCGCGAAGTAAATTTCTATTCCGGCTCTTTTCCGGTTGCCAGAGGCGGTGCGTTAAGTTCTGTTCTCGATTTCAGACTAAAAGATGGCGATCCGGTACAAAACAGGTATAAATTTACTGTGGGAGCTTCTGAAGCAGGCTTCAGTACAAATGGACATCTCTCAGACAAGACAAATTATCTTTTTTCGGTAAGAAGGTCATATCTTGAGTTTCTATTCAAAGCGATCGGCCTTCCTTTTCTCCCATCGTTTACAGATGCACAGTTTAAGGTGGAGACACGATTCGACAATAAGCACGAGCTTACGTTTCTGGGAATAGCGGGATTTGACAATATGTCTTTGAATGATGATTCCGGTGGAAAAGAGAATAATGAATATATTCTTGCATATCTGCCTGTAATACAGCAGGAGGTCTTTACACTGGGAACAGTTTACAGATATTTTTATGGAAGGAATTCACTTAACCTTTTTCTTAGCCACAGCTATTTGAACAACAGAAATACCAAGTACAGAGGGAATGATGAATCATCTCCAGAAAATCTGTCACTTCTTTACAAATCGGTTGAGAATGAAACCAAATTCAGACTTGAAAATATATCAAGAGCTTCAGACTTTACATTTACTGCAGGTTTCGGTGCAGAACTGCCTGTATATTCTAACGATACCTATCAGAAAATATTTCTTGAACAGCCGGTTACCGTTGAATATGAGAGCTCTTTAAGCTTTCTTAAATATTCGCTCTTTGGCAATGCTAATTACACCTCTCCAAATAGAAAATTTTCGGCAAACCTGGGCCTTAGAATCGATGCCAATACCTTCTCTTCAGATATGTCCAATCCATTTAATCAGTTTTCTCCACGAGTATCGCTCTCCTATGAGGTGATGAACAATCTGTATCTTAATGCGTCAGCTGGCAGGTATTACCAACTGCCTCCGCTTACTGCTCTCGGATATAGAGACAGAGCCGGCAATTTAATGAATAAGGAGATAAAATACCTGGGTTCAGATCAGGTGGCTGTTGGAGCAGACTACAGGAGCAGCGAAGGTGTTCAGTTTGCAGTTGAGTTCTTTCACAAGTGGAACTTCAATGGTATGTACTCAGTCAATGATTCAATTCCGGTTGAGGGAAAAGGCACCAATTACGGTGTTGTGGGAAATGAGCAGATTGCTTCTATACTAAAAGGTCGTGCATACGGTGCCGAAATTTCATTCAGATGGATTTATGAAGATAAATTCAATCTATTAAGTTCTATAACACTTTTCAGAAGTCAGTTTTCTGACCCTCAGCGAACATGGACTCCTCAGGCCTGGGATAACAGGCGTTTGATGACCGTTGCCGGGGGGTATAAATTACCTGCCAATTTTATCATTGGTGCCAAATTCCGTTACTCAGGAGGTTCTCCATATACTCCGCTTGATATTGAAAAGTCCTCTCTGGTTGCTGCATGGGATGCATCAGGCAGGGCATATAAAGATTATTCAAGGTATAACTCCGAATATCTCAAGACATTTACGCAGTTGGATTTAAGAGTAGACAAAGAGTTTTATTTCAACAAATTTGCTTTAAAACTCTATCTGGATATTCAGAATGCACTCAATAAAAAGTATAAAGATGCCGATGTTCTGGTAAGTACAGGAAGAGTTATAAATCCTGATGCACCCTACAGCCAGCAAAAATATGAGATGAAACGGATAGAGCTCGAGCAGGGCATTATTTTGCCAACTCTTGGAATTACTATTGAATTTTAGTAATCAAAAAGATCTCTCTCCGGCCACAATGCCACCCTCTTGAATGCATTTCTAAAAAGAGCATCAATCTGTCTCGGAAATGTTGAGCCTTTCCACGAACTCGTGTTCGTAATAAATACCCAGGAAAAACCATCTCTGCTGTATTTTAAAAGGGCACTGGTTCCTGAGAGTGTGCCGGTTCGTGACCAATCTCCAGAAGAGGTGCATTTTGCCCAACCAATAGGAAGGGTTGATGGTGTAGAGTTTGTCATGATTCTGATACTCTCTTTTGAGAGTATATCAGGGACATTATCTCTTCCATCCAGGGCGGCAATAAGTTTAAGTAGCTCCGAAGGTGATGCAACCCATGCCCCGGCACCAAGCAGGCCTCTGATATTGTTGCCCCCATAGCACCTTTGCATCATAAGCCCATTCCCTGTATAAGATTCAATTAATTCCTGATCGTGAGGTTCGTAGTATTTTACCTCATTAATGTACTTTTCTTCAAAATAATTTTTTGCAAGATGTATGTCGTACACTCCTGCAGGTTTAAAAACATGCTCTTTTACATAATCTTCGTAATCTAGGCCCGATACAACTTCAATCAGCCTTGATAAAATAAGATAGCCTAGATTGGAGTATCTTGTACCATGCCCGGGATTATAACTCAATCTTTGATTTAGAGAGTAGGAGATAATTTCATCGGTCTCTGCTTCTCTATTCAGATTTAGCCTTTTAGATATCAGCGATAGGTTAAACATGGGATCACCGCCGCGATTTGAAAACCCTGCTTTATGTCTGAGAAGCTGATCAATTGTAATGCTTCTGATTCTGTTGTCTTTAAATGATGAAAACTGAGGGAGGTCAAGAGATGCTCCTGTTGAGAAGGGCCTGTCAGAAAGGTCAAGTTTTCCCTCTTCGTAAAGTTTCATAATAGCAGCCCCTGTGATAAGCTTTGATAGAGAAGCTATTCTGAAGATATGCTTTACTTCGGTTCTCTCCTCTTGCTCTTTATCTGCCCATCCGTATCCTTTGGCATAAATGAGTTTTTCATCCTTCATTACTGCCAGTGAAGCCCCTTTAATATCCCACTGACGCATAAAACGCTCTATCTGAGCATCCATCTTCTCAGTCTCAGGCATTTCAGATAGTTCGTTTGTTAAGAGATGATTTATTGCAACGGGAATTATCTCATTGTCATCATCAGCACTGGCGGGGATTAATCTAATTCCGGTAAATCCGAAAAAGATGATGAAAGCAGTAATCAGTAAAATAAAAATTATTATATATGAGGCTAAGCCTCTTTTTCTCCTTTTATTCATGCATCAAAAATAATAAAAGAGATTGTACTCTGAAAGCCTAATAATCAACAATTTTAAGAATTGTTATCATCTGTAAGCAAAAATGCCTTCTATCAAAGAAATATTAAGAAAAACCCCTAAAATAATAATGAAATTAAAAAACATTTATATCTTTACATCATAGATTGGATCTTCGATTCAATAAAGACGAGCTTCAGTTCAGGGGGTTAGAATACTGGAGCTCGTTTTCTCTTTATTGATAGGTGAACTATTCCAGGGCAAACCTTACTACAACCTGGTGTTCCATTTTAATTTTCTGGAAATCGGGTAAAAATTCACCCCCTGCAAATTCTGCAGAGCTATCCATCATCTTGACAGCTGTGTTTACTCTGTATGAACGAGGGAAGCTTGCATAGCTTTGAATGTATAGTGCCTTGCCAAGAGTTCTGCCCAGAGCGCCGGCAATAGCCTCTGCGCTTTTCATTGCATTTAATGCAGCATCTGCCATAATCTCTCTGCTTACCTGCTCAAAGTTTGACAATGCTGTACGAGTAATTTTAACGTCAGTAATGCCCTCTTGTTCCAGCTGTTCAAAAAGTGCTGTTAACTGAGAAGTTCCGTTTACCTTAAGGACATAGGACTTGGTCAGAAGAATTGCGTTTTTCTTTAAGAAGAATTTTTCCAGCGATGAACTAATGTCAGAAATTTGCAAATCCTTTGTGAGATCTATGCCTATTGATGCAAGTCTTTTAAAAAGACTCTTCTCCTGCCTCTCAATTGATACTTTACCCCGGTTATCTTTCTCGGTTATGGTAATATCAAGGTAAATTTCGTCTGGCGAGAGCTCTTTTTCTGCTCTGCCCGATACTTCGATATAATTCTGTTCAATAAAACCCTTCTCCTGTGAAAAGAGAGATGCGCAGCCAAGCATAAATGCAACTGCAATTATTTTTTTCATCGTAATAATTTTTTAGTTCATATTTTGCTTTCTGTACTGTCCGGGAGTAATTCCGGTCTCTTTCTTGAAAGCCCTTAAGAAGGAGTTGATTGATGCAAAACCCGACTCCTCGGAAACATATTCGAGAATATACATCTTTTTATCTTTGAGTAGTTCTTTAGCGTATGAAATTCTGTAGTGATTTATAAGATCAGAAAAGGTAGAGTGAAACTCATTGTTTACAATTCCCGATATATATGAGCGATTAGTGTTAAGCCTTTTGGAAATATCTGTAATTCGTAAATCTGTATTTCTGAATATTTGTTCCTCTTCAATAAGCGTTATAAGGTCAGATTTTAGTTTATGTCTCATACTTTCTCCTGGAAGTCTGGCTGCAGAGGTGCTATCTTTAAGAACATCTATCTTGTAGGTAGCAATTGTATATTTTTGCTTAAACCCAAGAAATCCGATTGAAAAATGAAAAATACTGAAAAGTGCTGAAGGAATTGCAATTAATGCCAGTTCATTAATAAAGAATGCCTTTCCGATAATATTTGCTGCAACAGCAAAAACTGAAACGCCCACCATCGCAATCATAATATCGCGTGTCCATTTGATTGTTCTCTCTTCGGTTGATGCATAAAATTCATTAATCTGTTTCTCGTACTCCACTATCATTTTGCTACTGTAATAGACAGAAGGGATTAACTGAAGTACAAAGACTACGCGGCTTAATTTAAATATTACAATTTGAATCTCTGCAGTTAAAGAGAATGGAAACTGACCTGATTCTTTGTAGATTACTTTATGAAGATAGGCCGATAACTCTTCGGGTGACATAATTGCAAAAGTTATTACGGTTGCCGCAGTAAAGAGGATTGCCGGAGTAAGAACCCAAAGACCTTTTGCATTAATTGTTCCGTCTTTTGCAATCCCTTTTATGTACAGGTAGAAAAGCGGAAAAACAGAAAGGGAGGTTAAGGTATATATGGGGTCAAGAAAGGAGTATATTTTATAGTTTAAAGAGAAATAAGCAGCGTGAGAAGCATACAGAACACTGGCAACAAACATAAAAAGGCCAAGAAAGAGACGTGGCTTATCCTTTTTGCCGGCATCAGTAACAAGTGCAATAGCCCAGAAAAGGGTTACGAACATCGGTAATGATATTACGATGAATCTTAACATTGGTTTTTAATTTGCAGTGCAAGACAAAGTTAGTAAAAGTTTCTGATAAATTTTCATGAAAAATTTTTATTAAAAAACTTAGCATAAATATACTTATGCATAAACTCCACTTCTAACAAATTGAAAGACTATCACATGATTTTATACTGAAAAAAATTAAATTATTAATATAAAATCATTATATTTGAAGGTAATAAGTTCAAATCATAACTTAGCGAGAGAAATTGCCCGGAAGAGGTTGAAAAATAAGTTGTAAATGTATAGCTCCAAATTTCCCTGAAATTATAAAGCACTATATATTAACTTTTAAAACCGAACCTATGAATACTAATGAAGAGAGTCAAGTTGATAGAACAACTATCGACGAGATAATCTCTAGACACAGGGGTAAACCGGGCGAGCTCCTTACTGTAATGGAAGAGATACAGGAGGCTAGCGAATTTAAATACCTGGATAAACTCTCGATGGATTATCTTTCCTCACAAACTAAGGTTCCGCTGTCACAAATCTACAGCGTTGCAACTTTTTATTCATTTTTCAATCTTAAACCCCAGGGTAAACACTCCATTATTGTGTGCAGGGGTACTGCATGCCATACTAAAGGGTCAAAAACATTGCTGAATGATCTTTCAACCCTACCAGGCTGTAAAGAGGCCCTGGATTCAGGTGAAACGAGTTTTACAACAGATGACAGACTCATAACTGTTAAAACCGTAGCTTGCTTTGGCCAATGTGCCCTGGCACCGGTTGTTGCCGTTGACGGAATCATCTACAGCAATGTGACCTCAGAGCAAATTAAGAAATTACTGCAACATTTACAGGAGGATAAGAAAGATGAAAATATCAGACTATACTAAACTATTAGAGATAAAAGAGACAGCTTCCAAGAAAATACTTCCTGATAAACCATATGTTGCTATCGGTATGGGAACATGCGGAATCGGCAGGGGAGCTGAGGTGCTGTTTGACAGTTTCGAAAGGGTAATTGCCGAAAGAAAACTGGATATAATAATTAAAAAGACAGGTTGCTTTGGCTTCTGTGCAGAAGAACCCCTGGTGAATATCTATATTCCAGGGAAACCACTTATTATTTTACATCGTGTAACAGAGAATGACGTTATACCGTTGATTATTGGTATTGAGAAGGGCATAATGCCATACAGAAATGTACTCTGCAGAATTGAGGAGTGGGATTTTATTACTGAAAAATATGAGTTTGGAAAAGGCCTTACAGAGTATCCTCTATGGAATGAAGTGCCTTTTTTCAAATGGCAAAAAAAGATTGTGCTTCGCAATTGCGGTCTGATTGTACCGGATGACATCGAGGAGTATATAGCTGTTGGGGGGTATTTCCCGCTTTACAACGCTTTACACAAGATGAATCCTGTTTCAGTAATAGACGAGGTGAAAAAATCCAAGTTACGTGGCAGGGGTGGTGCCGGCTTCCCGACAGGGGTTAAGTGGGACCTTATGGCCAAAGTAGAGGGAGATCAGAAATATGTGATTTGTAATGCTGACGAAGGTGACCCGGGAGCATTTATGAACAGGAATGAAATAGAAAGTGATCCTTTTATGCTGATTGAGGGAATGACTATTGGTGCGTTCGCAATGGGTGCATCAAAGGGTGTTGTCTATATTAGGGCAGAATATCCGCTTGCTGTTCAGCGTCTTAAAGGTGCTATCAAACAGGCAAAAGACCTTGGATTATTAGGAGATAACATTCTTAATTCGGGCTTTAATTTTGAGATTGATATAGTTGAGGGTGCCGGGGCTTTCGTTTGCGGAGAAGAGACCTCACTTATTCATAGTATAGAAGGAAAATCGGGAAGGCCTTCGCCAAGACCACCCTATCCTGCTGAAAAAGGTTTGTATGGAAAGCCAACAAATATCAATAATGTAGAGACATGGTGCAACGTGCCTGTAATCATCTCCAAAGGAGGAGATTGGTTTACCGGGACAGGAACAGAAAAGAGTCCGGGTACAAAGGTATTCTCACTTGTTGGAAAGGTTAAAAACACAGGACTTGTTGAATTACCTCTTGGATCGACACTTGAAACTATTGTGTTTAAAATAGGAGAAGGCACAGGTACACAAAAAACGGTTAAGGCAGTTCAGTCGGGAGGTCCTTCCGGAGGTTGTATACCTGTCGAGTACCTTAATACTCCTGTTGACTACGAATCATTAAACTCTTTAGGTGCCATTATGGGTTCCGGAGGTATGGTTGTGATGGATCAAGATAACTGTATGGTGGATGTTGCAAGATATTTTACCGAGTTTTCAAACGGTGAATCATGTGGTAAATGCACACCATGTAGGGAGGGTCTTTCACAGACTTTGCATATTCTTAATAAAGTAACAGAGGGTGTAGCCACAAGCGAAGATCTGGATGCACTGGTTAAGCTTGGTCAGGTTATTAAAAGTACTGCACTTTGCGGCCTTGGTCAGACAGCTCCCAATCCTGTTCTTACAACATTAAGATATTTCAGGGATGAGTACGACCATCACATGATTGAGAAGAAATGTGAACCTGGAATTTGCCACAGCCTCTTTACTGCTCTTTGTGAAAACAGCTGTCCGCTTCATATGAATATTCCAAGATACCTTCAGTTGCTTAAGGAAGATAAACTTGAGGATGCTTTTGAAACTTCATTAAGAGATAATCCTCTTCCAGGAACTTTGGGCAGAATTTGTCACTTCCACTGTCAGATGAAATGCCTGAGAGAGACAATAGATGCTCCTGTATCTCAGGGAGATATTCACCGTTACATAGCGGATACCGTCTATAAAGAGGGCAAAGCCCAAAAGATTTATGCAAGGCTGATTAAAGAAAAACTTCCTCCGACATACAAGAAAATTGCCATTATTGGTGCCGGTCCGGCCGGTTTGACGGCTGCGTTCTATCTTGTAAGATTGGGCCATGACGTTACCGTTTTCGACAGCGAATCAGAGGCAGGAGGTATTCTCAGATGGGGAATTCCAAAATATCGTCTACCTCTTGAAACACTTGATACAGAAATAAACTTTATCAAGGAACTTGGTGTTCACTTCGTTTTCAATACAACAGTCGGTAAGGATATCTCAATGGAGGAGCTTGAAAGAGACTATCACAAAATTATTATTGCAGTTGGTGCCCATAAGGATATATTACTTAGCGTTGAGGGTAATGAACTCGATGGTGTTGTATCCGGAATGGATTTCCTTAAAGATGTTGCAAAAGGTATTAAACCGGATATTGGTAAGAATGTGGTAGTAATTGGTGCAGGAAACGTTGCAATAGACGCAGCCAGAACTGCTCAGAGATTTGGAACCGATGTAACTGTCGTTTACCGCAGACTCAAAGGTGATATGCCTGCAAATAAAGATGAGATTAAAGAGGCAGAAATTGAAGGTGTAAACTTCCTCTTCCTTTGCAATCCAAAAGAGATTCTTGCAGATGCCAACGACAAAGTTAGAGGTATTGAACTTATGAAAATGGAGTGCGGAGATATTGACCTTTCAAACAGAAGAAAACCTGTTCCAACAGGTGAATCATTTATTATTGGTTGCGACTCGGTAATTATGGCTGTTGGCGAAGAGGTTGATGCTCCATTTGTAAAGGAATTCGGACTTAAAATATCTACAGATGGTGTTATAAGTGCTGACCACTTTACGTTTAAGACCAGCCATCCTAAGATTTATGCGATAGGTGATGCTGTTACCGGTCCTGCTACAGCAGCAGAAGCCATGGGTATTGCTAAAAAAGCAGCAGAGGTTATTGACTACAAATTAATGAATAAACGACGCTTCCATAAATTAAACAGGGGATTTGATTACAGTGATGATGTGCCGTTGAAGCCTGAAGGCGGAAACAGACATTATGCTATCAAGCGCCCGCTCGAAGAGCGAACCGGCAATTTCAAGGAGATTAATCTGGGCTATTCAAAAGATCAGGCCTATGCCGAAGCTGCCAGATGCTTGCGTTGCGATGTACGTATCAATACTAACACCGAGGAGGAATAATTATGGAAAATAAATTTATAAACATTATTGTAGACAATAGAGCCTATCAGGTAATTAAGGGCTCAACAATACTTGAAACGTGCAAGGAGATTGGGATAAAAATTCCCTCTCTGTGCTATTTAAAAGATGTTTCGAGTAATGCCTCATGCGGAATATGTGTTGTTGATGTCAAGGGGGCAAAGACACTGGTAAGATCTTGTATTACTCAGGTTAACGAAGGGATGGAGATAACAACCCATTCACCTGCGATAAATCAGGCAAGAACCACTAACCTTGAGCTATTGCTGGCCAACCACCCTAAGGATTGTCTCATTTGCGAAAGAAACGGGAATTGTGAACTTCAGGAACTTACCGTAACACTCGGTATTAAAGATACTCCTTATGCCAAAACTAAACCTGTTGAAAAAATTGATGATTCATCGCTTTCTTTGGTGAGAAATCCTGAGAAGTGTATATTATGCGGTAGATGTATCGCTGTGTGTGCTGAGGTTCAGACTGTTCATGCTATTGATTTTACAGGGAGAGGACTTAGAAGCATTGTCTCTACATATCAGGACAAGGGACTTGGGAATGTTGCCTGTACCAATTGTGGTCAGTGTGCTTTAGTTTGTCCTACTGCGGCAATTGTTGAAAAGGACGAAACGAAAGAGGTTTTTGAGGATATTTACAACAAAGAGAAAATTGTTATTGTCCAGACTGCTCCTGCAATCAGAGTAGGAATAGGTGAAGCAATGGGTATGGAACAGGGAGCCCTTGTGACAGGCAAGATGGTTGCTGCATTGAGAAAACTTGGATTTGACAAGGTGTTTGACACTCAGTTTACAGCCGACCTAACCATTATGGAGGAGGGACATGAGCTTATCAATCGTATTAAAAACGGAGGAACACTTCCAATGATAACTTCATGTTCACCGGGATGGATTAAGTTCATTGAGCACTTTTATCCCAAATCCCTGGATCACCTCTCGACTTGTAAATCACCACAGCAGATGTTTGGCGCAGTAGCAAAGACCTATTATGCCGAAAAACTGAATGTTGACCCTCGCAAGATTATTGTTGTTTCGATAATGCCTTGTACTGCAAAGAAATTTGAGTGCAAAAGGCCTGAAATGAACTCTGCATTCTCTTACTGGAAAGATATACTCAACCTCACAGAGAGAGATAACTTTTATGATGTTGATTATGTACTTACTACCAGAGAGCTCGCCAAGATGTTTAAAAAGACGGGTATAGATTTCTGCACGCTTCAGGAGGAGGAGTTTGACAAACCTTTGGGAATCTCTACAGGAGCCGGAGTAATTTTTGGTGCAACGGGGGGAGTTATGGAGGCTGCTGTCAGAACAGCTTATGAGGTATTAACAGGAAAACCGCTTAATAAGATTGATCTCACAGCTGTTAGAGGTTTTGAGGGAATTAAGGAGGCAGAACTCGATATTAAAGGTACTAAAGTTAAGGTTGCAGTTGCACACACACTTAAGAATGCAAGAGCTCTTCTTGATCAGATCGAGGAGGGTAAGTCACCGTATGCATTTATTGAGGTGATGACCTGTCCCGGAGGATGTCTGGGTGGCGGAGGACAAGCAATTCCTACTACCTGGGAGATTCGTCAGAAGAGAGCAGATTCTATTTACAAGGAGGACAGGCTTATGCCATTAAGAAAATCTCATGACAATCCTGCAATTAAGGCCATTTATGAAGAGTTCCTGAATGAACCTTTAGGACATTTGTCACATGAGCTGCTCCATACTCATTATGAAGAGCGTGGAATTTACTAGCTTCAAGTGTTTATAACGAAATGAGGATGACCAAAACAGGTCATCCTCATTTTTTTATACACTCCGCAAATTTAAAACCTCTTTCTTGGAGTATATTTTGTGTGCAGCAGATGGTGTGATTTTTCTCCCAAAGGCTTGCCCAGAAAATCGGCGTAAATCTTAATTACCTCAGGGTTCTGATGAGATTTACGTATAGGCATTCCGGCATCTTCGGCATAAATTGCGGCAGCCCTTTTAGCCCTTATTTCAGGATTGGTAGGTATCGGCTGACCTCCACCTCCCAAACAACCGCCCGGACACGCCATAAATTCTATAAAGTGGTAACTGGCTTTACCCGCTTTTATTGAATCCATAACAATTTTTGCGTTGGCCAATCCGTGAGCAACAGCGCACTTTAACTCTACGCCGTCAAGGAATGACCACTCTTTAAGAGGTTTTTCAATTTTTATGCTAGCCTCTTTAATCCCTTCAACTCCCCTGACAGGGGTAATATTAAGGTTTTCGAATGGAACTTCTCTCCCGGTAACCAGTTCGTAGGCTGTTCTAAGTGCAGCCTCCATTACACCTCCGGTAGCTCCGAAGATAACACCTGCTCCGGTTGATTCTCCCATGATACGGTCGTAATGCATATCTTCCAGTTTAAGGAAGTCAATACCTGCCTGCTTTATCATGATGGCAAGTTCCCTTGTTGTCAGGACATAATCAACATCGCGGTAGCCGCTGTCATGCATTTCAGGACGGCTTGCCTCAAACTTTTTAGCAGTACATGGCATTATTGATACAGATACAATGCTCTCAGGGTCAAGATTGCGTGCCTTGGCATAATAGGTCTTGACAAGCGCACCAAACATCTGTTGTGGTGACTTACATGTAGACAAGTTGTCGAGGTACTCAGGATACATATGTTCAATGAACTTAATCCATCCGGGTGAGCATGAGGTTGCCATAGGCAACTTAACAGTGTTGTCTTTATCAACAAGAACCTTTTTCAACCTGGTAAGAAGTTCGGTACCCTCCTCCATAATGGTTAGGTCTGCAGTAAAGTCGGTATCCATAACGGCGTCAAAACCAAGTTTTTTAAGAGCCGAAACCATCTTTCCGGTAACCCTCATTCCAGGGTCAAAACCAAGTTCTTCTCCCAAACCAACACGAACGGCCGGAGCTGTCTGAACTACAACATATTTACTTTTGTCTGAGATTGCATTCCAAACCTCCTCAATGTAATTCTTTTCAACAAGAGCACCGGTAGGGCAGTGGTTTATGCATTGACCGCAATTTGTACATACAACTTCACTCATAGTCTTTTCAAAGAAGGTGGTCACCTTGGCATGTTCTCCTTTGAAAGCCATTGTTAGGGCATTGACACTTTGAAGTTCGGCACATGTCCTGACGCAACGCTGGCATCTTATACACTTGCTGTCATCCTTAATGATTGACGGCGAAAATTTGTCAACAGTGTAGTTTTTAAATGGAACAAGATGGATAAAATCCTGATTCATTATCTTATACTCCGAAGCTAAAGTCTGAAGTTCGCAGTTGCCGTTCTTGTAGCAGCTTGTGCAGTCTGCATTATGTTCGGTTAAAAGGAGTTCAATGATGTGCTTCCTGGAGTTCCTTACTTTTAAAGTGTTTGTAAGAACCTCCATACCGCTTTCGCAAGGGGTGGCACAAGCTGTTGCAAGCCTCTTCTGGCCTGCGAGTTCAACCACACAAACCCGGCAGTTACCTGCAATGCACAGGTCTTTATGGTAACACAGGGTAGGGATAATTACCCCTGCCTGTGTTGCAGCATCCAGAATAGATGTTCCGTGCTTCACATCAACCTTTTGGCCGTTGATCGTAATACTTATTTTATTTCCCATAAATGTAATTTTTTCAGCATTAATAAATCATCTCTTCTCTGAAGTTCTCAACAATTGAAGAGAATGAATTGGCAACGGATTGTCCCAGTCCACATTTGGAGGTTATCTGCATTGTCTCGGCAAGTTTCAAAAGCTTGTCTAGATATTGAGCATTTTTATCCCCCCTTTTAACCGCTTTAATACCCATCAAAAGCTGCTGGCATCCTACCCTACATGGGGTACATTGTCCACAAGACTCCTCAGCAAAAAAGTTAAGATAGTTATCAAGTACGTTAAACATAGATCTGGAGCTGTTAAACAGCATCATAGATCCTCCTGTAGGGAGTGATATTCCAACGAGTTTGCCTTGAAAACCTATGTTTGTCTCTGCAAACTTCTTTCTTGGAACAAGAAATCCCGATGCTCCACCAACCTGAACAGCTTTTGTATCATCGTCGCCAAACTCCTCTACAAAGTCTGCCAGACTCATGCCTAGTTCAAGTTCATAAATGCCCGGTTTTGGAGTATCTCCTGAAACTGAAAACAGTTTTGAACCTCTGGAGTACTGAACTCCAAGGTCATAAAATCTTTTTGATCCGTATCTGAAAATTGTATAGGTATGTGCAAGAGTTTCAACATTGTTTATAACGGTTGGCTTACCCATGTAACCGAATGATGAAGGATATGGAGGTTTGTTTCTTGGTTCTCCTCTTTTTCCCTCCATTGACTCGAACAGAGCTGTCTCTTCACCACAGATATACGCACCGCTGCCCATAAAGATCTTTATGGAAAAATCAAAATTGATCTCTTTGCAAAAATATTCAAATTCACTTATTGCCTTGTTAAGTTCAGGCTGAAGGAAGTAATACTCTCCTCTTAGATATATGTATCCCTTTTTTGCTCCAATAACATATCCGCATATGGCAATAGCTGTCAGAACCTTAAAGGGAACTCTTGAGAGAATCTCCCTATCTTTGAAAGTTCCCGGTTCACCTTCGTCAGCGTTGCAAATAACATATTTTACATCGCTTTTTTCTTCGGAGGCAACCTTCCATTTTAATCCGGTTGGGAAACCGGCTCCACCTCTTCCTTTTAATTCAGAACTTATAAGTTCGTTAATCAACTCCTGGGGAGGACGGGTAATGCTTTTCTTAAGAACATCTTCCCAGTCGTTCTCATTTTTAAAAATGAAATCGACTCTTTTTAGTAAATAATTAGTTGACATTTTCCCCTCCCTCTTTTTTATTCATGTACATGGTAAGAATTTCCCGAATTTTCTCGGGAGTGAGATCGGTGTATACCTCGTTGTTGATTAACATAGCCGGGGCCTTATGGCAAAATCCCAGACAGTTGGTCTGCAGCAGTGAGAACTTTCCATCAGAAGAGGTTTCGCCGACTTTGATTTTCAGCATATCTTCAATGGTAAGAAGTATCTGTTTCTCTCCCTTCATGGCACACGTTATGGTTTTGCATACACGAATAATGTATGTGCCCATTTTTTTGTGTTCAAGAAATGAGTAGAATGTTGCCGTTCCGAAAACTTCGGTAGCCGGTATATCTAACTCTCTTGCAATTTCGATCATGGAGTATTCCGAAAGATACTTTTCTTGTTCTACTACGCCCTGCAGAATAGGCAATAAACTATGCCTTTCACGACCATGTTTATCGGCAAGGTCTTTGATGAGCTCAATAATTGGTTTCATCCAAGTTTGTTTTGTATGTAAAAGTGGTTTGACTAGAGTTTGTTTCGCTGCTTTTTTATGCAGGAAACTTTTTTGATGCCTCTTAATTTAAGGCCTTTTCAACGCCATAGACATTGGGTACATTGACCGGTTTGTCTATCGGGGTAGAGTATTCTAGTTAGACAAAAAATGATAGGGTAAATATAAGAAAAAAAAGAGAGAAACTCCAAATTGAAACCAATAGATTCACAATTGCAATTTCTCTCAAACAGATAATGTTTGCTATATTTTTACCACCAACCCCGGATGTTGTAAATAACCCTCGGCTGGTTACTTCCATAGGCAACTCCGATGTCTCTCATTGCCCTTATTCTTAGCTTGCTGATATCTACGTTATCCTGCTGAACTTTAAGCATAAAATTCCATTCCCGCTGATCCACCTCTTTTATCCTTTTGGCTATTCTTTCCGATAGCGCGATTGCACTTGGGAAGCAGGAAGCCTGTGGATCAATTCCGGCAAGAAACCTTATAGCTCTCTGACCGGCATTGAAATCTTGTCCCGAATTCCATGCATTTGTTGCCTGAGCCAATAGAACCTGACAATCATGATCAATCTTCTTGTCAAAAATCGGCCCCAAAAGCTGCATGCATTTTTCATAACACTCTTTACATACACTTGGAACCCGGAACAAAGTGGCAAGAGCTGCGTTGTACTCGTGCATACTCTCCAAGGCTTTAGCTTCTGAAATAATCAGGTCGCAGTTTGCGTTGTAATACTCAATAATCTTTCTTTTGGCATTTTCTATAAAATATTGATACTGAGGATCTCTAGTCTTTATGTTTTTGATGGCGTCCAAATAGGCTTTGGTTTCGTTATCGCCTACACCTCTCACGTTTACAGAGTGTGAAGCAAACATAATTCCATCAATACCATCGCCGATATACAGATTAACCTCCAGATTATATGCATGCATAGGGGGGACTGTTGGAGTGATATTCTTTGTAGTAGCTACAATATTGGCTGTAATAATGAATCTTGGGTTATAAGAGGCACCACCCATCCCGTTTTGAGAGGCAATTTGGCTTAACTTGTTTGCAAGGGAGTTTTTAGTTACTGCAGAAATTCCCTCTACCTGATCGGGAATATAGGTATTCAGTACTATTCTGGCCTCATCATCGGCACTTCCATATGTGTTTTGACATAACACATAACCACCGGTTAAAAGAATACAAATTATCAATAATATCTTTTTCATATCTTAAATATTCAGGTTATTGCTATTTTTCTCCGACTGTAAGGGTTGCTTGCCCAAGACCTCTCATGGTTATTCTGGAATCAATCATAAATCGGTCTTTTAAATAACGTTGTAACCCTCTTACCCAGGTACGGGCATCCACAGCTCTGTTATTGGCGTCGTAAAGAGGGATTCTTACCTGCTCGAATATCATCCTGTTCTCAGATGCATCAGCAGTACTGAATCTACCCTGAACAGTATTATCCGAAACCCAGTTCTCTATTTGAAAGCCGAGTTCATCTCCACCATATTCAGTCATAAGATCACCATCGAAAGAGTCCCATTTTCTGATTCTGAGTGTAATCTCTCTGCCGTTTTCAAACATATCATCAAAATGTTGCTGAAGCTGTCCGTTGAAATTGTCAAGATGAGAAAGCACTGCCGTTTCGAGCATAATTGGAAGTTCTGTTGCAATCAGCTGATTACCGGTTCCGGAAGCCCCAGCAACCTGTTTGTCGGTATAGGCGTCAAGCCCCTGCAAAACAAAGGTTACAGATCTTCTAGGACCCATCGTATTTATTGTCCAGGTCATCTGTATCCAGATATCGGCGCGAGCAATATTTTTAAGTTTATCAATGGGGCTTTCACTTAATTCAGCACCGCTTCTGCTTGAACTCATAGCTGTTTCTGCAGCTTCTGTTTCAAGAGACTTTAGTGATGATTCAAGGTTTTTCAGAGGAAAACCCCTCTGGGTCATCAGCTCATTTATTTTGCTTATTACCACCATGAGATCGGCACTCTCCTGCATTGCTCTTTTATAATCGGGTAATTTAACCCGTGTACCCTGATTGTCAAACTCCATCATGTAGCCATTTGTATTACACCACAAATCGCTGGGGACAACCATTATTGTGGGTTTTTTTGCCTGTGATAATGCAGGCAAAACTGAACAAATAATCAGTATCGTTGTAATTATCAGTTTCTTCATAATTAAATAGTTATTAGTAATATCTGATTATACCATCTTCTGCCATCTTTTGCTTAAGTTCGGCATGGTAAATTCTTAAAATTATTCCGGCAGTTAAACCGCTTCGGGTAGATTTAAGATCTCCATCCTGGATATTCCTGTACCGTGGCTCCACAAAATTGAGATAGGCACCTTTGTCTGTAAAGAATGAGTTAAAATATGATGCAAATTTTTGTCTTGCATTTACTTCGGATACAATCGGTTTCATTTCACAACCGTTTATACCTTCGGTTATTCCCTTGAACAACACATCGTTCACTGCGTTTTTCATTGCCTGATCTACAGCCTCTGCTCTTCTCTTGCCGCTTCCCCAGGCCTTTACAATTTGAGTTCCATCCTGGTCATTTCCAAGACACTCGGTTTTATATGTATAATTTCCTGCTACAGTTACTGGTGCTGCGCATCCTGATGCCATCAAAATAGTGGAGGCAATTATAAGTGAGTTAATCAGTTTATTTTTCATATCGTTTTTTTTAATTTAAAATCCACGTCCCAGACTCTTAATAATTCCTGCCTCTTCGAGGTCTTTCCTAAGAGCATCTACATTAACAGACATTATTACTCCAATTTTATACTCTTTACCCACTCTTAGCCTGTCTTCTGCAGCAACGGCACCATCGTTAGTGAGCGATACAAACTTCAGATATTTACCCCCTTCTGCAAAAAACAGGCGGAAGAAATCCTGTTTCTCCACTTCCAGATTGGGATTTGTAGCGAGTGCCCTTTGTCCGGGAACTCTCCCACTCCCGGCAAAACCACGAAAAATTATTCCATGCACAGCATTTTTTTTAGCTTGTTCAACTGCCAGGTTTGCATTAGGGGAGTATGACCATACTTTTATCAGGTATGTTCCCTGAACACCGGTTTGAACGCCTTCGATTTCGTACTTCCAGATGTCAGTGTTCTCTTTCTTGTTTCTCCTTGACTGCCCATACATTGCTTCTGAGGCAATTAATAAAAAGAGGAGAGTAATAATAAATGTAAGGGTTGTTTTCTTTAATACTTTCTTCATAGTGCAGGTTTTTTATTTATTGATATCTATTTTATCTGTTTAATCAGTAATCCCGGATAGTAGTTTTTACCTCCTTTAAATGTAGTGCGATCCAATATTGGTTTTTTACCGTTATCATCACCACTATCTGGATCTTCTGAACCAAGGTTAAATCTGTTATCCCAAATGAGATTCTTATCAACCTCTATCTTTCCCATGCTTTTATATGATATAACTCCTGTCTTCTGATCCATTACCTGTTCAAAAACTTCAAACTTTTCACCCCCTTCAAGCCCCTCCTTCATGCCAATTTTTGCAGTTATTGGATTTCCGGTATAAAGAGGAGTTTTAGGCATGAAAATGTCATAACTTTTTTGAAGTTTAGCAAAAACAGCATCAATGTTTCTTATTGTTGCCAGTTCAACAATTTGCTCTTCTGTCCTTTTTGTTTTGAGAGAAAAAGTGACTAGACTTCTTGATTTTTCCGCTCCAATAAATTTCAACTGAAACAGGCTTGTCGTATCAAATAGCTCTTTCTTTAAGGCATCATTATTTGAGGCATCAATGTACAGATTATTATAAAAGACATGCTGAATAGAGTCATTCCAGTCAAGTTGGTACAGATAAGAGGTTGTCCATACAGAATATCCCTCTTTTGCCTTTTTGTAAGCAACTTCTGCTGCAGTGATAGCAGCTGCCTGCAAAAGTCCGTTTTTAATCTCTTTCGCGGCAAGAATTGCACCTTCCCTAATTACAGCTGCAGGGATCTCATTGCTAAGAAAATTCATTTTTGAGACGACCACAAATGTGTTATAAATAAGATCAAGACCGGCCGTTTTCAAAAGGCTTATCCCGTCTGATGATGCCATAGCTGTTTTTGTATCAAGAAATGAGGCATCAAACATCCCTCTGTCGGCAATAAGTTCTATGTCAAAACTCCCGTCAGGTTGTCTATTGAACCATTTTGCAACCATCTTGTTTGCAACTTTCTGATCTTTAAAGAATTTGCGAATCACAAGTGTGTCATCATAGCTTGCAGGATCGTCGTTTGCCTCACCCGGTTTGGCAAACAGACCCTGTTTTAAGGCTCCTCCGAATGTTTTTTTAACACCTGAGGAGGCTCTCTCTTCTTCGGATATGGGGTAAAGCCTGGGGTTGAATGATTTTACATTAATTGTGTGATCATTGTATTTATCCGGGAATGGAGCATTATAATATGCCTTAATTACCGTATCCTTTTTTGGAAAGTTGTCCAGCTCCATAAGTATGGTATGGAGTGAGCTTCGTCTGTATTTAAAATCTGAAGAACCATTAGGATTCTGAGATAATATTTGCGTCACAGTCAAAGTGAACAACAAAATCAGAGTGAGAGAGAGAAGTTTTTTCATAATTTACTTTTAAGTCAGTGAATAAGTTTATAGTTTAGATAAGTAGATACATTTTTGGTAAATACGTTATTGATGTATGTGTTATTGTTTGAATTATGTATCTGTTTCCGTTTTATTTTCCGTATTACTTTTTTCTTTCACTCACATCAGGTGCGCTTATTGCAGAGCTGGATTTTGTAGGTAGTGATGCACTTCTTAGAGTGGCCCTTATTTCTGAGAAGTAGTCAGAGTCATAGAATACTCTGCCTTGCCCATTATCAATAAAAACAGTACTGTAACCATGATTATTAAGCATAAATATCGAATAGTTCAGATTGTTTATTCCATTTCCAGCCAATGTGCCTGATATTACATAAACTAAGTCAGCGTACTCTCCGGAAAGTCTGGTGGATACAACTTTTAGAAACGCAGTAAAAACATTACCTGAACCAACAATATACCCTGCAGTGCCTGAGCTGCTCCCGGTCTCAGCTCCCGTAGTATAGTTTATAGAGACATCTTCATAGCCAATTGTAAGATTTGTGTTATTCTGACTATGAAATCTGATTCTTACATCATTGAACCTACTTTCCAGGGCCCAATCTCCAGGAATGTTTGTTCCCTTTAACCTCAAAGGTGAAACATTATAAATATTGTTGACAATTGGAGGAGAATTTCCTGTATTGATAGGCATTCCCAACCGTTTAAGTTCTTCAATTATACTTTCCGGAACCAATTCGTTGATTTCATGGGTAAGACCATTTGCCCGGAATTCAGCCCCATAAGCGGTTCCAACACCATTGGTAGCGTATGCTCTCACATAGTATGTTACTCCTGCAGTCAGTCCTGTAACATAACTTGTAAAGGCTCCTGTACCTGTACCGTTTGTGGTTTTCGAATTATCAACAGTAGGATTTGTTGATGTGCTCCAGCAAACACCTCTGGCTCGTACATCTGAACCTCCGTCAGTTGTAACATTACCTCCTGATACAAATGAAGTAGAGGTAACATTAGAGAGAGATGTTGTTGTTACAACAGGCAGAGTAGCTAGTGTCGAGAATGATATCTGATTGCCGTAACCTGTTCCAATACTGTTTGTTGCATAAGCTCTTGCATAATAAACAGTTCCAGGCGATAAACCGGTAAGTGAACCGTTAAAGGAACCGGTTCCTCCTCCAATTGCTACTTTTGAATTGGCAGTTGTCGGGTTCTGTGAGGTACTCCAGCAAACACCCCTTGTATAAACAACCTCTCCGCCATCACTTGATATATTACCACCACAAGATGCAGTGTTCGTTGTTATTGAGGTTGCGTCTGTGGTAGTTAACACAGGAACGGTGGTAGTTGTTGTGAATGTAATCTGATTCCCATATGCTGTCCCTACACTGTTTGTAGCGTATGCCTTAACATAGTATGTGTTCCCTGGTGTAAGCCCGGTGAGTGAGCTTGTAAAAGTCCCGGTCCCGGATCCGTTGGTTGTTTTTGAGTCAGAAAGGGTAGGGCCCGGATTGTGACTCCATACTACACCTCTGGCGGTAATTGCAGCACCCCCGTCATTTGTGATAACTCCACCAGAGGTTGCTGATGTAGAGGTTATTGATGTTGCAGCTGCTGTAGTAAGGGTAGAAAGAATTGCAGAGGTTGTAAATGAGACCTGAGTGCCGTACGCTGTTCCCACACTGTTCACGGCATAAGCCTTAACATAGTATGTTGTCCCGGGACTTAAACTACCCATAGTGCTGGAAAATGTTCCTACGCCTGCACCGTCATTTGTCTTTGAATTTGCCACAGAAGGATTCTGGTCTGTACTCCAGCAAATTCCCCTGGAAGTGATTGCTGCACCACCGTCGCTGGTTATATTTCCACCTGATGTGGCTCCGGTTGATGAGATATTGGTAATGGTAGCAGTTGATATTGAGGCGAGTAAGAGAATTATTTTCTTGCAACTATACAAGAATACGGATACTGCCCCTATAAGGAGCAGCAGTCTGGTTAACTGACTCTTTTTCATGACTTGAAGTTTAGGTTACGTTTAATTCAAATACTTATTAATATGTTCCGGATCCAGATAATGAGAATTATCATTATCAATGGAACTATTATAGCTTTCTTCTTTAAATAAAATTCTGCCCTGTTATAAAAATTATGCATGCTTCTTTTGCCGGTAATTAAATCAAAAATGAGCCAGGGAGGTAATATGACCAACATTAATGCAAGTATAAAACCGATAGGATTGTGATTCAAAGCCTGTCCAAAATCACCGTCAACAATCGAAAGAACTGATCGGGTAGAACCACACGAGGGGCAGGGAATACCGGTAACTGTTTTAAAAATACACAATCCCGGAGCAGGTAAGTCAGAGTTTTTATTAATTGTAAGATTTAGAATAACCCAAGCATATCCGGTAACTACTGACAAAACAGCAAAGGGATAAAACCTGTTTTCCTTTAATGGCATCAGTATAGTAGTTGCTGAAGCGTTATCATGTTTTTTTCTCGGGTTGCCCTCATTATCAGAAACCAGTCAATAAATGTCCAGATGCCAAGGCCTCCGCAAGTAAGTAGTTTCCCGATACCAAGTCCGGTATCGCCAATCAGGAATCGGTCAATTCCAAATGTTCCTCCAACAAGAGATACTATAAGACTTATTGTTGGATCTTTAAATTGCACAGTCTGGAGAATGAACCATTTTGAATCGTCCATGTTCAAAAGCCTGTCTCTTATTTGTCCAAGGTGATAACTTTCGAAAAATCTGCCGTTGGTCAGAATAAACATATCCACTTTTTGTGAATCCATATTATTTGAGTTTAATGTATATTTACACTTGAAAACCCTATTATTCCATATCCCCATATAAAATTAGCAGAATTTTTACAACCATTTTTTATAACTTATTCCCATATTGTATAATTGACAATATGGATACAACTTGATATGAAACACCAAATATTAAGCATATGAAAAAAGTATTGATTTTTCTTGCCGTTCTTCTGGCAATCTCTGTCTCAGAACCTTCTAAGCTTTCTGCGCAATCAAATGATACGATAGACAAGATTGACAAAATCTTTGCTCAGTATCATAATGCAATGCCGGGAGTTGCTGTTGCTGTATCACTAGAAGGGAGAGTGATATACAATAAGGCATTTGGACTTTCAAATCTTGAGTTTCCCATACCAAATACAACAGAAACAATTTTTGAATGTGGTTCGGTATCAAAGCAGTTCACTGCTGCCGCAATTCTTCTATTGGCTCAAAAGGGAAAGCTTTCGCTAAATGACGATGTAAGAAAACACATCCCGGAGTTACCTCAGTATGATGCCCCAATTACAATTCAACATCTGCTGAATCATACCAGCGGCCTTAAAGACTGGGGCGCACTGTACTCACTGACCGGCTGGCCCAGAACAACAAGAACCTATACTCAGTATTTAAGTTTTGATATTGTATTCAGGCAGAAGAGTCTCAATTTTACACCTGGCAACAAATACTCTTACAGTAACTCAAATTATGTAATGTTGGTCTTGATTGTGGAGAGAGTTTCCGAAAAATCTCTGGCTGATTTTACTAATGAAGAGCTTTTTAAACCACTGGAAATGACAAAAACACAATGGCGGGATAATTTCAGAGAGATAGTTCCAGGCAGGGCAGTCGCTTACTCTGTGAAGAACGGAGCCTTTTTTCAGGATATGCCATTCGAAGATGTGCACGGCCCAGGAGGACTCCTCACAACAACCGGCGATCTTCTTAAATGGAACAGGTTGCTGGAGACAAATGAAATATTTAATGCTCATATTGTACAGCTTCGCATAACACCAGGATTGCTCAATGACGGCTCATCTTCGGGTTATGCAGCAGGACTTATGATAGGTGAGTGGAACGGATATAATGAGATCAGCCATAGTGGAAGTACTGCCGGTTACAGGGCATGGCTTGCCTGGTATCCTGATAAAAAACTATCTGTTGTTATTCTGAGCAACTACTCTGCTTTTAATCCAACCCTTGCAGGAAGGGCGATAGCCTCTGTTTTTTTAGGGACGCCACAGATAACTACCACAATAAGGGATGGCTCTCAACAGACCAAACAACCTACTTATGAAAACTCAGATCTGAGCAGATATATTGGAACTTACTATAGTGAAGATGTAGATGTAACTTATCAAATCAGCTTAAAAGATGGCGAGCTTGAGGTTTATCGTAAAGCAGGTGATACTTTCAGGCTGATCCCAACTTCAATGGATGAGTTTTCAACCTTGGCAAATGGTCAATATATATTTACTAAAGACAAAAGGGACAAAATTACCGGATTTACTGTTTCTGTGAGCAGAGCGGAAAATGTGCCGTTTAAAAAAATCTAAGGATAAATCTGCTCAGAAAATATATAGCGAAAGCATTCAGGACAATCAATCCGATTATACTCATTATTTTTAATGATATTCCCGGTTGATGTTCCGGGGATATGTTTTTCCCGGTAACTGCTTTGTAATTCAGATAACCTAATATCGGAGCAGTTATAAATGAGAGAGTTGTTGCAATATCTACGAGAACTCTCATCTCTTTTGCAAAAGCGGTCATGATGAGGAAAGAGATAAAGATTAAAATTGTAAGCCAGAAGTAGCTGATATACTTTTCATATACGGGCTTATTCAAAGATGGAATAATAATCTGGGTAACAGGCTTCATAACTCTTGGATATGCATCCATGACGGTTAAAGTTGTACTAAACATTGTTGCTGTAGCAGCAAGTGCTATTACGGGATAAGCCCATTTGCCTATTGCCGTAGTGTAGAGATTAAAGAATTGTGTTGAAAATTCAGTGCCATTGTTAGCAAAGTTAATTCCGGTACCATACATGCAGAGAGCTCCAAGTGCGAGGAAACAAAGAGCAAGAACGGTTGTACCTATATATCCGATTTTAAAATCGAGCAGCGATTCGCTGAGTTTTGGCTTGTAGCCTGTATTCTTAATTTTTTCAATAGTCCACATTGAATGCCATACCGAAATATCGATAGCACTTGGCATCCACCCTGCAAGGGCAATAAGAAAAGCCAGATCAGAAGCCTTCCATGTAAATCTTACCATAAAATCAGGATTAGGGTTGAACCCCTTTGCTGACGCTGCCAGTACAGCAATAACAGTTGATAACGAGAGAATAATAATTATAGCTTTGACAACTCTGTCGAGAGCTTTATACTTTCCAATTGCAACAATAAAAATGCATAAAGCAAAAACCAGCACAATCCATCCCTGAAAGCTCAGAATTCCCGGAAAAACAGAACTCAGGATCCCAACAGTTACCGATGTTACGGTAGCCTGTATCGTAAACATAGTTCCCAGAGTAAGCGCCATGAATAGCCAAACGGCCCATTTACCAAGTCTTAGATAACCGTGAACAAGACTCTCTCCTGATGCTATGGCATATCTTGGACCGAATTCAAAAAAGGGATATTTTAGAATATTAATAAGGATTACAATCAACACCAGGTCAAATCCATAACCCGCACCTGCACGGGTTGACTGAACCAAATGGGAGACTCCCACTGCTGCACCTGCCCATATAATGCCGGGACCCAGTGCTTTCCAGAAATTTTTTTTCATTAAGTAAGGCTATGAGATTGAAAAGAATCAACGTAAACAACATTGAGCAGTAAAGTTATATAAAAAATATTACTGTGAATTAATTTCGAATCTACTAATTATAAATAGATGCTTGAGATTATAAAGATATTTGAGTTTAAACCCCTCCGAGCTGTTTTAAATTTAAGTGTTCGCATAAGTGTCTAGAGATATGCTTATTTCAAAATCAATTTACGTTTTTTGGGGTCATTGAATTTTGCAACATATAGATATTTAGAGATTTGAAGAAACACTTAAAATTCCACTTCTTTTCCCATATCACTCAACTCCGGCAACCGATTGTTTTAAGGTACCCTCAAATGTTGCCTTTGAGTTGAGTGATTTGGGAGATTATTGAGAGTGTGCCCATTTCCGGAATTTAAGTGTTTACATAACTATTTGACTAAGTGGATTATACAAAACGATATTGCCCGTTTTTTTTTAATTTTTACGTTTGCAAGCCATTGATATATAGATATTAAGGCAAAGACTTAAAAGTCCCCCAACTTTTGATCTTGATCTCATTTTTGATCGTGATCCCTTATGTTCGTGATCCCTTATGTTCGTGATCCGTGATCCTGGATCCGCGACCCGTAAGACTTTCAAAAACAAAAAAACACCTGCACATTTTTGCGCAGGTGTCTGTTTTGCTCCTCGTCTAGGACTTGAACCTAGGACCCCCTGATTAACAGTCAGGTGCTCTAACCAACTGAGCTAACGAGGAATTAATTTTCCCGTTTTGGGACTGCAAATGTAATGTGAAAATTATAAAACTGCAAATCTTTTGTATCAATTTTACAATAAAAATAAATAATGTATTTGTTTGTCTCTTTTTTTAACTTTGTACAATAGCATTTGCGAATGGAACTTAATCTTTTGTCATCAATTTTAAGAGAACTGATACTCGAGCACGATAGAGTATCTCTGCCGGGAATGGGCAGTTTTATTGCAGAAATGGCTCCCTCTGTCTTTTCAGACAAGGCAATGGTCATTCATCCTCCGTTTAGAAGAATTCTTTTTCGTACATCTGAGGTGTGGAACGACGGCTTACTTGAGAGCAGATACGCTGCAGAAAGGGGCATAAGCGATAGTGAAGCTACTGCGGAAATTTCTGTTTTTGTAAAGATGATGAAGATTGAGCTTAACTCAACTAAACATTATAAAATTCCCGACTTTGGCTCGATGAGGGCTACAGAGCAAAACGACTACTTCTTTGTAGCAGAGAAGGGGTTGTTTAACTATCTTGAAGGCTTTGGTCTTGAACCACTAAATCTTAAAATTCTCAACAAAAGAGGTGCTGTAGAGACTCTTACCGGAAAACCAACGCCGTTTGATATTCCAAAAGAGACTGAGCAACCTGTTAGAGAGGAAGATCCAGCGAATGCCTCAATTAATGAGGAATTTACACAGGATGCTCCACAGGTAGCGGATAAAGAGACACAGAAAGAGGTTCAGGTAGAATCTCAAAAAGAAGCTCCAGAAGTTGTTCCAATAGTAACTCCGCTGATAACTCCAAAGGAAATTAAGAAAAGTTCGCCTGAGGAGGAGAAAAGGACAACTACTTTAGCAGATAAGGAGAAGCTCGTAGCAGTAAGTGAAATGGAAGCGGAGGGAGTAAAGGGAGCGAACGTAGGGAATGTAGTGAAAGGAAAGAAGGTTGAAAAGGCCGAAAAGGCTGAAAAGGTTGAGATAGTTGAAAATGATGCAAATGATGCAAATGATGAGAAAGTAAAGAAGGCAGAGATGGTACAGAAGAGTGAGAAGAGCTCAAAATTCGTTAAGCGGTTTGTTTTAATTCTCGCAACGATCTTCATGATAATTGTTATTGTAGCCCTGCTCTTTATTTTCAAAGATGAAATGAGGCCATTCTGGGAGTGGTTGTTATATAGTAAGGATGAATTGGAGATTCTCCGTGCTAATTAGCGGTAATTACGTGTGATTAAAAGTTTTGTAAGCAAGATAATAAAGTGGGATGTAAACAGGGTTGCTCATCAGAAGAGAATCCTTATATTTTGACTGGTTAATATTAATTATAAAAGCAGAGAGCCCGGTTAAATACCGGGCTCTCTGCTTGTGATCTCAAAACGGGTGGGTGAAAATCAGCTTATGCCGCTTCCGTTACCAAGGCGCTCTTCGGGTGTAATTATGCGCATTTTACCGTTCTCTTCCTTGGCCATAAGAATCATCCCGTTTGATTCGATACCCTTTATTTTACGGGGCGCAAGGTTTGCAAGTATGCAAATCTGTTTGCCAACCATCTCTTCTGGTGAATAGTATTCAGCGATTCCCGATACAATTGTACGGGTGTCTAATCCGGTGTCAATAGTCAGTTTAAGTAGTTTATCCGTTTTAGGGACTCTCTCTGCCTCAAGAACTGTTGCAGTTCGAATATCCATTTTCATGAATTCGTCGTAGGTGCATTCATCTTTAAGAGGAGCAAGTTCCTGCTTAGCGGTCAATTCCTCTGATGATACTCCTGCTGATGCCTCTGTTTGTGAACTCTCCTGATTGCTCTCTTTTGTCGCTTCCAGTTTGGCAATTTGAAACTCTATTGCGGTGTCCTCAATCTTATCGAAGAGCAATCTTGCTTCATTGATTTTGTGTCCCGGGTGCAAAATTGACTCAAGGCCAAACTCCTCCCATTGGCTACTTTTCATATTTAAAATGTAACGCAGTTTTTTAGTGGTGTGAGGCATAAACGGTTCAAAAGCAATGGCGAGGTTGGCACATATCTGAAGTGATACGTTCAGGATTGATGCAACTCTCTCTATGTCTGTTTTGACAACTTTCCAAGGCTCAGTTTCGGTGAGGTATTTGTTACCAAGACGTGCCAGATTCATCGCCTCTTTGAGAGCATCGCGAAAGCGGTAGTTCTCAAGACTATCCTCAATATTCTTCTTTATCTGAGGAATCTGTGCAAGAGTCTCTTCGTCCAATGGTTCATTCTTAACAGGGGCTGGAACCTCGCCCTCGAAATATTTGTGGGTAAGAACAACAGCGCGGTTTACAAAATTTCCGAAAATGCCTACAAGCTCACTGTTATTTCTGGTCTGGAAATCTTTCCATGTAAAGTCATTGTCCTTCGTTTCAGGTGCATTTGCACATAGTACATACCTTAGAACATCCTCCTGACCCGGGAACTCATCAAGATACTCATGGAGCCAAACAGCCCAGTTACGGGAGGTTGATATTTTGTTTCCCTCAAGATTTAGGAATTCATTGGCAGGAACATTTTCGGGGAGGATATATCCGTCACCGTGTGCTTTTAACATTGCTGGGAAAACTATGCAGTGAAATACGATATTGTCTTTCCCGATAAAGTGTACCAGCTTGGTCTCTTCGTTTTTCCACCAAAGTTCCCAATCATTTGGCATAAGTTCAATTGTGTTTGAGATATATCCGATAGGTGCATCAAACCAAACATACAGAACCTTACCCTCTGCCCCCTCTACCGGAACAGGAACTCCCCAGTCCAGATCACGACTTACCGCCCTTGGCTGAAGACCTCCGTCAATCCAAGACTTGCACTGGCCGTAAACATTCACCTTCCACTCTTTATGTCCCTCAAGTATCCACTCTTTAAGCCATGGCTCATATTGATCCAACGGAAGATACCAGTGTGATGTCTTTTTCATTACCGGTGTGTTTCCGCTCAGGGTAGATTTCGGATTAATCAGCTCTGTGGGGCTGAGCGTGCTTCCGCACTTCTCACACTGATCTCCATAAGCATTCTCAGCAAAACATTTTGGGCAAGTACCTGTAATGTACCTGTCAGCCAGAAAGTGCTTTGCCTCCTCGTCATAGTACTGCTCGCTCTCTTTCTCAATAAACTTGCCCTCTTCATACAATTTTCTGAAGAAGTCAGATGCTGTTTTATGGTGAATTTGTGAACTTGTTCTTGAGTATATGTCAAAGCTTATGCCTAGTCTCTCAAATGAGTCTTTTATGATAAGATGATATTTGTCGACTATCTCCTGAGGAGTGCAGTTTTGCTGCCTTGCCTTAATTGTAATTGGAACTCCATGTTCGTCTGAACCACAAATAAAACGTACATCCCGACCTCGCATTCGCAGATATCTTGAGTAGACATCGGCAGGGATATAAACTCCTGCCAGGTGGCCAATGTGTACGGCTCCATTTGCGTAGGGGAGAGCTGCAGTTATGAGGTGTCGTTTATAGGTACTGTCCATCTTATGAAATTTTAGGCGACAAAGATATAAAAAATGTTAAATGGTAAGCCTTTTGAGCTCTTTGGCAAAAGAGTTGCGAATCTGCATAAGGATCTGTATCTGCTGCATATAGCGGTTTCGCTCTTCTATGTTTTTATCCTTCTCTGCTTCGGCAAGGTGCTCACAAAGATTATGATAGGCAATAGCAGTAATTTTTGCCTTGTATATCAGTATAGATTTGGGCACCACGGTAGAGAGTAGGTGCTCCTCGGGTGGAATCTCTGCAACGAACTGCTTTATTGTGAGGCTGTGCTCCTGATGCAGCAGGTCGAGCACCACTTTTACAAATTCTTGATTTTCATGGTTTAAAAAATGCTTCTGAACCTCTGCCTGCCCTCTGTCCTTTATTTGGAAATATTCGTCAAAGATGCTTTTATATACAAGGTTTTGTAATTCAAGGTCATCGGTTTGAAGTTCACTAAGAACAAATTGAGAGACTGTTACAGATATAGGGTTTTGGTCGTCTGTACCATACAGTGGGTGCTCTCCGAATTTAATCAGGTAGTAGAGAAGCTCTCTTTCGGCAGGCTCACAGTATGTGTTGGTAATAAATTGCGGAAGACGCTCTCCTGTTTCAAGAGGGGGAAAATATTTGGGAACTCCGGGTTCGTAATACTCATCGGGAGTATTTGAATATGCTCCGTATTGTCTTTTCCTTCGAAGCTTTTTTACCTCTGTAGATAATATCTCCTCAGAAATATTCAGACGAGTTGAGCACTCCTCAATATAAACTGCTCTTGAAATGGCATCCGGTATAACGGCAATACTTGCCACTATTTCGGATATTAACTGAGCCCTCTTGACCGGATCCTTTTTAGTTTCTGAAGAGAGTAATCTGGTTTTGAACTCAATAAAGTCCTCTTCGGCCTCCTGTAGGAAACTTTTTAATTTTTCGGGACCAAACTTTCTTGCATACGAATCAGGGTCTTCTCCATCGGGGAAAAGGACCACCTTTACCCTTAGCCCCTCTTCCAGAATCATATCAATTCCGCGAAGAGATGCCTTTATACCCGCAGCATCACCGTCATAAAGCACGGTTACTTCGGGTGAAAACCTCTTTATAAGGCGAATCTGTTCAATAGTCAGGGAGGTTCCGCTTGATGCGACAACATTTTCTACTCCACTTTGGTGAAATGATACAACATCGGTATAACCCTCAACCAAATAACACTTCTGTAGTTTTGTTATTGCGCTTTTTGCAAAGAAAATACCGTAAAGAGTACGACTTTTTACATAGATTTCGGTTTCGGGAGAGTTTATGTACTTTGCTATATTTTTATCACTGCGAAGAGTTCTCCCTCCGAAAGCTATAACCCTGCCCGAAATTGAGTGAATCGGGAACATGGCCCTTTCGTAAAACCTATCATTAAGTTCACCGTCGCTCTCTCTCTCAACCGACAGCCCTGAACCAATCAGAAACTCTTTTTTGTAGCCGGCCTTCTGGGCAGCTTTACTCATGTTGTCCTTACCTCCCGGTGCCCAGCCAAGCATAAATTTTTTAACAGTCTCCTCGCTGAAACCTCTATCCTTGAAATAGCCCAGACCTATCGATTTTCCCTGATCAGTATTCCAGAGAACATTTGTGTAGAACTCCTGAGCATACTGGGATACTGCCATCAGGGACTCGCTTTTCAAGCGGTTGTCTGCCTCCTGCTTTGTCTCTTCCCTGTCTGCAACCTCAATACCATACTTTCTTCCAAGGAACTTGAGAGCATCTACATAACCGAGCTGTTCATGCTCCATTACGAAATTTACAACGTTGCCTGCTTTGCCGCAACCGAAGCACTTAAAGATTCCTTTAGAAGGGGATACCGAAAAGGAAGGGGTCTTTTCATGATGAAAAGGGCAGCAAGCTGTAAAGTTTGCCCCCCTTCTTCTCAACGCCACAAAATCACCGATAACATCTTCGATTTGTGCCGTATCCAGTATTTTGTCTATAGTGTCCTTACTTATCATCAAATCCAAGGAAGCTCCTGAACCCCACAGCTTTCCTTACCTCTCTAAGAGTCGCAACAGCACTCTCTCTTGCTCGCTCTGTACCCCTTTTTACAACTCGTTTAAGAAACTCTTCGTCGTTGTAAATCTGTTCAATTTTTGCCTTTATTGGCAAAGTTTGTTTGCAAATATCCTCTGCAAGCTGTTTTTTAAGGTCACCGTATCTGATAGTACAGTTGTTGTAACTCTCTTTAAAGTGATCTACAGTATCTTGTGTAGATACAATACCAAGAAGTGTAAAAAGATTAGCTACTGCTTCGGGCATCGGGCTGTTAGGTTCTGTAGGGCCGGCATCGGTCACTGCCTTCATTACCTTCTTTCTGATTGTTGATTCTTCATCACACAGATAAACTCCGTTTCCTTCACTTTTACCCATCTTTCCACTACCGTCAAGACCCGGAACCTTAACAAGATCATCTCCGAAATTGAAAGCTTTTGGTTCGGGAAATACTTCACAGTTATAGAACGAGTTAAATCTTCTTGCAAGAACCCTCGCAAACTCAAGGTGTTGCTCCTGATCTTTACCCACTGGAACTAAATTGGCCCTGTGTATTAAAATGTCGGCAGCCATAAGAACAGGATAGGTGAGCAGACCTGCATTTACATTGTCAGGGTTCTGTCTTACCTTGTCTTTGAAGGAGGTTGTTCTCTCAAGCTCTCCCTTGTATGATATCATGTTTAGCAGAACGTACAACTCAGATATTTCGGGAACATCACTCTGAACAAATATCGCAGATTTATCGGGATCAAGTCCCGAAGCAAGGTACTCTGCAAGAATTGTCCTTACCCCGGAATGAAAGTCATCTGGGTGGGGATGTGTTGTCAGAGAGTGCAAGTCAGCTATGAAGAAAAAACAGTCATAGTTGTCCTGCATTTTTATGTAATTTCTAAGAGCACCGTAGTAGTTGCCAAGGTGCAGGTGACCTGTAGAGCGGATTCCGCTAAGTACAATTTCCATTTAATAAGAACAAATTTATTCGTTAACTTCGAGCAGTTTAACCCTAATCTGCTGCTCAATCTCTTCCATTAGAGCAGGGTTATCTAAAATTATCTGTTTAACAGCATCCCTTCCCTGTCCCAGGCGGGTTTCACCGTAACTGAACCATGAACCGCTCTTCTTAACTATTCCAAAGTCAACGCCCAGGTCAATGATCTCTCCAATTTTTGAGATGCCCTCTCCAAATACGATATCAAATTCAGCTTTTCTGAATGGAGGGGCAAGCTTGTTTTTCACAATTTTTGCTCTAACCCTGTTACCGGTTGCTTCATCACCATCTTTAAGCTGGGTTATTCTTCTCACATCCACCCTCACTGAGGCATAAAATTTTAGAGCATTACCACCGGTTGTGGTTTCGGGATTTCCGAACATAACTCCGATTTTATCCCTAAGCTGGTTAATGAAAATACAGCAAGTATTTGTCTTGCTTATATTTGCAGTGAGTTTACGAAGAGCCTGACTCATCAGTCTTGCCTGAAGACCCATTTTTGAGTCACCCATCTCTCCCTCAATCTCTGCTTTTGGAGTCAGTGCCGCAACCGAGTCAATTACAATAATGTCAATTGCCCCACTTCTTATCAAAGCATCGGTAATCTCCAAAGCCTGTTCGCCGTTGTCTGGCTGAGAAATAAGCAGAGTATCAACATTAACACCTAGATTTTTAGCGTATGTTCTGTCGAATGCGTGCTCTGCATCAATAATCGCAGCAATACCTCCGCTTTTTTGAGCCTCTGCTACTGCATGAATTGCAAGTGTTGTTTTACCACTTGATTCCGGACCGTAAATTTCTACAACCCTACCTCTTGGGTAACCGCCTATTCCCAATGCGTGGTCAAGACTGATTGACCCTGACTGAATAGTAGAGACCTCCCATTTTGGCTGCTCTCCCAACTTCATTACGGTGCCTTTTCCGTAGTCTTTCTCGATCTTGTCCAAAGTGGCCTGTAATGCCTTTAACTTTTCGGAACTGATTTCAGCACCTTTTTTAATTACTTCACTCTCCTTTGCCATAATGTTTTTGTTTTAATTACTGCAAAAATAGCAAATGATTTTCAATTTCTGTAAATTTGCAGAATGAAAAAATGGTTACTCGGGAACACACTTCCTGAACTGAAATTAATAACTGAAAGTCTGTCTCTTCCCTCATTTACGGCAAAGCAGATTTCTGACTGGATCTATAAAAAAAGGGTTAGTGAAATTGCTCTTATGACAAATCTTTCGGCATCTGCCAGAGATGCTCTGTCAAGTACATACGAGGTTGGGGGTTTTGCTCCGTCTAAGAGAACCCTCTCTAAAGACGGAACAAAAAAATACCTGTTTCCCTCATTTAGTTCAGCACCCATAGAGGCTGTAATGATTCCTGACGAAGAAAGATCTACACTTTGTATATCGTCTCAGTCGGGTTGCAAAATGGGATGTCTCTTTTGCATGACAGGAAGAATGGGGTTCAAGGGGCACTTGTCAACAGGTGAAATAATATCTCAAATTATGAATGTAGATGAGGCTGAAAACCTCACCAACATAGTTTATATGGGAATGGGTGAGCCGATGGATAACATTGAGAATGTGCTTAAAAGTACAGAGATTATGACTGCGGATTGGGGATTTGGCTGGAGTCCAAAGAGGATAACAGTCTCTACCATAGGTGTGCCTGCTGCGTTAAAATCATTTCTGGACAGATCAAAATGCCATCTTGCTTTATCGTTACATAATCCCTATGATAATGAAAGGGCAGAGTTAATGCCTGTGCAAAAAGCATGGCCACTTGATGAAATCATTTCTCTTATAAAAAGTTACGACTTTACCGGACAACGCAGAGTCAGCTTTGAGTATATAATGTTTTCGGGGTGGAATGATACAAAGAGACATGCCGATGCTCTAACTAGAATGCTTAAGGGGCTTGAGTGCCGGGTCAATCTTATCAGGTTTCACCAGATTCCCGACTTTTCTTTGAAAAGCTCACCCGATCTTATTATTGAAAACTTTAGGAATCGGCTCAATGCTGCAGGAATAATGACAACCATTCGTGCTTCCAGAGGAGAGGATATCCTGGCAGCATGTGGAATGTTAAGCAGCAAAAGTCAGATGAATTAATATGGCGAACAAATCAGAAGCAAAACATACCGGGCTTACATCTCTCCAGGTTGAGGAGAGCAGAAGATTGTACGGGAGTAATGTTCTGACTCCTCCTGAGAGAACTCCTCTGTGGAGACTCTTTATTCGAAAGTTTTCCGATCCTATTATCAGAATTTTACTGATAGCAGCTCTTCTCTCATTTGTAATGTCCTTAAAGACAGGAGAGACAATTGAAACTCTCGGGATAATATTTGCAATTGCTCTGGCAACAGGAATTGCCTTTTGGTTCGAAGTAGATGCCGGTAAAAAGTTTGAGATTCTTAATAAGGTAAATGACCAAACACCCGTTAAAGTTATACGGGATGGTCTTGTTACAGAGATCACAAAAAGAGATATAGTAAAGGGAGATATTGTAATTCTGGAGACAGGAGATGAGATTCCTGCTGACGGTTATCTTAAGGAGGCTCTCTCACTCTCTGTAAATGAATCTACTCTTACTGGAGAACCAATGACAAGAAAGGGTATGCCGGACTCATTTACAGGAAGGGAGTCAACCTATCCTTTTCATATGCTGTTAAAGGGGACAACAATTCTGGAAGGATATTGTGTTTACGAGGTCTCTGCAGTGGGAGATTCTACAGAATATGGAAAAGTAGCCCGTAAATCTGCAGAGGTAACTAACGAACCAACTCCTCTGAACAGCCAGCTAGAGCAACTCGCAAAGTTTATTGGTTTTGCAGGATTTACACTTTCTGTATTTGTTTTTGCAATTCTCTTCGCAAAGGATATAATATTTGGAAGCATTCAGCTCTCATACTCAAATATTTATACGATTACTGCCGTAATGGCCGGAGGTTTTGTGGCAATGTCCAAATTCTGGATGCCAATTCTGGAAGATGGATTTGACCTTCTTGGACTCAATTTGAAAGTACCGGATTTTTTCACAACCAAAAGCTGGAAATTCTGGCTTAATGCAGGACTGATTTTAACTGCTGCAATATTTGCACTTTCCTATATTGTAGGATACAATCCTTTTTCGGCAGAATCATGGATAGGCAGTGAGGTTGCAGTGAGATTACTCAGATACTTCATGGTCTCGGTTACTTTAATTGTTGTTGCGGTACCCGAGGGGCTGCCAATGGCAGTAACACTCGCACTTGCCATGAGTATGAGGAAAATGCTTGCCAGCAATAATCTTGTACGCAAGATGCACGCCACCGAGACAGTTGGTGCAGCTACAGTAATATGCACAGACAAAACAGGGACACTCACTATGAATCAGATGAGGGTTGCTGAGGAGTATTTCGAAGGTCAAAGCGCATTGGTTTATGAAAGTATTGCCCTTAACTCAACAGCACACCTTGATCTGACAGATATCAAAAATATTAAGAGTCTGGGAAACCCAACAGAAGCAGCACTTCTTATATGGATGCAGGAGAGAGCCTCAAACTATCTTACTTTAAGAGAGGAGTCTTTAATATTAAGTCAGTTGACATTTTCTACTGAGAGAAAATACATGGCAACGGTTGCATTTAGTAAAGCGCTTGGAGCCAATGTCTTATATGTTAAAGGAGCTCCTGAAATATTGGCGGGATTCACTGATAACTATCCCGAAACAGCCAGAGAGAGACTTGCAGGGTTTCAGTCAAAAGCAATGAGAACTCTGGGCTTTGGTTACAGATTAGTTGAAAGCGGTGAAAATCTTTCCGATGTTGAAGCATTGGTATCGAAAAATGGGTTGGAATATTTGGGAATCGTTGCGATATCAGATCCTCTAAGAGCCGATGTGCATGATGCTGTTGCACGATGTATCACTGCCGGAATAAAAGTTAAAATGGTTACAGGAGACACAATGGGTACAGCAAGAGAGATTGCGAGAAGAATTGGGATTGTCTCTCTTGATGAAAATGAATATGAGGTAATTACCGGGGATGGTTTTTCTAAGATGAGCGATAGTCAGATTCTGGAACTGAAGGATACAATAAAAGTTATGTGTCGTGCCAGGCCATCTGATAAAGAGCGATTTGTGAGGTTATTGCAGAGAGCAGGAGAGGTGGTAGCAGTAACCGGAGATGGAACGAATGACGCACCTGCACTAAACTATGCACATGTTGGTCTGTCAATGGGATCCGGCACATCAGTTGCAAAAGAGGCAAGTGATATTACCCTTATTGACGACTCTTTTGCTTCAATAGTATCAGCGGTATTATGGGGCAGATCTCTCTACAAAAACATCCAAAGATTTATAATATTTCAGCTTACCATTAATTTTACGGCTCTTATAATTGTACTTCTCGGATCAATATTCGGACACGAACTACCGTTAACGATCACTCAGATGCTTTGGGTAAATCTGATTATGGACACATTTGCAGCAGGAGCACTGGCGTCGCTTCCTCCCGAGCAGAGTGTTATGAAAAGCAAACCAAGAGCCCCGGGTTCATTCATTGTGACTCCGGCTATGAGGGTGAACATTTTGTTTACCGGTGCATTTTTCACCTTGGCAATGCTTACTTTACTATACCTCTTTACAGGTGAAAACGGCCAGATTTCAAGATACAATCTTTCACTCTATTTCACCATTTTTGTTATGCTGCAGTTCTGGAATCTGTTCAATGCAAAGGCACACGGTTCAACAAAATCGGCATTCATTAATCTTAAATCAAGCAAAGGATTTTTAGTGGTTGCGTTTTTAATACTGACCGGTCAGGTTCTAATAGTTCAATTCGCCGGAGAGGTATTCAGAACCGTTCCTCTTTCATTCGAAGAATGGATAAAGGTGATTGGAGGTACATCGGTTGTATTATGGGTAGGAGAGCTTATAAGAATGATCCTCAGGTTAAGAGAGAAAATAAACAAATAAATCAAAAAATAAATAATGCGATTATGAAAAGAGTACTCTATTTGACAATCATTGCCTCAATGGCACTACTCTCATGTAAAGAGTCTGCTCCCAAGCTCACACAAGGAATTTGGAGAGCATCTCTGATGACACAAGACTCTGTTGAAATACCATTTGTTTTTGAGGTTAGAATGGCAGAAAATGACACAATTTTTGATATAATTACCGGCGATTACAGATATGAGGTAAAGGATATAAAAGTAACAGACGATTCACTTTTTGTTAACATGCCACTTTTCAGCTCAAGCTTTAAAATACTTTTAACAAAAAACGGGATGCAGGGTAATTTAATCAGGAGTGCCTATACGATGCCATTCAAAGCAGAATCAAACAATTCAGCCAGATTCAAAGAGGTACACTCAATTAAGGGAGTTGCCGCCGGCAGATGGCAAATTACGTTAGGCGAGAAGGAACTTATTGGCGAGTTTGAAGAGAATGAAGACAGAGTAACAGGCTCGTTTCTTTCACCTTCAGGAGACTATCGTTTTTTTGAAGGAGTTGTAAATAAAGATGGAAAATTAATGATGTCATGTTTTGATGGAGGTTTTATCAGATTGTTTGTTGCAGACATTGATGGTGACACTCTTCGTAACATAAAAATGCACTCGGGATTCAGCACTGTTGAAGAGGGAACAGGATTCAGAAATGAAAGTGCAGCGCTGCCTGATGCCTATTCAGTAACAGGGCTTAAAAAGGGATATACATCACTCGGTTTTACATTTCCTGATACTGACGGTAATCCTGTAAGTCTCTCTGATGAGAGATTTAAAGATAAGATTACAGTAGTTCAGATAAGCGGATCATGGTGTCCCAACTGTCTTGATGAAAGTCGGTTCCTTATGGAGATGCTGGAAAAGTATTCAGCACACATGGAGGTAATTTGTTTGTCATTTGAAAGATCAGATGATTTTGAAACGGCAAAGAAAGAGGCTATGAAATTGGTTAATGTAGCAGGTATTACTTACCCTGTTCTCATTACCGGCCATACTCCCGCCAATGTCAAGGTAGCGCTGCCCGAACTTGATAATTTCAGAGCCTTTCCAACATCACTTATTATTGACAAAAAAGGTAAAGTTCGAAAAATTCACTCCGGCTTTACAGGTCCGGGAACAGGAGTTCATTACCGCAATTTTGTAACTGAATTTACATCATTTGTAGATTCTCTTATAGCAGAATAATTTTTAGTTATTAATTAATTGGAAGATAGGTTAAAAAGAGCACTATGGACAGTTCAGAGAGCCTGCTCGGGCAGGGAGCTCTGCAGGGAAGATATTGCATCAAGGATCAAACGTTTTGACCTTACAGAAAAAGAGCTAAATGAGATAATAACCTCTCTCGAAGAAGATGGTTTTTTGAATCATGAACGATATGCCAGTGCATTCACAAAGGATAAATCATCGCTATCTGGTTGGGGCCCGGCAAAGATTGCCTGGGCGTTAAGAGCAAAAAAAATTGAGGAGGAGCTAATAAAAAGAGCACTGGAAGAGATCTCCGGAGAGAGTACAACTGAAAAGCTGAACGACATTCTCTCAAAAAAGTACAAAACTCTCGAAAAAGAGACTAACAAGCTTAAGGTTAAGACAAAACTTGTAAGATTCGGTATTTCAAGAGGTTTTGACTATGGTTCGGTAATCTCTCAGGTAAACAAATTAATGGCTAACTTTGTTACAGAAATAAATAATTAAGAAATGATAAATACGGATCAATACAAAGAGATCCGTCAGCGGATAACGGCGCTGGGGAGGTCTCTTTGACATCGATAAAAAGAGAGAAAATTTAAAGGAGTCTGAGCTTAAAACTCAGGAGAGCGGCTTTTGGAATAATCCCTCAGAGGCAGAAAAATATCTCAAAAAAGTATCTTCAATAAAGTTCTGGGTAAAAAGTTTTGACGAGATAGAGTCTCTTAACCGGGACCTTGAGGTGCTTATTGAGTTTGCCAAAGAGGATCCGGAAGCTGACAATGACGTAGAAGAGGGCTTTAAGCAGCTTGAAAAGGCAGTTGAGAAGCTCGAACTAAGAAGTATGTTGGGCGGAGAGGGAGATAATCTTGGGGCAATTCTTAAGATTAATTCAGGAGCCGGTGGTACAGAGAGCAATGACTGGTCGTTGATGCTTATGAGGATGTATGTAAGGTGGGGTGAGAGAAATGGTTACAAGGTGCATATTTATGACATGATTGAGGGAGAGGAGGCTGGAGTTAAATCGGTAACTGTTGAGTTCGAGGGTGATTTTGCCTATGGATACCTCAGAGCAGAGAGCGGTGTTCATCGCCTGGTAAGAATATCACCATTTAATGCGCAGGGTAAGAGACAAACAACTTTTTCGTCTGTTTTTGTATATCCGGCAGTAGATGATACAATTGAAATAGAGATAAGTCCGGCTGATATAGAATGGGATACATTCCGTTCGGGTGGAGCCGGGGGACAAAATGTAAACAAGGTTGAAACAGGAGTAAGGGTAAAACACCTTCCAACAGGCATTTCCGTAGAAAATACTGAGAGCCGGTCCCAGTTGGATAATCGCCAAAACGCCTTAAGGATACTCAAATCACACCTCTATGAACTGGAGTTGAGAAAGAGGAGAGAGAAGGAGGCAGAGTTGGAGGGTAAGAAACTGAAAATTGAATGGGGATCACAGATCAGAAGTTATGTGCTTCACCCCTATAAGCTTGTAAAAGACCTTAGAACCGACTGCGAAACTTCAGACACTCAGGCAGTTCTTGACGGAGATATTAACGATTTTATGCGTGCATTTCTGATGCAGAACACGCACGCATGATGCTAAAAAGAGAGAGAGATGGAATTTAAATTTCACGAAATGTTCCCATTGGGAAAAGACAAGACAGATTATCATCTGTTAACAAAGGATTTTGTATCTACGGCCATTTTCGAAGGGAGGGAGATGCTTAAAGTTGATTCGCGCGGACTGAGGCTTTTATCAGCCAAAGCTATGCATGACATTGCTTTTATGCTTCGTCCGGAACATAACGAAATGGTAGCCAAAATATTAAGTGACCCTGAGGCGAGTGTCAATGACAGAGCAGTAGCACTTACAATGCTTCTGAATGCACATATCTCTTCCAAAGGGGTACTTCCGTTCTGCCAGGACACAGGAACAGCAACAATTGTTGCCAAAAAGGGACAATTTGTATTCACAGGCGGAGGTGACGAAGAGGCTCTATCATACGGGGTGTATGACACATATACTAAGGACAACCTTAGATACTCCCAGACAATTGCATTTGATATGTATACCGAAAAAAATTCAGGCAACAACTTGCCTGCTCAGATAGATATTTACGCAACCGACGGTGATGAGTACAAGTTTCTCTTTGTTGCCAAGGGCGGAGGTTCTGCAAACAAGAGTTATCTTTTTCAGGAGACCAAAGCACTCTTAAACCCGGAGTCGCTTGAAAAATACCTTACCGAAAAGATGAAACTGTTTGGAACTTCAGCATGTCCTCCGTACCATATTGCTTTTGTAATAGGGGGAACCTCTGCAGAGCAATGTATGAAAACAGTTAAGCTGGCATCTGCAAAATATCTTGACGAACTGCCGGTTAAAGGGGGAGAAGAGGGGCACGCTTTCCGCGATCTTGAGATGGAGGCAAAACTACTTAAAGCTGCCAACTCACTTGGAATTGGAGCTCAGTTTGGAGGAAAGTACTTTGCACATGACATAAGGGTAATCAGACTACCAAGACACGGTGCATCGTGTCCTGTCGGTATGGGAGTATCCTGCAGTGCAGACAGAAACATTAAGGCAAAGATCAATAAAGAGGGAATCTGGCTTGAGACACTTGATGCAAATCCGTCAAGACTGATTCCTGAAAAATTTATGGCTCCAAATGCAACACATCAGGGAGGGGTAAAGATAAATCTTAACAGACCAATGGATGAGGTTTTGGGAGAATTGTCGAAACATCCTGTATCTACATTTCTGCTCCTTTCCGGAACCATCGTGGTGGCTAGAGATGCTGCTCATGCTAAACTAAAAGAGAGACTTGATGCCGGAGAAGATCTGCCGCAGTATATTAAAGACCATCCGGTTTACTATGCCGGTCCCGCCAAAACACCAACCGGTTATGCAAGCGGTTCATTCGGGCCTACCACTGCAGGAAGAATGGACTCCTATGTAGAGTTATTCCAAAGCAAAGGGGGTAGCAAGATTATGATTGCCAAAGGGAACAGAAGCCAACAGGTTACTGATGCATGTAACAGGTATAAGGGATTCTATCTTGGCAGCATTGGCGGCCCGGCTGCGATTCTTGCACAGGAAAATATTAAAAAAGTAGAACTTCTGGAGTATCCGGAGCTGGGTATGGAGGCTATCTGGAAAATTGAAGTAGAAAACTTCCCTGCCTTCATATTGGTTGATGATAAGGGCAACGACTTTTTCAGAGGATTACTTTAGGATGTTAACAGGGTACTCAGATGGGTTCGGTATGAATGCTTATCTGAGTGCCTTTACCAAAACGTTTTCTCAGCTCCCTTTCAATTTCGGTAGCAACATCGTGAGACCTGACAAATGTCATGTTTCTGTCTAATTTAACATGAACATCTATGGCATAGATACTGCCTATTTTTCTGGTTTTAAGATGGTGATAGAGTTGAACTTCAGGATGATTTGTAATAATTGCCTCAATTTCATCTACAATATCACTGTCAAGCGATGATTCAAGCAGCTCTTTTACGCTTGGTAAACCTAGGTCGATTGCTACCTTCATAATGAAAAAACTGACAAGCACTCCGGCTATAGGGTCAAGTATTCTCCATGAATCACCAAGGAAAATTGCGCCCCCAATACCCAAAGCAGTACCCAGAGACGAAAATGCATCAGACCTATGGTGCCATCCATTTGCTATAACGGCATCACTATTAATCTCTTTGCCCTTTTTTATGGTGTACTTAAAAAGAATCTCTTTTGAAATTATTGACAAAATTGCTGCCCAAAATGCAATCATACCTGGTTTATCCAGCATTTTTCCATCAAGTGCCGCAATAATGTTTTCTGCACCATTTATTAAGATTCCAAGACCGACTCCAAACAGTACAAGTGAAATTATGAGCGTAGCAAATGTTTCAAATTTGCCGTGACCGTATCGGTGGTTGTGATCGCTATCCTGGCCGGATATGTTTACAAAAGCAATAACCACAATATCGGTTGTAAAGTCAGAAAGTGAGTGAACCCCGTCTGCAATCATTGCCGAGCTTTTGCCCAGAATACCGGCAAGCAACTTGGCTGTTGTTAATGCCAGATTGACAAAAAAACCGACTAAAGTTACTTTTTTTGCGATTTTTGTTCTGTTTTCCACTTTTTTAACAGTTTTTCTAAACAAAGGCTTAAAGATAAGTGTTAAATTTGTTACTTATATATGAAATGGATATTTTTTTTGCTGGTACTTGGGGTCTATATTTCCCTTAACAGCTATGTTTACATCAGAGGACTTCAGGTACTTCCTCAAAATATTTGGCTTAAAATTACCTATTCGGGTTTTTTCTGGATATTGACCGCACTTTTTATGGTACGGATGATATTGGGAGAGAATATTCCTGAATATTTAGCTGCTGTTGCCAACTCAGCAGGCTATACTTGGATTGTCGCAGTAATTTACTTTGCTTTAATCTCTTTGAGTATTGATATCATAAGAGTGTTTAATCACTTTTTTGATATCTATCCTTTTTTTATCAAGAGTAACTATGCGTTTGTAAAAACGGCAACAGCTACAATTTCGGTATTAGCTGTTGTTTCTCTGCTTATATACGGAAACCTGAATTTTAACAATATCAGAACAGTTAAAATAGAGATTACTACTGATAAACATTTTCCAAAAGAGAAAATACGTGCAGTTTTGATAAGTGATCTTCATTTAAGTTCATATATCAGAGAGAGAGAGGTGATGCGAATTTCAAAGATGATTGAGAAAGAGAAGCCCGATCTGCTGCTTATTGCAGGAGATATAACTGACAGAAGTCTTAAACCTCTTAAGGAGTGGAGGCTTGCAGAATTGCTTGGTGAAATTAAAACCACCTATGGGATCTATGCGGTCAGCGGGAATCATGAGTTCTACGGTGGAGAGAGAGATGATATTTTTAATCACCTAAACGACAGTGGTATAACCGTTCTGCTTGATTCTGTTATAACAATTGGAGGTGTTTTGCAAATTGCCGGCAGGGACGATAGAACAAATCCAAAAAGAAAGAGCCTGAATCAACTTCTAACCAATGTAAGCCGTGAGATGCCCATAATTTTACTTGACCACCAACCCTATAATCTTGATGAAAGCGTAAGAGAAGGTGTTGATATTCAGCTGTCCGGTCACACGCATTATGGTCAGTTCTGGCCCGGAAACCTTATTGTAGACAGAATGTACGAACTTGCCTACGGATATATGAAGAGGGGAAATACCCACTTTTATGTCACTTCCGGAGCAGGAATTTGGGGTCCAAAAATCAGAATAGGCACTCAGTCTGAGATTGTGGTGCTTGATATTTTTCCCGGTCTTAAAAAAAATAACCCTCCATACTAGTAGGAAAAGACAACAGTAATTGTCAAAAAATAATTGATAAAACTAAAATTAACCGATTATGAATAAGAGACTATTGACTATTTTGTTCGCTTTTGCAATAGCCATCCCGCTATCGGGCCAGGTATATGTACAGCTGACGCTTAACGAATACCTTGAAAGAGTAAGAAAAAACAATATCGAATATGCCGCTGAGAGGTTAAATATGGAGATATCTGATGCAGAGATAATTTCAGCTTCAGTTTTTAGCAACCCATATATTTCGTTAGGTTACTATACCAATGAGTTTAACAATATGCAGATGGGTCAGGGGGCAATGGTTGAAATTGGAAAGACTTTCTCTCCGGGAAGAAGAACTGCGGCAATAAATGTTGCCAAAAGTGAGAAGGAGCTTAACGAAATACTGCTAACTGACTTCATGAGAAAATTGAGAGGAGATGCTGTCTTAACATGGCTTGAGGCCGTTAAGCAACGTCAGATTATTGAAATTAGAAAAAACAGCTATCATGACCAGGTTAAGATGATGATAAGCGATAGTATAAGAAGAGAGGGCAATATCGTAAAAGATTTAGATGCCATGCAAAGCAGGGTAGAGTCAGGTCTTCTGTACAGTGATATAATTGACATGGAGCTGTTATTAACTCAGCTTTATCAGAATATCTCAATATATTTGGGAACAGGAGTAAAAGATACAATTTATATCCCCGAAACCAAAAACATATGGAACTCTAAGGTTTTTAATTTAAGCGAGATAATACAAACAGCAGTTACCAGAAGAGCTGATATACAGGCTGCAAAAAAAGAGATAGATGTGTCAAAGTTATCTGTTATAGCTGCAAAAAAAGAGAGAATTCCTGAGTTTGATATTTTCCTGGGCTATGGTTTTAATTCTGAGGTAAAGAACGAATTGGCTCCGGCACCAAGGCATGGAGGAATTGAGTTGGGAGTCTCCTTCCCGATACCTTTGTTCAACAGGGCCAGGGGCGAAATTCAATCTGCCGAAGTCAGAAGAAAACAGGCAGAGCTAAGGTACCTTCAGGCAGAGAGAGAGGTTACATCTGAAGTAATAAATGCTTTCAATGAGTATATGGCAACTGATAAGAAATTAAAATTCTTAACGGCAGGTATTGTCAAAACAGCTAAAGAGGTATTGGATGAGAAGCGAAATGAGTACAATAATGGTGATATACATCTTATTGAAGTGCTGGACGCACAAAGAAGTTACGACGAAATTTTACACTCGCTGTATTCTGTAATATATGATAAGTCAATGGCTCTTGTAAAGCTTGAGACAGCTATGGGTGTTTGGAATATTGAATAAATGGCATTTCCGGGGGCTTTTTACCAACTTCCTCCGGCACCGCCTCCACCAAATCCACCTCCGCCAAATCCTCCGAAACCTCCGCCTCCGAATCCGCCTCCGCCAAATCCTCCGCCTCCGAATCCGCCTGAGCGTCCTCTTCCGGCTGATGAGAGAATTGAACCAAGTAAAAGCAAATCCAGTGCGCTTGGACCTCTTTTGTTACCTCCACCAAGGTTGGTTGTGCCACCACCCTTTTTTGAAATCATTGAGACAACAAATACAATTACGAAAAATAGAACAGCTATTGCCGGGAAAATCGAACCATCGGCTCCTTTAGTGTATTGAGTATGACTATATTCTCCGGCAGCAATAGGCAAAATAACATCCAAAGAGGCCATCAGTCCGTCGTAATACCGATCCTGACGAAAAAAGGGAATCATCTCGTTTTCTACTATCCTTTTGCAAACTGCATCCGGAAGAGCACCCTCCAGTCCGTATCCTGTTGCAATAAAGGCTTCACCTCTTTCTGATCCCTTTTTAGGTTTTACTAAAATAACCAGTCCATTATTGAATTTCGAATCACCCACACCCCAGGTTTGCCCTATTGAATATGCTACCTGAGCTTTGTCGTTTCCTTCAAGAGAGTTCAGAGTAACGACTACAATTTGATTTGAAGTGTTATTTGAAAACTCTACCAGTCGCCTTTCAATATCGTTCCTTTCAGTAGAGGATAGAACAGATGCCAGGTCGTTTACAAGAACCGGGGGCGATGGTCTTGAGGGAATCTGAGCACAAGTGCTACCCCAGTATAATATCAAGGAGGTAAAAACCGCCAGATATCTAATCGCCAAAAGAGATTTCGTTGCTTTGTTCATTTGTATCGTCCTGTTGGTATGGGAAAAATTCTTTAAGCTTATTACCCGCAAGTTTAATAACTTCGGTGAGTCCGTCTGCAACCTTGCCCTCCTTTAGGAATCCAAGAAGTATCTCCTTCTCCTCTTCCCAGAAATTTTCAGGAACTTTCGAATTTATTCCGCTGTCTCCAACGATTGCAAACTTATGGGATTTCCATGCGATATATATCAACACGCCGTTCCTTTCCCTGGTTTTATGCATACCCAGTTTACCGAAGAGATAAACAGTACGGGCAACAGGGTCACCGGTACACGTAGATTCAAGATGAACTCTTATCTCTCCCGATGTATTGAGCTCGGCAGATTCGATAGCCTTAACAATCTGACTCTGCTCACTTTTTGACAAAAAATCTGATGAGGCCACGATTAAAACTGTACAACAGGGGCAACATCTGCACCCTCTCTGGCCTCGAAATTAACCTTTCTCTCAAATCCAAATATGCCGGCAAGAATATTTGACGGGAAACGGCGAATATTTGTATTGTAAACTCTTACAACCTCGTTGTATTTCTGCCTCTCAACTGTAATTCTGTTCTCTGTGCCTTCAAGCTGAGCCTGTAGCTCCAAAAAGTTTTGATTAGCTTTAAGATCGGGATATCTCTCAACAACAACCATCAACCTTCCCAGTGCCTGAGAGAGTTCTCCCTGAACCTGCTGGAAGTTGGCCATTTGTGCCTGTGTCATGTTAGTTGGATCAATTGTTGTTTGAGTTGCCTTTGCCCTTGCGTTAACAACGCCTTCAAGAGTCTCTCTTTCGTGAGATGCATAACCCTGAACTGTTGCAACAAGATTTGGAATAAGATCTGCCCTTCTCTGATATACATTCTCAACCTGTGACCAGGCTGTAGTAACCTGCTCCTCCTGGCCAACCATACGGTTATAGCCATTTTTAGCCCACATAAAAGTAATTAATATTACACCGAGGACTACCAGCAATGCAATAATGCCTTTTGACAGTTTCATAATTTCTCTTTATTTAAGTTAATAAACTATTTAGCGAGTTTAACACACCTGACAGATGCCCCGAAGTATGTCTTATTTGCGAAGTTATACGGGAAGGCAGAATTGTCAAAGTGGATAAAACGATATTCTCCGTTATTGGAATCTTTTTGGGATGCACTCCACCAGAAACCAAACATATTAATGTTGGTGAAATAGTTGAAGTTATTTGTTGAGCTACCGGCAGGAATTGCATTCCATCCGGAATTATTTTCTTTCATGTTATCGGGGCTGTACTTCCACATGCTTTTTCCGTTAAGCATTGCATTAACAGCCGCTTTTGAGCCTATTCCGGCCCAGTTGTCATCAAATGAAAGAGGAGATCCTTTAATTGCAGAGCCAAAGTTCTCCCAATCTTCTCTTGTTGGTAAAGCCCAACCCTGAGGGCAAACACCCTGAGGACCGTTCCCAAGCCCTGTCCTGCTTTCACCGCCTGTTGCCTCACTCCACGAATACAGCATACCTAAAACTTCAGAAAGGGCCGATTCATTCTCATAAGGTTTCCCTGCGCCTTTCCATTTAAGGTTGCTTACAAACCAGTTCAGTTTGTCAAATGTTTTGTAATAGTAAACACTACCGTCTCTTGAATCTATTATTGAGTCATTAGTCTTAACAAGTCCGGAGAAGCTGCTTTGTGATGAAGGGTCAATTACAGTAGTGGATCTGGTTAATACAGCAGAGGTATATTCAGGGTGGGTTGCAGTAACTATCACCGAATAGTCTCCCCATGCTGCAGGTGCGGTTACAGTTACTTTTTGTCCGACAATGGAGTCAACACCAAAACCTGTAGTATTCCATTTATAAGTAATTCCTGATGTAGGAAGGGTAATGCCGCTCACTTCAAGCTCTACCGTTGATTCTGCAATCAGATATTTGGGCAAAGCGAATACCAGAGAACCCTCCATGTACTGAGAATCATCAGCAGGATCATCTTTTTTACAAGATGAGAAAGCAATAAGTGTAATAACTAGTGTTAACGGAAGTAGACCAAAATATTTTTTCATATGATAACCGCTGTCGAATTAGTCGACAAAGATATGCTTTTTTATTCTAAATTTGTGCCAAAATGATGCTCACTATGAAATATTACCGCCTCATCCTAAAATTCCTGCCACTTTTACTCATAGCAGCTGCAATTGCAACAGGTTGCAAAGAAAAAACCGAGTACAAAACTATTGATGGATTTACACAAGGGACAACATATCACATTGTATATTCAAATGATGTAGATTTTGCTCCCGATTCATTGGTAGAATCGCTCCTGAAAATGGTAGATTTTTCGATGAGCGGATATAATCCCGAATCAATTATTTCACAAGTAAACAACGGTGACTCTGTTAAGGTAGACATTATGTTTGCAGATGTTTTTAACCGTTCTGTTGAGATGTATAAAATTTCTGAGGGCCTGTTTGATGTATCAGCTGCACCATTGTTTGATTTATGGGGGTTTGGATTTAAGAATAAATCCATTGTTAATCAGCAGGTTATTGACTCTGTTATGCAATTTGTCGGCATGGATAAAATTGCTCTTGATGGAACACTAATGATAAAGAAGAACCCCGGAGTAAAACTGAATTTTAACGCAATTGCACAGGGATACACTGCAGATGTCATAGGCAGGACATTTGACAACCTGGGAATTAAAAATTATTTGATTGAGATTGGAGGCGAGATCTTTTGTAAAGGGGTTAATCCAAGAGGCAAAAGCTGGAGCGTGGGTATCGATAAACCAATTGATGGTAATATGATCCAGGGTCAGGAGATTCAGGACATATTGTTACTTAGTCAAGGCGGACTTGCCACATCCGGAAACTATAGGAAATTTTATGAAGAGAATGGTGAGAAATACTCTCACTCAATAAACCCCAAAACAGGATATCCGGTGAGAGATAATTTGCTGAGTGCAACTGTTATTGCTGCCGATGCCATGACTGCCGATGCATACGGAACTTACTTCATGGTAGCAGGACTTGAAAAATCGATTGAGGTGATTGAAAATACTCCCGGAATAGAGGGATATCTTATCTATTCAAAGGATGGTAAACTTGAAGTTTACAGAAGTAAAGGCGTCAAAATCAAATGATAAACCTTAAAAACTTAAAATATGGGCAGTAAAATTTCCAGAAGAGATTTCATCAGGACATCTGTTATTTCAGGAGCAGCACTGGGTCTTGGTTTTGCAGGAGGCTCAATTATCAGGGCCAATAATCGTTTTGATACAATTATCAAAGGAGGAATTATTTACAACGGAGAGGGAGGAAGACCTTATCCGGGTGAAATTGGGATCAAAGATGGTAAAATAACTGCCATGGCAACCTCTCTTGGAGAGAGCGCTGATAATGTTGTTGACGCCCGTGGAGCAGCTGTCTCACCAGGTTTTATTGATATTCACACTCACACAGACGACAATATGTTTTCTGCTCCTCTTGGTGACAGTAAAATCTATCAGGGGGTAACAACTGACATTGCCGGAAACTGTGGTGGATCTCCCTTCCCGGGTAAAAAATGGGAAAATCTGGACAACTTCTTTGGTGATATGTCTGCCCAGCAAAACGGGATAAACCTTGGATCTTTTGTAGGCCAGGGGCAACTCAGGGAGTTTGTAGTAGGAGAAAACGATGTAAGGGCAACAACGGAGCAACTGGAAAGAATGAAAAGCATTCTTGAACTTCAGATGGAGCAGGGGGCTATGGGAATTTCTTGCGGACTTGAATACACTCCCGGGTCTTATGCTACAAACGAAGAGATTGCTGAGCTTTGCAAAGTGGTAGCCAAATACGGAGGCCTGTTTGCCATACATATGAGGAACGAAGATGACAGAGTTGAAGAGTCTGTGGCCGAGTCAATAGATATTGCAAGAGCGGCCGGAGTAAAACTTCAGATATCTCACCTTAAGGCACAGAATGCGGCAAACTGGCATAAGGCTCCTGCTCTTCTTAGGCAGATTGAGCAGGCAAGAGCCGGAGGTTTGGATATTGCCTTTGACAGATATCCGTACACAGCATTCTCTACCGGTATGTCGACATTTATTCCTTTGAGTGAAAGACAAGGCACAAAAGATGAGATAATTGCAAGATTGAAAGACGATACAATCTCCGGAAAAATCGGGGAGTATGCAATGTCACGAATCAAACGACTGGGCGGACCTCAAAATGTTGTGGTAACCTCTTGCAAACAAGAAGACAACAAGAGATTTATCGGCTTGAACGTTGAGGAGTGCAGTAAACTGACAGGAAAAGATCCGTGGCCTTTCATCAGGGATTTGCTGATAGAAGAGAGGGTATCGGTTAGTATAATTGGATTTGCAATGACAGAAGAGAATGTTAAGATGTTTCTTTCACATCCTCTTGGAATGCCGGCTTCTGACGGTAGCGTGTATTCACCTGAAGGTCCTCTGGGGCAGAGTATGCCACACCCCCGCTCATACGGTACATTCCCTCGTTTTATCGGAAAATATTGCAGAGAGGAATCATTAATGAGCGTAGCAGAGGCGGTTAAAAAATGCACAATGTTGCCTGCAGAAAGACTCGGACTCAAAAACAGAGGATTGTTGATACCAGGTTATCAGGCAGATATTGTGGTGTTTGACACCGAAAAGATTATTGATACAGCAACATTTGCACAGCCGCATCAGTTTGCAGCAGGGATTAATGAGGTACTTGTAAACGGTGTTTGGACAATTTCGAATGGTTCTCCTACCGGTAATATGGGTGGAGGAGTTCTTCGCAGAGGTTAGTTATTGAGCGAATTATATTCTTCTTAAGGATTTACTCGTCATTATCTTCAAATACCTGAACAATTTTTGAAACAAGGGGGTGTCTTACGATATCCCCTTTGTCAAACTCCACAACAGAAACCCCTTTTATCTGCCCCGTCATCTTAACTCCTCTTAGCAGTCCGGAGTCACTCTTTTTTGGAAGGTCAATTTGTGTAGCATCTCCTGTAACAATAAATTTGGAGTTATTGCCCATACGTGTAAGGAACATCTTTAGCTGACCCATTGTTGTGTTCTGAGCTTCGTCAAGTATTACAAAGGCACTTTCGAGAGTACGGCCTCTCATATAGGCAAGTGGAGCTATCTGAATTATCCCATCTTCCATCAATTCGGCAAGCCTCTTTGCAGGGATCATATCCCTAAGGGCATCGTACAGAGGCTGAAGATAAGGGTCAAGTTTATCCCGCATATCTCCAGGAAGAAAACCCAGCCTCTCGCCTGCCTCAACAGCAGGCCTGGTAAGTAGCAACCTCTTCACCTCTCTGTTTTTTAATGCTCTCACTGCCAGAGCAATTGCAGTATATGTCTTGCCTGTTCCGGCAGGGCCGATTGCAAAGATAAGGTCACTTTTCTCATAACACTCTACCAGTTTTTTCTGGTTGATTGTTCTGGCGTTAATCGCCTTACCCTCATTACCATAAACGATTATCTCACTCTCCGGAAGTTCGTTAATCACCTCTCCCGACTGAGTAACAACAAACAGAGAGTTAACATCATCTTCGCTCAGACGCCTCTTTTTGCTGCGAATCTCTATCAGTCTGTTTATTTTCTCCTCGAACAACTTAATATCTTTCGCACTTCCCTTTAGATTAATTTCTGAACCTCTGGCTACAACTCTCATTTTTGGGAAATATGCCGCCAACAGATCAATAAGCCTGTTTTTTACTCCGTAAATATCTACAGGATCTATCTCTTCCAATCTAATAACTTTCTCTATCATCTCTTTTCAAATGTGTTGTAATACTTTTTGATCAATTCATGCTCTCCGACAATTGAAAAGTCAGAGGGTGCCTGCAAATACTCTTTCATCGGAACAATGGTAAAGTAACCTCCAGTTGCAGAAGGTCTTGATGTCCAAATATAGTGAACTTTAGGTTGCAGTATCTCTTTTTGTTCAAAGCATGTTTTAACAATATTCACCTCCAGCATTATCCCTACTCTTGTATCTTTTGCTGTCATGTTTGAAATTGCGTTGCCAAGTGAGTAGGCAGTTATGTGTTCTATATCACCGTTTGGGTTACGATATGTCACAACATCCTGAGGAACATGCGGATGTGATCCAATAACAATATCAGCTCCGTTAGCATAAAAGAGAGATTCCCAATTGAATTGGCTTACCGAAGGGCTGAGCTTATACTCTTCTCCCCAGTGAACCGATACGATTATAAAATCGGGTTTTGCAAAACGGGCTGCAGCAAGATCTCTGCGAACAGTAGATGAATCGAGGAGTTTTACAATGTATGGAGAGGGTACTGCTATGCCGTTTGTTCCATAGGTGTAGTTAAGAAATGCAATTTTTATGTTCTTTTTACTTAGTATAAGCGGGTGATTAGCCGACTCCTCATTACTGTCACGATAAATACCAGTAAATGGGATACCTAACTGCTCATAAAGCTCAATTGTCCCGTTTAACCCTGCAGCACCTTTATCAACCGAATGGTTATTGGATGCAAAAAAGAGGTTAATTCCGCTCTCTTTAGCCTCCTGAGCCAGAGTAGATGGGGAGCAAAACGCAGGATAACCGGCAAATGGAGCAGGTCCAAAAGTTGTCTCCATATTAGCGGCTACAATATCTGCTTTATCAAAAAATGGTTTAAGATATTGAAAATACTCTTTGTAACTGTATGATTCGGGGCTGTTTTTTGCTCCTTTCCCTCTGTATGCAGCATCGAGTTGAGCAGAGTGCTGCATCACATCACCAATAAAGAGAAGTTTCAGAGTATCTGAACTCCCGGCAAAGAGAAGTGAGAGTATCTGAAATGTTATTACTGCAAAGAAATTCATCTATTTGATCTGTACAATTTTGATGTTTGAGATGTTTAATCTTACAGACAGCCAGTCCTGTAGCTTGGATATCTCTCCCTGAGTCAACTCATTATCCCATTTAATAATTGCTACTATCTGGTCTTTTGAGACAAATGGGGCTGCAGTGATTTCAGCACCTCTTGCTAGACTGAGCGATAAAATTTCGGGATATTGAGCCTTAATCTCCTTTGTAATTTGCTCGTATGGAATTTGCATAGATCTTATGGAATCAAGTTCGGTTTGCAAATCCCTGATAAGCTCATCTTTTTTGCTAATTTCAAGATCTGTCCTTTCAAATATTCCTTTTACAATTTCGTTCTCTCTTGTTCCCTCTTCATACAAAGCGTTAAATTTTAGGTTAACCTGGCTTCTCATAATACCATGGCGTTCGAGATTAGTGAATAATATCTCTCTTTGGTTATTGGAAAGCTTCTCTCCTGCAATGGAAATTTCAAGATGAGACGGTTTTACCTTATGATTAACAGAGTAGTCGTAAATATATCCGTTTGCAAGAGTTTTGTTCTCTGCTATAAATCTCTTGGCAGACTGGTTAAAAGAGTTTTCACGTATAACAAGAACGCCCGTATAGATACTTGGAACAACAAGAATTAGTGTAAAGAGACTGATTGTTCTTCTGACTCTTCGCTGTTTTGCAGGATCGGCAAACTGAACATGTGGGAACTTCATATACCTTACCATAAGATAGGTTGCAAGGGCAATGAATATTGAGTTTATAGCAAACAGATACATGGCGCCACCAAAATATGACATATTGCCGTTAGCCAGGCCATAGCCTGCTGTACAGAGCGGAGGCATAAGGGCTGTTGCAATGGCAACACCTGCAATGACTGTTCCTTTATCCTTTTTTGACCCCTCCACGATTCCTGCCAGACCACCAAAAAGTGCTATGAATACATCATAAATTGTAGGTCTTGTTCTTGCAAGCAGTTCTGTTGGTTCTGCAAGTGCAAGAGGAGAGATTATAAAATATGCAGTCGATGCAAACAGACTTATTATGACCATTACGGCAAGGTTTTTAAGAGCCTTGCGTAGAAGATCCGTGTCATTTACCCCAATTGCAAGCCCTGCTCCCATTATAGGACCCATAAGAGGCGAAATTAACATAGCACCAATGATAACAGGAATTGAGTTTACATTGAGACCAACCGATGCTACAATTATCGCAAAAAAGAGAATCCATGCATTAGGTCCTTTAAAATCTATTCCTTTTTTAATACTATCCGTAGTTCCCTCAATATCTATGTGGTCAGAAAAATTGACAATAGATTTAAACTGCTCTAAAATGGTTGCCATATGATTGTGTTTTTAAAAACCGTTACCAAATATACATTTATTTTTCTCTTTGCTCCAAAAATGTTAATTTTGTCTCTATACAAAAATCCTTAACACTAATCAATTATGAGAACGGCAAAATTAATAGCAATGCTTATGGCTGTTACATTGCTTCTTACCGGATGTGACTGGACAAGAAAGCAATTAGGAATGGCTACATCAGAAGACATTGCTGCTCTTAAGAGAGAGCAGGAGAGAGCAATCGCCGAAAAGAGATCAGCAGACTCTTTAATGAGGGCAAAAGAGGATTCAGTAAGCAGAGCATTTCAGGATAGTCTTGCTCTTGCAAAGGCATCAGGTATGGTTGACCTGTCAAACACCAACAGATATCACGTTATATGCGGCAGCTTCAGAGAGTTTTCAAATGCACAAAGAATGGTTGAAAAGCTGGAAAAAAACGGTCACAAACCGTTAACCATTGACTTTAGAAACGGGTTCAGACTTGTTTCTGTCTCATCTCATCCAAATCTCTCGGCGGCATATGATAAAATGTATGATCTTATGGGTTCGAAGTTTAACCTTGACGGAGATATCTGGATATACGACGTAAGACAACAATTACACATAAAATAATTTCATTATAATATTTATGAAAACAACAGCATTTACTGCTAAGCACATTGAGCTTGGTGCCAGAATGGTGCCTTTTGCCGGTTTTAATATGCCGGTAGAGTATGTAGGGATTAACGAAGAGCACAACCATGTAAGGGAGAAGGTTGGAGTTTTTGATGTCTCCCACATGGGTGAAATCTGGGTAAAGGGCCCCAAAGCCCTCGCCTTTATCCAATATGTAACATCTAACGATGCTTCTCTTCTAACACCCGGTAAAGTTCAATACTCTTGCTTTCCCAACGGTAAAGGCGGTATTGTTGATGACCTTCTTGTCTATTGCATAGACAGCGTTACCTATCTTCTTGTTGTTAACGCATCAAATGTAGACAAAGACTATGCTCACCTTTGCGAACATGCTCCCAAATTCGGTATTACACCGGGCAAAGAGCTGTACAATGCATCTGACGAAATTTGCCAGTTAGCTGTTCAGGGTCCGCTCGCACTAAAGGCAATGCAAAAGATTTGCGACACAACTGTAGAGGATATGGAGTACTACACCTTTAAGAAGCTGACAATAGCTGGTATTAAAGATGCAATATTCTCTACAACAGGATATACCGGATCGGGCGGTTGCGAAATTTATGTTGCCAACGAAGATGGTGAAAAGCTTTGGAATGCAGTTTTTGAGGCTGGGAAAGAGTTTGATATTAAGCCTATAGGTCTCGGTGCCCGCGATACACTCCGTCTTGAGATGGGTTTCTGCCTCTACGGAAACGACATTGATGACACGACTTCACCAATTGAGGCCGGTCTGGGATGGATTACCAAATTCAGCGAAGCAAAGGGTGATTTTATCGACCGTGAGTATATGCTCAAGCTAAAAGATGGCGGTGTTACCAGAAAGCTTGTTGGTTTTGAACTTCTGGACAGAGGCATTCCAAGACACGGATATGAAGTTTGCGATGCAAACGGCACGGAAATTGGTATTGTAACATCCGGAACAATGGGCCCGGCAGTTAAAAAGGCAGTAGGTATGGCATATGTCAAACCTGAATTTGCAAAATCCGGCACAGATATTTTTATCAAGGTGAGGGATAAACTGCTTAAAGCTACTGTTGTTAGAGCACCGTTTTACAAGAAGTAAAAAGTTTTAATGGAAAATTTTGAGTGGGCAAACGAACTTTCGTGCGCTGTAACAGTGTGTGATAAAGAGGGAGTTATTTTATGGCAAAACAAAAAGGCAATTGAGACTTTTGAGTCATATGGAGATGTAATCGGTAAGAGCTTAAAAGATTGTCATACAGATAAAACATGGGCATTGATAAACCGGATGATTGACAGCGGCTCTTCTAACTCCTATACTATTGAGAAAAACGGGATTAAGAAACTGATTCATCAAACTCCCTGGTATAAAGAGGGTGCTGTTGCAGGACTTGTTGAGTTCTCAATAGAGTTACCTGTTGAAATACCACACTTTAAAAGATAAGGGTATGGCAAAATTCAGATTTGTTCACAATAACATAAACGTAAAGGATCTGGAGAAGAGCATGGCTTTTTATAAAGAGGCTCTCGGTCTGGATGAGGTGAGAAGAATAACCAAGCCTGATGGCTCGTTTATTATAGTTTACCTTTCTGACGGCTCTTCGGAGCACCAGTTGGAACTTACATGGCTAAGAGATTGGGACAGGCCTTATAACCTTGGAGATAATGAGTTTCATCTGGCGTTTCGTACCGATGACTTTGAATCTGCACACAGGAAACACACCCAAATGGGGTGCATCTGCTACGAAAATCCCGGGATGGGCATATATTTTATTAATGACCCCGACGGTTACTGGCTTGAGGTGTTACCACCAAAAAAATGATTATGACTAAAAGATTTATTATAACAATAGCTCTGCTGACAGTATGTTATGCAGGGCTTTTCTCTCAATCAGCAGCGCTGTTGCGTATGAAAAGAGATGTAGCCGTACTGGCAGCAGACTCGCTCAAGGGAAGAGAGGCAGGTACTACAGGTGAAGCTAAGGCAGCCAGATACATAGAGCGGGAATTTCTAAAGGCAGATGTTACCCTTTTGTACCCCTCTCCCGGTCAGGATTTCTCAATTATTGCTGCAGAGGGTGACACCTTAAAATCATCCAACATTATTGGAGTGGTAGAGGGATGGGATCCAAAACTGAGAGATCAGTATGTTCTTATCGGAGCCCATTATGACCATCTGGGCACTACAGTTATTAAAATTAATGGCAAGGACTCTCTTATGATCTTTGCAGGAGCAGATGACAACGCATCCGGAGTGGCGGTAATGCTTGAGGTTGCTAGAATGGTAAAGGAGAGCTCAATGGAGTTTCGCCGTTCGGTTATCTTTGCTGCATTCGGTGCAGAGGAGAGGGGAATGACTGGTTCATGGTATTTTGCAAATCGTGCCTTTGCTCCTGTTAATGACATCTCTTTGATGATAAACCTTGATATGGTAGGCAGGGCTGCAGGCAGACAAAACGTATCAGCTTATACTGTTTTGCCTCATGCACAATTGGTTACAATGCTAAAAGATGTTGCAGATATGCCGCTGATGATAACCCCAACCATTAGAACAACAGACTATTTTCCGAGTGACCACAGGGTCTTTGCAACAATGGGGATTCCGGTAGTACTCTTTACTACACTTCTTCACAGAGATTACCACACTGTAAGGGATACACCTGAGAAACTAAATTACAATGTGATGGAAGATCTTGCTCACTTTACATACAACCTTGTGAAGGTGGCTGCCAATACCCAGAAACCACTTGAAAAAACAGTATTTGCCGATCAGGATGATGTACCGGAAGATGATCCCGAAATGGTCTATTCCCAAAATGAGGTTGACAGAAGAGCAATTTACGATAAAGGTGATGAGAGAGTATTCCTGACAAAATGGGTTTATCACTACCTGAAATATCCTGCCGAGGCTATTAATGAAGGTATTCAGGGTAGGGTAATAGTTGATTTTATTATCGAGAAAGACGGAGTGGTGACAAATGTCACAATTAATAAATCGGCAGATCAGCTTCTTGACGACGAGGCGGTGAGGGTTATAAAGGCCTCCCCTAAATGGAAAGCAGCTATGATTGGAGGTAAGCCGGTAAGGAGCAAAATCTCCCTTCCTGTAGAATTCAGACTAAAGAGATAGCAATTTTTATTACTTTTGTGGCTGTTTTAAAAGCAGCGAAATGGAGTATAATTTTCTTGAGATTGAAAAGCACTGGCAGTCCCGCTGGTCGCAGGAGCAAACCTTTAAGGTTAAAGAGGATAATTCAAAACCAAAATTCTATGTACTGGACATGTTCCCCTATCCATCGGGAGCAGGTCTTCATGTAGGACACCCTCTTGGTTACATAGCAAGTGACATATACAGCCGCTACAAAAGATTAAAAGGGTTTAACGTACTTCACCCGATGGGGTACGATGCATTCGGCCTCCCCGCCGAGCAGTATGCAATTCAAACAGGCCAGCACCCGGCCAAAACAACCGAAAAAAATATCGCAAGATATCGCGAACAATTGGATAGAATTGGCTTCTCATATGACTGGTCAAGAGAGGTAAGAACTTGTGAACCTGAATATTACAAATGGACTCAATGGGCTTTTCTTGAAATGTTTGCCCACTGGTACAACAACAATACACAAAGCGCTCAAAAGATAGAGACACTTATAAAGATTTTTGAAACTGAGGGTAATGAAAATGTCAATGCAGCCTGCGGAGATGTAGCCCTTTTCACAGCAGATGAGTGGAATGGAATGGGAGAGAAGGAGAGGGCAGAAGTTCTTATGCAGTATCGCCTTGCATACCTTGGTGAGACCTCAGTGAACTGGTGCCCGGCACTTGGAACAGTTCTGGCTAACGATGAGGTAAAGGAGGGAATTTCACTTCGTGGTGGCCATCCTGTTGAGCAGCGCAAGATGAAACAGTGGCAACTGAGGGTTTCAGCCTATGCCGAAAGGCTTCTTAACGATCTTGACACACTGGAGTGGACCGATTCACTCAAAGATATGCAGAGGAACTGGATTGGACGTTCGCAGGGAGCCGAGATGATTTTTAAGGTATCAAACGGTAAAGAGGAGTTTGATCTTGAGATATTTACAACAAGAGCTGACACCATTTTTGGAGCAACCTTCATGGTCCTTGCACCTGAGAGCGAATGGGTGGAGAGGCTTACAACTGCAGATCAAAAAGCTGAGGTTGATGAGTACATCAAATATGCATCGAGAAAGACAGAGCGCGAAAGAATGGCCGAAACCAAAAAGGTTACAGGAGTCTTTAGCGGAAGTTATGCGGTAAATCCCTTTACCCTTGAGAAGATACCTGTATGGATATCAGAATATGTGCTGGCAGGGTACGGAACCGGAGCAATCATGGCAGTTCCTGCACATGACAGCAGAGATTATTTCTTTGCAAAACACTTTAATTTGCCAATAATTCCTCTGATAGAGGGGTGCGATATATCTCAGGAGAGCTTTGATGCCAAAGAGGGAGTCATGTGCAATTCAGGTTTCCTTAACGGAATGTCTGTAAAGGAGGCGATTCCTGCTGCCATAGATGAGGTTGAAAGGAGAGCATTAGGTAAAAGAAAGGTAAACTTCAGACTACGAGATGCAATTTTTTCACGCCAGAGATACTGGGGAGAGCCATTCCCGATTTACTACAAAGACGATATAGCAGTACCTCTTACATACGATCAGCTACCCCTTGAACTTCCGGAGATTGACAAATATCTGCCAACTGAGAGTGGAGAGCCCCCTCTTGCAAGGGCAGAAAACTGGACACACAACGGTTACCCACTGGAAAAGAGCACAATGCCCGGCTTTGCCGGCAGCAGCGCATACTACCTCAGGTACATGGATCCTCAAAACAGCACCGCACTTGTATCAAAAGAGGCAAATGAATACTGGAGAAGTGTTGACCTCTACATAGGGGGAACCGAACATGCAACAGGGCACCTGATTTACTCAAGGTTCTGGAACAAGTTTCTTTACGACACTGGCAGGGTGTGCGAAGCGGAACCTTTCCGCAAGCTTATCAACCAGGGTATGATTCAGGGACGCTCTAACTTTGTTTACAGAGTTAAGGGTACAAATAAGTTTGTCTCACTTGGGCTAAAAGATAGCTACGACACAACCGAGATACATGTTGATGTTAACATCGTGCATAACGACAAACTTGATCTGGCCGCCTTTAAGATGTGGATGCCCGATTATGCAGATGCAGAATTCATACTTGAAAATGGGGAATATATTTGCGGATGGGCAGTTGAGAAAATGAGCAAATCTATGTTCAACGTTGTTAACCCCGATATCATCTGCGACAACTACGGAGCAGACACCCTGAGAATGTACGAGATGTTTCTTGGCCCGCTTGAGCAGTCAAAACCTTGGGACACAAACGGAATAGACGGAGTTCATCGCTTTCTTAAAAGGTTCTGGAGGCTCTTCTTTGCAGATAAAACATTTGGTGTATCAGAGGAGAGGGCAACCGCTGCAGAGCTTAAAATACTCCACAAATTAATTAAAAAGACTCAGGAAGACATAGAGAACTTCTCATTCAATACAAGCGTGAGTGCCTTTATGATTGCCCTGAATGAACTATACGAAGTAAACTGCAACAAGAGAGAGATTCTGGAACCAATGGTTATATTACTCTCTCCATTTGCACCACACATAAGCGAAGAGCTCTGGAGCCGCCTTGGACATACCCAAAGCGTATCACTGGCAGCCTTCCCTGAATTCAATGCAGAACACACAATAGAGGACTCTTTTGAATACCCGGTATCCTTTAACGGAAAACTGAGGTATAAACTCACTCTCTCCGCTTCGCTATCCGCTGCGGAGATTGAAGCCGCTGCAAGAGAGAACGAACAAACAGCCAAATATCTTGCAGGAGCATCCATTAAAAAGATAATTGTTGTCCCCAAAAAGATTATTAACATCGTTTGCTGATGAAACTAAGAGCTTATCAGGTTGATGCATTTACAGAGACGGTTTTTTGCGGAAACCCTGCTGTAGTTGTTATGCTCGAATCAAAGCCGGACGACCGGACTCTGCTTAAAATTGCAAGAGAGAACGCCGTACCCGAGACGGCTTACATTTTACCCGAGGGCAGCGGCTACAACCTCCGCTGGTTTACCCCCGACATTGAGATGGACCTTTGCGGACACGCAACACTTGCCTCGGCACATGTTCTCTTTACCGAAGAGGGCTTCCAGGGTGATGAGATAACATTCAGCTCACTCTCCGGTGAACTGACAGTAAAAAGAGATGGAGATATGTACCTCCTTAACTTTCCAATAAGAGAGGGGTACAAGGCTGTACTCCCTGCCGAGATATTTGACAGCCTTAGCATTAAGCCGATAGACATCTTTAAAGCCCGCGACTTTATGCTCATCTACTCAAAGCAAGAAGAGGTTGAACAACTGGAGATAAACAGAGGAATTTTTGATGAAATAAACATCAATCCCGGAGGTGTTATTGTAACTGCACCCGGCACCGATTGCGACTTTGTATCAAGATTCTTTACCCCTCAGGCAACCATTCTGGAGGACCCTGTTACAGGATCGGCTCACTGCACTCTGGCTCCATACTGGGCAAAAAGACTTGGCAAGACAGAACTGCATGCAAGACAGGTATCTGAAAGGGGAGGGACACTCTACCTTACCCTCACTCAGGAGCGGGTGATAATCAAAGGGAAAGCAGTCACCTTTAGCCGCTCACACATATACATTTAATAACGCTCAGATGAACAACGGCATATTTAAAACAATAAAGTCCTATGTTATAATGACAATAGGGCTCTTTATTTTTGTCTTCAGCTGGACAGCCTTTCTCATTCCCCACCAGATAGCCGGTGGAGGGGTGAGCGGACTTGCATCTGTAATCAACTACTCAACCGGATTTGAGGTAGCATACTCCTACATTATAATTAACGGGGTTCTCCTCTTAATTGGATTTTTAATACTGGGCAAGGCATTCGGGTTCAAGACAATTTACTGCATAGCTGTAGCAGCTCTAATGTTTGAATTTTTGCCCCTGATACCATGGGTATCTGATATTGAGGACAAACTTATAAATGCACTTCTTGGAGGAACATTAAGTGGAATTGGTATTGGAATGATATTCCTGCAAGGGGGCAGCACAGGCGGTACCGACATTATTGCGCTGATAATAGGGCAATTTAGAGAGACATCACCCGGCAGGGTGTTTTTGATGTGCGACCTGGTAATTATAGGCTCGGTCTATTTCATTCCAGGCAAAGAGCTGTCAGATGTAATTTACGGTTACATTGTAATGGTATCATTCTCATATGTGATAGACATGATTCTTACCGGAAATAAACAATCGGTGCAAGTACTTGTTTTCTCATCAAAATATGCCCAGATAGCAGAGAAGGTAACCAAAGAGATGAAGCGCGGAGTTACTGCACTCAGTTCAATGGGGTGGTACTCTCAGGCAGATAGTAAAGTACTGGTAATTGTGATGCGCAAATCGCAACTGCCGGAGATAACAGAGATAATTAAAAACACAGACAGAAACGCCTTCATGACCGTATCGTCAATTACAAGTGTATACGGCGAAGGCTTTGATCAGATTAAAGGAGGGAAAATATCGTGGAGAAGAAAACCGGAACAATCTTTACAGGAATAAAGGAGTATCTACTCATTGCATTGGGGCTTTTGCTCTATTCAATCGGTTGGGTAGTTTTTCTTATACCCAACGGCCTGGTTGGCGGAGGTGTAACAGGCATATCTGCAATAATATATTACATGACAGGCTTTCAGGTAAGCTACTCATTCTTTATAATAAATATCATTCTGCTTGCCTTTGCACTCAAAATACTGGGCAAGACATTCGGGCTTAAAACTGTGTATGCAATTTTTGCCGTTACACTATTCCTTAAATTCCTTCCAGGAATCATACCCCCTGAACTGATTCAGGATATTGCAATAGAGAACGGCAAGCTGCTCTCTGCCATTATAGGCGGAGCCTGCGCCGGGGCCGGCATAGCCATAACCTTTACCCAGGGAGGCAGCTCAGGCGGAACCGACATTATAGCCCTCATAATAAATAAATACCGCAACATCTCACCCGGCCGGCTAATACTTATGATGGACATCATAATCATTGGCAGCGCAATACTAATACCAACCGAAGGTTCATTAGGCAGCCGCGTGGCAACCATAATCTACGGTTATGTATTAATAGGGGTAACAAGCTACACCATTGACCTTATACTCTCAGGTGCCAGACAATCTATCCAAATATTCATCTTCTCAAAAAATCACGAAGAGATTGCCGACCGCATAACCACCCTTGGGCGCGGCGTAACCGTAATTGACGCCATGGGATGGTTCACAAAGAAGCACGGTAAGGTGCTAATGGTCATAGTAAGACGCACCGAAAGCAACTTCGTTTTTAAAATCGTACGAGAAATCGATAAAAACGCATTTTTATCTGTTGGCAACGTAATGGGTGTTTACGGCCAGGGATTCGATGAAATGAAGAAGTAGAGCCACTTTTACACATTCAGCATTAGAAAACAAACCTAGAATCAGATAAATTACAGATTCATAGATATTTAGTTTTTTCTTTCTACATTTTTATTTAAATTGGTAGAAACAAATTTAAACTTAATACTATGCTAAACTTTAATTTGTGGGGAGAGATTTTTCATCAGGCAGAGTCTCTGATTCCTTTGATTTATCTTGTGATCTCGGCTTACATTGTCTATTTGTGCATCCTCAGGAAGGAGTTACCTTTTAAAGAGAGGCAGACACTAATTGTGCTATCTCTAACAATATCAGGTATCTTTATTTTGCAGCTATTCAGGATGGTAATGCCATATTATGATGGCTTTTCCGGCTTCGTAGATGTGAAACCCCTATTGGCAGCAAACCTGATTCAACTCTTTCTGCCAATTCATGTTTACAACAAAGTCCATCTTAGCAACAAAGAGATCAACTTTAAGTTTTATACTCTGACACCTCTGCTTGCTCTCGTATTAAATGTAATTCTTATTATGTTTCTAAGCAATTACAGCATTAATTCAGGTAAAGCACTCATAAGTACTATCATCTTGATAAGCGCCATCAATATGTCGGTTATTATATTCAGTGTTATAAAACTGTTTAAGGCAATAGCCAAATACGACACCGTCTCATCTCAGAAATTCCTAAATGATGCATTTCTGCTAATTCTTGCGATAATACTATCATTGATTTATATTTTTTACATTATTTCAGTTAAGGTAGAGACAAGAATTAATGGATTTGAAGTTGCACTTTCACTAGTTAATTATTTGATTATTTTAAAGTTGCTTTACCCATATATTAAGTATCATCCGGTAGAGGCTTTAATTGAAAATGAGTCAATAAAAAATTCATATCCCGGTGAAAGAAGAATTTCCGATGAGGGCAAAAGTGAAGAGATTAGAGACAGGCTTATTCAGTATTTCGAAACTGAAAAACCATACTTAAGGTCTGACATTACAATACAGGAGGTATCGCTATACTTGTACACTAATAAAACATATATTTCAAGAGTAATCAATGACTGCTATGGTCATAACTTCAATCAATTTGTAAACTATTACAGGATTGAAGAGGCTAAAAAGCTGTTTTACAGCGATACAAAATTATCAATACAGCAATTGTGTGACCTTTCGGGATTTGGATCCATGGCAACATTTACAATTGCTTTCAGATTTTATGTCGGAAGATCTCCTGCTGATTGGTGCAAGGATCAAAAAATGAAAATTTACCATGAAAAAGAATCAAGACATTAGAAGGATTCTCTGTTTGATTGGGCAGCTCATTGTTAAGATTATTTATAAAAAATTACACAAAACAAATAAGGATAATAAGCTGACCAGAAACAGCTCAATAATTTACAGATCAGACTCTGTGTTAAAGAGAGACAAACTCTTTCTTAACCAAAATCTGCAAATAGGTAAGCTGGCCAAAGAGGTAGGAACCAACAGAACCTACCTCTCAAGGTCCATTAAAAGTATTAAAGGAACAACCTTTGCAGATTATATTAATTTTCACAGGATTGCCTATGCAAAAGAGTATATGATGAATTATTCTAAAGCAAAAACAGATTCAACAATAAATAATATGACTTCTTATTTGACTAGTTATAAGACTAACGCAAGGGGTAATTCTAAGTGTTACTCTAAAAGTAATTCAATATCTAGCACAACAATTGATGATCTCGCCATTGTCTCAGGATTCGGCAGTAAACGCAACTTCATCCGCTACTTCAAGAAGATTGAGGGGATTACTCCGGGGCAGTACATGAAGGGCTTGATGGTGCGCCAAAAATAATCTCCGCGCCAGTTTGTGGTAACTGGTTGGAATAAAGCAACATAAAAATGAGCCAAATTTTATTATAGATTTGGCTCATTTTTAACTGCCTAATAATTAATTATATACCACAAACTGGCGCGGAGATTTTTGCGTTGAGCAAATTCTCAAACCCTCAACTCGAAGGCAACATTTGTTTTCCGATAATTTTCTGCGGCTACTTTTCGGGAACGACGAGGACTGTTTGACGACCGAAGGGAGGTGTTCCGCAGTCGCCGCAAAGTACCAGGAAAATTTGAGGGTACCCTAAAACAATCTGTTGCCGGAGTTGAGAGATTTGGGTAAATAAACCCAAAACAATCGGTTGCCGGAGTTGAGGAGTTGGAAAGCAAAAAAAGTGGAATTTTAAGTTGTGTTGTAAGTTGCACATAACAAGCATGATATAAAATTGACAGAGTTGAAAACAGTTAAGTCAATTCCGTATTTATAAGCTAATCAGTTGTTTATGAAACAACTTAAAATACAACTTCCGAAAAAACCGAATATTTATACAGATATATAATTTCTACCAAGACTTTATGACCTACTGAGCAAATCCTCAACTCGAAGGCAACATTTGTTTTCCGATAATTTTCAGCGGCTACTTTGTGGAAACGACGAGGACTGTTTGACGACCAAAGGGAGGAGTTCCGCAGTCGCCGCAAAGTACCAGGAAAATTTGAGGGTACCCTAAAACAATCTGTTGCCGGAGTTGAGAGATTTGGGTAAATAAACCCAAAACAATCGGTTGCCGGAGTTGAGGAGTTGGAAAACAAAAAAGGTGGAATTTTAAGTTGCGTTGTAAGTTACACATAACAAGCACGATATAAAATTGAAGGAGTTGAAAACAGTTGAGTCAATTCCGTATTTATAAGAAAATCAGTTGTTTGTGAAGCAACTTAAAATCGCATTTGCCTTTTGCAAACTATTGTACAAATCCTCAACTCGAAGGCAACATTTGTTTTCCGATAATTTTCTGCGGCTACTTTTCGGGAACGACGAGGACTGTTTGACGACCAAAGGGAGGAGTTCCGCAGTCGCCGCAAAGTACCAGGAAAATTAGAGGGTACCCCAAAACAATCGGTTGCCGGAGTTGAGAGATTTGGGTAAATAAACCCAAAACAATTTGTTGCCGGAGTTGAGGAGTTGGAAAAAAGAAGAGAGTGGCGCGGAGAATTATACCGCCTCCTCAACAATTACATCGGAGCGGAGGTTGGCTTTTATGAAGTTTTGTCTGTCAGGGGTGTTTTTGCCCATGTAAAACTCAAGCAGTTCGGGAATATTGTCGTCGTTGCCAAGGCGTACCTTCTCAAGGCGGATGCTCTCGCCAATAAAATATTTGAACTCGTCAGGGGAGATCTCTCCAAGACCTTTAAAGCGGGTAATCTCGGGGTTGGTTCCAAGTTTTCTGATTGCCTTGTCGCGCTCTTCACCTGAATAGCAGTATATTGTCTCTTTTTTATTTCGTACTCTAAAAAGAGGGGTTTGAAGTATGTACAAGTGTCCCTGACGGATTAGATCGGGGAAAAATTGCAGGAAGAAGGTTAGCAGGAGAAGACGGATGTGCATACCGTCAACGTCGGCATCGGTGGCTATTACTATCTGATTGTAGCGGAGGTTTTCAAGATCCTCCTCTATATTAAGTGCTGCCTGAAGCAGGTTGAACTCTTCGTTTTCGTAAACAATTTTTTTGCTCAGCCCGTATGAGTTTTGAGGTTTACCCTTAAGTGAGAATACTGCCTGAGAAACAACATCACGGCTCTTGGTTATAGAACCACTTGCCGAATCTCCCTCGGTAATGAAGAGTGTACTGTCTAATGCCCTTTCGTGTTTGTCGTTGTAGTGAACCCTGCAGTCACGAAGCTTTTTGTTGTGAAGATTGGCCTTTTTTGCCCTCTCTCTGGCAAGTTTCTGAATGCCCGAAATTGCTTTGCGCTCTTTCTCTGAATCAAGAATCTTGCGAAGCATTGTGTCGGCGGCATCGGGGTGTCTGTGGAGGTAGTTGTCAAGGTGCTCCTTTAAAAAGTCGCCAATGAAATTTCTGATGCTGGTTCCTCCGGGGGCAATCTCTTTTGAGCCAAGCTTGGTTTTGGTTTGTGATTCAAATACAGGTTCCTGAACCTTAATACTCACTGCGGCAATCATGCTTTGGCGAACATCGCTCGGATCAAAGTCCCTTTTAAAGAAATCCTTTATGGTTTTGGCAACCGCCTCACGAAACGCAGCCAGATGTGTACCGCCTTGTGTTGTGAACTGACCGTTTACAAAAGATGAAATGCCCTCGCCGTAGTCGTTGCCGTGGGTAAGTGCAATCTCAATGTCATCTCCCTTGAGGTGAATTGGCGGATAGAATGGCTCTTTTGTGAGAGACTCGTTAAGCAGGTCAAGGAGTCCGTTTCTGGATACGAATTCTGCTCCGTTCAGTTTTATCTGCAGTCCGGTGTTAAGGTAGGAGTAGTTGCGAACCATGCTTTCGATAAACTCCATATTGAAAACGAAGTTCCCGAAGAGCTCCTCGTCTGCGGTAAATTGCACAAGGGTTCCGTTTTTCTCGTTTGAAAGAATGCGGCTCTCCTCTATCAATTCACCTCTGCTGAATCTTGCGTACTGGCTCTCGCCATCACGAAATGCCTGTATATAGAATGCAACGGAGAGTGCGTTTACCGCCTTAATACCTACTCCGTTTAGACCTACCGATTTTTTAAATGCCTTGCTGTCATATTTTGCTCCGGTGTTCATTCTGCTAGCTACATCAACTAGCGAACCCAGCGGAATACCCCTCCCGTAATCTCTTACGGTTACAACCCTGTTCTCAATGGTAATGGAGATGCTTTTGCCGAAACCCATTGCGTATTCGTCAACGGAGTTATCCATAACCTCTTTTAACAGTACATAAATTCCGTCATCAGGCGAAGCTCCGTCTCCTAGTTTTCCAATGTACATACCCGGCCTTCTGCGGATATGCTCGTTCCACTCCAGGGTTTTGACCTCTTTCTCTGTATATGTACTCATATGGGTTTTTGGGAATTTTGTACAAAGTTAAAAATTTTAACGCTTATGAGTACATTCGACAAAGCAGGTTATAAACAAAATAAGAACATTCCTACAGGAAAAGTTCTGCAATCTGCACAGCATTAGTGGCTGCTCCCTTGCGAAGATTGTCTGAGACAACCCACATATTTATAGCATTTTCACAAGAGAGGTCTCTTCTGACCCTTCCAACGAAAACCTCATCTCTGTTTTGTGCAAAAAGAGGCATAGGGTAGGGGGTCTCAGATTTTTCGTCAGAGAGGAGAACACCGGGGCTCTCTTTTAGAATGCGGAGGATATCTTTGAGTTCAAATGGTTTTTCAAACTCTGCATTCACGCTTTCGGAGTGGCCACCAACCACCGGAACCCTTACCGTTGTTGCACTAACGGCAATTGATTCATCGCCCATTATCTTCTTGGTCTCATTCACCATCTTCATCTCCTCTTTTGTGTATCCGTTATCGAGAAAGGTATCAATCTGGGGGATGAGGTTCATGTCTATCTGATATGGGTAGGCTGATTGGTATGGCAAAGCAGAGGGAGCTGACTCTGCTGAAGCTGTTGCCTGAAAACCAGCTTCCCGCTCGTTGGTGAGTTGATTAATGCCTTTGATACCGCTTCCTGTTACAGATTGGTATGTTGAGACAATAATTCTCCTGAGCTTGAAGTTTGCATGTAAAAGATTGAGCGCTACCACCATCTGAATGGTAGAACAGTTGGGGTTGGCAATTATCATATCGCTCTCTGTAAGAGTATTACCGTTTACTTCGGGTACAATTAACTTAATACCTTGCCCCATTCTCCATCGGGATGAGTTGTCAACAACCCGGCAACCGGCAGCTGCAAATTTGGGCGCCCACTCACCCGAAGTGGCGGCTCCGGCAGAGAAGAGGGCAATCTGTGGTCTCATTTCAATTGCCTCTTTTGGTGTTACAACCTTGTACTCCTTTCCCTTGAAATAGATACTCCTGCCTGCTGACCTTTCAGATGCAACGGGAATGAGTTCGGTTACGGGAAAGTCCCTCTCTGCCAGAACCTCCAGCATTTTAGTTCCTACCAGGCCGGTAGCTCCTACGACTGCTATTTTCATATAAATATCCTGTTAAACGCTGTTTTTAAATTGCTGCTCTTAAAATATCGTTCAATACGCCCCCGGCGGTTACCCTTGCGCCTGCTCCCGCTCCGGTTATAACAACTCCATCGGGGTAATTAGATGTCTTGATCATTAGAGAGTTATTTGTTCCGTTTATGTTATAGAGCGGGTGTTCAGGGCCAATACTTTTTATTCCAACCGAATACTCTCCATCTTTAATGGAGGCAATGTATTTCAGCCTCTCTCCCTTTTGGGCAGCCTCTGCAAACTTCTCACTTATGCTCTTCTCTGCCTTCTCAACTTTTTTGTAGAACTCTTCAATGCAGCCTGACATTAATGAGGCCTCAATTGCAGGCTCTGTCTTAACATTGCTCTGCTCAAGATGAAACCCGCACTCTCTGGCTATGATTGTGCACTTTCTTACAACATCACCTCCAGAAAGGTCAGTTCTTGGGTCAGGTTCGGTGTATCCGGCCTCTTTTGCCTCTTTAATAAGGGATGCAAAAGTTTTTGTTCCATCATAGTTGCTAAAGAGGTAGTTGAGTGTTCCCGATAGGATTGCTTCCAGAGAGACTATCTTCTCGCCGCTCTCCTTAAGGCGTTCTATTGTTGATAATAGGGGGAGGGCAGCTCCTGCTGTTGTTTCGTAGAATAGTCTGACACCGTTTTCGTATGTTCCTCTTTTGAGAGATTGATAGTTATCGGAATCGGAGGCAAGTGCAATTTTGTTGCAGGTAACAACCGAAATCCCTTTGAAAAAGATTTCACCGTAAAGTGAAGCTACAGAAGGGTCAGCTGTACAGTCGGCAAATACTGCATTCCGGGGAGCTGCAAAAGAGGCCTGACGAATAAAGGAGTTGATGTCGGCTCTCTCTCCCTCTTGTAGGGCCTGTTCTGCTTCGGCCGGGTTAATGCCCTCTTTTCTCACCACCATCATCTTGCTTGTGCAAATTCCGGTGATTACTACGCTTACATTTTTTGTTGCATATAGTTCGTTCACCTGTTGGCCAATGAGCGAAACAAGTTCTTTGCCTACATTCCCGAACCCTGCAATGAAGAGGTTGATTCTCCTCTTTCTTGTCCCGAAAAATTCATCATGAATCTCCTTAATTGCGTTATTGGTATCCGCTGCTGCAATTATGGTTGAGATGTTTCTCTCCGAAGAGCCTTGTGCTATTGCCCTGAGGTTTATTCCTGCCCTGCCCAGAGCGTCAAACATTCTGCCCCCGGTGCCGGATTGGTTTTTCATATCATCTCCTACAAGAGTGACAATCGAAAATCCCTTCTCAACCACCACTTTGTTAACCTTATTAATGCTTATTTCGTAGGCAAATGCCTCATCTACAGCTAATCCTGCCCTCACTGCATCTGCCTCCTCAACAGCTACGCACATAGTGTGAAGCGAAGAGGCTTGTGTTATGAGAATTACATTTATAGAGGCGTTGGCAAGGGCTGTAAAGAATCTTCCCGAGTAACCCGGAATGCCTACCATTCCGCTCCCCTCAAGTGAGAGTAGTGCTATGCGGTTGCTGCTTGAGATTCCGCGAATCTTGCTCTTGTTTTCGGGTGGATACCTCTCAATTATTGTTGATGGCCCCTTTGGGTCAAAGGTGTTTTTGACAATTATGGGAATTGCTTTTCTTACAACGGGCTGAATTGTAGGAGGGTAAACAACTTTAGCCCCAAAGTGCGAAAGTTCAAGAGCCTCTTTGTATGAAATGTGATCAATGGTGCGGGCCTCAGGTACAATTCTGGGGTCGGCAGTCATCATTCCGCTTACATCTGTCCAGATTTCAAGAACTCTTGCTCCTGTCCCTGCTGCAAAGAGCGAGGCGGTATAATCTGAACCGCCCCTGCCAAGGGTGGTTGTTCGCTCTTCATTGTCGCTGGCAATAAATCCCGGGACAACGTACAACCTTGTTCCGTTTGCCTGCAGGTATTCGCCCATTCTTTTGTATGTTTCATTGGTATCTACTATGTTAGCCGAGTTAACCCGGATTGTTTTTATAAATTTACGAGCATCTGTCCAAACATTGTTTATGCCCATTGATGTCAGTTTTGCAGAGATAATTGATGTTGAGAGCAACTCTCCGAAACTTACTACAACATCTGACGATGCCGGAGTAAGCTCTCCCACTAATGAAATTCCTTCGCAGATCTCCCTGAGCTTCACAAACAGCTCCGAACACCTCTGCTCAACGGGCTCTCTATAGCCTTGCGGAATTAGTTGCTCAGTTATCTCTTTGTGCCTTCTCTCCAAATTTGTAATTATCTCTTTGTATTCGGTATCCTTGGAGGATGCAAGTTTTCCCGTCAGGATGAGCTTATCTGTACAACCTCCGATTGCCGAGGCAATCAGAATTGTTCTGTCTCTTTTCACTGCCTCCGCTACTATGGAGGCTACCTTTGAAATGTTGGCTGCATTTGCAACCGAGCTCCCGCCGAATTTTAGTACTTGCATAATTAGTTATTGTTAAAAAGTTGAAAGTTGTTCCTGATAATACTTTCAGTCTGCTCCCATTCGAGCAGAAATCCATCATGGCCATAAAGAGATTTGATAATAGCCAGCCTTGCCCCCTTAATTTTTCTACTTAAAAATATCTGCTCCTCCAATGGAAACAGGTTATCTGTATCAATGCCTATAACAAGTGTAGATGCCTCAACTGACAAAAGTGCCCTCTCAATGCTTCCTCTTCCTCTTGCAACATTGTGACTGTCAACAGATTTAGTTAGGGTATAATATGAGTATGCATCAAATCTTTTTGATAGCTTTTCACCCTGATGCCTTTGGTAGCTGCACGCCTTTGAAGCGAAGGTAAAATTGTTGTTATCCTCTCCCTGACTTTTGCCGTATCCCTCATAGGATCTATACGATAAAAGAGCGATTGATCTGGCCGTCTCAAGCCCGGCTTTGCCTCCGTTTATATCTTTTTGCTCTCTGAATGAGGGGTCTGCCAGAAGTGCCATTCTCTGAGATTCGTTGAATGCTGCTCCCCAGGGCGATACTGCCGCATTACAGCCTATCAGCACCAGGTTCTTAACCACTTTAGGATACATAATGCTCCATTCAAGTGCCTGAAATCCTCCGATAGAGCCTCCGATTATCAAATCAATTTGCTCAATTCCAAGATGCTCTCTGAGCATGTTGTGGGCAGCAACAGTGTCACGCACTGTAATATCCGGAAAGTCAAGTAAATGAGGTTTGCCGTTAACTCCTTTTGAGGCCGGGCCTGTACTGCCATAACATGAACCCAACATATTGGCACAGATCACATGATATTTTTCGGGGTCAAAGAGTTTGCCCGGCCCTACCAGCCCGCTCCACCACTCTTGTGGATTTGAGTTGGCAGTAAGAGCATGACATATCCATATTACCCTCTTGCCCGGAGAGTATGTGCCGCTTTGGTGATAACAAATTTCAACTGAATCAAGGGTTGCATTGCTCTCTAGCACAAAGGGTGATGCGTGTTTATAAACTTTTCTCTGCATAAGCTACACCCTCCTTAATGCCTGTTCAATATCGGCTTTAATGTCCTCAATATTCTCAATTCCCAGGGATATTCTGAGCATATTTGCCCCTATTCCGGCAGTAGCAAGTTCCTTTTCGCTAAGTTGTGCGTGTGTGGTAGAAGCTGAGTGACTTATGAGAGTTTTATTGTCTCCCACATTTACCAGATGACTTATGAGTTCAAGAGAGTGAACAAAATCGGGAATCTTGCCTGCAGGCATACCATCATTGCCCTTTTCAGCCGCCTTTAGGGTGAATGTTAACACACCTCCGAATCCGTTTTTCAGATATTTTTTTGCTCTTTCGTGGTTGGGATTATTTTTAAGCCCGGGATAGTTTACAGATTCTACCTTTGGGTGAGCCTCCAGCCAACTTGCAAGCTCAAGTGCATTCCCAAGAATTTTATCCATTCTCAGGGAAAGAGTTTCACACCCTTGTTGAATCAGGAAAGAGTTAAAAGGGCTTAGAGTGCATCCCCAATCACGCAGACCTTCGGCACGTGCCTTAACGGCAAAGGCTATGTTCCCATGTGGAGAGTTTGCTCCAAAGCTATCCCAGAAACTAAGTCCGTGGTATGATTCCGAAGGGTTTGTGAACTGTGGAAACTTACCGTTTGCCCAGTTGAAATTTCCGCAGTCGACAACTACACCGCCTATTGATGTGCCGTGTCCGCCAATCCATTTTGTCGCAGCGTGAGTTATTACAGCAGTGCCGTACTCAATAGGTCTGAAAAGGTATCCGGCCGCCCCAAAAGTGTTGTCAACAATCAGTGGAATGTCGTATTTTTTACTTAATGCTGCAAAGGCTTCAAATTCAGGAATATAAAAATCCGAGTTTCCAATTGTTTCAATGAAAATTGCTTTCGTTTTGTTATCAATCTTGGCTTCAAATTCACCAATATTGTCATTCGGAGCAAATCTGAACTCAATTCCAAGGCGTGCAAAGCTGATTTTGAATTGATTATGTGTGCCACCATAAAGTGAAGTTGCACTTACGATATTATCGCCTGCAGAGGCAATATTCTGAATTGTCAGAAATTGTGATGCCTGTCCTGATGAAACGGCTACAGCGGCTGCTGCACCCTCGAGTGCGGCAATTCTTTTCTCCAGTACCTCTGTTGTAGGGTTTGATAATCTGGTATATATATGTCCCGGATGGGAGAGGTTGAAAAGTGAAGCAGCATGATCGGTGCTATCGAATAAAAAGGAGGACGTTTGTGCTATCGGGGTTGCGCAGGGCCCGTTAGATGTGCTTCTGTCACGTCCTGCATGTACCTGTAAGGTATCAAAATATTGTTTACTCATTGATTGATGATGATTTAAGGGTTACGAAATCTCTTGAAGGGGATTTTTGGGCAAAGCCCAATGGTTCTGCGTAAGAACCCGAAACTAGCTATGCATCTTGCGATGCATTCGCATCATCATCGTTGTGGATGTGAAAATCGTAATGCCTATGGAAGAAAAAGAGATACGGGCAGAGTTATTTCTGCCTTTACATGATTGTATGTTGTTCTCTCTTAGCATTTATTGATCTGTCGGGGGCGAAGTTATGAATTGTAATTAAAAAATCCAAATTTATTATACGTGTTTAATAATTTTCTTTTTTATCATTTATGTATAATTGGTATATTTGTCAGTTATTTACAACTTACATAAAACGATGAAAAAAAATAAATCAATCATATTTCAACACGATTTTCTAGTATTGGTACTGCTTATGATAATCTTTCCGTTGATGATTACCGCACAGGAAAATAGTTACAACAACTTTAGAAGAGGTGCGGTGGGTGATGGTTGCGAGACTTGTACAGATCCTGCCTACAGAGTGACAGATTTACTGCCCGAGGGCTCTTTCACCAAAGGTATGGAGGGGCCTGCAGTTGATAAAAAAGGCAATTTGTATGCTGTTAATTTCAGAGAACAGGGCACAATCGGAGTAGTTACTCCCGAAGGAATTGTCTCTGAATTTGTAATGTTGCCACAAGGTTCTGTTGGTAATGGAATCAGGTTTGGCCGGGATGGAAAAATGTATATTGCTGATTACACCAAACATAACATTCTTAGAGTTAATCCGGATAACAAGCAAATTGAGGTCTATGCCCATAATTCTGAAATGAATCAGCCAAATGACCTTACTATTTCAACTGTAACAGGAATTATCTATGCAAGCGACCCGGCATGGAGAGATTCAACCGGAATGCTGTGGATGATAACATTAGACCGTAAGGTTACCCTTCTTGAAAAAAATATGGGAACCACAAATGGAGTAGAGGTGAGCCCCGATGGCAAACTGCTTTATGTTAATGAATCAATTCAGCGAAATGTATGGGTTTACGATATTCTTCCCAACGGAAACGTTACCGGGAAAAGACTCTTTTATAAATTTGATGACTTTGGGATGGATGGCATGAGGTGTGACCCTGTCGGTAACCTATACATAACACGCCACGGAAAGGGAACGGTTGTTAAATTGTCTCCTTCCGGAACCATTACTGCAGAATATCTTCTGAAAGGCAAACTCCCTACCAACATCACCTTTTCAAATGACTACAAAAAGGCATATGTTACCCTTGCTGACAGAGGTTGTTTTGAGGTAATAGAATTCTAAACTGAATAAACTTAAACTTTATGATAAACCAAAATAGCGGCAATCTCTCTGACAAAATTAACAACGGAGAGGATAATAGATCTGATTCAACGCCGGAAATACCAGAACAAGGCATAACAATTGATTCTGATTCCCGGACTGTAGTAGAAAACAATGGGGCAGATAGCCCCAATGCTGACAATGAGATTGCTAGTGATGGTGAGGCTGTTTCGTCAAACGAAGAGAAACACATTTGCAAAAACTGCGAAAACGAGTTTACAGGTCACTTCTGCAATAACTGCGGACAATCAGCAAAAGACTTTGACAGGCCTGTAAGTGTTTTAATTGTAGATGCTATGGCTAATATGGTGGCATTTGACACCCGAGTCTGGAAATCACTCAAGTCGATACTTTTTAAACCCGGAGAGATGGCTCTTGACTATATCTCCGGAAAGAGGGTGAGGTATATGCCACCATTCAGACTATACCTTTTTATAAGCTTTATCTTTTTCCTTCTTTTAAGATTATCAGTTAATTCGGATTCTAATATAAAGTTAATTTCTGTTCAAGATAAAGAGGAGGGTGTAAAAACAGAAAAAAGTATTGATGTGGTTCCGGAGTCTGTAGCGTCAACCGATCTCAAAACAAATGATTTAAAACCGCGTGAAGTAAAAACAGACAAGTTAAAGAAGAGCAAAAACACCAAGAACACCAAAAAAATTGAAGACATTAAAGCAAATAAAGAGCTTTACATTTCAAGATTTTTCACATATCTGTCGTGGGCATTGATTTTGATGATGCCCCTGTATGCCATGTTACTATGGTTCTTATTCAGAAAGTATCAGAGACATTATCTGGGACATTTTATATTTTCGCTTAACCAGCATGCTTTTTTGTTCTTTATTTTCTCAATTCAGATCATAATTACACTTATCTTTCCGGCAAAAGAGACCATTTATGAAGCTTGGCTCCTCCTGGCATTCCCAGTCTATCAGATCATTGGTGCAAGAAAGCTTTACCGGGCAAAATGGAGTTCAGTAGTTCTTAAAATGGGGCTTGCCTTTTTTGTTTATCAGATGATTGTTCTCTCATCTATTGTGCTGTTACTTTATATCATCTTTTATAATCTCAACTAACACATCATAAAGGGATAATGATCTAATGGCGCTTTTATGCACAATTATAAGTGAGGTTTGTTGATAAATGAGTTGGTGTTAATTTGTATATCCTAATTGGAATATATTACTTTGTTACGATTTTGGTTCCTGTTGCTGTTTAATCAGTAGGGATTAAAAGGGAATCCTGTTAAAATCAGGAACTATCCCCGTAGCTGTAAGTTTCAATAACTACAATGCATCTTTGCCACTGACCTTTTTGGTTGGGAAGGCGCATTTGAGGAAACAAGTCAGAAGACCTGCCAAAACAATATTAATCCGGTGCTTTCGGGCGAAAGGCAACAGGATGAGTTTTGGCTGTTTCATTTTTAATTCAAAACCACATCCTTCTTTTCCCGCATCCATCCGATAATTTTAACCTTTTTAGGGATTGGATTATTTTAATTTAAAACGGTATGGAGCTATTTATTATTAAAAGAGATGGAAAGAAAGAACTCTTTTCAATTAACAAAATCAAAAACGCAATTTCCAAATCATTTTTGTCTGTCGGAAGTTTTGCTACTCAGGATATTTTAACTGATGTTCTGAGCAGGGTCACTATCAACAAAAATATGACAGTAGAAGATGTTCAGAATCAGGTAGAAGTGGCATTAATGGCTGAAAAGTACTTCTCAGTCGCAAAATCATTTATGCTTTACAGGCAAAAACATTCAGAGGACAGGGAGGTTCAGGAGAAACTCAGATTTCTTATTGAATATTGCGATGCTGGCAATGCTGCTACAGGTAGTAAATATGACGCAAATGCCAATGTTGAAAATAAAAACCTTGCAACATTGATGGGTGAACTTCCAAAGTCAAATTACATAAGACTTAACAGGAGAATGCTATGTGATAAACTTAAAGATATGTATGGGAAAGAGTTTTCTGACAGATATTTGGAACTTCTTAACAACCACTTTATCTATAAAAATGACGAAACTAGTCTTGCAAATTACTGCGCCAGCATTACAATGTATCCATGGCTAACAAGTGGAACAATGTCTATCGGAGGAAATTCCAAAGCACCAACAAATCTGAAGTCTTTTTGTGGAGGGTTTGTAAACATGGTATTTATGGTGTCAAGCATGTTAAGCGGAGCATGCGCCACTCCGGAGTTTCTGATGTACCTCAACTATTTTATCGCCAAAGAGTATGGTGAAAAGTATTATCTTGATACAGAAAAAATAGTTGATTTATCAATGAAGCAAAGAACTTTGGATAAGGTGATTACTGATTGCTTTGAGCAGGTTGTATATTCAATAAATCAACCTACCGGTGCAAGAAACTATCAGGCAGTGTTCTGGAATATCTCATATTATGACAGATACTATTTTGAGAGCCTTTTCGAAAACTTTATTTTTCCTGATGGCTCCAAGCCATGCTGGAAATCTCTTGACTGGTTACAAAGAAGGTTTATGGTTTGGTTTAACAATGAAAGAACCAAAGCAGTACTTACATTTCCGGTTGAAACAATGGCCCTTCTTGCTGAAAATGGAGATGTTAAGGACAAAGAGTATGGAGAATTTACTGCCACAATGTATTCGCAGGGTCACTCATTTTTTACATATATGAGTGATAATGCAGACTCTTTAAGTAGTTGCTGTCGCTTGAGAAATGAGATACAGGACAATGGTTTCAGCTATACTTTAGGTGCAGGAGGAGTTTCTACAGGGTCAAAAAGTGTACTTACTATAAACCTGAATCGAACAATTCAATATGCGGTGAAAAATGGAATTAATTATTTGAAATTTCTGGAAGAGATTACTGGCCATGTTCATGAGGTTCAAATTGCTTACAACGAGAATCTTAAGTCAATAAAAGAGAGAGGAATGTTGCCCCTTTTTGATGCAGGTTATATTAATATTGAACGTCAGTATCTTACAATTGGAGTGAATGGCCTTGTTGAAGCAGCCGAATTTTTAGGGATAGAGGTAAACGACAATCCTGGCTACAAAAATTTTGTTAAAGAGGTTTTGGGTTTGATTGAAAATCAAAACAAGAGTTTTCGGACTAAGGATATTATGTTTAACTGCGAGATGATTCCGGCAGAAAACGTTGGGATAAAGCATGCAAAGTGGGACAGAGAAGATGGGTATACTGTTAAACGTTATTGCTATAATAGCTATTTCTATATTGTTGAAGACAACTCTCTTAATATACTTGATAAGTTTCGTTTGCATGGAAGAGATTATATTGAGCATCTTACCGGAGGCTCAGCGCTGCATCTTAATCTTGAAGAACATCTCTCCCGGGATCAATACAGGCAATTGTTAAAGGTCGCTTCAATAGAGGGATGTAATTATTTTACATTTAATATTCCAAATACTGTATGTAATGATTGTGGCCATATTGATAAACAAAATCTCAAAAATTGCCCAAAGTGTAATGGAACCAATCTTGACTATCTAATCAGGGTTATTGGTTATTTAAAGCGTATTAGCAATTTTTCTGAAGGGAGGCAAAAAGAGGCTTCATCGAGGTATTATGCTTAAATATGTTGATTATAATATTGTTTTTCAGGAAATACCCGGTGAAACAACATTGGCTGTTAATATCTCTAATTGTCCAAACTATTGTATTGATTGTCATTCGCCGGAGTTAAGGGAGGACATTGGAGTAATACTAGACGAAACAGAATTGAATAAATTATATAAAAGGTATGGTGGCTTAATAACCTGTATATGTTTTATGGGAGGAGATTCTTCTCCGGATAGAGTAGAAGAGTTGGCTATTTATGTAGAGAAATTATCCGGAGGCGGAATTAAGACAGCATGGTACTCAGGAAACAATATGTTCCCGGAAAGCTGTACCCCTAAGAGTTTTAACTATATTAAACTTGGAGAATATATAAGAGAGAGAGGGGGACTTAATTCGCCATCAACAAATCAGAGAATGTATCAAATCGAACAAGGGGAGTTTAAGGATATTACACACCTTTTTTTGAAAAAGTTAAGATAAAAAATCCCCGCATTTTAAAAAGGCGGGGATTTTTATAGACTTAGCAAATCTGTTATTCAAATTTTTGCAGAAGAAGTTCCATTAGTTTAATGGCGGCGCCTGTTACCGAAGTTCCGGGGCCGAATATTGCAACGGCTCCGGCTTTGTAAAGCTGATCATAATCCTGTGCAGGAATAACTCCTCCAACAATTACCATGATATCTTCACGTCCCAGCTTCTTAAGTTCTCCCATAATCTGAGGTACTAGTGTCTTGTGACCTGCAGCCAGTGATGAAACTCCAACAATGTGTACATCGTTTTCAACAGCCTGTTTTGCAGCCTCTTCAGGAGTCTGGAACAGTGGTCCCATGTCAACATCAAAGCCACAGTCTGCATAACCTGTTGCAACCACTTTGGCTCCGCGGTCGTGACCGTCCTGTCCAAGTTTTGCAATCATGATTCTTGGCTGACGGCCCTCTTTTTTCGCAAATTCAGAAACCAGACTCTTTGCCTTTTCGAATTCGCTGTCATTTTTGACCTCGCTTGAATAAACACCTGTGTTCATACGAATTATTGCTTTATATCTTCCTGCTACCTCTTCGCAAGCATCTGAGATCTCTCCCAGAGTAGCCCTTAAACGGGCTGCCTCAACGGCAAGTTCTAGAAGGTTGCCGCTCTTTTCTGCAGCAGCCTTTGTAATTGCTGCAAGAGCTGCCTTAACCTTAACCTCGTCGCGGTTTGCGCGAAGCTCTTTAAGCCTTGCAATTTGCGACTCTCTTACCATAGAGTTGTCAACATCAAGAATTTCCAATGGGTCCTCTTTCTCAAGACGGTATTTGTTAAGACCTACAATAGAGTCGATTCCTGAGTCAATTCTTGCCTGTTTACGTGCAGCTGCCTCTTCAATTCTGAGTTTAGGAATACCTGTCTCAATTGCCTTGGCCATTCCGCCCAGTTTTTCAACCTCTTCAATATGTCCCCATGCTCGCTCTGCAATATCTGCTGTGAGCTTCTCAACATAGTATGAGCCGGCCCAAGGGTCAAGTGATTTGGTGATCTGGGTCTCTTCCTGAAGATAAATCTGAGTATTTCTTGCGATACGTGCAGAGAAATCTGTCGGTAGTGCGATTGCTTCGTCAAGAGCGTTAGTGTGGAGTGACTGGGTGTGTCCCAGGGCTGCTCCCATTGCCTCAATACATGTACGGGCTACGTTGTTGTATGGGTCCTGCTCTGTAAGTGACCAACCTGATGTCTGCGAGTGCGTTCTCAGAGACATTGATTTAGGATTCTTAGGGTTGAATTGTTTTACAAGTTTTGCCCAGATCATTCTTGCAGCGCGCATCTTTGCAATCTCCATGAAGTGGTTCATACCTATTGCCCAGAAGAATGAGAGACGTGGCGCGAATTGATCGACATCCATTCCTGCTGCAATTCCTGTTCTCAGGTACTCAAGACCGTCGGCAAGAGTATATGCCATCTCTATATCACAGGTTGCTCCTGCCTCCTGCATGTGGTAACCCGAAATTGAGATTGAGTTGAATTTTGGCATTTTCTGAGCTGTGTATGAAAATATGTCGCCAATGATTCTCATTGAGAAATCAGGAGGATAGATGTAGGTATTTCTAACCATAAACTCCTTTAGAATGTCGTTCTGAATGGTACCTGACAACTCTTCAAGTTTTGCCCCTTGTTCCATTCCGGCAACAATGTAAAATGCCAGTATTGGAAGTACGGCGCCGTTCATTGTCATTGATACCGACATTTTGTTGAGAGGAATCTGGTTGAAAAGAACTTTCATGTCCTCTACACTGCAAATGCTTACTCCTGCTTTTCCTACATCACCTACAACCCTTGGGTGGTCGGCATCATAACCGCGGTGTGTTGCAAGGTCAAATGCTACTGATAGACCCTTCTGCCCTGCAGCAAGGTTTCTTCTATAGAATGCGTTTGACTCCTCTGCTGTTGAGAAACCGGCGTACTGTCTGACAGTCCAAGGATTCATTACGTACATTGTGCTGTATGGTCCGCGCAAAAACGGCGGAATACCTGCTGCAAAATTCATATGCTCGAGACCTTCAAGGTCAGAAGCAGTATAAGTGCCTTTAAGGCCTATCTGCTCAGGTGTCATCCAAACCGGCTGTTCACCTTTTGCAGGTGCAGCTCCTCCGTTATATTTTATATCTGTAAATTTTGGTCGCATAGCCGATAATATTATTTCTTACTTACCATTAAATCCTGATACTGCTTAAGTGTCTCAAGCACATTGCTCTTAACGCTTATGAAGTTTGTAATTCCTGCAGCAATTAGCTCATCTTTGCAGGCAGGCTCTCCGGCAACTACAATTATTGCCCTGTCACCTGCCAACTCTTTAATCTTTGGCATTGCTACATTATATTCATCATCTGACGAGCAGGCTACAATAATGTCTGCTTTGGCCTTAAGTGCTGCCTCAACTCCCTCTTCAACTGAAGCAAAGCGGTTATTGTCGGCAACCTCAAATCCGGCTACTGCAAAGAAGTTACATGAGAATTGTGCTCTTGCCCTTGCAAATGCAAGATTTCCAAAGGTTAGCATGAATGCAGTAGGAGTGTGTCCCATACTTTCTGTAGCAAAGCGAAGTGATTCGAATGCCTGTGCACCACGGTATTTTTCAATAGGTTCTGCTATAGGATTTTCGCTCTTTTTCCAGTCTGCTCCGCGAGTAACAACATCAAGAGTTACCTCTTTTTCTGCCTTTTCGTTAAAGTTAGGATACTGGTTGGTTCCAAGAAGAATCTCTCTTCTTGTTGCTATATTCAAATCTCTTTTTGAAGATGCAGCTTTTATTTCACCTTGAATATAACCCTGTTTGAATGCATTAATATAACCACCTTTCTCTTCAGCGGCTGTGAAAAGCTTCCACGCCTGCTCAGCTACAGAGGCTGTCAGAGTCTCTATGTAGTATGATCCTGCTGCAGGGTCAGTAATTTTATCGAAATGAGACTCCTCTTTTAGAATTATCTGAGTATTTCTGGCAACTCTGTTGCTGAACTCTGCCGGTTCACGGTAAATATAGTCGAAAGGAAGTACCTCAAGTGAGCTTACACCTGCAAGAGCTGCACTCATCGCCTCGGTTGTGCCGCGGAGCATATTAACATATGCGTCATAAACGGTCATGTTCCACTGGCTGGTAACAGCATGTATATTAATCTTTTGTGATTCTGTCTCTTTTGCTCCGTACTCTTTTGCTACGTTAGCCCAAAGTAATCTTGCCGCACGGAACTTTGCTATCTCCATAAAGTAGTTTGGCCCGATTGCCAATGTAAACTTGATTCTCGAAGCTGCTTCATCTGCTGTATAGCCCATCTCAGTAAGCATGTTAATGTACTCGCTGCCTGCTGCAATTGAGAAACCAAGCTCCTGTACAATTGTGCTTCCTGCATCATTAAATGCATACCCTTCTACTCCAATAACTCTGATTCCGGGATAATCCTTAACCAGATCCATGCTCTTTTTAATTGTTGCCTTGTGTTCAGAGCAGCAAAAGTTACCTGTTGTTGTAAGTTTGTTTAAAGGATCAAAATCGAATGATGCCTTTATTTGAGTGGGTTTAACGCCTGTAGAAGAGGCTACATGAAGGAATGATGCAATAATCTCTGCTGTTGCACAAGAGCACCCTTCAAAGTTAACTTCAGTTTTTGAAAGGTCTATACCTTTTAAAAGAATCGACATCTCTCCAATGCATATCTCTGCATTTCCGTCAATGCAAAATGCGATTGACTCTACACCTCTCCTGAGACCGTCAACGGCCTGTTCATTTGCCTTTTCAACGCTCTCCCAGGCGCAGTAGCCCTGACGTACCAGCCAGTTATTGCCCTCGGTTACTCCCCTTACAAACGGAAAAGATCCCGGCGCGCTTCCTATATGGTTCAGCTTCTCGAGATCTTCTTCTCTGTAGTAAGGGCGAACTGCAAATCCCTCCATTGTCTTCCATACGAGTCTCTTTTCATAATCGGCCCCTTTAAGGTCCTTGTTTATGACCTCTTCCCATTGTGTTGTGGGAACAGGTTGAAACTCAGCAAATAGTTGTTTTGCCATATCTATTGTTTTTGTTAATTGAGTGTTTCAAAATAATTCGCAAAGGTATAAATCTTTCCTTAATATTAAACCTTTTATGACCCGATTAGTCTTAGAAGAAACGAACATTAAAAGGTTAAGATGATGAAAAGATTTTACATTACATTAGTATTTGCGGCATTTGCCATTTCGCTTGTCGCACAGAATCGCCCTGTTGGCGAAAGAGGCTTCATGGGCGCAAACCCTGCAAAGCTTGAGCCAAAATTCACTACAGAACAACAGGAGGCTATCAAAAACCTAAGGCTTGAACTTCGTAAAGAGATGTTGCAGGTTGAGAATCAACTTGCTGAAAAGAGAGCCCAGCTTAAGACCCTTGAGCAGGTTGAAAAGCCTGATATGAGGGCAATAAACTCAAAAATTGACGAGATTACAACTCTTCAGAACAAGAAGATGAAGGCTTCTGCAGCAAACAGAGCAAAAGTACGTTCGCTGCTGACAGATGAGCAAAGGTTGATGTTTGATACTCGCTCAGGTAAAATGCACAATCGCAATTTCAGAGGCAAAATGCAGCAAGGTGCTGCTCAGGGTACAATGCATTTCAGAATGCAGGAAGGTCAAGGTTTTAGAAAAATGGACACAATGCCTGCAGGTCAAAGAGAGGTGAGAATCATGCAGATTCAAAGAGCCCGCTCTACAGAACAGAAAGAGAATTAAACTCCTCTTTCAAGATCACTGGCCCGGTCACTAAAGCCGGTCATATCGGCACCGATTCCACTATTATTGTCTTTGTCTGATTTGACATCAATATTTGGAATTTCGGTGCCTTCCTCTTTTTTCTTCTTCTTGAGGACGGCTTTTCTTAATTCAAAATTCTGACCCAGATATTTTCTTCTTACCTCCGGATTATTGGCAAGAACTTCTGCTGTACCACTTTCCAGAATGCTTCCTTCGTAAAGAAGATATGCTCTGTCGGTAATGGCAAGTGTTTCGTGAACATTATGGTCGGTAATCACAATACCGATATTTTTTGTTTTGAGTTTAGAAATAATGTGCTGGATATCCTCTACTGCAATTGGGTCAACTCCTGCAAATGGTTCATCAAGTAAGATGAACTTTGGGTCTATGGCAAGCGCTCTTGCAATTTCACACCTGCGCCTCTCACCCCCTGATAACTGTACTCCTAGATTCTTCCTTACTTTATGAAGACTGAATTCGTCCAGCAATACCTCAAGTCTATCTTGTCTCTCCTTTTTTGTCAACGATGAGAGCTCCATAACGGCCATAATGTTGTCTTCTACAGAAAGTTTTCTGAATACAGATGCCTCCTGAGCCAGATAACCAAGGCCTTTTTGAGCCCGTTTGTACATGGGCAACTCGGTTATATCTTCGTTATCAAGAAAAATTTTACCGGAATTTGGTTTGATAAGCCCGGTTATCATGTAAAAGCTGGTGGTTTTACCGGCTCCGTTAGGGCCAAGAAGACCAACAATCTCTCCCTGTTCTACCTCTATGGATACATTTTTAACAACGGTTCTGGCGCCGTAGTTCTTTACAAGATTGCTGCAGTGTAATCGCATTATTATTTCAGTTCTAAATTGAGATCGTCTACAATATTTTTAACCTCAGGATTATTTGCCTTCAAAAAGTCTGCCTTTTGTTGAGGCATGTATAATTTTTCTTCGACCTCTTCGTCAGGTGTCACCTCTATTTCAAGAGAAATATCTTTATTATTTAGATTAACTCTCAGAAATTCAACAAGTCTGGCCTTACAATGTTGAGCAATCCAATTTTTTTGAAGTTCGTTTTTAACTTTGAACAAAATTTGGTTCTCTCCGGACAAAACCGGAGCTGTCTGAGATATTGTAGTTGACAGTCTTGGCATAGCGCTCTCAGATTGGGCCATTTTTGCCCATACTTCGTTTAGCTTGTCAGCATCTATTTTATCTGTTCCGATTCTGTTTTCACTTCCCGGACCTGTTTTCCCTGAGTTTTTACCGGCAGAGTTTAAAAGATCTTTAATTGATATTGAGTTGAACCCTCCGTTACCGTTTATTTTTGCCGGTTTAACATCAGCTCTCTTTTCGGGCTTCTCTTCCTTTTCTTCTGTTTTTGCCTCTTCTTCTACCGTTCCCTTTATATTTATCTCCTCTGGTGCCTGTTCATTTGCTTGTGGTTTAGCTTCTTCGGCTACTTGTGCTTTTATCTGTTTTACCTCTTCTGCTACCGGTTCTTTCTCCTTTTCTTTACTCTCTTTTTTCTGCTCCACTTGAGATGTCTCTTTTTTCTCTTGCTTTGACTCTTCACCTACCCATGCAGGAGCATTAATCTTGCATAGCCTTAAGAGGGCAATTTCGATATGCAGACGTGGATGGCCGCTACTTTTGTACCCGGCTTCACATGTAGAGGTCAGGTTAAGGGCATCATAAAGAAAATGAAGAGTACAATGTTCCGCCTGCTCTTTGTACCTGCGGATTATTGATGGGGCGAGATCAAGCAGAGGCATGGTGCTGTTGTCTTTGCAGATGAGAAGGTCGCGAAAGTGAGAACTTAACCCGCCGATGAAGTGAAGTGCGTTGAACCCTTTTGAGAGAATCTCATCAAAAATCAGAAGTACATCTTTATGGTTCCCTGCAAGAAAGTGCTCAGTCAGCCTTATATAGTAGTCGTAATCAAGTACATTAAGTGTTGAGATGACATTTTCGTATGTAATTTGAGAACCGCAAAATGCTACGGCCTGATCAAATATTGTAAGTGCGTCTCTCATTGCTCCATCTGCCTTTTGTGCAATTATGTGCAATGCTTCCAGATCTATGGTTACTCCCTCTTTTTTGGAAATATCTGTCAGATTTTTAACAATGTCCTCAACCGAAATTCTGTTGAAATCGTATGTCTGACATCTTGAAAGAATTGTGGGAAGTATTTTATGTTTTTCAGTTGTTGCAAGTATAAAAATTGCATGTGCAGGAGGCTCTTCAAGTGTCTTTAAGAAGGCATTGAAGGCAGAAGAGGACAACATATGAACCTCGTCAATTATATATACGCTGTATTTGCCTATTTGAGGAGGAATTCTTACAAGTTCGTTCAATTGCCTTATGTCTTCAACAGAGTTGTTAGACGCTGCGTCCAACTCATGAATTGAGTAGGAGCGACCTTCTGTAAATGAGACACATGACTCACATTTGTTGCACAGTTCCATGCCGGGACCGGGGTTGAGGCAGTTTATGGTTTTAGCAAAAATTCGTGCAGTAGAAGTTTTGCCGACACCTCTTGGCCCGCAGAATAGGTATGCGTGAGCAAGCTGTTTGCGTAAAATTGAATTCTTGAGGGTAGTTGCTATATTCCCTTGTCCGATAAGGCTTTCAAAGCTGTCGGGACGGTATTTTCTTGCAGATACAATAAATCTTTCCATACCAGACAAAAGTACGAATTTTTATCTAATTTTGCATTAGTCAATAAAAATAGAAAAATGAGATATTTTATAATGCTTTTACTTTCTTTATCACTTACTTCGGGTGCTTATGCTCAGAGGTTTATACGTGAGACAAGAAACACTTTTACAAGTTTCGGAGCTAAAGTTACAAAGGTTGTATTACCCTCAAATACTCTTCCTGACATGGTTCTCAGAGATGCTGTCAACAAGGGCTGGAGGATCTCTCCTTTTGAGTTTTGCAGCATGGAGGAGTATGAAAAGTTGAAAAATGATACCAGCTTCTTCTTTCTTATGAGAGTAGATGGAAAATACAAAAAAGATCTTGAGGCTAAAATTGAGTATCTCACTCTAATACAAGGCGGACCGGAGGTAAAACGAGGAGCTTACAGCAATAAAAACATTATTAACTTACCTATTCAAGAGTCTGAAGATGTTTCCGGAGCCAACCTCCATTTACTTCCAATATATGTTGATATTATTCAAAATCACATATATAAGATACAGAAAGATGTATCTCTTGCTTTCAAAGGTAACTCATTTTATGCCGACAGAGTTAGTGAGGTAAAAGACAAAAAACTTTTAATTGCATCTGAATATCTCTCTTATACACCTGCAGGAACTGAAATTCAGGATCTTTTCAAGGGTAAGGCTGAGCTTGTTTCAGAAGATGACATAGAGGATGCTGTTATGAATAATAAGGCAAATACTGTTGTTACGATACTCATTAAGCCCAGAGGTAACAGCAGAGGGTCACATTGCTACAAATTACTGATAGGAACAGACACCCACGAATTACTATTCTTCAGAAGGCACAGAATTTCGTTACTGTTGCCGGCAGGATTTACAAAAGAGGACATTCGTAAAATATCAGTACCGTTTCAGTTTTAAGATGACAATTATTACAACAGAGTTAAACTCGGGAATCAGATACGCATTCCGTAAAATATCCTCTCCCGTTGCTTATTGCGCATTAAGTATAAAGGCAGGAACCCGTGACGAAAAACCGGGTCAGAATGGTATTGCCCATCTCACAGAGCATATGCTATTCAAGGGAACCACTTCACGAGGTGCAAGAAGAATTAATAATTTTCTTGAGAGTCTGGGTGGAGAGCTGAATGCATACACTACAAAGGAAGAGACGGTAATTCATGCAACTGTTCTAAAAGAGGATATTGCAAAAGCTGTTGAGCTACTTAGTGACCTGGCTTTTAATTCTTTATTTCCGGAAAAGGAGCTTAAGAAAGAGAAGGAGATTGTTCTCGATGAGATAAGTTCCTACAAAGACACCCCATCGGAGCAGATATTTGACGATTTTGACGAATATATATTTGGAGAACATCCACTCGCTATGCCAATACTCGGCAAGCCAAAGTCTTTGAAATCAATTACTGCTCAGGACATTAAAGATTTTACAGGCAATTATTACCGTCCTGCAAATATGAGCTTTAGCATTGTTGCTGATATTCAGCCTGAAAGGGGAGCAAAACTGGTTGAAAAGCATTTTGGCAAAATGGTTAACAATGGCCATGCTCCAAATGGTGCCAGAAAAGAGGAAATTCCTTTGACACCCTCTTCAACTCCCGGTCTAAAAGCTATCACAAGAAAAACATATCAGGTTCATTGTGTTACCGGCTCAAGGGCATACTCCATGTACAATCCTATGCGCCTCCCTTTGGCTCTTCTGACCAATATCCTGGGTGGTCCGGCCCTGAATTCACGTCTTAACCAATCACTCAGAGAGAAGCATGCATTAGCTTATACGGTAGATGCAAGCTATACTCCATACACCGATACAGGACTGTTTACCATCTATTTTGGTTCTGACAAAAATAATCTTGAAAAGTGTCGCGAAATAGTAAGTAAAGAGATAAATCTTCTAAAGGATAGAGAACTTTCTCCCGCAATACTCAAGGCTGCAAAAAAGCAACTTTTGGGTCAATTTGCAATTTCAACCGACAATGCCGAGTCTCAGTGCCTCTCTCTTGGAAAATCACTCCTCTTTTACGGGAAAGTAGAGCCTATTGAGGTAATAAGAGAGAAGATTGCATCAATAGAGGCATCTCAGATACATAAGGCAGCTGTGGAGATACTGGATACAGATCGTATGTTTACTCTAATTTACAATTAGTTATGAATTCGCCTCTTGATAATTATCTATATGATCACGCAGGTGAGTTGCCGCAGGTGCTGGAGTGGCTTGAAAATGAAACATTGAAGCAAGCCGGCCACCATTCAAAAATGTTAGCAGGCCCGGTATTGGGAAGATTTCTAATCGAATTTTCCAAACTGGTTGCGCCTGCAAGAATACTGGAAATAGGGACTTTCACCGGCTATTCGGCAATATGTCTGGCTCAGGGTTTAAAATCTGATGGTGTCTTGGATGCTCTTGAAAAAGATGAGAGACACCTATCTCTTATCAAAGATGGAATTGAGCGGGCCGGCCTGACCTCAAAAATTAATTTGCACTTTGGCGATGCAAAGGAGCTGATTCCACAAATCAAAGAGGAGTACGATATTGTTTTTATTGATGCAAACAAACGCGAATACTGTTCATATTACAATCTGGCTTTTAATCTTGTAAAACCGGGTGGCTACATTCTGGCAGACAATGTACTTTGGTATGGTAAGGTCATAGAGGAGACACCACCAAAAGATGCGCAGACACAGGAGATACTAAGGTTTAACGAGATGGTAAAAAATGACCGCCGCGTTTCGGGTTTCATTCTCCCTCTGCGCGACGGCCTGTACGTTATTAGAAAGCTGTAAATGCTCTCAGGAAATTCTATTTGTTCAGATACTCTATGTCCATATTGTATCTCCACCTTCCGAAGTAAATATTACCGCCCCTCCATTCAACCTCTCCTCTCTGGAAATCTACTGTCTCACTTCTCGGATGAATCTTTGCGGGGAATAATGGCTGTGAAATATCGTTATTAACAATCAGACGATAGGCGTCCAGCCCCTTTGTAAAGAAGTAGAATGAGTCGTCGTCACCTTTGCTCTCTTTAACTCTGCCGAATGACTGATCTACCGGAACCCAGCCAATTCCTTCAAAATATGCCTCTGCCCAGTCGTGGAGATTTTTGTTGCCGGGATGCATCATCCAGCCCGATTGCCATCTTGCAGGAATACCTGCACTACGAGCCATTGTGATAAATAGCAGAGAGACCTGACCGCAGTCACCATGTCTGTTTGCAAGTACATATTCAGGGATATTGTCAATTGTTGAATATTCGCGTGCACTTGCCCAGGGGAAGTTGGTGTCTATCCACTCATAAATTTTTCTTGCTTTAAGATATGGATTTACCTCATCACCTATGGCCTCTGTTACTGCTTTCTTAATATTTTCGCTGAATAATATGTGCGGAGCCCTCTCTGATGTGAATTTGATGTAGCCGGGAGACTCAGTATTATATTCCTTTGTATCCTCTGCCTGGAATAGGTGAACCTGAGCATATGAAGTGTAGGTAAATTTGTAGCTGAAAACAAGCGGCTCATTATCTGATGCAACACCCTCCATATAGATGGATTTGTGATCATAAGTGTCAGGTGAGATAATGTATTCAGGTTGAGAAACAGATAATAATGCGATACCGGTGTGAGCCTTATTGTCGGTTCTTGGGAAAGGCATCCATACTCTAACGATTTCTCCTGCCGGAACCTCTCCCGGTTTAACTGTAAGGGTGTAGGTAACATTCATTTTCACCGGAGAAACCAACTCTTTTTTAGCCTTTTTTGCCTCTGCAACCAGCTGAGGGATATGCCAGGCAAGAAATCTGTTCAAAGAGTCACTCTGTCCGCCGTTAGGGTGTTGAAAATATTTTGCTGCAACAGAGTCTATTCTGAAAAGATTCCTGGGAGCGGAGTTAAAATATAGCTTCTCCCCGTCAATAATCATGTTTTCAATTGCGTTTGTCTTTTCCCATGCAGCTATCTCTTCGGTTGTAACCTCAGGGTGGTGTCTCTTGATGTAGTTAATAACAGAGGTATCTCTACGGGTAAAGTCTCTCCTTATTCTGTCCATTTTCTCAATAAGGAAGTTCATGTCCCAGCGCTCTGTTTCAGAAATGGTTTCATTTGCAAGATAGAGCCTGATCATTTTTGATGCCTCAGTGAAGTCGCCTTTTTCTATTGTTTTGTTAATTAATTCTTTGTCCGGCATCTTATAAGACAAAGACTCTCCACATGCAAAAAGCAGTGTGGAGAGAATTATTAAGGAAATGTTCCTCATATTTTTATGTTTAAGTTTAGAGAATTGTTTCTCTGCTTATGATTTGCAGCGCTCTGAATAGCTTCTGGTGCGGGTATCAACCTTAATGCGTTCTCCCTGGTTAATAAAGAGAGGGACCATAACCTCAGCTCCGGTTTCTACAGTAGCTGCCTTCATTGCATTTGTAGATGCAGTGTCGCCCTTAACTGCAGGCTCGGTGTATGTGATCTCCATCTCAACAAAAGGAGGAAGTTCACACGTAAGCACTCTCTCTTCGTCTGCAAGGAACATCATCTCAACATTCTGACCCTCTTTCATAAGATCGGCGTTATCAACCATATTGGCTTCAAGCGATATCTGTTCGAATGTTTCGGTATGCATAAAGTTGTACCCCATATCGTCTTTATAAAGAAACTGGTAAGGTCTTCTTTCTACGCTGATTATCTCTATTTTTTCACCAGCATTATATGTGTTTTCAAGAATTCTTCCGTTCTCCAGATTTCTCATCTTAACTTTAACGAATGCTCCTCCCTTGCCGGGTTTTACATGTTGGAACCAAACTATGGAGCAGGGTTTACCATTAAAATCGATACATAATCCGTTTTTAAAATCAGCTGTAGTTGCCATATAGATAAATTTAATTTGGCGCAAAGATAAGATAAATAGGGATATTTTTTTGCAAAAATCAAAATTAGTGCTACTTTTGCACTCCCAAACAAATGGTGCCATAGCTCAGTTGGTAGAGCAAAGGACTGAAAATCCTTGTGTCCCCGGTTCGATTCCTGGTGGCACCACAAAGAGGACAAACTAAAGTGTTGTAATTGATAAAATTACAGCACTTTTTGTTTTTTACAGGTAAAACAATGGTAAAACATTTAGTATTATACGGCATAAATATCAGATAATCAGTTAATTGTATTTGTAAAATTAGAATATTATTTGTAATTTTATAATAATAATTATTGAAAAAACATGAAAAATGCAGAATTAATACAGTTTGATAAACTGGAATTAATTAAAAACAAGGTGTTTAATACAATTGATGTTTCTGATAATACACGCAAAGAGTATTTCTCCAGAGTAAACAACTTTTTACAGTTTATAGGACAAAACGAACTAAATGAGGACAGTTATTTGGAGTATAAACGATATTTGTTGAGGTGCGAATTTTACAGTGCTTCGACGAAGAATAAATACCTAATGACTTCAAAGGTGTTTCTTGACGGACTGTTTAGATTGAGGTTGATTCCTTATAAAATTACCGACAATGTAAAAGGATTTACTCAAAGTAAATTGCATAAAAAAGAGGGGTTAAGTGACGATGATATTGGAAAAATACAACGATATTGTTTGACACTCGAAAGTAGTAAGTCAAGTTTAAGATTAAGAGCTTTAATGGCTCTTTTTTTATTTCAAGGACTAAGACAAATTGAAGTTGCTAGACTTGATATAACAGATATTGACATTAAGAATAAAAAGGCATTTGTAACCGGAAAAGGGAAACATGATAAGGAACAAATCCACTTACACCCAAATGTTGTAAAAATACTTAAGGAGTATATAAAAGCAACTAAGTTTCGAGAGGGTGCTCTTTTTAGAAGTGAGAGTAATAATTCCAATGGGTCAAGACTTACAACAAAATCAATAAGAGAGATAATTAAACAAGTTTTCAACTTACTGGATATTGAGGGCAGTACACATGGGTTCAGACATTACTTTATAACAAAATTGATAAAGGCATATAAAGGAGAACTATTGACTATTTCTAAATATAGCAGACACAGTTCAATTCAAATGTTAGAGGTGTATAATGATGAGGTAATAAGAGAAAGTGATTTACCAAGGTTTTATAACGTATTTAATGGTATTAAAATTTGAGAGGGTTTAGATACATAAAAAACATTTACTGTTTAGAGGGCAACTGGAATACAAACCCAAACAGCAATCAAAGCATCAAACCTATTTTAGAACTTTTAAAAACGACATGTGGAATTAGATATATTCATATTAAATGTGACACTAAAACAGAACTACTCAAATACCTCAGACAATTCACTTTTAAACGATACAAAAATTACCAGATACTATACATAGCTTTTCATGGTAAATCAAACTGCATTTGTACAGGGAAATATTCTACAACATTAACTGAATTTGGAGAAGTTCTTGAAAACAGTCTGGATGGCAAGATTATTCACTTTGGTTCATGTAGTACACTTAAAACGACTAATAAACACATTCGGGATTTTCTTAATATTACTAATGCCGACTCAATTTCAGGTTATAGTAAAAAGATTGATTTTATTGACAGTACTGCATTAGATTTACTTTATTTTAAACTTCTACAGAATTACAAGCATTGCACAAAGGCTCAAAGTGAATTATTAAAACAGAATCCAGAACTCAATAATAATTTAGGAGCAATATTCAATTAGGTATAAAAAATAAAGCATGTTATTAAAAAAAAATCAATACAAATATTGCATAATATTTTTTTTGAAATAAGTTGTAGAAGATTCTTTCACAATAATTTGGATATAATAATAAAAATATAATAACTTTATATCATCTGATTATAGGTGTATTTATGTATTTAGTTGTGTGAATAAACATTCATGATGAAAATAAAAATAATACTTCTAACTCTTTGGACAGAATTTTAACAATATCATTCTTTCTAAATCGATAATTCTCAATTATATTCAATTGGAAAAAACAAACCTCAAATAATTCTTATAATGCAAAAATTTTACAGAGATACCTTTAGAAACTCAGAAGATAATACTGAGAACAAAGCAATCCGACTCTCTAGTTGTTTAAAATTAATAGAGAATAGCGAATATAAAGACGAACTGACGGGGTTATTAAATTTTAATTTGATTTCAAATGAATATTTGGCGATTTCTGGAATCCAACACATTGTTACATCTGTTATCGCTAGAGATGAAGTGTTTGTAAAAAAAGATATTGATTGTCAAATTTCAGATGTTAGTTTTCAACCGGCTTCTGAAGAAAATATGATAAACATTCATTTCGAAAATATTGAAAATTATAAGAAAACTTCATTAACAGCGCATGCTATATATAATACTAAAAGAGATTATTTTGACTGGTTCTATAAATTAGACAAATTTGCAAATTTCTGTATTTCAGAAAAACATATACAATTATTAATAGATAACATTAGTCGTTTAAATGATAATTATAAGTCTAAAGGAGATCTAAAAAAAAGTTTTAGATTGTTATTAGATAGGGATGGCGAATATTATGTTAGAGCAATAACTTCTACAAACAAATATTATGATTATAATATTAGGTTCTCACTTTTTGTTACGATAATAGCTTTATTCAAACTCAATAAAGAAAATGGAATAAACTTTAAACTTATTTATTGTGAATATGATGAGTCTTTTATTAGAATCTATTTTGAGAAGATAGGTAGTACTGTCATACCCAATGTTGGTAAATTAAATTTTATTTTAGAAATGTCAAATGATGAAATTAAAAGAGAGGCATTTAGATTTTCTTCATTGATTTCATTAAGCAATAATTCAAGAACCGAAAAATTTGAAGTTGAATTAAAACCTAGGAAAATACGAACTGACATTATTTCTATTAGACATGATTTTTTGCCTAGCACAATTATTGGTTATATAGCGAGATTATCTTCCTATATACATGATGCTGAAAAAGATATGATAAATGACATCACAGAATTAAGTAAAGTTAGTAACCCCGACCATTTACGATATACTTTACTTAGAAATTTTGAGCGGTCACATAATCAAGCATTAGAGCCGTTTAAACAAAAAATTAACAATATTCTTAATGTGAGGATTAAAAGAGTTAGTGAACTCTTGTTATTGATGGATAAGGTAGACAAAATTATTACAGATTTAGAATTAAAAGAATATATAAGATATATTTATTATGATATAATAAAACCTAAGAAGTAAAATCTATAGGTTATAATATAAGTAAAGTAACAGTTAATTATAAATAAATTATGACATCGAAAAAAATTGCTGATGCAGCAATAAAAATTTTAAATCAAAAGATTACTAATGAGATATTCTTAATAATCCAAAATGATAGGGAACTTATGCATAATTATTTACGTGCAGTAGAATCAAATGGATTAGATAATGTAAATCAGACGATTGGCAAAGAAGTCAAGAAAGCATACAAGTTAAAAAATTTGAATGATCGAGAAGATAACCCGACATGCACTTTGATTCAAAGCCATCAAAAGTTTGAATAAATAAGAGACATTAATTTTGATGCTGTATGATAAATACTGAAGATGATGTAAATGGACTGTAGGATTTAAGACTATTTAAGTATCAATTACAGAAAAATTGCCATGACTTTTATAAGAGTTAATTGAGAGTATTATCCTATATGTCTTAAATCATGCAATATATACTGTCCAGATAAAAGAAATGAAGATGTAAATTTATTCAAAAACTATACTACATTATTTTAACAACAATAATATTAAGACCTGATAAAATGCAAGTTTTAATTGGATATAACCAATAAATTATAAAGCATGTACCTTTCAAATATCAAACTATGGAATTTTAGGAAATTTGGATCAAACTTAGAATTTGATTTGAATTCTCCGAATCTTGACTTAAATTTCAATAAAGGCATTAATGTTTTGATAGGGGAGAATGATTCAGGTAAAACTGCAATTATTGATGCTATCAAACTGGTATTAAAAACTCATAGTATTGACTGGATAAAAGTGTCTCAGGATGATTTTTTTAATAAATCAGATAGACTAAGAATTGAGCTGATATTTAGAGAAATGTGTGCAAATGAAGCCAAAAATTTCACAGAATGGCTCGGATGGGAAGAAATAACCATTATTACAGATAGAGTGTCCACAACTGAGCAAGTACCTTTTTTAAGAATAATATATGATGTGTCAAGAAATATTGATGAATATTATATAATACCTTCAGATATAAGAGCTGGCACGGACGAAAATGGTACCCAACTTACTGCTGAGGCTAGGGAATACCTGAAAATTACGTACCTCAAACCTCTTAGAGATGCATATTCAGAACTTGTACCAGGTAAAAACTCTAGATTATCTCAGATCTTGCAAGGTCACGAGGCATTTAAAGGGAAGGAAAGTACCCATATTCTAGTGGGACTCTTTAGAGAATTTAATTCTTCTGTTGAGCAGTATTTCAAAGGAAAGGATAAAGACGGAATAGAACTTGATGAAAATAATATTAAAGGTAAGGAGCTTAAAGGGGAGATCGACAGATTAATTAAAAGCTTTTATAACAATGAAAAAGAATCAAATTTTGGAGTAGTGGGAAGTACTCTGAGAAACATATTAGAAAAGTTGGAACTCTCAATAAAGGATGAAATTAACCCCGGATTAGGCACATTAAATCGACTGTTTATTGCATCAGAATTACTTCATTTACAAAAGAAAAATTGGAATGGAATAAGACTAGGATTGATTGAAGAATTAGAGGCACATTTACATCCTCAGGCACAAATGAAGATAATAGAATCATTACATAAAGAGGAAAGTATCCAATTAATTCTAACTACACATAGTCCAAATTTAGGATCAAAGATAAAGCTTGACAATTTGATTCTTTGTAATTCAAATAATGTATACCCTTTAGGCTCAAAATATACTCAATTAGAAAAGGAAGATTATGCATTTTTAGAACGTTTTTTGGATGTGACAAAAGCAAATTTGTTTTTTGCAAAGGGTGTAATCTTTGTTGAAGGATGGGCTGAGGAAATTTTGATACCGGCACTAGCAAGAAAGTTAAAATCTCAAAATATAATTCACAAAGATTTAACGGATGCGGGAGTATCAATTGTAAATATTGGAAATACTGCTTTTTTAAGATACTCTGGAATATTTCTACGCAAAAATGGAAGTAAAGAACTAGACATTCCGATTTCCATTATCACTGATGTAGACATAAGAGAATACGAAAAAAATGTTAAAACTGATGGTGATGGAAAGGTTGTTAAAAACGTAAAGGATAAAGCAGAGCATATATATACAAAAAGAAATCCTGTTATTGTTGAAAAAGAGAATGAAGAAAAACATTCGGAGATTATTTCCAAATATCAAAAACAAAAAGTAAGAGTATTTCTTGCTCCTTGTTGGACGCTTGAATATTCAATTTTTAAATCTTATTCACTTAAAACTAAATTTTGCGAGATATTCAAAAATGTTCATCCACAAGTTGATGAGAATAATTATGAAGAAGAACTTGCGATAAAGTTGATAAATCGTAGTCTTGACAAAACAGAGATTGCATACGAATTAGCTAAGGCTATTGAATACGATACTATTACTATTAATGAGGAAGATGATAATTTAAAATATTTGATAGAAGCAATAAAATATGTCTGTCATGATTAATGTGTTGAAAGAGGATATCTCTTATGCGGAAAAAATTCTCCTTAATGAAAATTGTAAATTTGACCCCGAAAGGATTGATTTTATAAATAATTATACAACACTTGACTTGCAAGCTGTGCCAGGAAGTGGAAAAACAACAGCTCTTCTTGCTAAACTATTGATTCTCGAAAAACGTATGCCGTTAGAAAATGGTTCAGGGGTCCTTGTGATATCTCATACTAATGCGGCTGTTGATGAAATTAATGCAAAAATAAAAAAATATGCTCCTAAACTTTTTCGTTACCCGAATTTTGTTGGAACGATCCAAAGTTTTATTGATGTATTTTTAGCAATTCCATATTATGCGAATCGATTTAAAACAATGCCTTTAAGAATTGATAACGAAATCTATGATGAGAGGATTAGACAGTGTCTAAATCATTTGTGGAATTATGGATTCGGTATTAACGCCGAGATGATGAGAAAAATCTTATATTATAAGAACGTGAATGAATCATTATTCTATCAATATAGATTTCAGGTTGAAAATAATGACATATTATTAACAAAAGTATTAAATGGCGCAAAACTTGAAATAGTTAAACCAAGAGGAAATACAAGATTTGAAAATTATAGAGATTATTCACCAGAAGATAAAGCTTCTCTTTATAACTGGTTTTTCAATTTTAAGTTGAATATTTTAGAGCATAAACAAATATTGCATTTTGATGATGCGTATTTTTTGGCAAACTTATATATTAAGGAATATCCAGACATTGTTAAACTATTACAAAAAAGATTTCATTATGTCTATGTTGATGAAATGCAAGACATGGATACTCACCAACATGACATATTAGAAAAAATATTCTATAATGGTGGTACTTCATTTTCAATATTTCAACGTATTGGTGATATAAATCAAGCAATTTATAATGGTAATTCTATTCATATAGAAGACATATGGAGCCATAGACAGAATACTTTACATCTAGAAGGGAGTCATAGAATTAATAATCAATTAGCCCCGATTGTGGAAAAATATGGATTGTCAAATGTTCATATAGAAGGAAGAAAACGAAATGATGACGGATCAGAGATAGTTATAAAACCTCATATTTTTGTTTTTGATGATGCTACAAAGCAGACTGTTATACCACAATTTGCAGAAATTATTAGAGCTTTTCAAGCTGAAGGTAAAATTCCCGAGAACCCAGAGAACAAGTTTATGGCCGTTGCTTGGAGAAAAAATCATACTGAAGATGGTAAATTAGGCCTTTCTGATTATTGGAGTGAATTTACAGAAACGGGCTCGAAATCGAAAATTGACTATGAAGTATTAAAAGATTATATATTTTTTTTTAACAGAGAGGATAAAACGTTAAAATCGATAAGTGATCAGATAATTAATGCTTTTCTAAAGATACTTCGTCTTGAGAATATATTAGATGATAATCAAAAAACATTTTCAAAAAACACACTTTTTAAACGACTCAAAGATTGCAATTTTATACTTTACGAAGAACTTAAACAAAATATTTATAATTGGTCAATTTCATGCATTAATAATAAGCTAGAATATGTATATCAATTAATTAAAGCTTACATCCCTGCTTTTTTGGCAATGTTTGGAAAAACAATTTGTGATTCATCAAATTTTATTGAGGGTGAATCAGATAATGTTAATGTTGCTTCCATTAAAACTTTTGAATGTACCAATATTTATAAGAAAGATGGGATAGATATCCAAGTAGGAACAATTCATTCAGCAAAAGGTCAAACTCATACAGCGACACTTTATTTAGAAACTTTTTATGAACGAGGGTATGGAAATTATGAATCCGAGAGATTGAGAAATCAATTTTTAGGAGAATGTTTACCAGAAACTTTGGGAAGAATTACTAATTGCGTTGATAAAATAAAACAGTCGGCAAAGATGGTCTATGTGGGATTTTCTAGACCAACACATTTACTTTGTTTTGCGATTCATAAGAATAGATTTGATTTGGTATTATCGGATATTGATAGAAAATTATGGGAAATCAAGGAATTATTTTAATTCCAGATTAGTTTTTACTGTCTAATATTGGATCTCTTATATTATTTTATTCAGTAAGTAAGGAAATTCTAGAAATCCAATAAATAATAAATGACAATTTCCTCGTAAATTTATTTAAACTTGTATTTGAAAGTTTGGTAAATATAATTACAGAACATAGAAAAATATCTTATAATGTTTTGTATTTCAACACAAATTTTCCGTCCGTCGGAACCTCAAAAGCAATTACACCATCTATAGGAACTCTGGGTGGTAATGATTCACCTGCGCCAAAAGCATCCCTATTAATAGTGGTAATAAAACTAAGGATAGATTGCATCTTGTAATGTTGGTATGTATTACTGTTTTCATCAACTAAAAAGAAATCGTCTCTATAAATCTCCTTTGAAGATTTTGTCATATTAGTAATTGTAAGGTAGTAATATCGGTATTTGCCATGACCGCGATCTAAGATATTTGCTGCGCCTTTTTTATCCTTTATTTTTTTTACTTCTATATAAAAATCATTTCTATCATATATAATATCTCCTTTTTTAGATTCTACGAATGAATAAACTACTTTTTGAGAATCGATCTGGAACACTCCATTATTATTAATTGAATCAACAATAAACTGTTTTGAAGCATTATCTGTGATATCTTGTTTGATATCTGAATTTGCATTATTCACTGTTAATGAATCTTCGTTTTGAGGAGTTAATTGACTAGCAATATTTGCACAAACCATAAGAAGTCCAAAATATATTAATGTAACCATCCCTCTATTTTGTATTTTGTGAAATGGTATAACCAATTTTGGATTAAACAAACCGACAATAAATGCTAGCAGAAAAAGTGATGCTAAAATGCTAAAGAGAGTTTCCATGTATATAAAATTTTAAGTATTCTATAAATTAATGCGTGGACTAAAACCTACTTGCCTTGGGGTACCGCCAAGCACCCACGACACAAATAAGAAATAACCCACGCAACCGATGGGCGTTCCTTATTATTCGATGTGTCGTTTTAAAATTTTGGCGGTTTTTAAGGCACGAATAAAGCAACGCTAATATGTATTGTTTTTTTTACTCTAAATCATTCATTAATTCATTAAGATTATTTAACAATACGAAGATAGTAAATCTTTTATTTCATATTTAAAATATGCCCGTACCTTGGAAATCTTGTTGTGACCTATACTTTGTACCCAATACTACCCCCACGCGGAATCCCATTTAAGGGTACCCCCTCCCAACGGTGCGGAGAGATTAATAAATAACTGCGTGTGTGTATCACTGCGTAATTAAATATTATTGCGTATCTATTCACACCGTACCGATGCGTGGCAGAAAATAAAAACGCTGGGAGTAAATAAAAGTATCCATTACTACTATATACTAATAGAAGTAATACAACATTCCCCACCGAATTTTTAATCTTATTCTCTGCGTAGATATCTAATTAGAATTTTGCCCAGAAAATTAATCCTAATTTCTGTGCGTAGATTACTCTCTCTCTCTCTATATATATAAGGTATCATAGTATCGAATTTAATTATTTCCGCCAATTAGTTTTCTAATTTCTTTTCTAATTTAGATCTAATTACGCATAAAAATAACTGCGCAGAAATTAATCCACACAGTTACTTAGTTGCTGCTACCTGATTACCAGTCTATCGTGCTATTGCTAATCATCTTTTTCTAATCTACGCACGTCTGGCTTACCCAAACGATGCCCTACACATACTTATCTAAAGAAATCATACCCTTTATTACATATTATATGGATATTATAGAGGATACCCACATTTTAGCGCCAAATCCTTTTCTGTTTTACTGGGTGAATCATTGTTCTTATTGTGTAATTACTCTCTCCTTGTAAACACAACCGTCTTTTTCGGGCATTTTCTCCACCTTGCATAGGGTAAGGTATCTTTACAAACACTATTCAACCTCCTGTATTTATTACCTATTACAGCGTTTTTATCCGGCATGTAATTTTTGGCAAAAAAATAAAGAATTTAATCATCATAAAAAATACAAAAATGACCTTACATAGGGTTACTGGCTATTTTATGAGTTATTCGCAATTATTTGATCCCAAATTTTCTCTGCGTTTTCATTGATGTAATTTTTGAATGTATCTTTTCTATAAGAACTACAAGAACTTTTCATCAATAACTCTTCTACATCTTTTATTCTATAGAGGATTGTTTTTTTAGAGATACGAAAAAATTGAATTCTTCCATCGTCTCTATAATTTTGTAGAGTCCTTTTACTTATTCGAAGAAGATATATCACTTCTTTCGAGGTCAAAAAATGAGAATTCTCTTTCATATTCTATTGTTTAGTTTGTTTATAGCTTCAACTTTTTTTGTGTCAATTAATTTGGCATATATTTGAGTTGTTCGAATATCACTATGGCCCAATAATGCCTGAATAGCACTCATATTTGCATCTTTTGTTATCAATAATGTTGCAAAAGTATGTCTGCCAACATGGGTAGATAATTTTTTTGTTATCCCTGCCAGTACAGCAATTTTTTTGAGATTTTTATTGATAAATGCGGTTGAACAACTTATTGCATTTAGACTATCTCGTTTATCCGCTTTTTCAACATCAATTTTGAGAATATTAAAGATGTATTTATCTGGATTTTTTTGGATATTATGATTTTCTAAAATGTTTTCTTTTTTTGATATAATTTTTTTTGCGACATCACTCAGTGGAATACTAATTAATTCCTCAGTTTTCCTCATCCTAATATTTATGAAATCGCCAGAATAATCTTTCCATTTAAGACACAATATGTCAGAAATTCTCAACCCTGTGTATGACTCAATAAGAAATACATCTTTTGCATCATATAATGGATTTCTTATTCGAATTTTTAGATTGAGAATCTTGTTTAATTCTTCCTCAGTTAAATATGGTCGATTAGATTTTTCTCTTTTGAATTTGTATTTTCTAAATGGGTTGGAATTCTCATCCAATTCATATTGTCTGTAAATTTCTTTTAGCAGTTTTGCAATAGCTTTTAAATTTACTGTGATCGTGTTCCTATTATTACCAAGTGTATCGGAAAGGTATTGCTCATATTTGTTAATAAAATCAATATTGATGTTACTTATTGGTAGAGTCTTCTTTTCTAAATAATTTTTTAGTTTCCAAATCACTGTTTTGTTTTTCTTATAAGTAGAATAATTGCCACGCGTTTCTACCTCTTCAATGTATTTATCGGCATATTGAAAAAAGTCTAGTGAGGTTCTTTTCTGAATTTTATTTCTAATCGCAGAAACACCTTGTGTTTCTTGAGACAGATTTAACAGCAGGATTTCTTTTTCTAATTCTGCTTTTTCTTTAGAAATACTGGCATTTAACTCATTTGAATTAGGATGACTCTTTTTTATGCTACATTTCTCCACGTCCCAAAATGTGGGGTTAATTTTAAATATTGTTTTATAAGTAATCTGTCTATCTTTTATTATTCTTAGACAAACGGGCACTTCGTTTGTGATTTTAGATTTTTTCTCTGGTCTAATTATTACCTTACATGAATAATTCATATTTACTTCTTTTTAAACATTCATAATCTATTATCTGGTAAAACATAGGTAAAACATTTAACATAAGGCGGTAGTACAAATGATAATAAAAATAATAATACAATCCAAATCGCACGACTGGAGATCAACTGAAAGTAATTGAATAGGTGAAAATGGGTGAATAGGAAATTACAACTGGTGGCACCACCCAAAAGCCGCATAGCTTCACAGCATGCGGCTTTTGTCGTTAATAACCTATTGACTTATCACAAATCCTCAACTCAAAGGCAACATTTGTTTTCCGATAATTTTCCGCGGCTACTTTTTGGGAACGACGAGGACTGTTTGACGACCAAAGGGAGGAGTTCCGCAGTCGCCGAAAAGTACCAGGAAAATTTGAGGGTACCCCAAAACAATCGGTTGCCGGAGTTGAGTGATTTGGGAAAATAATAAATATTGGAATTTTAAGTTGCTTTGTAAGTAATAGATAATGTGCGCTATATGAAATTGATGGTGTTAAAATCATTAAAGTCAATTTTGTATTTGTAAGATAATCAATTGTTTATGAAGCAACTTAAAACTACAACTTCCGAAAAACCAAAATTTTGTTCAAAAATATCATTTCTACCAAGATTTTGTAAACTATTGCTCAAATCCTCAACTCAAAGGCAACATTTGTTTTCCGATAATTTTCAGCGGCTACTTTTCGGGAACGACGAGGACTGTTTGACGACAGAAGGGAGGAGTTCCGCAGTCGCCGAAAAGTACCAGGAAAATTTGAGGGTACCCTAAAACAATCGGTTGCCGGAGTTGAGTGATTAGGAAAAAGCAGACAGGAGTTGGAAAATCTGACAGAATCTGGAAAAACCTGACAGGAGTTGAGAGTGCTTGACAGGAAATGATTTGATATTCGGGAATTAGCAAATAAAAAACGCAGCGAATTTCACTGCGTTAATTATTTATGTTAAGGGCAATAAGTTACGGTGTTGCAGTTGTTGTAGCGGATGGGTTACCGCCTCCGATCTTATCATCTGTGGCACTTTTGCGCGCTTTTCTCACATTTACATTGAATTTTCCGAATCTCCAGAAGAGGCTGAAGTTGGCAGATCTTGTATACATTATAGATTTTGAATTCATCCTGTAAGTTGGATCTATGGAGTCGTATTCAAATGTCTTTGTTGCCGAGAACGGATCTCTTACAGAGACAGAGAAGGTCAGCTTATCATTCAGCATTCTCTGTCTGAAACCGATACCTGTAAAGAACATCAACGGTCTCTTGGATTGCAGACTTATATCTCCACCGAAAAGGTATGAATCAAACGATATGGTTGCCTTCTTCCAAAGAGCAGCAGAGGCACTCATTCCTCCGTTGAAACTGAATCCCTCGTTCTCTAAACTCAAATCTACAGAGTTGACAGTTGTGTATGCAACAGCTCCGTTAACATTTAGATTTAATTTTTCCCCTGCTCTGTATGAGTAATTGACATTCAAGCGGTAACTGCTGTTCTTCCCGATATTCTCATATGTTGTGCTTCTCACACCGTTTTCATCAATACGACGTATCTCTTCAATATTATTTATAGAGAAGTTCCCGCTTAGATTTACTCCAAAATTCCATTTGAGCGAAGCTTTACGGTATCCCAGACTGACAGAGTTTCTCCTAACGGTTTCCAGCTCAGGGTTCCCATACCTGATGTTCATCGGATCAGAATCGTTAACATATGGGTTGAGGTACCAAATTCCGGGGCGATTCAAACGTTGAGTGAAGGCAAATGACAACATATTACCCTTTTTAAGCATCATGTTTAGGTTTAAATACGGAACAACATCAAATTGTTTATTTGTAAATGGAATATCACCCTCATAGCTTTTTGATAAACCGTCATTAAATGTGTATTCTCCCCTGAAACCAGCTTTTGCAGTCACCGTTTTGTATTTATAAGCATATCCACCGTACATGCTTGCAATGTGCTGATCATAGTCAAGGTCGTTTACTCTTGCAGGATCATCAGTCCAAACGTTTTCTGCAAATCTTTCAACCTTTGAGTCAGATGTATTTTGTCTAAGGATGTATTTTCCACCAACCTCTATCATATGCTTTTTGGTAAGAGGATCGTAATAGTCAACCTGAATTGTATGTTCCATCCCCTTTGCATCGTTAATTGAGTGCTGCTTGTAGCCTACATAATTGACTTCAGGGTCAATTTCACTTGTAATATCTGTGCTCATTGGACTTGCGTCCACACTGTAACTAAAGGTTAGGTTTTGATCAGGTTTTTTGTAGGTTTTCTGATAAGAGAGACTTCCTGAGAGAGATCCGAAACCGTTTTTGGAATTAAAAATGTTATTATACTTTCTGGTTATCTGCCTGTTTATGTTCATTGTTGTAAAAGTTGAAAGACCTTCACTTGTTGAGGCCCCAAGATACCCGCCACCCGATAGTGTGATAAGGTTGAGGCTGTCAATTTCATAACTCGCTTCTATGTTTCCGAAAGTGAATTTTGTGTATGAATCGGAGCTCCCGAATGATTCAGAGTAGTGATAATCTGTACTTAGGAAGTTTTCAGATTCAGAAGTATTTCTGCCCTTTTTTGAAACTTCATTTCCATGATAAATATTTGTGCTGATTGCAAATTTGCCAACCTGAGCAGAAATATATCCCCCTGCATTATAGCCCCCAAGTGTATTTGCTCCGACATTCAGATTTCCATTGTAACCCTGAGTGGTTTTACGATTAGTTATAATATTGATGACCCCACCAACACCCTCTGCATCATATTTTGCCGGAGGATTTGTAATTACCTCAATAGATTTAATTGTATTTGCAGGCATTGCTTTTATTGCATCCTTAAAGTTCTTTACCAACATTCCCGAAGATCTTCCATTAACCAGCACCTTGAAATTTGTCTCTCCATTCAGCCTCACAGTTCCCTCGCCATCAACACTTATCATTGGTACCTTTCTAAGAATATCAGCAATCACACTCGATGAAGCCATTGGGTCAGCATCAATGTTATAAGTAAGCTTATCAGGTTCATTTTTTATAAGTGGCCTCACTCCCGATACCGTTACCTCCTTTAATTCCAAACCCTCCGCTATTTCAATCTTGCCTAAATCAACCCTACGCTGACTATTATCAAGAACCAGCTCTTGTTTGTAATTTGTATATCCCGTCATTGCAGCCGAAAAAATATATTTTCCTGCTGATGGAGCCTCAAAAGAGAACTTTCCATCTACCCCTCCTGCCGCTGCAGTAATTAGTTTTAAAGAGTCTGTGAAGATAGCAACTGTAGGGTACTCAACTGTCTTACCGGTAGCAGCATCCACTACTACTCCGGTGATCGTGATTTTTACATTTTCTGCTTTTTGTGCATGAAGATTCACTGCTGTCATAATCAGCAATAAGATTGGCAATATTATCTTTTTCATTTTTGGTGTTGGTTAGGTCTGAAATTTTCAATAAAATGGTGCAGATGTATAATTATGTGCTTCCCAGCAATTATTATGCCGCTGTAACTTCTGAATGCCAGATGTTTATTAAAAAAGAATGCAAATATATCAAAAGTGTTAATATATCCTTGCAAAATATTCACTTTGTGATAACTTTACACCGATTTTTAATCAAATATGATATGAAATACATTTTTCTTATGGTGATTATCAGCTTGTCGGCTGCCTCACTTGGCTCTCAAAACAGATCGATTGAGATTACTCACTATCTGCTATCTGAATTTACTCCGGGAACTGTTATAATGAAAGATCGCTCAATCAATTTTGCCGTTCTGAATTATAACCTGCTAAGCGAGGAGATGCTTTTTAATCAGCAAGGAAAAATTTTGGCTTTAGGCCCTGATATTGTTAAAGATATTGACACGGTTAAAATTGGAGAGAGAAAATTTGTTATTCAAAATAATAAGTTTGTAGAGTTGCTGTATTCGGGTAAAGATGAGCTTTTTGCAGAATACCGTTGTACACTGGTAATGCCGGGAACTCCTTCGGCCTATGGAACAACAACTCAAACAGCTGCAACAAAGTCATACTCTTCGCTATATGCCGGCGGAGTATTATATGAACTTACTCTCCCGGAGGGATATAAAACCCGACCCTATATTAACTACTGGCTAAAGAGGGATGGTAAAATGACCAAATTCATCAATATTAAGCAACTTGGTAATTTATACAAAGAAAAATCATCCGAATTCAAGGCCTATACAAGGAGTAATGAGGTTGATTTTAAAAACCCTGATAATGTAACCGAGATTGTTAAGTTTATTGAAAAGTGATATTCGATAGTAGGAATAAGATATATTTGTTGTCCAATAATTCAATCAATAACGCTATTTAAAATTATGTTCAACAAATCGATCTCATTAATATCAGTCATACTATTGACACTTTTCTCCCTTAATGTCTATTCACAAAACTCAACACCAAACAACATATCCCTCACAGGAAAAGTAAAGGAGGGAGAAAAAAATCTTGAATTTGCCTCGGTTGTTTTAAAAAATTCAGAAAACAAAATTGTTGCCGGAGCACTCACTGACAGTCTTGGGATCTTCAAGTTAAAAGTAGGTAAAGCAGCTGATTATAAAATTGAGATCAGTTTTATTGGTTACCAGACAAAAATATTGGATATTACTCTTAAAGAGGGAGAGAACAAACTTCCTGAACCAATTATGATTAATGCTTCTGTAAACTTGCTAAACGAAGCATCTGTTACAGCAACCTATAATGAAAAACAGACCGATATTGAGAGAACAAAAATAAATCCCTCAGCATCTATAGCCGCGTCAAGAGGTTCAATAACAGATCTGTTAAGATCTGCTTCCATGGTTCAGATTGATAACAATAATTCTATCTCAATAAGGGGGAATTCAAACATACTCATACTTATTGATGGAATACCATCAACAATAGGCTCTCTGGCCGGAGTACCGGCTTCTATCGCACAGAGTATAGAAATAATAACCAATCCGGATGCAAAATATGACTCCGAAGGAACAGGCGGGATAATCAATATTATTACAAAAAAAGAGAACAGAGATGGTTTTTCGCTTGCCTCATCTATTAATTATGGATTTACCGACAGGATAAATGGTGATGCAAACATCATGTTTAATGCATTTGGATGGAATTTCGGATTTAGCTACTCGGGAAAATATCATGTAGAAGAAGTCAGCAGTGAACTTGACAGGTTTTTCTATTCAACCTCAAATTCAATAGAGCAAAAAATTGAATCGGTTCAAAAACAAAAAACAAATTCATTGATATTTAATGCCGTTAAAAAATTATCTAATGGTGATCAGTTCACATTTAATTTTAAATACGTTAATCCGGAAATCAATAATAATCAACAGATTATTAATTTAAGTACAACTTTGGCAAACACCACTTTTGTTAGTCGTGAAAACGAATTTCACCATCTTAGAGATATGGGGGAGGCAGTTGTCGATTACAAGAAAATCCTTAAAAAAGATGTTAGTGATATTACATTCAGAGGCTCCTTTTCAAGAACCAAAGGGCAAAGACCGGCAAGGTATTTTGAAGACGATGTATTAGTTTTAAAATCTCTTGGTGGAGGTCATCCCACCAACTACTCTTTTCAGACAGACTATACTCTAAAAACCCCAAGTAAAATACTTTTTGAGGCTGGTATCAGATATTTTCACAGAGGGAACACGTTTAAGTTTGATACCTATCAATATGACACCATAACCCGGGAGTGGATATATAATGATTTCTTCAGCACCGATCTTACACATGGAGAAGATATCGGTTCGGCATATTTCAACTTTTCAGGAAAGCTAAAGAAAGATTTAAGCTATAAGCTTGGTTTAAGAACGGAGTATGGAGTATCAGAATTAAATATTTTAAAGGAGAACGAATCGATTCATACCAACAACCTCTTTCTGGCACCTTTTCTTTTAATTAAAAAGGATATCAGTTTACAATCTTCTCTCTCTTTCAGTCTGTCAAGAAGAATTACCAGACCCTCATATCCTCAGATTAATCCCTATGTAAACATGCTGGACAAGAGTGTTTACGAGACCGGAAACAGACATATAAAGCCCGAACAGATAACCAAAGTTGAACTCATGTACAACTTTTCAAAAAACGGAACATCCTTTAACGCTTCTCTTTTTTATAATACTATTTCAGATTTCATCACACAGGTATCTTCGCTTTATGGCGATGATGCACTAATGTTAACCTATGTTAATGGTAAACGGAGTGATAAAACAGGAGTTGATATTAACCTGAGACACAAAATCTCGCCGATTCTCTCGTTTAACACAGGAGGGAGTTTGTATTATGGCAGCACAACAGGTTCATTCAATGGATTTGATCTTACAAGCAACAGCGTTATGTGGTCGGGTAATGCAGCTTTGAATCTAACTCCTAATAAAAAAAGTGACATCAGTTTGCAGTATTTTTATACCTCTCCGGCAACCTATCCTCAGTTTAAAACAAAAGCGGTACACTTTTTGGACATAGCTATTAAACGATTACTTATTAAGGATAAATTGAGTGCCTCACTTACGCTGTCAGATGCCTTAAATACAAGAAGATGGGACATAAGTTCAGACAACTCAATATACAGGTTAAACAATAACAGCAAGAATCAGAGCAGAGTTCTATGGATTGGTCTAACATTCAACTTAAACAGAGTGCAGCAGTCAAAATCTCAAAAGCGGGATGAAGATGGAGAACAACAAAGTTTAATCAGAATTGGATATTAAGAAACTTTTTTAATGTTAAGTTGTTTATATAAGCAGAAATTAACTTACACAAAAAATGAATATAGTTAAAACAATATTTTCAGCAGTAGCTGCCCTTTTCGCAACTGAGGCGATATCTCAGAACCCGGTAACACCTCCATCGGATTTTTATTCATTGTCTTTCAAGACAATAACAGGCGAACCTTTTAAATTTGAAAATTTAAAAGGCAAAAAGGTACTAATAGTAAATACAGCATCAAAATGCGGTTATACACCACAGTTTGAAGAACTTGAGCAAATGAGCCAGGAGTACAAGGGGAAACTTGTTATTTTGGGCTTTCCTTCAAATGATTTTGGAGCACAGGACCCTGGTACAAACGAACAGATAAAGGAGTTCTGCGAAATGAACTACGGAGTCTCATTTATGATGATGGAAAAATCCTCTGTAAAGGGTGCTGATAAAAACAGCATATATAAATGGCTGTCAGAAAAAACAAAAAACGGATGGAATACTACTGAACCTTCGTGGAATTTCGGGAAATATCTGATAGATGAAAAAGGACGTCTTGTAGGTTTTTATCCATCTAAAGTTAAACCGATGGATCCAAAAATCACAGAGAATCTTAAATAGAGTCTATTTTTGATCTTTAAATGAGTGGGCGAGAAATTTCTCGCTCACTTTTCTTTGGTAGCTTTTTGAAACAGGCAAGTCAATTGATCCCGGAGCGTCAAGCTCAATATAGAGCCCATCCTTATCCCTTCTTATTACCTTAACTCTTTCCAGATTAACCAGAAAAGAGCGGTGACATCTTGTAACCATTGTATTTTCGAGCTCTCTTTCCAGATTTTTTAATGTGTTTCTTAGAAGATATCTTTTAATCTTTTCATTAACTGAATAATGAATTAATACATAATTATCAGAAGATTCAATATACAAAAGATCAGACCCCGAGAGCGATAACCTTAAAACTCCCTTTTCGTCAGTAAAAGCAATGCTACCCGGGAGCAAAAAAGTCACCTCATCAGGATTTTCTATAACCGCCAGCTTCTCGACACTGTCCCTCCACCCGAAATAGAACCAAAGAACAAAATAGGGGAGCAGCAGAACGAGTGTGGTATTCTTTAGAGATCCTTCAAAAATCTCCATAATATCTCTGTCAGGATTCAGCAGAAGTGTATAGAAGGTATAAAAGCATGACATTAGGAATATTTCTGTAAAAACCCAGATTCCGTACTTCCAGTATGATATCTTATGCCTTTTGCTATAGAAGTACATAATGAGGCGACTAATAACAACCACAAGAACTCCGGTTAGAATTATTATTGAGGAGTATACTAAAAACATAAACTCCGAAACCTTGTACCATCCCGACGAGCTGAAAGGTTTGTAGATATTTATGAAAACAAGGGCAAAAAGTGCTGTAAAACCAACAAGCCGCACAATGTTTTTCTTTTTATTTATGTATTCCGGTATTTGCATAATGAACAAATTTAAAAATAATTTCACCACACATATCACTTTTTTATCCCTTATAACACAATTTCATCCCAAAACATATGCTTCCAGACCTTTTTTTTGACCCGATCACTTCTCATCTCTTTATTTGTGAAAAATAAACTTGAAAACATGAGAGAATTTACCTTGGAATTCAGTGAGAGATTGGGCTATGATCAGATTAGCGGGGCCAGGGAGAGTGTTGCAAATACTGAGCAGTTCCCGGAAAATGACAATCAGATTGCGGAGAATCAAAATTTTAAATACTATGTTGTCGTGCCTTCAAATGTCGGAGACGGATTACCGGACAAAAGATTCAGTTCGGCAATTTTACTTTTTCACGGCCTCAATGAACGCAGTTGGGACAAATACCGCCCCTGGGCTAACTATTTGGCAGATAAAACAGGTAAACCTGTAATTTTATTCCCAATATCACTTCATATAAACCGTTCTCCGGCAAGTTGGAGTAATCCCAGAGAGATGCAGAAGCTCGTAAACGAACATATATCCAAAGGAGGAGATGCTCAGGATCTCTCTTTCTTCAATTATGCATTAAGTACCAGAATTGCAGCAGACCCTTTCAGATTCTATCTGGCGGGAAGAGAGACTGTTTTTAATGTATCTCAGCTGGGGAATGAAATCCGCGAAGGGTGCCATCCATTATTTGACAAAGATTGTAAAATGGATGTATTTGCTTATTCAATAGGAGCATTGTTATCACAGGTACTTTTTATGTCAGACCCTGCAGGACTCTTCAAAGAGAGCCGGCTGTTTATGTTTTGCGGAGGTGCACTCTTCTCTGAAATGAATGGTAGTTCAAAACTGATAATGGACAGAAGATCATTTAAAATGCTCAATAGCTACTACCGTGAAGTTTTTGTTAAAGATAATGTTGAAAAGAGAAGAGTAGGAGATAATATCGAAGATGCATTTATTACTCACATAGGTTACGAACTGAATAAAGAGAAGAGAGTAGGGTTTTATAAAAAAAACAAAGACAGAATAAGAATTATATCTCTTAAAAAGGATACAGTAATTCCAACAAAAGGGATAAAAAGAGCACTGGGAGGAGTTTACAAGAGCATCCTTACCGAATTGGACTTCCCCTTTAAATACTCACACGAGGTACCTTTCCCGGCTGACGGTCAAAAGGTAAACCTCGTGGAGAAAAATTTCTGGTTCGAAAATGTCTTTTCAAAAGCAGCCCTGTTTTTGGGCCCGGCTTAGTTTAGAAAATCAGAAGACTTCTTGGATCAAGGTTTTCACGCTCGATGTCCTTGAAATAGTTTACAGTGCCAACTTTAAGTTCAACAGTTGAAGCATCGTCGCATATGATAATACCTTTACGGTGCATCTGTAGCACGCTGATGGTCCACATATGGTTTACTGCTCCCTCAACACCGTGATACAAGGCCCTTGCCTTATGATGTCCGTTAACCAGAATCATAACCTCATCGGCGTCCATTATTGTCCCAATTCCAACTGTAAGCGCTGTTTTAGGAACCTGAGAAATGTCATTATTGAAGAATCTTGAGTTGGCAATTATTGTGTCAGTAGTAAGATTTTTCAACCTGGTTCTTGAAGACAGCGATGAACCCGGTTCATTAAATGCAATGTGTCCGTCCGGGCCGATGCCACCCATAAATAGATTTACACCTCCGTAGGATTTCATCTTTTTTTCGTAGTTCTCACATTCCAATTCAAGGTCATGTGCATTACCGTCAAGAATATTTGCATTTTCACGCTTAATATCAACGTGCTGGAAAAAATTTTCCCACATAAAAGAGAAGTATGATTGGGGATGCTCTTTTGGAATACCTATATACTCGTCCATGTTAAAGGTCACAACATTGCTGAAAGAAACCACACCCTCTCTGCAATAGCGAATGAGCTCCTTGTATGTCCCATAAGGAGTTGAACCTGTAGGCAGCCCGAGAACAAAAGGTTTGTCCGGTGTGGGTTCAAATTCTTTAATTCTCTTAACAATGTGCGCTGCTGCCCACTGGGATACCTGTTCGTAAGAGTTTTGGATTATAAGTCTCATATATAATAGATGTGTTAAGTTTTATGTTAAGCTTTAAGAAATACTTTTGCATTGGCTACAGCTGCATCTGTAAGACCAGCCCCACTCAGCATTCTGGCAATCTCCATTACCCTCTGGTCTTGCTTAATCTCTTTAATTTTAGTAGCTGCTTTTCCTGTAATGTCGGCCTCCTTGTATACCAGGAGATGACAACTGCCTTTTGAAGCGATTTGCGGCAAATGGGTTATTGCAAAAACCTGCATATTATTACTTAATTCGTCAATCAGCACCCCCATTTTGTCTGCTATGCTTCCGGAGACACCACTGTCAATTTCATCAAAAATAAGAGTTGGCATTCCGCTTTCACGGGCCATTACCGCTTTCAAACATAGCATTATTCTTGAAAGTTCTCCACCTGATGCCACCTTTGACAACTCTCTTGGAGGCATGTTTTTGTTGGCTGAGAAAGTGAAGACAACTTCATCTTTACCATAAAGATGGTAGTTCGCGCTCTCTGTTATTATAACATTGAACTCTGCATGTGGCATTTCAAGTTCACGGATTTTATCCCTGAGTTCAGATGAAAACCCAACAGATGAGTCAGTTCTGATTTTGGTAAGTATTTTGGAGCACCTATCTCTCTCTTCTTGGACTTCTATGATTTGAGCATTTAATTTATCAAGTTTCTCCCTATCATTGTGTGTATTCAGGAGGTTTTGAGCAAGCTCCTCTTTAATTTGGATTAGTTTTTCAATGCTTTCCGCTTTATATCTTCTTTGCAACTCATACAACAGAGATATTCTCTCATCCAGTTGTTGTGCTCTTAATGGAGAAACGGTAATTTTCTCGGATATTAAAAGCAGTTCTGATTCAATGTCTTTAAGCTCAATTCTGCAACCTTCTGCTCTTTGGGCAAGCTCTGCAGCAGCGGGTAAATTATGTGAAATTCTATCCAGAATTGTATGGATTTCACGCAAACCTTGAACTACAGATAAATCATTTGGGTTAAGACAGTTAATTGCAAGTTGAAGGTTGCTCTTTATCTCCTCTGCGTTACTAAGAATCTTAAATTCTGCCTCTAACTCCTCCAACTCACCCGGGATAAGATTTGCATCTTCAAGCTGGTTAAACTGAAAACGGTTATATTCAAGTTCCTGTTCTTCTTTAGTTATCTTGTCGTTAAGAAGCTCTTTTTGGGACTCTAGCTCTTTAAGCAGATTGTATGATAACTGATATCTGTCAAGTTCGTCTTTACTTTTGGCAAATGAGTCCAGAACAGATAATTGGAAACGACTGTCCCCTATCAGAAGGTGTTCGTGCTGAGCGTGAATATCGATAATCTTGTCTGACAGTTCTTTAAGGAACTGGACTCCAACAGGTTGGTCATTTATAAATGAGCGTGTTTTCCCGTTGGGAGTAACAACTCTTCTTAAGATTATCTCATTTGAAGGTTCAATTGAAAATTCGTTAAACAGTTCAATTGTTGAAGAATCCGGCTCAATTGTGAATGTTGCCTCCACAACACAATTTTTAGAGACATCTTTTAAAATCTCTTTTTCGGCTCTGCTTCCAAGAAGAAGGGACATAGCTCCCAATAAAATTGATTTTCCGGCTCCTGTCTCTCCTGTAATGATAATAAGGCCCTCAGGAAAAGTTATCTCAAGGGTGTCTATAAGTGCATAGTTGGATATCGCCAAAGATCTTAGCATAAAAAGAGCTTTTCGACATAGTCTACAATATCAGAGGCAGCCTCTCTTTTGTGTTTAAGTGGAAAAGCCAGGCTACTGCCGTCTGAACCTATTATGGTAATTTTGTTTGTATCAACTGCAAATCCGGCTCCCGGATCATTAAGTGAATTCAATACAATTGCATCAAAATTTTTATTTTTAAGTTTTATTCTGGCGTTCTCATCTTCGTGATCAGTCTCCAGAGCAAATCCGATATGCATTGTATTTTTGTTTTTTATCTCCCCTAAAGAGGCGGCTATATCTTTAGTAGGTACTAATTCAAGGACTAGATTTCCTCCACCCCTCTTTATCTTTGTACCAGAACCTTTATGAGGCGTAAAATCTGCAACGGCTGCTGCAAGAACAGCAATGTGGGTACCTTTTTTGTACTCTTCAATTGACTTTTCATACATTTCAGCTGCTGTTGTGACTCCTACAACCTTAATGGACGGGTTGATGGTTTTGATATTAACCGGGCCACTTATCAATGTTACAGATGCACCGCGTACAGCAAATTCCTCAGCAATGGAGTAGCCCATTTTACCTGAAGAGTAGTTTGAGATGTATCTCACAGGGTCAAGTTTTTCCACTGTAGGCCCTGCAGTAATTAGTACTTTTGTTCCCGCAAAGCTTTTTTCACCTCTCTTGCCTGAAAGTAATGCTTTAACATATTCTGCAATTACCTCAGGTTCTTCCATACGTCCTTTACCATCCAGACCGCTTGCCAGTTCGCCGGATGTAGGCTCAATCACATAAACACCTCTTTTTTGCAATAATGCGATATTGCTTTGGGTAACTTCATGCATAAACATATCAACATCCATAGCCGGAGCTATAGCAACCGGGCACCTTGCCGATAGATATGTGGTAAGAAGAAGATTGTCGGCAATTCCTGTTGCCATCTTCGCAATCGTATTTGCAGAGGCAGGTGCAATCAGGAAAAGATCGGCCCACATACCAAGAGAGATATGGCTGTTCCAGTCACCGTTTTCAGGATTGTAGAACTCCACCAGGATTGGGTTTTTTGTGACTGTGGCCATAGTAAGCGGTGTTATAAACTGCTTGGCCATATCTGTCATAATAACTTTTACCTGAGCACCCTCTTTAACCAGGGCGCGGGCAAGCACGGCAGCTTTGTATGCAGCTATGCTTCCTGTAATCCCCAGAAGTATGTGTTTACCTTTTAGCATTTAGCCCTCAATTTTCCTAACCTGGATTTTTTCCTCCTCAAATTCATGAATCGCAAGAAGGGTTGCCTTAGGAAGTCTCTCGTAATAACGGGAAATTTCTATCTGTTCTCTGTTTTCGAAGGTCTCTTCAAGTGTATCTGCAAATGATGAAAACTCCTCAAGCTTTTGTTTCAGCTCCTGTTTAAGCTCGGCAGCAATCTGATTTGATCTTTTTGCAATGATCATTGCAGACTCATAAATATTGCCTGTTGGTGCAGCAAGTTTTGACAGGTCGCGGGTAATTGTGTTTGTCGGAACGCTTTTGCTTATCTCCATTTTATTTAGTTTTTTATATATGTCTGTGCTTTTTCGAACATTCCGTCAACCTCTTTTCTCATTTTAGAGTCGGGAAATTCGCTGATAAAATTATAATACTCATCTACAAACAAGAGAAACCTCTCTTTTTGCTTCTCCGGAATACTGTTATTTGCATAATGATAATTTGCAGCAACAATATAGTACATGATATCCTCTCTATATTGATTCTCTGAATTGTCTTTCAGCACATTTTTAAGTGCAAAGGCAGCTGCTTTGTAATCCTCAATGGTATAGTAGATTTTTGCAGATTCAAAGCTTTTTTTGTCAAGCCTTTCCTGAAGATCAACAAGCATGTCTCTCATCTGTTTCAGGTATTTGCTGTTGGGGTATTCATACAGAAATACATCTATTGCAGCCATTGCTTTATAGGAAGGCAACTGGTCAAGTTCGTACCTGTATGTGGAGCGGTATAAACACTCAATTCTGAGGTATTTTGCCTCCTCAGTGAATGGGCTTCTTGGAAATACACTTACAAAACGGTCAAAATTAGCCTCTGCAATTACATAGTCTCCGAGTTTGAAATTGCTCATTCCCAGGTAGAACTGAACAGTGTCGTCCTGTAGAGTTCCATTTGTTGCAACCAATAGTTGGTCAAACAGATCAGCGGCTTTAAGGTATTTACCTGCCTCATAATAACGAAAAGCTCCTCTGTATTGTTCGTTTACATCTTTGGAGTTTCTTATCGCCTCAAATTCCGATTTGCAGGATGTTGTAAATGCAATTATGGCTAATGCAATTGCTGTTTTAATGTATCTCATCATAATTTATTTGTTGTCAGCAAGAAATCTTTCGGCATCAATGGCGGCCATACAACCCGAACCGGCTGCTGTTACTGCCTGCCTGTAGTGAGGATCCTGTACATCACCTGCAGCAAAGACTCCCGGCACATTAGTTCTGGTGCTCTTACCTTCGGTGATAATGTATCCCTCTTCGTTTGTCTTTATCCATTCACTTACCAGCTCTGAATTGGGGTGGTGGCCAATGGCAAGGAAAAACCCGTGAATATCAATTTTCTTCTCACTTCCGTCTTTATTAACAAGAATCGCACCATTAACCCCGCCCATTGGCGACCCTGTTATCTCTTTTGTGTTATAATTCCAGAGAATCTCAATGTTTGGAGTGTTCATCACTCTGTCCTGCATTGCCTTAGAGGCTCTAAGAACGTCTCTACGAACAATCATATAAACCTTGTTGCAAAGCCCTGCAAGATATGAAGCCTCTTCACAAGCGGTATCTCCTCCGCCTACTACTGCAACATCCTTTCCCTTATAAAAAAAACCGTCACATGTTGCACATGCAGAAACACCCTGACCCCTGAAGCGCTCTTCGCTCTCCATGCCTAGATATTTTGCAGTTGCTCCGGTTGAAAGTATCAATGTTTCGGCGAAAATCTCCTTTTCGTTATCTATGGTTATTTTGAAGGGCCTTTTTGAGAGGTCTGCCGAGGTTGCAATACCAAAGCGAACATCTGTACCAAATCTTGTTGCCTGTTCTTTGAGATCCTCCATCATCTCCGGGCCCGTAACCCCTTTTGGATATCCAGGAAAGTTATCTACTTCAGTAGTAGTTGTCAGCTGGCCTCCGGGTTGGATACCCTCGTAAAGGACAGGATTTAGGTTTGCTCTTGAGGCATATATAGCAGCAGTATATCCGGCCGGACCACTGCCAATAATTAAACATTTTATATTCTCTTGTGTCATATTTTAAAAGTTGAAAAATTTAATTTCCGTTTCAACCGGCAAAGGTATGAAATTTTTTTCTTAGAGCCATCTCAAGGCGTAGTTCCCATACAAGTATAAATGACATAATCCATCTGGAAATCAACATCCATCCCAGCAATGCACCAATTGAACCGTAGAGAATAACATCTTCAAGATTACTGTGCGATATTCCAATATGGTGATTGAGCAAATCGACATCTTCACGGGTTATTTTACCGCTTTCGGTTTCGTCAATCATTACTGCTGCCCCGTATGCAAGACCAAGAGTATTTGCAACAATCCAAAGAAAAGATGTTTTTGCCGGTAGCCCGAAAACTGCCAGGATTGGTTTCAAAAACCTTGACAGCCATTTAATTATGCCAAATTCTGAAAGAAGCTTCTGTAGTATGGAAAGAGAGAAAATCAGTACAGACATAAGGACAATAAGCCTTAATGTTTTGTAGAGCCATATCTCCATCATCTCCATGAAAGTCAATTCAGAAACCGGGATTGTTATTTTTACCGCCTCTGTTGATTCAGGCATAATAAGATTTAAAGTGAATCCTAGGATAAAAGCGCTAAGAACCCTTATTACAAACATTCTTACGCCGGATGAACCAGTCTTTTTCTGTACAGCTGTCTCAGTTATCATGTTGTGCGAACACAAAAGCATAACAGCTAAAATTGTAATACTTCTGACATCCAGATTTAGAGTTGCCATAACTGCTATAGCCGAGTAGTTGTTTACGAAGAATCCGGAAACATAGGCAAGTGCAGCCTCCCCCGGCAATCCCATTAAATTGAATACAGGACTTAGAAATTTTGATATCCAGGGCAATATTTCAAAGTATTCCAGAAACTGAACACCCAGTGTTACAAGTACGGTTATACGAATAAGCCAAAGACAGGTCTTTAGTGTCTTTGGCATTATCTCTTTTATTGAGCCCCAGGCTCTGTAAATTGCAGATTTTTCCATATTAGAAACAGTCTGCAAAGATAGTGATATTTTTAACTGTTAATAATTATTTTTCTTAGGCTCAAAGTGAGCTTTAGGATGGTTACAGGCAGGGCAGTTCTCCAGAGCTTTTTTGCCTTTGTGAACATAACCGCAATTGCGGCACTGCCACTCAATCTCTTCCTCTCTTTCAAATACCTTCTCTGCAATAACTCTTGCAAGAAGAGTTCTGTAGCGAGCTTCGTGTTCGGCCTCTACCTTTGCTATCATTTTAAATGCAGTGGCTACTTTTGGAAATCCCTCTTCCATTGCTATCTCTGCAAATGTTGGGTAAAGTTCTGACCACTCTTCGTTTTCACCGTCAGCTGCTGCAGCAAGATTCTCTGCAGTTGAACCAATTATGCCGGCAGGATATGAAGCGGTTATTTCAACCATTCCACCCTCAAGAAAACTGAAAAATCTCTTTGCATGCTCTTTCTCCTGCTCTGCAGTCTCTGCAAAAACAGCGGCTATGTGCTCAAAGCCCTCTTTTTTTGCAACCGATGAAAAGTATACGTATCTGCTCCTTGCCTGAGATTCTCCGGCAAAAGCTTTAAGAAGATTTTGTTCAGTCTTTGTTCCTTTAATGCTCTTTTCCATATTTCAAATTTTATTGAAGTTAGTTCAGGGCAAATTTAGCTTTTTATAAAAACATTTACAAAGCAACAGAGTATATTTGTGATAATAATTTAACAGACATGAAAACATCAACAGTCAGGCAAAAAGCGTTAAGAGACTATTTGAAAAAAAGTTCTGCGGATGCAATAATTATTCCTTCGGGAGATAACCATTTTGGAGAGTATTATCAGGAATATTTCGCCTGCAGAAAGTGGGTTTCGGGCTTTACAGGTTCTGCCGGAACACTTGTTGTTACTAAAAAAAATGCTGCGCTGTGGACAGATTCCAGATACTTTGTCCAGGCTGAAAATGAGTTGGCAGAGAGTGGGATTGTCTTAATGAAGATGAGGGTAGAGGGCACTCCTTCTATTCCTGAATGGCTGAAGGCAGAGTTGGGTACAGATGGCATTATTGCCATAGATGGTCAGATTGTTTCAAAATCAGAGTTTGAGTCTCTTTCTAAAGCTCTAATACCGTTAGTACTAAAATCGGTTCAAGATCCATTTGGAGAAATTTGGGAAGAGAGACCACAGTTAAGATTCAACAGAGTTTTTTCTCTGGATATTCATTTGGCAGGTGAAACTGTAACAAGTAAGCTTGTGAGGGTAAAATCAGCAATACCTACTTGTGAAAAACCGGCATACGTTATCTCAACATGCGACGATATTGCCTGGCTTTATAATTTGAGAGGGAGCGACATCCCATTCAATCCACTCTTTGCATCCTACGCTGTTGTCACAAAAGATAAATCTTATATTTTTGTTAACGAGGGAGTTATTGAAGATGCTCTGCAAAAAGAGTTAATGAATCATGGGGTAGAGATAATGAACTATAATCAAATTGGAAAATTCCTCACTTCATTTGACCAGAATTTTTCAATTATTGCACCTCCGGATAAAATATCAGTATCTCTTTACAATCAGGCAATCTCAGGTGGTGCCCGGTTTATTGCCGATGAATCAAAAGGGGGTATAACAGGTGCGTTAAAAGCCATTAAGAACAGTACAGAGCAGAATGGATTCAGAGAGGCAATGAAAAGAGACGCTGTGGCATGGGTAAAGTTCATTATGTTTTTGGAGAGTGAGCTTGAAAAAGCATCCGGAAACCTGACTGAGCATCTTTTGGCAGAAAAAATTGCGCATTTAAGGGCTGAATCTCCCGATTACAGAGGAGAGAGTTTCCATCCAATTGTTGCTTTTGGAGCAAACGCAGCACTACCACACTATTCGCCTTCAGGGGATAAGCCAGTCTCAATCTGTAAAGAGTGTTTTTTGCTTGTTGATACCGGTGCACAGTATATTTACGGAACCACCGACACTACAAGAACATTTGCACTTGGAGAGCTCACAGATGAGCAAAAAAGAGACTATACACTTGTGCTTAAGGGGATGATAAATTTAAGCAGAGCAATTTTCCCAAAGGGGACAAGAGGCTCTTCTCTGGATTTTCTGGCAAGAGGCCCTGTCTGCTCTGCCGGTAAGCTATATTCGCATGGAACCGGTCATGGGATAGGTCATTATTTGTGTGTACACGAAGGGCCGCAAAGTATCAGGATGGAGGAGAACCCGGTCGAATTAAAACCGGGAATGGTCACATCAAACGAACCTGCTGTTTATGTAGCGGGATCTTATGGAATCAGAACCGAAAATGTGATTTTGTGCAAAGAGCATGAAGTCAATCAATACGGGACCTTTTATAACTTTGAAACACTAACCCTCGTGCCTGTTGACACAAGGGCTATTGTTGTTCCGTTACTTGGAAATGAAGAGGTTGAATGGCTGAATAATTACCATAGAGTTGTATACAATACAATATCTCCTCTTCTTAAAAAGGATGAGGCTGAGTGGCTAAAATCCAGGACTGCCTGTATCAGTTGAAAAATCAGGCCTGTACTTGAGAACTCTTACTCCGCTGTTTATAAATCCCTCATCTCCGTTTCTGCGGATGAATCTGTAATCTGACTGAAGGAGTTTTCTGTTGTACTTACCAATATTATCTTCAATATCTCCTCCATAGTTATACAAAGCTCCCAAAAAGAAATATGCAACATCATATGCCTGGAACGAATAAGCAGTTGGTTCGGCATTGTACAGCTCCCTAAAACGTGCTATGAATCTCTTAACATTTTCACCATTATAATCTACATGGTATTGCATAGAGATACTTAAACTCATTGTGTGATAAAGATTTATATCAACATTGTCAAAATGTCTCCACCTTGGTGTTCCAAACAGTTTGATTGAATAACCGCTTCTGGATTGCATCAAATTGAGATTTCTAAGAACATCTGAGACAAATGCTTCGGAGTTGGATGCTACGATTATCTGATTCATACCATCTTTAACTAGCCTGCTTTCGAATTGAGGGAGGATAGATCTTCCACCTAAAATAGTATAGGACAATGTTCTGTATTTAAGCCCGGCATCCTGAAGCATCTGACGTGTTATCTGAACAAAACGGCTATCCTGCCCGCCCTCCTCAAAAATCAGAACTATGTTACCCGAGGCAGCAACATCCTCTATAAGGGCCTTTTGCTGATATGCAACAGGAGTTCCAACATGAAAATAGTTGGGATACCTTTCGGAGAGTTCATCACCTGAAGGGTCAACCGGTGAAACAAGAGGTATGTCGTTTGAATGTGCAAAAGAGAGAACCGGTTCAATCTGAGCTGATAAAACAGGCCCGATTATTATATCACTTCCTTTAAGATCTCCCCTTAGTGCAATTTCAGATGCAGGTATCCTGTCCGAATCAAATACTCTTAACTCCAGATTGATACCACTGAACTCCTCTTTCAGATCTTCCAGGGCAATCAGGAATCCTTGATAAAATTCAACGAAATTGCCCGAGATATGGTCTGTAGAGGCAGAATCCCTTCCTCCCAATGGAATTATAAGAGATGCAGTATAATTTCCACCTCTTGTTCGCGGATCTCTTCTCTTTACCTCTTTTTTCTCGTCATCAGGTTCTTCGATTATTATCTCTGCAGTTGGGTTATTATCGTTTTTGTGTAACCGGGCAAATCTCTCTGCCTCTCCCGGATAGGGAATTCTGAGCACCTGTCTGGTGTAGATTTTTCCACCTTTCAGAGAGTTTACTATCGCGATCTCCTCTTCAGAAACGTTGTATTTTTTTGAAATTGAAGTGAGATTTTCATACCATCTCACAACATGTTTTGCCTGTATTCTTACAGGTGAAACTGTGTCTTTTACAACGATTTGTATTGCAGGTGGAGCCTCTTTAACAGGAGGTGCCTCTTGTACCGGAGAGGTGTAATCAGTTACTCTTCTGATAAGAATTTTATACCCCTCTTTAAGCCCTTGCCTAAGATCAGGATTGTCATTTATTAGAATATCCGGAGTGACATTATAAGCTCTGGAAATTGAGTAAAGAGTCTGTCTCTTTTCTACAGTATGAACATAATATACAACACCGTCAATGGTCGTGATCTCTGCAGATATGTCAACCTTAACGGGAGCATACTGGGCACGACAACCCTGTGGCACAAAAGTAAATGCAAAAAGCAAGAGGATTAGTAAATTTCTCATAATCTGGCGAGCATGTTTCGGATATTGGTCTCTATTCTTTCGTAAATATCGTTATCATAAACAGCTTTTTCAAATTTTTTGCCTGTGATTTTTTCGTACAACTCAATATATCTTTCAGAGATTGAGGTAACAATCTGGTCTGTCATTTCAGGCACAACCTGGCCCGGTTTACCCTGAAACCCGTTTTCCATAAGCCACTCCCTAACAAACTCTTTTGAAAGCTGCCTCTGATTTTCTCCCTTGTCAAACAGCTCCTGATAAGTGTCAGCGTAAAAATATCTTGATGAGTCTGGTGTGTGAATTTCATCAATAAGGTATATTTCATCTCCCTTTTTACCAAATTCGTACTTTGTATCAACGAGAATTAAACCCCTTTCGGCAGCAATTTGAGAGCCTCTTTCAAACAGAGCCAAAGAGTATTGCTCAATTTTTTTGTAATCACTTTCACTCACAAGACCACTTGAAAGAATCTCCTCCCTTGATATATCTTCGTCATGAGCCCCAAGTTCGGCTTTGGTTGTTGGAGTGATGAGAGGCTTTTCAAATTTCTGGTGCTCTTTCATCCCGTCAGGAATAGGAATTCCACAAATTGACCTCACCCCCGATTTATATGTTCTCCATGAACTTCCTGTGAGATATGCGCGAACAATCATCTCGACAGGTAATGTTGTGCATTTATGCCCCACCGTTACCATTGGATCAGGTGAAGCAATTTTCCAGTTCGGAACTATATCCGATGTGTCATCCAGAAACTTTGAAGCTATTTGATTTAAAACTTGTCCTTTATAGGGAATCCCTTTTGGCAGAACAACATCAAATGCCGAAATTCTGTCAGATACTATCATTACCAGGTAATCATCTTTTACTGAATAGACGTCTCTTACTTTACCTGTGTACTTTCCGGTTTGTCCGGGAAAATCAAACTCTGTTCTGGTTATCGCCTGCATTGTATATAGTGTATTAAATTCCTGAAATATAATTATTTAAATTTTAACAGAGAGATTAAAAATCTTTGTAAAACCCGGTAAGCCTCTCTGCAAAAACCGACCAGGATAGTTGCTCTTTAAGTTTTTGAATATTCTTCACATAAAAGTCTGCATTGCTCTTTTCAAAATAGTCTCTGATACCCTGAGCTACCAGGTTACTATCGGGATAATCGACAACAACTCCCGTGCCCGGTTTGCCCACTGCCTCCTTTAGACCCCCCACATCTGTAGTTATCATCGGGAGATTGAAATGATATGAAATTGCGCTTATCCCACTCTGAGTAGCACTTTTATAGGGTAGAACCACAACATCTGATGCTCCAAAAAAGAGAGAGACCTCATTGTCTGCTATATATCTGGTATATAAATGTATACGTGCTTTTCCCGGTGAATTGTCAATTTTTTTCTGGTACGGCTCAAAACTACCATAAGGCTCACCTGCAATTATCAGTTGGTAACTTTCGTCAAGCATATTAAATGCATCAAGCAGTATATCCAAACCTTTGTATTCTCTTATAAGTCCAAAGAAGAGGAGTGTTTTTTTTGAAGGATCGGTGCCTAATGTTTTCTGTGCAAATTCTCTGCTGCACTTTTCTCCAAAATGGTTGTAAAGCGGATGTGGGAGATGTATATACTTTGCATCAGGCTTAAGTCTCAAAAGATCCTCTCCAACAGATTCGGAAAGGACAATAAACTTATGACCGGGATTTGAGTTCAGAAAATACCTGGTAAACGGAGTGTCAAAAAATCTCTTCTCGTGTGGAACTATATTGTCAAGTACCGAAATTACCTTTGTATTTACATTCATATGTCTTGCAACATAGCCAAGCGAAGGAGCAAAGAACGACATCCAGTAACGCATGATAAGAAGGTCAGGAGCAAATTTCCTTATCTCTCTTGCAGTTGAAATGTATGTAAAGGGGTTAATTGTATCTAGAAGAGGAGTGCTCTCAATTTTTATTGCAACATCCTCATTGGTAACATATTGGGTCTTTCCCGGAAAAAGCAAACCCGGGTATTGTCTTTTAAAATTGAAGGCCCTTACCTGGTGCTTTTTGCCCAGTTCGGTGAGCAAGTTTGCATTGAACTGGGCAATTCCACCTCTGTATGGGTAAAAGCATGATAGAATAGCAATTTTCACCCAACACTTTGTTATTATCTTTTTGCTTTTGTCTTGATGTATTCGTCGTTCAGTCCGGCAACCACCATTTTGGTAATGTCAAGCCCGCTGTCACCCAAAAGAATAGTGTTTGTAGCTGAGTTTGTGCTGATAATCATTGCAAAACCCTTCTCCTGATTCATTTTTACAAGATATGAATTTAGTGCATCGAATACTCTTCTGTAAAGTACTTGCTCCTCTTCCTGCATCTCAACCTGTTTTTGATTTGCATAATTCTGGAGATCTTGTTCGCGCATGGCAAGCTGTTGTTGCTGAGTCTCTGCCTGAGATCTTGTAATAAGACCTTTTTGAACTTTCTGCTGAAAATCCTTTACATCATTTTCAAAGGTACGGCTTCTCTTAGTTAGATCACTCTGAATAGTCTGTGCCTTGCTTTCCAGTTCTGATTTCAGATCGTTGAACATGTCGTACTGATTTACAAGGGAGTCTATCTGTACAAAAACAATATCTCCGGCAGCAGCCAACTCGCCCTGGGTAACCGAACCTGAGTTAGAAACAGAAGGCTTAGAGGTAAAGTGTAAAATAAACAGTACAATTACAGCTACTGAAAGAATAACATTTGTGATAATCGATGCGTTTTTCATTTGATTATTTTTATTTAAACGACAAATATAATTAATAATTTTTTAACTCCCTAAGGTAAGCCTGGATGGTATTTTCCAGACCCAGATAAATTGATTCGCAAATAAGGGCATGTCCAATGGAAACCTCCAATAACCCGGTTATATTTTCCTGAAAATATCTAAGATTTTCCAGACTCAAATCATGACCGGCATTAAGCCCCAATCCATATTCAGCAGCACAAACTGCCGCCTTTACATAGGGTTCTATTGCCTGCTCTTTGTTTGAGCTGTAATATTTGGCGTATGCCTCTGTATAGAGCTCTATCCTGTCACAACCGGTTTCGGCAGCATATTTCACCATCTCGGTATCAGGGTCAACAAAAATTGAAGTTCTGATTCCTTCCTTAGCAAATGCTCTGCATGTTTTTTTAAGAAACTCAAGGTTCTTTTTAGTATCCCAACCACTATTAGAGGTTATAACATCGTGGCTGTCAGGAACAAGAGTTACCTGAGCAGGATGAATACTCATTACCAGTTTAATGAATGAATCAATGGGATTACCCTCAATATTGAATTCAGTTTTAAGAACCGGTTTAAGGTCAATTGCATCTTTATACCTAATGTGTCTTTCGTCAGGTCTTGGATGTACTGTTATTCCCTGTGCTCCGAATCTCTCACAATCCTTAGCAGCCTGAATCACGTCAGGAAGATTGCCTCCTCTTGCATTCCGGAGTGTGGCAAATTTATTTATATTTACGCTCAACTTTGTCATAATGGATGCAAATTTATGTATTTTTGACGATTATTATTCTTAATACTCTTTACTTCTGTTATGAAGATAGCAATTTTTGCACGCGAAATAAATGAGAAATGGTGGAATCGTCTGATGTCAGTGTTAAAAGAGCTTGACAGCCGGGGCGTAGAGTTAACCTACTACAGACCTTTCTATACAAATATGGTTCACTCAACAGATATCCCGATACCTGCAGGCGATCTTTTTACCGGAGAGCTGGACCTGCCTTCCGATACTGATATATTCCTGTGTCTTGGAGGTGACGGCACATTTCTGGAATCAATCACAATGGTACGGGACAGAGATATTCCCATTGCCGGAGTGAACTTCGGAAGATTGGGTTTTCTAACCGCTGCTGACTCAGTAAATGAAGAGTGGATTGATGCGCTTGTCAGTAAAAGCTTTCAAATAGAAAAAAGAGCACTCCTGACAGTATCCTCTTCTGCCATACCTCCCAATTTTTGCCGATATGCACTTAACGAGGTCTCCTTTCAGAGAAAAGACCCGTCAATGCTCGCTGTATATGTAAAGGTAAATGGAATGGAGCTGCCTCCGTACTGGTCAGACGGACTTGTTTTAGCAAGTCCTACGGGATCTACTGCCTATTGTTTAAGCGTAGGAGGCCCTATTGCCCTTCCGGGAGTCAAGGCACTTATTCTGGCACCAATTGCTCCTCATAACCTCAATGTTAGACCACTTGTTGTCTCGGATGACTCACTAATTGAAATTCATGTAGAATCAAGAAAAGGCTCTGCAATAATGAGTCTTGACAACAGATCGTTTATTCTCCCGGCCGGAGAAAAAGTCTTAATATCCAAAGCAGAATTTGACATTAAATATATATCCCTCACAAAGGACAGTTTCATTGAAGCTCTAAAAGAGAAACTGTTATGGGGAAAAGATAAGAGAAACAGTTAAACAGGAATTTTATGAGTAAAATACCAAGGCATGTTTCCATAATTATGGACGGTAACGGAAGGTGGGCCAAAAAAAGAGGATTGGAGAGGCTTGAGGGTCACAAGGCAGGGGTGGAATCTGTTAGAGCTGCCACGGAATTTGCTGCTGAAAACGGCATTAGGTTTTTAAGCCTTTTTGCATTCTCCGAAGAGAATTGGTTAAGACCCGAGAATGAAATCTCTGGCTTGATGGAATTAATGGTTGGAGCAATAATAGGAGAGACCTCTACCCTTATGAACAACAATATCAGATTTAGAGTAATAGGCGATAAATCCCGTTTATCGGCAGGTTTAAACGAAAAGATTGAGGATATTGAACGAAAAAGTTCTATCAACAGCGGCTTAACAATGGTAATATTCTTAAGCTACAGCGGAAAGTGGGATATTTTACAGGCAATAAACAGATACACTTCAATGGTTAAAAGCGGTGAAATCCCGCAAAACGAACAGCTCACTGCCGAAAAATTCAGCAGTTTACTGAGCACCGCCGATATCCCTGACCCCGACCTTCTTATCAGAACAAGCGGGGAGCAGAGAATCAGCAACTACATGTTATGGCAGAGTGCATACACCGAATTTTACTTCACGGATGTGCTTTGGCCCGATTTTCGCAAAAATGACTTCAGAAAGGCTCTTGAAACATATTCCGATAGAGAACGGCGGTATGGAAAGACAAGGGATCAGATTAATAATTCAATTTAACAGACCTTGGATACAAATAAAAACTTATCTTTGCAGCTTTACAGTTTAAGAGTGCAGATGAAGTCATTAACCCTTTTCCTATCATTATTATTTCTCATACCTTCGGGAGCTGCGGCGCAACAGAGAGACACAATCAATACAAGAACAGCGGTAACAGATTACAACAGACCGCAAAACTATATTGTTGGAGGAATAAAAGTTTCCGGCATTAAATATGCGACCGAAAACCAGGTTATTGGACAGACCGGCCTTTCAGTGGGTGATACAATACAAATTCCCAGCGACGAGATTTCATCAATCATAAAAAGATTGTATGCTCAAAGGCTGTTTTCTGAAGTAGCAATGTATATAGATTCCGTATCCCGCGATACGGTATTTCTCAATCTCTATCTTCAGGAGCGCCCAAGAATCATAAGGTGGGACTTCGAGGGTGTAAGAACCGGAGAAAGGACAGATCTTAATGAACGTCTTAAATTGCGTAGAGGTGGTGAACTCTCAGATTATGTCATCTCATCTTCTTCAGAAATAATCAGAAGATTTTACGTAGAAAAAGGATTTCTTCAAACAGAAGTAAATGTAAAACATGAGGCCGATTCAATGGTAATGAACGGTGTACGTGTCACATTTGTTGTCGACAGAAAAAGCAGGGTTAAGATTAAGAAGATAAACTTCTCCGGAAACGAAAACGTTAAAGGGTCAAAACTGGCATCTGCAATGAAGAAAACCAAGGATATGAGAATTCTTAACTTCTTCAGCAGTAAGAAATTCAATGAAAAAGAGTATGAGAACGACAAAAAGCTGTTAATTCAAAAATATAGCGAAAGAGGCTACAGAGACGCCAAAATTGTCAGAGATTCAATTTACTATATTGAGGATGGTCGTCTTGCTATAGATTTTGAAATTGACGAAGGAAACAAGTACTACTTCAGAGATATTACCTGGACAGGCAATTCAATGTACTCTGCAGAACAGCTAAACAGTATCCTTAGAATTGGCAAGGGAGACATCTACGATGTTGTATCAATGGAAAAACGCCTTTTTGATGCAGAGGAGGGGAATGTAACCAAACTTTACAGAGACAGAGGCTACCTTTTCTTTAGGGTTATGCCGGTAGAGAAGGCAATTGTTGGAGATTCTGTTGATGTAGAGATGAGAATGTTTGAAGGTAAGCCAGCCATCTTTAACAGAATTGTAATTAATGGTAATAACGTTACAAACGAAAAGGTAGCAAGAAGAGAGCTCTATACAAGACCCGGTTATCTTTTCAGCCAGACAGCACTTGAAAGATCTGTACGAGAACTCGCTACAATGGGTCACTTCGATCCCGAAAAACTCTCATCAGCATCAGGAACAAGTGTTATCCCAAATGAAGTAACAAACACTGTTGATGTAACCTATAATGTTGAAGAAAAATCAAACAGTCAGGTAGAGCTTGCCGGAGGATGGGGAGGTAACACCTTTGTAGGAACATTAGGATTAAGTTTTAACAACTTTTCACTAAGCAAAGTATTTGACAAAAAGGCATGGAGACCTGTTCCTCTTGGAGACGGTCAGCAGCTTTCAATCAGATTCCAGACAAACGGAACCTACTACACAGCACTCTCAACCAGCTTTGCTGAACCTTGGCTGTTCGGAAACAAACCAACTTCACTGAATATATCTCTCTACTATACAAGGCAAACCAATTCATACTATTTTTATCAGAACACCGATCAAAGTATGGAGGTTTACGGTATGGCAGCCGGAATTGGAACCAGGCTCAAATGGCCGGATGACAGATTTGTACTTTACAATGAACTTAGTGCGCAGTCATACAAACTCAAGGATTGGCAATACTATTTTATCTTCTCTGACGGTTTGTCAAACAATATCAGCTGGAAAATAAGACTGCAAAGAAACTCAACTGACCAGCCGATCTATCCAAGATCGGGATCTGACTTTATGCTTGGCCTGCAGTTAACTCCGCCATACTCTCTATTCAGACCGGCAGATACCGACTACAAGAGTATGACAGATGCACAAAGATACAAATGGATTGAATACCATAAATGGACATTTAAAGGGACAACATACAACAGAATTGCGGGAGATTTGGTACTTATGTCAAGAGCCTTCTTCGGATATCTGGGGTATTACAGCAGAAATCTGGGTTATTCGCCATTCGAAGGCTTTATTGTCGGTGGTGACGGAATGTCGGGATACAACACATACGGATCTGAAACTATTGGACTCAGGGGTTACCCTAACAGCTCACTTACACCAAGAATAAACAACAGTTATTCCGGCAACGTATATGATAAATTTACAGTAGAACTGAGATACCCTCTTGTACTTCAAGCTCAATCAACAATTTATGCCCTTCTTTTCCTGGAGGGAGGAAACAGCTGGTCGGACATTAGAGATTTCAACCCATTCCAGATAAAGAGATCGGCAGGTTTCGGAGTAAGAGTTCTGCTTCCTATCGTAGGAATGCTTGGAATTGACTGGGGATACGGATTTGATCCTATCGAGGATAAAGCAAGATCGGGCAGCAATTTCCACTTTGTAATAGGACAACAATTTTAATAATCAAAATCAGGGGTTATGAAAAAAATAACAATCATCGCAGCATTTATTATTGCATTTTCTATAAATGCAATTGCTCAGACAGCAGGTTTTGTCAATACAGAAACAATACTGTCAAGGATACCTGAATACGAACAAGCTCAACAACAGCTTGAAAGACTTAAAACTCAGTATGAAACTCAAATCCAGAATGAGATAAAGGTGATTGAGAATATGTACACTCAATATCAAACTGAAAAATTGAGATTAAACGATCTCCAGAAACAGGCCAGAGAGAACGACATTATCTTAAAAGAGCGTGCAGTTAAATTAAGACAGCAAGATATCTTTGGACAGGAAGGAGTTATGGCGCAAAAGACAAAAGAGCTTTTAAATCCGATAAGAGATTTCGTTCAAAAAGCTATTGATGAAGTAGCTAAAGAGACCGGTACCATTCTGATTTTTGACATTGCCACTACACAAGGGATAATCTTTAGTGACCCTAAAGGTGATCTTACGCCAAGAGTAATCAATAAACTCAGGCTTAATTAATAAACCAAATAATTATTATCTATATGAAACATTTATCAAAGATTCTTTTAGTACTATTTGTTCTCGCATCTACAACCGGATTCTCACAGAATCTAAAGTTCGGACACATCAACAGTGAAGAACTTATTTCCCTGATGCCTGACAGAGACAGTGCTTTGGTTAAGCTTCAGAAATATGCAACCGATCTGGACGAAACACTTCAGGAGATGAGAAGCGAATTCCAGACAAAACTTAACACATATCAGCAAAGACAAGCTACTTGGACAGCTGCAGTTCTGGAGGCAAGACAAAAAGAGCTTCAGGAGATAGATCAAAGAATTTCACAGTATCAGCAGACTGCTCAGCAAGAGTATCAGCAGATGCAGCAAATCTTATTTGCTCCGGTACTTCAGAAAGCCAACGAGACAATAACCAGTCTGGGCAAACAAAGAGGTCTCATCTACATTTTTGATACATCTTCGGGTGCCATACCATTTATTAATGCTGAATTGAGCGAAGATATTCTTCCTTTGGCAAAAACTGCCCTCAAGATTCCTGCAGATAAAAAGCCAATGGCAATCGGTGGACAACCGGCTCAATAATATTTTTGACGAGAATAAATAAAATTTTTTATAACTTTAAAGTCGCTTCACCTCAGAAGCGGCTTTTTTTATAATATGTTAGATCATAACCCGAAAATATTCACTGTAGGAATTTTTGATTCCGGTGTAGGAGGCTTGTCTGTATGGAAAGAGATTATTAAGATAATGCCTTTCAATAATTACATCTATGTCTCCGACAGTGCGTATTGTCCCTATGGTCCAAGGCCTCAGTCAGAGATAATTGACAGGGCAAGAACAATTACAACCTTTCTCATTGATAAAGGAGCTGATATTATTGTAGTTGCATGTAATACTGCCACTGCTGCAGCAATTAAAACTCTTAGAGAAGAGTTTACAATACCATTTATAGGTATGGAACCCGCCGTTAAACCGGCAGCTTTATGTTCCAAAACAGGCGTAATCGGAGTACTGGCAACCAAAGGGACACTTAGTGGAACTCTTTATAACCAGACTCTTAAAACATACGCCAACGGTATAGAGGTTGTAGAAAGAGAGGGAATAGGTCTTGTGGCACTTGTTGAGGAGGGAAAGCTAAATGGTGATGAAACTGACAGACTACTTAGAGAATATATCACTCCCATGTTGGAAAAGGGCGCTGATCAGATTGTTCTTGGTTGTACCCACTATCCTTTTCTGCTGGAGGCCATTAAACAAATTACCGGCAATAATGTTGAAATAATTGACCCTGCACCCGCTGTCGCAAAACATCTGTACGACGTTTTAGAACACATGCAGGGGGATAAGCTAGATTATGAACAGTTTAAATCTACCAAAACGACTATGTTCTATACTACGGGAAACATAGAAACACTAAGGGGTATGGCAAGGAGAATAATGCCCGAAATAGAGGACGAAAAATTTAATGCTGCAGATTTCTAGCAGCATTTTTTTTAATACTTAAATGATATAAAACAATGACTAACAACATAATAAACAATTAAACTATGAACACCCAGACTTTATTTTACTTTGTGCCATTGGCTGCTCTGACTGCCTTAGGTTTTGCCTGGTACTTTTTTAAACAGATGATGAGGGAGAGTGAAGGGACAGATCTAATGAAAGAGATTGCGTCACATGTCAGAAGCGGAGCGATGGCATATTTAAGGCAGCAGTACAAAGTTGTACTGATAGTTTTTATTGTACTCAGTCTGTTTTTTGCGGTTCTTGCCTACGGATTTGAAGTACAAAACCCATGGGTTCCGTTTGCCTTTATAACCGGCGGGTTTTTCTCAGGCCTTGCAGGATTTATCGGCATGAAAACGGCAACCTACGCATCAGCACGTACTGCAAATGCAGCAAGAAGGTCGCTGGACAGTGCCCTTCGTCTGGCATTCAGATCTGGAGCCGTAATGGGGCTTGTTGTGGTTGGATTGGGTCTTCTTGACATTTCGGTTTGGTATATGGTGCTGGACCATTTTGTCGAGAGTATTTCAGATTCTCAAAAAATGGTAGTGATAACCACAACCATGCTTACCTTTGGAATGGGAGCTTCAACTCAGGCCCTTTTTGCAAGGGTAGGAGGGGGTATTTATACCAAAGCAGCAGACGTAGGTGCAGACCTTGTTGGTAAAGTAGAGGCGGGAATTCCCGAGGATGACCCAAGAAACCCGGCAACTATTGCAGATAATGTGGGTGACAATGTTGGAGACGTTGCTGGAATGGGTGCTGACCTTTATGAATCATACTGCGGATCCATACTTGCTACAGCTGCACTTGGTGCCTCGGCCTTTTATATTAATCCCGAGATGCAAACCAAGGCAATATTTGCCCCAATGCTAATAGCTGCAGGCGGCATTATACTTTCAATCATAGGAATTTTTGTAGTTAGAACAAAAGAGGGGGCAGGCATGAAAGAGCTGCTTAAATCTCTTGGAATAGGAGTCCATTTTAGTTCGGTTCTTATTGCTCTCTTTACCTTCTTTATATTATGGGTTCTGCAAATTGACAACTGGATGGGAGTTTCCTTCTCGGTTTTAACAGGTTTGGCTGCAGGCATAGTAATAGGTCAATCAACAGAATACTACACATCTCACTCATACAAACCAACAAGAAAAATCTCTGAAAGCGGTCAGACAGGACCTGCTACAGTAATAATTTCGGGTATTGGAACCGGTATGATATCAACAGCAATACCTGTTTTAACAATAGCTACAGCAATAATTCTCTCCTTCCTTTTTGCCATCAGATTTGATGTAACAAATATGCTCGAAGCCAGGAATATAAGCTTAGGTTTATATGGTATTGGAATAGCAGCCGTGGGAATGCTATCAACTCTGGGTATTACACTCGCAACAGATGCATACGGCCCGATTGCCGACAATGCCGGCGGAAACGCTCAGATGAGTAAATTAGATCCAGAAGTAAGAAGAAGAACTGATGTTCTTGATGCATTAGGAAATACAACAGCAGCAACAGGAAAAGGATTCGCGATAGGATCGGCAGCTCTTACAGCTCTTGCACTGCTTGCTTCATACCTCGAAGAGATTAAAATTGGTTTGGTTCATATTGGTCAGACAACAATTGATGTAGCTGGAAGAGTGGTAAATGTAGCTGAGGCAACGATTCCTGACCTTATGGAATATTATCAGGTAACTTTAATGAATCCAAAGGTTTTAGTGGGTGTCTTTTTAGGATCTGTTATGGCTTTTCTTTTCTGCGGTCTTACAATGAATGCAGTTGGAAGGGCAGCTCAAAAAATGGTTGAAGAGGTAAGACGCCAGTTCAGAGAGATACCGGGTATTCTTGAAGGTACAGGTAAACCGGACTACGCAAGATGTGTGGAGATATCTACAAAGGGGGCACAAAGAGAGATGCTGTTCCCTTCAATTCTCGCAATTATTGTTCCAATCGCCACAGGACTAATCTTTGGTGTTTCAGGAGTAATGGGCTTACTTGTAGGAGGTTTGGGCTCCGGATTTGTGCTTGCTGTATTTATGGCAAATGCAGGGGGTGCCTGGGATAATGCCAAAAAGTATGTCGAAGACGGTAATTTTGGAGGTAAAGGATCAGAAGCTCACAAGGCAAATGTAGTGGGAGATACAGTTGGAGACCCGTTCAAAGATACATCGGGCCCTTCTCTAAATATTCTGATAAAGCTTATGAGCATGGTTTCCATTGTAATGGCCGGGCTTACAGTTGCTTTCAGCCTTATTTGATAATTAATTCAAATTATGCAAACTGTTACGTGTATCAGTCGGAAAATCTAACTCGTCCTAAAAAATGTTTACACTATGAATTGATAGGTTGTTGATGATTCTTTTTATCTGACACAGATATATTCAATCCATTTTCATCAACAACCTTTTTTGAAGAGTAATAGT